>Ga0105094_10001258_pt1 | contig 13210 bp, 8 predicted proteins | sample PPLLak1March2015_2_FD_87023 | JGI IMG/M metagenome (GOLD analysis project Ga0105094, IMG submission 87023) | Freshwater sediment microbial communities from Prairie Pothole Lake near Jamestown, North Dakota, USA - PPLs Lake P8 Core (3) Depth... | ecosystem: Environmental > Aquatic > Freshwater >...
CGGGGAACCAGTTCGCACGGTTCCCCCCCGCTCCGCGGGTCCCCTCCTCCAGCAACGGGGATCTGCGAGGATAATTCCCTCGCCGCCTCGAGAGGGAATCCCTGTAACGGGAGCGGTGAAAAAGAAAGGGGACATGTACCGGAGGTACGTGTCCCCTGGATCGTCCCGACGCTTACTTGGCCAGGTTGATCTGGACTTCGCTGCCGATGTCGACGACGTCGCGGGCGCCGAGGATCTTGATCGTCGAGGTCGCGCCGCGGACGTCGATGATGATGGCGCTGGCGACGGCCTCCCGCGGCAGGTTGGTCTTGGCCCGGTGGTAGACGTTGAGCTGGTCGCCGATCTGGACGCAGTGCTGGCGGCCCATGTCGATCAGGGCCCACTGCCCGGTACCGGAGATGTGGAAATCGTTCTCGATGTAGACGACCTTGCCCTTCTTGCTGGCGTTGGGGTCCATGTCGCCGTAGCCGAGGTCACTGCCGATCTCGCCCTCCCCCTCCTCGAACGGAAGCAGGAAGTCGCCGACCTTGATCGTGCCGCAGCCCTTTTCGACCTTGGCGGTGGCCATGCCGTCGTCCAGGCGGACGATGCGGGCCCGGCCGTGGCGCTCCATGACGGTGCCGAGCTTGCCGACCTTGGCCCGGAGCCCGAGCGTGAGGAAGAGCTGGCCGATCTCGATCCCGTCGGCCGCGCCCTTGTTGATGTAGATGACGTCGCCGTCTTCGAAGAGGCTCTTCTCGTTCATCCGCGCGGCGCCGATGATCTGGATGTCGGGCAGGAGCTTGCCCTCCTCCTGCATGTAGAAGGAGCAGTTGAGATCGGATTCGTTGATGAGCTGGTAATTTTCGTCGAAGATCTTCGCCCTCCGGATCTGGTCCTGCGCGATCTCCTGGGCGAGCGGACGTCCCGGCACGGCCAGGACGAGACCGGCGAGGACACAAAGGCTCAAGCACCCGCTAAGGATCTGTTTTCTGCTCATCGTCACACCTCTCGGCCGAAGAAGTTCCACCCGGCGCTATTATAGGGGCCGGTTCGAGCGGCTGTCAACACATAGTTAGCACCCGCTCCCGATGGACAATCGATCCCGATTCCAATAAAATGATTCAAACCATATAATTAGTCGCGCCGAGGGCCCGAATGTCAAAAAAAACCACCGTCGGCCTGGTCTTCGGGGGGCGGTCGGCCGAGCACGAGGTCTCCCTGATCTCGGCCGTGGCCGTCCACGGGAACCTGGACCGGGGTAAATACGACGTCCGGTCGATCTACATCACCCGGAACGGCCTCTGGAAGGCCGTGGAGGCGCCCTCGAGGGACATCCGGGCTCTCGAAGCCGGCCCGGCCCGCTCTTTCCTCCCCTGGAAAGCCGGGGCCCCGTCCGGGGGGCCCGAGATCGACATCTATTTCCCCGTCCTCCACGGCCCCTATGGCGAGGACGGCACCGTCCAAGGCCTGTTCGAGATGGCCGGCGTCCCCTACGTCGGAGCCGGCGTCGCCGGCTCGGCTCTGGGCATGGACAAGGCCCTGGCCAAGTCGGTTCTCCGCGACCGAAGCCTGCCCGTCGTCCCCTGCCTCGTCGTGCGCGAGACCGCGTGGCGGGCGGACGCCCCGCAGCTCCTCCGCCGCGTCCGGCGGTCGCTGCCCCTGCCGCTTTTCGTCAAGCCCGCGAACCTCGGCTCGAGCGTCGGCATCACCAAGGTCAAGCGTCACGAGGACCTCGCCGCCGCGCTCGAGACCGCCTTCCGCTACGATCCCGTCGCCCTCGTCGAGAAGGGCATCTCCGGCCGCGAGCTCGAGGTCAGCGTGCTCGGGAACGACGCGCCCGAGGCGTCCCTGCCCGGAGAGATCATCCCCTACCGGGAGTTCTACGACTACAGCGACAAGTACGAGGACGGCAAGACGACCTTCGTCATCCCGGCCGGGCTTGCACCGCGGACCCTCGCCCGCATCCGGGCGCTCGCCGCCGCCGCCTTCGAGGCCCTGGCCTGCTCCGGGATGGCCCGGGTCGACTTCTTCCTCGAGAAGGGCACAGGCCGACTCTACATCAACGAGATCAACACCATCCCGGGCTTCACCGAGATCAGCATGTACCCCAAGCTCTGGGCCGTCTCGGGCCTGCCGTTCCCGCGGCTTCTCGACCGGCTCGTCGAGCTCGGCTTCGAACGGCACCGCGCCCGGAAAGCCTGCGTCGAAAGGGATCGCTGATGCGTGTGCTGGGGATCGACCACGGCGACCGCCACGTCGGCCTGGCCTTGAGCGATCCTCTGCTCATCACCGCCCAGCCGTTGGCCACCTACGTGCTCACGGGCCGCGAGGACGTCGACCGGCGCTACTTCCAGGACCTCGTCGCCCGGCACGACATCGGCGAAATCGTCCTCGGGGATCCCCTCCGCATGGACGGCAGCACCGGAACGCGGGCCGGGAAAGCCCGGTCCTTCGCCGCCTGGCTGAAGAAGGCGGTGGGCCTGCCCGTCGTGCTGCTCGACGAGCGGCTGACGACCCGGCAGGCGCTCAAGGACCTCGACGACGACAGGCTCCGCGGAAAGAAAAAGAAGGTCTGGGAGGACCAGGTGGCGGCGGTCATCATCCTTTCGACCTACCTCGAGCGTAAGCGCGGTGAGGCCCGTGGTCCCGAAGGCGATTAAGACCGTCCTGCTGGCCGCCGTCTTCCTCGTTGCGGCCCTCACCGGCTGGCTCGCGCAGGAGCTGACCACGCCCGCAGACCGGGACGCCGGGTCCGTGCTCTTCGATGTCGGGAAGGGAACGACCGCCCGCGGCGTCGTCGAGGGCCTCCGCGACCGCGGCCTCGTCCGCGCGGCCCTGCCGCTCCGCCTGGCCGGCCGCCTCTACTTCCCGGACGAAAGCTTCAAGGCCGGCGAGTACATGCTTTCGCCCGCGCTCCCGCCCAAGGACATGCTCTTCCGCATCTTCGGCGGCCTGGTCCACCTCCGGCCCGTCACGGTCCCCGAGGGTTTGACCGGGCAGGAGATCGAGGACCTCCTCCGGCCCGGCGATCCCGACGGCGCCGCGGCCTTCCGCCAGGCGTTCCTCGACGCCGGCCTTGCGGCCGAATGGGACTCCCGGGCCAGGGACCTCGAAGGCTACCTCTTCCCGGACACCTACCACCTGCCGCGCGGCGCGACCGAGTCCGACATCGTCGCGGCCATGGTCGAAGGATTCCGCGGGGTCTTCGACGAGAGCCGCCGCCGGCGCGCCGCGGAGCTCGGGCTGAGCGTTCGGGACGTGGTGACGCTGGCTTCGCTCATCGAGGAGGAGACGGCCGTCCCCGAAGAGCGCCCGCTCGTTTCGGCCGTCTTCCACAACCGGCTGAAGATCGGGATGAAGCTCGATTGCGATCCGACCGTGGCCTACGCCCTCAAGCGCGAAGGCCGGTACACGGGCCGGCTTCTCTTGCGAGACCTCAAGTTCCCCTCTCCCTACAACACCTATCTCCACGCGGGACTCCCGCCGGGCCCCATTTCGAATCCCGGGAAGTCGAGCATCGACGCGGCCCTTCATCCCGCGGCGGCGAAATATCTCTACTTCGTCGCCCGCGGCGACGGCCGTCACAATTTCAGCCGGACCCTCGGCGAACATCTCGACGCCGTGCGGGCCTACCGGGAATTGAAAAATAAATGAAATTTGATATATTACTCATCCTTTCCGCCTCCCCGGAAGCCGCAACGCGGAACGTACAAAGGCTGTAAAAGTCCTTTACACCAACCGCCGGGCATCCCCGAGAGAGAGGGCGCTCCTGCCGGGAAAGTTGGCATGAGAATTGCTCTAGTAGAAAGCGGATGTGATTGAGATGAAAATGTCAGGAGGAAAAATGAAGACTTCCAGAACGTTCGCGGCCGCGCTCGCGTTCCTATTCGTGATCGGCATCGTCACCGTTTCCGTGCAGGCGGCGCCCGGAATCCAAGGCAAGAAACAGGACGCCAAGGTGGCGGCCAAGGCCCCGGCCAAGTCCGGATTGCCCAAAGAGATCGCGGCTGTGATCCAGGAAGGCCTGGCCACCCGGCAGGGTCGTCAGGACATCCCCTTCAGCTTCTTCAAACAGCTCGTGCTCCCGGCCCAGGGGAACAACAACTATCCCGTCTTCTTCATCAAGGCCAAGAACGCCGACCTCGGCTACGCGCCAGCGGCTTCCGGCACGGGGGACATGGAGGCGAACCTCATCGCCTACTTCCAGTTCTTCCAGCCGGCCGCAGACGGCACCATGGCCCCCAAGATGGGCGGCAAGTCCCAGGTCGTGCTGACGATCCCCGGCGCCGAATACAGCGCTGATAAGGAGGACTGGTATTCCTTCGGTCTCGGCATGCCCGGAGGCCAGTACACACTGGCCCTGGTCCTCAGCACGCCCGACATGAAGAAGCTCAGCGTCGCCTACGCGGACGTCACCCTGAACGGCCCCGAAACCTACGAGGCTTCCCTGTCGCCGACCGATCCGGTCATCGTGACCGGTATGGAACAGGTCGAGCCCGATCAGCGCCCGACGCTCCACCGCGGTTTCTTCACCTGGGGTGCGATCAAGTTCGTCGCCAACGTCAGCGGCGAGATCGCGGTCGGCCAGGACCTCGAGGTCTTCTTCTTCGTCCTCGGCGCCGCCTTCAAGGATCCCGCCGCGCCGCGGCCGGTGCTGGACCTCGAAGTCAACTTCGAAGTCCAGGACGAGGAAGGCAAGACCGCCATCAAGTGGGCGCCCCAGAGCTACGAGGCCTACTTCGTCAACCAGCCCCTGCCGCTCGTCCAGACCCTCCAGAAGATGGACGAGAAGGGCACGGTCCTGAGCACCGAGAAGAAGCCCCTGCCCGCGGGCAAGTACGGCCTCGTGGCCACGATCGTGGACAAGGTTTCCGGCAAGAAGGGCGAAGCCCGCATGGCTTTCGTCGTGAAGTGATCCCGGATCGGATAACGAACGAGGGCCGCCCCCGCCCGGGGCGGCCTTTTTTTTATATGTATTCTCTCTCTTCCGGGCGTCCCTCACGAGGCGGCGAAGGAATTCGCCTCGAAGATCCCCGTAGTGGAGAGGGGACCGGCAGGGAGCGGAATCTTCGGAGCGACCATCAGCACCGCTCCGGAGCGGCTCGGAGGGGCGGTGCTGGGAAATATCGGGAGAGAGCAATTTCTCATGATATTTCGCAGGACCGGGACTCCGGGTGCTCCGTCCCAATCCTGCCTGGTCCGCTTCCAGGAGTCCGCTCCCCGTTGCGAGCAAAGCCGTAGAGAGGGACCTCCCGGAACCGGGAGAGAAACCTTAGGGCGGCTACTTTTTAAGGAATTCGAGGAGCTGCCTGGCGATGCCGGCCTTTTCGTGCTCGGGAGCCAGGGCCAGGAAACGCTCCAGACTGGCGATCGCCTCGGGGGCCTTGTTCTGTCCGATGAGTATCGTCCCCATCTGGTAGTAGGCGTCGGCAAAATCGGACTTGAGCTCCACGGCCTTCTGGAAACGGGGCAGGGCCGCTTCCGATTCCCCGACGTTCACCAGGCAGACGCCGAGGTTGTAATGGGCGTCGGGATCGTCGGGGCTCAGCCCGGCGGCCTTCTCGTAGAACGGCTTAGCCTCCGCGAACTGGTCCGCCTTGGCCAGGGACTCGCCGGTCTCCTTGTTGGCGCTGTAGCTCTCGGGATTGAGCTCGACGGCCTTGCGGAAATCGGCCAGGGCGTCCTCGGCTTTACCGGCTTTCTTGTGGGCCAGCCCGAGGTTCAGCCGGTAGGCCCAATTGACCGGGTCGAGCCCGATGGCTTCGCTGTAGGCGGCGGCCGCCTCGTCGAATTTCTGTTCGGCGAAGAGCTTGTTGCCCTTGAGGAAAGCCTTGTCCGCCGCTGAATAGGATTTTTCCGCTTCGCCCGCCGCGGACTTGAGCGTGATCTCGAAAACCTCCTCCCCCGCGACGCCGACGTGGGTCTCCTTGGAGGCAGAGACGAAGCCGGTCTTCTTGACCGTGATCATATAGTAGCCGGGCATCAAGCCGATCTGGAGGAAGCGGCCTTCCTTGTCCGTCTTGAGATCGTAGCGGACGGACGAAGTCTTCTGCGAGACGATGGACACTTCGGCTTTTTCGACGGGATTTCCGGCCGGGTCGAGGACTTTTCCGGAGATCTTGCCTTGGAACTGGGGCCAGGCCGAGAGGACGGACGCGAGTACGAGAAGGACGATGAATGCGGCTTTCTTGGCTGTCATCGATGACTCCTATCGTGGTTCGATGCGTTTTTTCGCCTGCTCCTCCATCGCCTTGACGGCGGGCTGGTCGGGAGCGAGCTCGAGTGATTTCCGGATGAGAGGCAGGGCCCTTTCGGGCTGGCCCAGGGCCAGATGGCATTCGGCCGCCAGGTTGAGGACCGGGACTTCGGTCGCTTCGTTCATGAGTCGCTCGAGATACGGCAGGGCCGCGCTCCAGTCCTTCAGGCCGGCGTGGGCCAGGGCGGCCACCTTGGCCGCCTCCCTGTCCCCGCCGCGCTCGTAGAGGGGGGCGGCCTGGGCAAGCGATTCTTTGAAGAGCCCCAGGCCGTAGAGGGCTTTCGCGAGCAGCAGCCGGGCGGCCGGGTCTTCCCGGTTCTCGAGGACCTTTTCCAGGACCTCCCGGGACTTGCCGTACTCACCCTGAAGGAAGTACTGGGAGCCGAGGACCTTGAGGTGCTCGGGACCCGGGAACGGCCCGTGCAGACGCCCGTAGACCCAGGGGACGACGGGGACAGGCTGGGACAGGACGACGAAATTCTCGTTCGACGCGGCGAGGACCTGTCCGTCGGCATCTCTGGCGGAGATCTCCGCCCGGTAATAGCCGGGCCTGACGTCCTTGAGCGGGGCCGAGCCGGACACGAGGAGCGTCGAGGCGTCACCCGGATCGGCGGCCACCTCGGTCAACGGGAAGGTCCCGCTCGATTCGCCCGTGTCGAGCGAAACGAGTTCGAGGACGTACGAAGGCCGGGCCCCGGCCGCGTGGCCGGCGTCGCCCCGTGCCTGGACGAGGGCGACGAGGGTCGAGGCCTGGGTGAACTCGTTGCGGGCGCCGACGAGATAGTCCTGGCCGCCGAAGGCGAAGGCCTTGAGGTTCCTCTTCTGGGCCTCGGGCACGGCGCTCCGGGAAAAGGCGAGAAGCGGCCCGCCCAGCGCCGGCCGGTCGGACGCGCCGGCGGGCGGCACGGAGACCCGGGTCTCGAAGGACGAGAAGTCCTTGGCGGTCTTGTTCTTGAGCAGGAACAGGGCCCGGTATTCGCCCGGAGCCACCGCCAGCAGGTCCTGGAAGGAGAAGCGCTGGCGCTCGTGGGCCTTGTACTGTTCGGGGCTGATCCGCAGCGGGATCTCTTCGGTCGTCTCGTGGATCATCCGGCCCCGGCCGTCCTCGAGCCTCAGGACGAACTCGAAGCTGGCGTAGATCGCGTCGCCCTGGGTGGCGAAGTTCATCTTCTCCGGCTCGATCGCCCAATGGAGGAAGGCCTGGCCGGCCGCCCGGAACACACGGACCCGGAAGACGCTCTGGAGGTAGTTGTCCGTATAGTCGGTCTCGATGTAGTCCTTGTAGTTCATGTAGGAACGGGCGTAGTTGTCGGAGAATTTCTTCTCCGGGAGGCCGCGGACGGAGGCAATGATGGTGTCGGAGGAGAACGAAGCCGTCCCCGTCGAGGAGTCACTGGGCAGATAGCTCAGAGAGGCGTTGGCCAGCTCCGGGCCGACGCCCTTGATGGCGTTGAGGGCGGTCGACCGGTTCACGCTGACCCCGCTCCCGAGGGCGGGGATGACGAGCTTCTCCGGGCCCTCGACGGTCGGGGAATAGAGGCGGAAGTCGCCGATCCCGTCGGGCTGGTAGAAGATCAGGTAGAAATAGGCCGGCAGACCGTACTCCTCGGCCCCTTTGTAGAACCACAGCTCGAGAGGCCAAACTTGAGACTGCGTCGTGTACTGCGTCCGCTCGAGGGGTTTTCCGAGGACGACATAGAAGTAGCCGCGGTCAGTCTGGCTGCCCCGCTTCGGCGAGAAGTGGCCGAAGGTCTTGTCGGCGAACCGGACGCGCTCCTCGAATTCCTTCTGGAACTCGTTCTCGGCCGTATCGGGGTAGGGGTCCCGCATCCGCCAGAAAAAACGGACGAATTTGGTCCGGTCGGCATTGGTCTGGAGCCTGTTGAAGACGGCCCGCTCGGTCTTGGTCAGGATCGGCCCGGCATCCTCGAGCCAGAGCTGGAGGTCGGGCGAGATCTTCTCGGCGGCGGCCAGCACGCCGGCCGCGGCGATGATGAGAAGAGCGATGCCGAGGGCTCGGATTTTCATGGCGGAATCGATCGGCCTTTCAAAAACTACGATAGCATACGGCCCGGGCCAATACAAATCGCCGGGGGACGGCAGCCCGGGGGGAATGAAAGTTTTTCTTGAAAACGTCCAATTTTTTGGATAACATCCAACTATATGAAGATGGAACCAAAATTCGTTTCCGCATGTCGTTGATCTTAAATGATATGAAGGGAAGTCGATTCTGGCACTAAATTTGCTAAAGAAAAGGCTCATGAAGGAGGTGTCTATCGGTAAAGGCAGCGACACTCATTCCCCGGTCCTATCCCCAAGGCAAGAAGATAAGGAGGTTTGATTGAAGAAACAGATCTTAGCATTCTTGGCCATCGCGCTCCTCCTGGCCCCCCTCGCGTTCTCCCAATCCCGGGACACCGGCGCCATCGGCGGCCTCGTGACGGACGACCAGAACGCCCCCCTGCCCGGCGTCAACGTGGCGATCTCGGGCGCGAACCTCATGGGCGTCCGCACATCCGTCCCCGACGCCAACGGCGAGTTCCGTTTCCCGGCCCTGCCGCCCGGCGAATACCAGATCAAGGTCGAGCTCCCGGGCTTCGGGACGGTCGTGCAGGAGAAGATCCGGGTGACCACGACGGCCACGTTGGGCCTGACCATCCAGATGAAGCCCGCGACGGTGAGCGAGGAAGTCACGGTCATCGCCCAGTCGCCGACCGTCGACGTCAAATCCACCGAGTCGGCGTCCGTCACGCTGTCGAACGAGATCCTCCGGAACATCCCCTACAACCAGTTCACGGCGGACATCGTCAACCTGGCCCCCGGCATCGACAACAACGTCGCCTATGGCGCGTCCATGAACACGGGCATCGCCTACACCATGGACGGCGTCAACGTCGCCGACCCCGAGGCCGGCTCGGCCTGGGTCTTCTCGGACCACAACATCATCGAGGAGGCCAAGGTCATGGGCATCGGCCTGCCGGCCGAGTACGGCAACTTCACCGGCGTCATCTTCAACCTGGTGACGAAGTCCGGCGGCAACGCTTTCTCCGGCCACTTCGAGTTCAATTTCCAGGGCTATCAGGCCGACTCCAAGTTCTGGCAGGCGGTCAACAACCAGGCCTACGCCGAGGACTTTCCCTTGCTGACCTCGCCGAGCTCGAAGCTCATGGACATCAACGCCCACATCGGCGGGCCCATCGTCAAGGACAAGCTCTGGTTCTACGGCGGCGGCCAGTTCTACAGGACCCAGGACCGCCCGACGGGCTTTCCCGAGGACGTCGACTACAAGCAGCCGCGGATGTTCGTCAAGCTGACCTCCCAGCTGGCGCCCACCCTGAACATGAGCATGATGTTCCAGCGGACCAAGTACCAGGGCACGAACCGCGGCGCCGGGTCAACGGTCTCTCCCGAAGCCACGGTCACGCAGGATTCGCCGGACTGGCTGGTCGGCTTCAACCTGAACAAGATCTTCAGCTCGACGACCTTCTTCGACCTCAAGAGCAACTACTTCGAGGGCCGCTACTACCTCGATCCCGAGGTCGGGTACGATACCTACTCGCACTTCAACCTCGACGAGAACATGCTCTCCGACAGCGCCGGCTACTTCTACTACGCCGACCGGGCCCGGTTCGGGACCAACGCCAGCGTGACCCACTACGCCGAAGACTTCCTCATGGGCTCGCACGAGTTCAAGTTCGGGGCCGAGTTCGAGCGGTCCATGGCCCGGAGCCAGTACGGCTTCACCGGCACCGGTGGCGAGCTGGGCGCCAACGTCAATTACTACGACTACTACAGCTACGGCTACTCGGGGCCCTACCTGGCCTACCAGTACACGGGTTACGACACCAACACCCGCTATACCCGCCTCGAGACTTTCGTCCAGGATTCGTGGCAGATCGGGAAACGGTTCAACCTCAACCTCGGCCTGCGCTACAGCATGAACTGGGGCGACGTCAAGGGCATCAGCGGCAACGTCTTCAAGTCGAATCGCCTGGCCCCCCGCGTGGGCTTCACCTTCGACGTCCTGGGCGACAAGACGACCGTCCTCAAGGCCCACTACGGGCACTTCTCCGAGGCCATGCTGACCGTCTACCACGACAAGATGAACCCGACGGCGAATTTCAGCGATTACGTCGGCTACTACTGGGACCTCGGGGCTGAGGAGTGGGTCGAGATGTTCCGGGACGTCCATCAGCCTTACACGATGGACCCGAACATCAAGCACCCCTACATGGCCCAGTTCACGGTCAGTCTCGAACGGGAGCTCTTCAAGGACACGTCCCTCAGCCTGACTTACATCGACCGGAAGTGGAACAACATCATCGGCCACTACGACACCAACGGGGAATACACCCAGGAGTCGTACTACTCCTCCGCTCTCGACGAGTCCTTCACCGTCTACGAACGGACCGATGAGACGCTCGGGATCTCCAACTACTTCATCACCAACATCAAGAAGGACCCGGCCTACCCCAACATCCTCGAGGAACCCTACCGGAAATTCCGGGGCGTCGAGGTCATGTTCAACAAGCGCTTCTCCAACCGCTGGCAGCTCCTGGCCTCCTACGTCTACGGCCACGCCACGGGCACGATCGACAACGGCTTCGCCGACGACATCGGCTACGGCGGGAGCATCTACGATCCGAACTTCTGGATCAACGGCGAGGGAACGCTCACGAACGACCCGACCCACATGATCAAGGTCCAGGGCACCTACGTCCTGCCCCTCGACATCAACTTCAACTTCTACTTCCGGGGCATCACGGGCAACGCCTGGACGACGCGCGTCCGGACCTCGCGGTTCAATCAGGGCCGGATCACCTTCTTCGCCGAAGGGCGCGGCGCCAACCACTACCCCATGGCCAAGAACCTCGACCTGAGGCTGGAGAAGATCTTCACCATCGCCAAGAAGTACCGCCTCGGCGTGATGGCCGACGTCTTCAACGTCTTCAACGACGACACCTTCACCTCCTGGGGAACGCGCATCGGCTACGATTGGGGGTTACCTGCAGATTGGCAGAACCTCGATCCGGCTGATAATCCAAGTTGGGCGGAGCATTATCCGTCGAGCACTTCAGGACATCAGCTCTACAGCTTCGCCAGTCCCCGGCAGGCCCGCGTCGGCATCCGGCTGATCTTCTAGCACCCGCTCCAAGCACGAGCTCCAGCCCCGGGCGGCCAGGCCGCCCGGGGCTTTTTTTTCGGGGACACGTACCTCTGGTACGTGTCCCCGATTTATCTTAGGCAGTCCCTAGCCGCGAGGGACGTGTCCCCGTTTTCTCGGACGGTTATGTTAAAATGGGCATCAGTGAGGCTCGCGATGCGCAAGAAGATCCTGATCGCCGGGGCCGCCGTCCTGGCCGTGGCCGCGACCGTCCTGTTCGTGCTCAAGCCGGGACGGGCCGATTTCGCCCGGCTCCGGGGCGACCGCGATTTCAACGTCATCCTCATCACCGTGGACACGATCCGGGCCGACAAGATCGGCTGCTACGGCAATCCCACCGTCCGCACCCCGGCCATGGACGCCCTGGCCGCCGCGGGCATCCGTTTCGAGAATTGCATCAGCCAGACCCCCCTGACCCTGCCCGCGCACACGACCATCCTGACCGGGACGCTGCCGCCCTTCCACGGCGTCCGGGACAACGGCGGTTTCGTCGTCCCGTCGGAGCTCGCGACCATGGCCGAGTCGTTCAAGGCCCGGGGCTACGACACGGCGGCCTTCGTCGCCGCCTACGTCCTCGACTCCAAGTGGGGCCTCGACCAGGGCTTCGACACCTACTTCGACAAATTCGATCTGAGCCGCTTCGAGCGGATCTCGCTCGGCGAGGTCCAGAGACCCGCGAACGAGGTCGTCGACGAGGCCCTGGGCTGGCTCGAGAAGAAGAAGGACGGCAAGTTCTTCGCCTGGATCCACCTCTACGATCCGCACACCCCTTACACGCCGCCGGAACCCTACCAGAGCGAGTATCGCCAGAACCCCTACCTCGGCGAGATCGCCTTCACGGACAGCCAGATCGCCCGGCTCACCGACTACATCGACGGGAACGGGCTCCGCGACGACCTCTTCATCGTCCTGGCGGGCGACCACGGCGAGAGCCTGGGAGAGCATCAGGAGAGCACCCACGGTTTCTTCGTCTACCAGGGAGCGATCCACGTGCCCCTGATCGTCGCCACGCCCTTCGCGGGGCTCCGGGGCGTGACGTCCGGCGAAACGGTCGGCCTCGTCGACGTCATGCCCACGGTCTGCGAGATGGCCGGCCTCCCGATCCCCGCCGAGGTCCAGGGGCGGAGCCTCGTCCCGTCGTTCTTCGCGCCGGGGGCCGCGCCGGAGCGCCTGGCCTATTCGGAGACGTTCTACCCCCGCTACCACTACGGCTGGTCCGACCTCCGGAGCGTCCAGGACGCGCGCTACAAGCTCATCATCGCCCCGGTGCCCGAGCTCTACGACCTGGAAAAGGACCCGGGCGAAGAGAAGAACCTCGTCTACCTCGAGAAGAAGGTCTACGAGGACCTCTCGGCCCGGGCCAAGGCGCTCATGGACGAGGCCGAGCAGGGCGCCCACGAGATCGACCTGGGCCAGGTCGACGAGGAGACCCGCGAGAAGCTGGCCGCGCTCGGCTATATCGGCTCGTTCATGGACCCCTCGCGGCTCCAGGGACAGAAGCTGGCCAATCCCCGGGACAAGATCGGCGTCTTCAACGAGCTTTCCAAAGCGCGGGAATCGGGCATGGCCGGGAACATCGACGAGGCCGTCCGGACGATCGAGGCCATCATCGCCGAGGACCCGACGATCTCAGACGCCCACTTCTCCCTCGGCAACGTCCTCTACAAGGCCCGCCGCTTCGACGACGCCATCGCCTCCTTCGTGAAATCGCTCGAGCTCAAGCCCGACGACTCGTTCACGGTCATCAACATCGCCAATTCCTACCAGGCCATGGGCCGTTTCGACGACGCCGAGGAGTTCGTCCTCGA
>Ga0105094_10001259_pt1 | contig 13183 bp, 11 predicted proteins | sample PPLLak1March2015_2_FD_87023 | JGI IMG/M metagenome (GOLD analysis project Ga0105094, IMG submission 87023) | Freshwater sediment microbial communities from Prairie Pothole Lake near Jamestown, North Dakota, USA - PPLs Lake P8 Core (3) Depth... | ecosystem: Environmental > Aquatic > Freshwater >...
CGAGATCACGCCGCCCAGGAAGACCGCCGGGATCAGGTCGACCGACTGTCCGCGCTTCTTCAGGATCACGAAGTTGATCGCAGACGCGATCGGCGCGCCGAACGCGACCAGCATGCCGAGCACGCTTGCCGGCGATTCGATGCGGAGGCTGCCGGCGAACATCCAGCCGATGCCTGCCATTGCCACGAAGATCGCAATCCAGGTGCGGGGCGGGATCGGCGTCTGCAGCAGTGCCCACGCCAGCAAGGCAGTGACCAGCGGGGCGACCGCCAGCACGATAAGCGTATTTGCGGTCGATGTCAGCGTCAGCGCCAGCATGAAACAGACGAACATCGTGGCCCACATGCCACCGGACAAAAGGCCGGCCGCCCCCGCCCGCTTCAATGCCCCGGCGAAATCGCGCCGCACGAGCGCCAGGTAGCCGCCGACGAACACCGCCGCGAACAGGCTGCGCCAGAACGTAATCTCGAAGCGCCCGTTCGCCTGCAATTCCGGCGACAAGTGCCGCGTGACGACCCCGGCGATGCTCCACAGCGTCGGCGCTGCGATCATCAGCAGGATCGCGCGGCGATGGGAGGTATCGGGGGTCACGAGTGCGGTTCGCCCCTCCCTCGCGGAGGGAGGGCTGGGGGAGGGAGCCGTCGACAGTGCGCTACGCGCAACGGGAGGTTGCTATGCAGCCTCCCTTTGCGCCCGCTTCCGTTCGTGTTCCTTGAGGAACCGTTTCCGCAACCGGATGCTGGACGGCGTGATCTCGACCAGTTCGTCGTCGGCGATGAATTCGACCGCCGATTCGAGCGTCAGCTGGATCGGGGGCACGAGGTCGATGTGTTCGTCCTTGCCCGACGCGCGCACGTTGGTCAGTTTCTTCTCGCGCACGGGGTTCACGACCAGGTCGTTGTCGCGCGAATGGATGCCGATGATCATGCCCTCGTACAGCTTGTCGCCCGGGCTGACGAACATGCGGCCGCGCTCCTGCAGCTTCCACAGTGCATAGGCGACCGCCTCGCCATCATCCTGGCTGATCAGCACACCGTTGCGGCGCTCGCCGACTTCGCCCTGCCGGATCGGTCCGTAGTCGTCGAACACATGGCTCATCAGGCCGGTACCGCGCGTCAGCGTCATGAATTCGCCCTGGAAGCCGATCAGCCCGCGGGCCGGAATCCGGTACTCGAGCCGCACGCGGCCCTTGCCGTCAGGCTGCATGTCCTGCAGGTCGCCCTTGCGGCGCCCCAGCTCTTCCATGATCGCGCCCTGGTTCTGCTCCTCGACGTCGACCGTCAGCATCTCGTAGGGCTCGAGCCGCTCTTTGCCATTCTCTCCGTCGACCTCCTTGAACAGCACGCGCGGCCGCGAGACGGCGAGCTCGTAGCCCTCGCGTCGCATGTTCTCGAGCAGGATCGTCAGGTGCAGCTCGCCACGGCCGGCGACCTCGAACACGGTCTCGTCCGACGTCTCGCGCATGCGCATCGCGACGTTCGACTTCAGCTCGCGCTCGAGCCGCTCGCGCAGTTGGCGGCTGGTCACGAATTTGCCCTCGCGTCCCGCCAGCGGCGAAGTGTTGACCTGGAAGTTCATCATCAGCGTCGGCTCGTCAACCTTCAGCAACGGCAGCGCATCCGGGGCGTCGACCGGAGTGATCGTGCAGCCGATGCCGATGTCTTCGATGCCGTTGACGAGCACGATGTCGCCAGCCATTGCCTCGTCGACGACCCGTCGCTCGAGCCCATGGAACGTCAGCACCTGATTGATCTTTCCCTTGGTCGTCGGCGCGTTCTGCGCGCCTTCGGGGCCGTGCATGACCAGCACCTCCTGCCCGGCCTTCAGCCTTCCGCGGCTGATGCGGCCGATGCCGATCTTTCCCACATAGCTCGAGTAGTCGAGCGAGCAGATCTGCAGCTGCAGCGTGCCGTTCGGATCATCCTCGCGGACTCTCACGTGGGCGAGGATCGCCTCGAACAGCGGCCGCATGTCGCCGGCGCGGACATCGGGCGACGTCGACGCATAGCCGTTCAGCGCCGACGCGTAGATGACCGGGAAATCCAGTTGTTCCTCGGTCGCGCCAAGCTTGTCGAACAGATCGAACATGTGGTTGACGACCCAGTCCGGCCGCGCGCCCGGCCGGTCGATCTTGTTGACGACGACGATCGGTTTCAGGCCCTGCGCCAGCGCCTTGCGCGTGACGAAGCGCGTCTGCGGCATCGGCCCCTCGACCGCATCGACCAGCAGCAGCACGCCGTCGACCATCGACAGCACGCGCTCGACCTCGCCGCCGAAGTCCGCGTGACCCGGCGTATCGACGATGTTGATGTGGGTTCCCTCGTAGTCGACCGCACAGTTCTTCGCGAGGATCGTGATCCCGCGTTCGCGCTCAATGTCGTTCGAGTCCATCACGCGTTCGGCCACCTGCTGGTTCTCGCGGAAGGTGCCGGACTGCTGCAGCAGTTTGTCGACCAGCGTCGTCTTGCCGTGGTCGACGTGCGCGATGATCGCAACGTTGCGGATGGGCCGTTTCATCAGAAGCTCTTCTCGGTTGTCAGTTCGCTCGATACCAGTCGTTCGGGCTCGACGACGCCGCGCTCGTTGATCGTCGCCGTTCCCAGCAATTCCTTGCCCGCATACACCCGCACGCGCTCGCCGCGCGGCGCGGCATCGATCGCCAGCCGCTGCCCCTGGCGAAAACGTGCCGCCATTGAATCTTCCAGTTCGACCCGCGCCAGTGTCGCGAGCAACGAATCCGCCGGCCGCAGCCGTTCACGTCGAGTTGCCGGCGGCATTGCTTCCAGCGCCGCCAGCGTCACGCTTCCTTCCAGCGTCAGCAGACCCACTCGCGTCCTTCTCAGCGCCGCCAGATGCGCGCCGCAGCCGAGGGCGCGGCCGATATCCTCGGCCAGCACGCGCACGTAAGTGCCCTTGCTGCAGTCGACATCGACGACGACGACATCGTCCGACCGTTCGACAATGCACAGGCGGCCGATTCTGACCCTGCGCGCAACGCGCTCGACCTCGATTCCGGCCCGCGCCAGTTCATAGAGCGGCCGGCCCTCGCGCTTCAGCGCCGAGTGCATCGGCGGCACCTGGTCGATTTCGCCCGCATTGCTCAGCAGCGCCGCTTCCAGCGCTGCGTCAGCGACCTGCACCGGGCGAACATCGATCACATCGCCCTCCGCATCGCCGGTGCGGGTCGTCACACCGAGTTTCAGCATCGCCCGGTACGACTTGTCGGCGTCGAGCAGATCAGCCGAGAACTTCGTGGCCTCGCCAAACGTCAGGGGCAGGAGTCCCGTGGCCATCGGGTCGAGCGTTCCCGTGTGTCCCGCCTTCGCCGCATTCAGCAGCCGCCGCGCCTTCTGCAACGCCAGGTTCGACGAGATTCCGCCCGGCTTGTCGAGAAGCAGGACCCCGTCAACGCGCTCGCCGCGCGCCTTGCCCACCGATCCGCTCCCGCGCCGGGCTACCCGGCCCTGCTCTTGTTCGCCTCGTCGATCAGGCGGTCGATCTCGATGCCTCGCTCGACCGATTCGTCGTGCACGAAGGTCAAGCGCGGAATCGTGTGAATCGCCAGCCGCTTGAAGAGCAGCGAATGGAAATAACCGGCCTTCTCGTTCAGCACCTGCTGCGCGGCATCGACCGGCGCCCCGATCGTCGTGAAGTACACCTTCGCATGCGCATAGTCGGGCGACACCTCGACGCCGGTCAGCGTCACCAGACCGGCGCGCTCGGTCGCCACCTCGCGCTGGATCATTTCCGCGAGATCGCGCTGGATCTGGTCCGCGATCCGCAGCCCGCGGCCTGGTTTCTTCGTGGGCTTCATTTGCGTTGCCATTGAACTCAAAAAGTTCGACTGGCTTTGCCAGCGAACTTTTTCAAACTGGATCCGGGCGAAAGTAGGTTTGTGCTTTCGCCCGCCCGGCTACAGCGTCCTAGCGACTTCCTGGACCTCGAAGATTTCCAGCTGATCGCGTTCCTTGATGTCGTCGTAGCCCTTCAGGCTCAGGCCGCACTCGAATCCGGCCTTCACTTCCTTGACGTCGTCCTTGAACCGCTTCAGCGAATCGAGTTCGCCGGTCCAGATGACGACGTTGTCGCGCAGCAGGCGCGCGCTGGCGGTGCGCTTGACCACACCGTCGAGCACCATGCAGCCCGCGACCGTGCCGACTTTCGGCACGCGGAAGATCTGGCGGATCTCGACCAGCCCCAGCACCTGTTCGCGCTGCTCGGGCGCGAGCAGACCCGACAGCGCCGCCTTCACCTCATCGACCGCGTCGTAGATTATGTTGTAGTAACGGATGTCGATGCCGTTGCTCTCGGCCAGCTTGCGTGCCGACTGGTCGGCGCGCACGTTGAAGCCGATGATCACCGCCTTCGACGCGATCGCCAGGTTGACGTCGCTCTCCGTGATGCCGCCCACCTGCGCGTGCACGACCTGCACCTTCACCTCGCCGGTCGACAGCTTGGTCAGCGCGTGATTGAGCGCTTCCTGCGAACCCTGCACGTCGGACTTGATGATCAGCGGCAGCGTGCGCACGGCGCCTTCGCCAACGCCCTCGAAGATGTTCTCGAGCTTCGCCGCCTGCTGCTTCGCGAGCTTCGTGTCGCGGAACTTGCCCTGCCGGTAGAGCGCGATCTCGCGCGCCTTGCGCTCGTCGCCGAGCGCGATCAGTTCGTCGCCCGCGGCAGGAACGTCCGACAGGCCCTGGATCTCGACCGGAATCGAGGGACCTGCCTCCTGGATCGGCTTGCCGGTTTCGTCGAGCATTGCGCGCACCCGCCCGAAGGCCGAGCCCGCGAGCACGACGTCGCCGCGCTTCAGCGTGCCACTCTGCACGAGCACTGTCGCGACCGGACCGCGGCCCTTGTCGAGCTGAGATTCGATGACGAGACCTTTCGCCGGGCTGTCCTTGACCGCCTTGAGCTCGAGCACCTCGGCCTGCAGCAGCACGTTTTCGAGCAGGTCGTCCACGCCCTGCCCGGTTTTCGCGGACACCGCGATAAACGGCGAGTCGCCGCCGTATTCCTCGGGCACGACCTCGTTCGCAACCAGTTCCTGCTTGACCCGATCCGGATTGGCTTCCGGCTTGTCGATCTTGTTCAGCGCGACCACCAGCGGCACGCCGGCCGCTTTCGCGTGCGCGATCGCCTCTTTCGTCTGCGGCATGACGCCGTCATCGGCAGCCACGACCAGGATCACGATATCGGTCGCCTTGGCGCCGCGGGCCCGCATCGCCGTGAAGGCCTCGTGGCCCGGCGTGTCGAGGAAGGTGATGATTCCGCGAGGCGTCTCGACGTGGTACGCACCGATGTGCTGCGTGATGCCACCGGCTTCGCCTGCCGCAACCTTCGTGCGGCGGATGTAGTCGAGCAGCGACGTCTTGCCGTGGTCGACGTGGCCCATGATCGTGACGACCGGCGGCCGCGGTTCGAGCGTGGCCTCGGCAGAGACGCCAACCGACGATTCGCTCTCGGCGAGCAACGCCTCCGGGTCGTCGAGCTTGGCCGCGAGCGGCGTATGGCCGAGTTCGCCGACGATGATCATCGCGGTGTCCTGGTCGAGCACCTGGTTGATCGTCACCATCTGGCCGAGCTTCATCAGCACCTTGATCACTTCAGCCGCCTTGACCGACATCTTGTGCGCCAGGTCGGCGACGGTGATCGTTTCGGGCACGGCGATCTCGCGCACGACGGGTTCGGACGGCATCTGCACCGCCGCCGCTCCGTCGTCGTGCCGGTCGTGCTTGCGATGGCCCTTGGGCCCGCGCCAGCCGCCCGCGCCTCCGGACACATCGCCGCGCGTCTTCAGCAGGCGCTTCTTCTGCTGTTCCTCGGACCAGCTCGACGCGAGCTTGCCCGACTTGATCTCCTTGACGCCCGGCTTCTTCTCGTCCTTCTTCTCGCCGGGCTTGGTCTCGGTCTTGGCGGCCGGTTTGTGCAGCGTGCCTTGTGCCGCCGCTTCCGGCGCGGGCGCAACGACCGGTTTCTTCGGCGCGGCCATCATGCTCTTGATCGCCGCGACCTCGTCCTCGACGGCGCGCCGCGCGCGCGCCTGCGCCTCGGCAGCCTGCTTCGCAGCGAGTTCTGCTTCCTTCTGCGCCTGAACGGCCTTGGCCAGTTCTTCCGATGCAGCCGCCTCGCGTGCCTGCGCGGCCGCGACGTCCTGCTTTTCCTTCTGATGCGCGTCGGCCAGTTCGCGCTGCGCCCGTTCGGCCTTCTCGCGCGCCGCCTCCGTCTGCCGGGCGACAAATTCGGCCTGGCGCCGCGCTTCTTCCTCGCGCTTCGCGAGTTCGGCCTCGTCGATCACCGGCGCAGCCGGCGCCGCCGGCGCTTCCGGCTCGGCCACGGCCTCGTCGCGCTTGACGAACACGCGCTTCTTGCGAACCTCGACCTGGATCGTGCGCGCCTTGCCCGAGGCGTCGGCCTGCTTGATTTCCGTCGTCTGCTTGCGCGTCAGCGTGATCTTCTTCTTCTCGCCGCCGTTTGCACCGTGTGCCTTGCGCAGCGAATCGAGCAGGCGCGACTTGTCGTCTTCCGACAACGCGTCGGACTCCGCCTGCTTGACGACGCCCGCCGCGCGCAACTGTTCGAGCAGCAACTGCGGCGGAACGCGAAGTTCCGTCGCAAACTGGGCCACCGTCGTACTTGCCATAGGTTCTCTTGCTCCCGCTTCCTGCGTTTCCCAGCGCCGTCAACCGGCGTTGTTCTGCACTTCCAGCTGTTCCTCTGCCGCGAACCAGTGCGCACGCGCGGCCATGATCAGCGTCTTGGCACGCTCGTCGTCGATACCGGTCATCTCGGTCAGCTCGTCGACTGCCAGTTCGCCGAGATCATCGCGCGTGCGAATCGAGTTTTCGGCCAGCTTCGCCGCGAGGTCGGCGTCCATGCCGTCGAGGTCGAGCAGGTCCTTCTCGGCCTGCTCCACGCTCTCCTCGCGCTTGATCGCTTCCGTCAACAGCGCGTTGCGCGCGCGGTTGCGCAGCTCCTCGACCGTTTCCTCGTCGAACGCCTCGATCTCGAGCAGCTCGTTGACCGGAACGTAGGCGATCTCCTCGAGCGAGGAAAAGCCTTCGCCGATCAGGATGTTCGCGATCTCATCGTCGACGTCCAGCTTCTCGATGAAGGTCGAGCGGATCGACGACTGTTCGCCCTCCTGCTTCTGCGTCGATTCCTCGGCCGTCATGATGTTGATCTGCCAGCCGGTCAGCTCGGACGCAAGGCGGACGTTCTGGCCGCTGCGACCGATCGCGATCGCGAGATTGTCTTCGTCGACGACGACGTCCATCGCGTGCTTGTCTTCGTCGACGAGGATCGACGACACGTTGGCCGGCGCGAGCGCGCCGATCACGAACTGCGCCGGATCATCCGACCACAGCACGATGTCGACTCGCTCGCCGGCGAGTTCGTTGGTCACGGCCTGCACGCGCGAGCCGCGCATGCCGACGCAGGTGCCAATCGGGTCGATGCGGCGATCGTTCGTCCAGACGGCGATCTTGGCGCGCACGCCGGGGTCGCGCGCTGCCGACTTGATCACCAGCAGGCCCTGCTCGATCTCCGGGACCTCGAACTCGAACAGCTTCATCAGGAACTCGGGCGAGGTGCGCGACAGGATCACCTGCGGACCGCGCGCGGCGCGGTCGATCTTCTGCACATACGCGCGAACGCGGTCGCCGATGCGCAGGTTCTCCTTCGGAATCATGTCGCTGCGCGGCAGCCGCGCCTCGACCTTGCCGCTCTCGACGATCGCGTCGCCCTTGTCCATGCGCTTGATCGTGCCGCTGACGATCATGTCGCCGCGCGCAAGGAAGTCGTTCAGCACCTGCTCGCGCTCGGCATCGCGGATCTTCTGCAGGATCACCTGCTTCGTGTCCTGCGCGAAGCGCCGGCCGGTCGAAACGTCCTGCCGGGGCAGCAGTTCCTCGATGTGTTCGTCGATCTCGATGTCCGAAATCTGTTCCCGCGCATCGGACAGGATGATCTGGTGGCCGGGCTCCTGCAGCCCGGCCTCGTCAGGCACGACGAGCCAGCGCCGGTAGGCGTCGTATTCACCGGTCTCGCGGTCGACCGCGACGCGGATGTCCACGTCGTCCTCGGCGAAGAGCTTCTTGGTCGCAGTTGCGAGCGCAGACTCGAGCGCGCCGAACACGATTTCCTTCGGCACGTTCTTTTCGCGCGCCAGCGCATCGACCAACAGCAGAATTTCTCGACTCATCGACTCCTACTCCTTGCTTCCACCGTGCGGAGCCGCAGCTCCACCCCGGAAATCCAGTGCCGGCACCAGCCTCGCCTTGTCAACGTCGGCGAACGCAAATTCGACGACAGGCGCCGGCGGCAATGCCACATCCTTGCCCGGCTTGCGCGCCTTCACGGGCGATTTCCTTCCGCTCAACCTGCCTCCTGCCGGGCCTTCCTCCGGCGTCAGCTCCAGACGCAGGCGTTCGCTGCCGGCGCCCCCTGCGACCTCGAGCAGGCGGCCGCGCAGGCGCTTGCGCCCCGCGGGCGCGGCCAGCGGTGCATGCAACTGCACGTTGATCTCCGCGCCGACAAAGCGGGCAAAATCGCGCACTCGCTTCAGCGGCCGGTCGACACCGGGCGAAGAAACCTCGAGCCGCTGGTAGTCGACGCCTTCGACCGCAAACAGGTGTGTCAGCTGCCGGCTGACGCGCTCGCAGTCCTCGAGGCCGATCCCGTTCCGGCCGTCGAGCGTCACGCGCAGCAGGCCGCCGCCGAGCCGTTCGACATCGACCAGCTCGTAGCCGAGCCCTTCAACGGTTCGCTCGATCGTGCCGTACAAGCTGTCAGCCACACCCGCCATTGCTGCTCCAAAATCGGCGGGGCCGCTGCTCGCAAGCCCGGAAATAAAAAATGGGCTCGAGAGCCCATCCGTTGAGTTCAACAGGCTTGCGCGATCAACGTTCCACCGCGCAACCGACGCCCGCCAGTCGAATCTCGAAAAGCGCGCACTCCGGCAATCCGTGATTATATGGGGGGATCACGGGGTTCAACAAGCTCCGAGCCGCGCCCCTGCGAGGGCGCCTAGAACCCGCGGGTCGGTTTTCCGCGCTTGAACCGGGCCGGACGGCCGTTGTTCGGCAGTCCGTGGCCGGCCGCGATGTAGGTGACGCTGCTGGTCATCGGGTCCGGCTGGCGCGGAGGGCGGTTGCCCTGTGGCTTGCCCTTGCCTCGCCCTTGACCCTGCCCCTGGCCCTGCCCTTGGCCCTGTCCCTGACCTTGCCCATACCCCTGGCCCTGTCCATAGCCCTGGCCAAATCGCTGTCCCTGCCCGAACGGTTGCCCCTGGCCGAAGCCGCCCTGCCCCTGACCATGGCCGGGGCGGCCCGGGCGGCCTTTGCCCTGTCCCGGGCGCCGCCCGCCCTTGCCCCCGTGCGGAGCCCCGCCCTGGCGCTGCCGGATTTCCTCGAGGCCGATGCCGAGATCGTGAACCCAGGCCTCCACCCATTCCGGCGCCAACTCGTGATACCGGCCGCGGCTCAGGCCGCGCGGAAGCTGAATCGCTCCGTAACGGATGCGAATCAGCCGGCTGACCGTGAGCCCGACCGACTCGAATATCCGGCGCACCTCGCGGTTTCTCCCTTCGCTGATGACGACCCGGTACCAGTGGTTGACGCCTTGGCCGCCCGCGTCCTCGACCCGCGCGAACTTCGCAGGGCCATCCTCGAGCTCGACACCGTCGAGCAGTCGCTGACGCTGCTCTTCGGTCAACTCGCCTAGCGTGCGAACCGCGTATTCACGCTCGACTTCGTAGCGCGGATGCATCAGGCGGTTTGCGAGTTCGCCCGACGTGGTGAAGATCAGGAGGCCCTCGGAGTTCAGGTCGAGCCGGCCGACCACCACCCAGCGGCCGCCCGAAACCTTGGGCAGTTTCTCGAATACGGTTGGGCGTTCGCCCGGATCTTCCTGCGTGACGATCTCGCCGGCCGGCTTGTGATAGAGCAAAACGCGCGGTGCGCGGCCGGGCGTCTTGCGCGGCAAGGGCTTGCCGTTGACACGGACCTGGTCGGTCGCGAGCACGCGCTGGCCGATGTGCGCGGGCTCGCCGTTCACCGAAACGCGTCCGGCGATGATCAACTCTTCCATGTCCCGCCGCGAACCGATGCCGGCGTCCGCCAGGACCTTGTGCAGCTTCTCGGATTGCGCCAGCTGTGCCTGTTTCGCGGCGCGCCGGCCCCGCTCCAGGATGTCTCGGGACAGGGCCGAATCGGCCATCGCCTCCGGATTGATGTCATCGCCCTCACCTGCCAGCGGCGGAGGGGGTCCCGCCTGCGCCGGGGGCTCGCCATTGACGGGAGCTGGCCGCTCGCCGCGGCCGCGACGTCGCCGGCCGTGCGGGCCGCGGCTACGGGACTTGCCCTCGCCGTCGCGGCTCTCCGCTGCGCTGTCGTCTCTGATCCGGTTGCCCGGTTCGGGCCCAGCGGAAGCGTCCTCATTCGGTTCGACCGCCGCGGGCACCTCGATGGTCGGATCGTCGTCGTCTTGCCGTTGTATGGGATCGTTCATCAGGAAAGGGACATGCTGGTGGGCGATGCCGAGAGGGGGGAGAGGGTCGCAGGTTCAGCGGTTTGCTCGGCATCCGCCGCCCGCATCGATTCCACGTGCGCATCCTCGACCTGCGATGCGCGATCAGGAGAAGTTGCCGCGGCCTCGCCACGCGTGAGGTCCGCAAACTGCAGTTCGAATTCGGCGGGGAGTTCGCCGGTGCCTTCGATGATCGGGAGCTCGTCCAGCGAGCGCAGGCCGAGATCGTCGAGAAAAGCCTTGGTGGTTGCAAACAGAGCCGGCCGCCCGGGGGCCTCGCGGTGTCCAATCACTTCGACCCAGCCGCGCTCCTCGAGCGTCCTTATCACCGGGCTGGAGACCGTGACCCCGCGGACTTCCTCGATATCGCCGCGAGTCACAGGCTGCTTGTAGGCGATGATCGCCAGCGTTTCGAGCACCGCGCGCGAGTAGCGTGGCTGTCGCTCGGGATTCAGACGGTCAAGATAGGGACGCATCGCGGGCGCGCTCTGGAAGCGCCAGCCGGACGCGAGGGCAACGAGTTCAACACCGCGGCCTGACCATTCGGAGCGCAGTTCGTCGAGCAGGATGCGGACCGTGTCCGCACTGAGTTCGTCGTCGAAGAGCCGACGCAGGTCGGCCAGCGTCAATGGCTGCTCGGCCGTAAGCAGCGCGGCCTCGAGGACGGTTTTCGCCTCTTGTGTGTCCATGATCTCCACTGTGGAGCTGGCTGTCGCCAATTTGCAGCGACACATGAAGTCGCCGCAACGATGCGAACGATTGCCTGAAAATTTCGGATTTCGGCGCCCGTGAAGCGCGGCTGGCGTGTTGTTATCGAAGCCTGCCGAGCACGGAATCGGACGTTCCGGAAACGCTGCCGGCCGCGACACACTGAATGTCGGCCGGCCCTATCTGCTTGGATCGGCAGTCTATATCACAGCAAGCGGCGTGCACAAGCGAACTCGCCGAACGGCCGCGGCTCGAGGCGGGCTAGGCCGTTCGGCTGCCTCCGCAAGACAGCGTGTCGCCTAACGGCGTCCCGCATCGCGAATCATCAGCAGTTCGTCGTCTGCCACGTGCAGGCGCGCGCGCAATTCGCCCGAGGCTACAGAAAAACCAAGTCGCTCCAGCAGGCGTCGCGAACGGAAATTTTCGCGCTTCAGCACGGCCGTCAGGCTGCGCACGCGGTGGCAGGAAACGAGCTCATCGATCATCCCCTGCACAGCCTCGCTCCCGAACCCTCGTCCCCAGCGGGAGCTGGACAATTCGTATGCGATCCCAGCTGTGCCGTCGGACCGGACGGTGGCCTGGACATAACCGATGAGCGCGGATGTCTCGCGACATACGACGACCCAATTGAGCCACTCCTCGCTGCCGTCCGACGATCGTCTCGATTCCAGCCTGGCGAATCGGTCGCGCAGCCACTGCAGCGAAGGCGGAGGTTCGTTCTCGTATTCGTAGATTGCAGGATCGCTGAGCACCGTGAACATCGCCTCCGCGTGAGCGGCAAGCTGCGGTTCCAGCCGGCAGCGGACAGTTTCGATCACGCGCATTGCGCGCCCAGGTGTCCAGCGGCGCCCAGGGCGTCATTCATGGAGCGACAGCCCTATGCAATGGCCTGCAGGCGACGAAGGACGTCGTCATCCGCAACGCGCTGCCCGAGTGAGTCGAGCAACTTCTTTCGCGACCCCTCGGCGAGCTGTTCGCGTTTCAGCAGTCCCAGCTCGAGACGGAGAAAGTCGATCTCCGCCCATTGCGAGTCGTCAATCAGTTTCTTCTCCTCGCTCGACGCAGTTCGCGCCCAGCCATCGCTGTCTCCTGAGTACTTCAGGTAGATGTCCAGCTGGGACCCGGTGATCACGGCTCTGCCTTCATGCGCGATGGATCTTCCGCCGCCGCATGCATTACCGGGCCGCCTGCAGCATCGCCGCCATCTTCTGATGGATCAGGTTGATCGCCTTCAGCGGACGGATCATCACTTTGAAATCGATGATCTTCCCCTGCTCGTCCCACTGGATCATGTCGACGCCGTTCACGCTGACACCGTCGATCTCCACCTGGAATTCAAGCACCGCCTCCCGCTCGCTCGCGATCTCCCGCACGTAGCGGAATGAGTCGTTGAAGAAGACGCGCAGCGCCGCGGTCAGATATTGCGTCGTGACGGCCTTTCCGACCTGAGGCGTGTGCACGACCGGAGAATGAAAGACGACTCCGTCCGAAAGGAGCGAGTCAAGGCCCTGCGGATTGCGGATCTTCACGAGTTCGTGCCAGCGCGCGAGTGGGCTGACTGCCATCAGGTCTCTCCAGGCGACGGTGGCGCTTCCTCGCGGTGCCACCACTCTCGCAGCGTGCGGCACTTGCCTTCGACAGTGAACTCCAGCACGAATACACCGTCAAGTTTTACGCGCGTGCCGCGCGCGGTTCGGGTGAATGACGCGCTCCAATGCGCGATGACCGTCGGCGCTTCAACCGCCAGAATCCGATAGCGGAATGTGATGTCGGACTGCCCCTCCGGGACGGCCTGCCAGTACCGGAGCACCCCATCCCGGCCGATCGCGGGCTCCGAAAACGGGGTCTCGAAGTAGCGGCAATCCTCCGTGAAGAGATCGGCGGCAAGTTGCGGCGCTCGTGTTTCCCACGCCTGCCCATACTTCGTCAGCCACAGTTCTGCAGCCTC
>Ga0105094_10001262_pt1 | contig 13170 bp, 14 predicted proteins | sample PPLLak1March2015_2_FD_87023 | JGI IMG/M metagenome (GOLD analysis project Ga0105094, IMG submission 87023) | Freshwater sediment microbial communities from Prairie Pothole Lake near Jamestown, North Dakota, USA - PPLs Lake P8 Core (3) Depth... | ecosystem: Environmental > Aquatic > Freshwater >...
CCGCAGGCCTGACAGCAGCAATAACCAAACAGCCGAATAGTATATAATAAAGCCATTATTTATCCCGGGAGCGTGAAAAATGGCTGCTGAAAAACAAAACACCGCTAAAGCCAGCGCTAAAGTCCAGGAGAGTTTAGCGAAACTGGAAGTCAACCTCGTGGGAGTCGCCAGCTTAAGAGATTTGAAGACCACGACGCTGGGGAAAGGGACTTCAAAGCTGCTGCCGTCGGCGCGGTCTATCGTCGTGGTAGCGATGGAAATTTACCCTGAGTTCCTGGAGCTTACGTCACCGGAGAGGACGATGGGGAGCGCCAACCTGAACGACCTGTACCGGCGGCACACGGACATCCTGGCCGGCCGGCTGACCGGGGCGGTATATAATATCGCCAGGGAATCGCGTAAAGCGGGACTTAAAGCAATGCCCCTGCCGGCCGAGGGCCCATGCGTGGACGGCAGGTTCCTGGAAGCGATAATTTCCTACAAGCACGCCGCCGAGGCCGCCGGGCTGGGGAAAATCGGGATGAGCAGCCTGCTGGTAACACCTCAATTCGGGCCGAGGATACGCCTGGCGCTGTGCCTCACGGAGGCTTCGCTGAAATCCACCGCCAACGGCGACCCGGGCGCCTGCCGCTACTGCAACGTCTGTATCGCCAAGTGCCCGGCCCATGCCCTGGGCAGGCCGGAAAAGGGAGACCCCTACGCCTTCAACAGGATCGCCTGCCGGACATACGTCGACGCCGCCGGCGGGTGTAGTGAATGCGTACGAGTCTGCCCGGTGGCGTCGCCGCGATACGAATAAACAAGGAGACTAAATGGACTTAATTACCCGGACTATCAAGAATATTAAGCCCCTCGACGAAAAAGCGATGGCGGCGGCGCGGTCGCGCCAGGACAACCTGACCAAGCCAGCGGGGAGCCTGGGGAGGCTGGAGGAGCTATCGATCCAGCTGGCGGGCATCCAGGGCAAAGCCCGGCCGGGCGTAGAGAAAAAAGCCGTCATCACCATGGCCGCCGACCACGGGGTAGTCGATGAAAAAGTTGGTAACTGGCCGCGCGAGGTCACCGCCCAGATGGTGTACAATTTTTTAAGGGGCGGGGCGGAATAAACGCGCTGGCGCGGCAGGCGGGCGCCCGCATCGTCTTCGTGGACATGGGAGTTGCTAGTGATCTCAAGCCTCACACCAAACTCATCGTCAGAAAAGTCGATTACGGCACCAGGAACATGTGCCTGGGGCCGGCCATGACCGCCGCGCAGGCGGCACAGGCGATAGAAGCCGGGATAGAGATTATCAAGGGGGAGACGGAAAAAGGGCTGGACATCGTCGGCACGGGCGACATGGGGATCGGCAACACGACCTCCAGCAGCGCCATCTTCGCCGCCCTTTCCGGTAAAAAAGTTGCAGAGGTGACTGGCCGCGGCACCGGCCTCAGCGATGAGCAGCTCGCCCACAAGATAGACGTTATCAAGCGCGCCCTGGCGGTCAATAAGCCCGACCCTTCGAAACCCCTCGACGTCCTGGCTAAAGTCGGCGGGTTTGAAATCGGCGGGCTGGCCGGAGTGATCCTCGGCGCAGCCGCGGGACGTATACCGGTAGTTATAGACGGCTTTATCTCCGGCGCGGCGGCGTTAATCGCTACTTCGCTGGCGCCCCTGGTAAAGAATTATATTATCGCCGCGCACTGCTCGGCGGAAGCGGGCCACGCCGCCATGCTCAAATACCTGGGACTCAAGCCGCTGGTGAACCTCGATATGCGGCTCGGCGAGGGCACCGGCGCGGCCATCGGCATCATCCTCGCCGAGGCCGCCGTCCGCACTCTAAACGAGATGGCGACCTTCGCCGAAGCCGGCGTTTCTGAAGGAGACGAGGGGGAAAAGTGAGCTTCCTGGCCGCATTACAGTTCCTGACCAGCATCCCGGTGCCGCTGAGGGGCACGCTCAGCCCCGGGCAACTCGGCCGCGCCACGGCTTATTTCCCCATGGTCGGGCTGATCATCGGGGGGATACTGGCGGGGCTGAACTGGCTGTTGCTTTATGTTTTGCCTGCCGCCGTCGTCAACGCCCTGCTGATAGTAGCGCTGGTGGTCATTACCGGGGCGATGCACCTCGACGGGCTGGCGGACACCTGCGACGGCATCGCCGGCCACAAGACGGTCGAGGAGAGGTGGCGGGTAATGCGGGACAGCCGGACGGGGGCTTTCGGGGTGGTCGGCGTGGCGCTGCTGCTGCTGGTCAAATACGTCTCACTGAACAGTATCCCCGATTATCTAATGACTGCCGTGCTGATAATTTTTCCGGTGATAAGCCGATGGGCGATGGTCTACGCCATTTTCGCTTATCCTTATGCCCGGCCTGAAGGACTGGGAGCTAACTATAAGAAGGCGACGCGATGGCCGCAGTTTACGATGGCCACTATCATCACGGTCGCGATTGCCGCCGCTCTCACCCTGCTGTTTTCTTACACGGGACTGCTGCTGATACCGGGGATTTTTATTATTACAACGATACTGGCACTGTATTTTAGATACAAGTTCGCCGGGCTGACCGGGGACAATTACGGGGCGATTAACGAAGCGGCGGAGGTAGCGGCGCTATTAGTGGTCATCATCATTGTTACTGTAGCGCCCGGTTTAACGAGATGAACGGAGGGCGGATTTGAAACTCACCCTTATTACCGGCGGCGCCCGCAGCGGTAAGAGCCGCCTGGCGCAGGAGATGGCAAAAAAAGCGGGCGGACCGGCACTTTTCGTGGCTACGGCCGAGGCCGGGGACGCGGAGATGAAAAGGCGCATCGAGGCGCACCGTAAAAACCGGCCGGCCGGCTGGACGACGCTGGAGGTCACGACCGGTATCGGCAGTGCGATTACCGGCAATACCGTCCAGGTACCGACGGTAATTATCGACTGCATCACTTTACTGGTCAGTAACGTTTTCCAGCAGCGCAAAGGGGCGGACGCCGATACGCTGGAGAAAGCTACCGAGGCGGAAATCAACGGGCTGTTAAAGTGCGCGGAACGCTCCGCCGCGCGGTTCATCGTCGTCACCAACGAGGTCGGCCTGGGCATCGTGCCGGGAGATGAGATCAGCCGGCTCTACCGCGATTTGCTGGGCAGGGCCAACCAGATGCTGGCCGAACGCGCCGACGAGGTCATACTAATGGTGGCCGGCATACCGATGACGGTTAAAAGGCATTGACAGCTACCAGGCATTGGTGTAAGATAAATCCATCAATCGACCCGAAAGGTCTTTATTTATTTAGGGGGTAAAAAAGATGCCATATTATGTCATGTTGACCAAGCTAACCGATATCGGCAGAAAGAGTATAATGCGTAATCCCGGTAGAATCTGGGAAGTAAACCAGGAAGTCGAGGACATGGGAGCCAAAGTGCTATCCCAGTATGCTTTACTGGGCGAGTACGACTTCGTCAATATCCTCGAAGCGCCCAATAACTCCGTGATCGCCAGGGTGGCCTCCGCGCTGGGCTCCCGGGGAACCCTGCTGCCCCTGACGCTGGCGGCCATCACCATCGAGGACCTGGTAAAAGAGATCCAGACGGCCAAAGCCCTCAACGAATAATCTCAAATCTCCAGGCGGCGCGCAACAGAAAGAAAACGGGCTTCGTTTGACTTCGGAGCCCGTTACTGTTATAAAAGGACCGAAAATGCAACCGCGAATCAGGTCTCTCAAATGGTACCGGGAGCTGGCGGACAAGAAGGGCCGGCTCGAAGCCGGGGCGTTCATCGTGGAGGGGGACAAAGCGATACGGCAGGTCGTCACCGGCCATCCGGACGCAATCCTGGAGATACTGGCGGTAGCAGAGCCGCCGTCTTTTTTCCGTGATTACCCGGTGCGATTGATCACAGAAAGCCAGTTCCAATATGTCAGCAGCAACCAGACGCCGCAGGGCATCCTGGCGGTCGTCCGCCTGCCGGCCGATGTCTATACCACCCGCCTGCCCGGGGACACCGGCGACAAAATCCTGCTGCTGGAGGACATCCAGGACCCCGGCAACACCGGCACCCTCATCCGCACGGCAGCCGCGTTCGACTTCAGCGGCATCATTATGACGGAAAACGGGGCCGACCCGCTTTCACCCAAGTGCGTGCAGGCGACGGCCGGTTCAATATTGTCGGTCTGGCTGCGCCGCACCAAAGATTACCTGGAAATGGCAGAGGAATTGAAAAACAAAAACTATCCGCTGGTGGCCGCCGACCTCGCCGGCGACACCGGGCCGGAAGTCCTGCGCGGCCGGGAAAAGCTCCTGCTGGCGCTGGGGAACGAGGCCGCCGGGCTCTCCAGGCCTCTGCTGGACACGGCTGATTACCGCCTGCGCATCCCGGTGGACAGGGAAAAGGCGGAGTCGTTGAACGTAGCCGCCTGCGGGGCGATATTGATGTACCTGAGCGCTTAAAATTACCTTGACCGGAATAAGGGCTTCTGTTAAGCTTTAGGGCGAAAGTCCGGCGGAACGTTTTTAAGGAGGTCACATCATGGCTGTTAAAAAAGAATATGCCCACCTGATAAAACCGGCGGCGGTCAAAGACCCGCCCAAGGGGCTCTACGCCGAGCCGCGCATCTGGATGGAAGCCAAGGACATGGAGGGGTTCAACGCCCAGTTTTCCTTCGGGTTCGTCAAGAAGCCGAGCACCTTTCACCCGTTGGAAGGCGCGCTGGTGCATCCCTACGACGAAATCCTCGTCTTCGAAGGGACAGACCTATCCAGCATCCTCCACCTCGGCGCCGAGGTCTCGGTAGAGTTGGGCGAGGAACGGGAGGTGCATACCTTTACCGAACCTTCCTGCGTGCTTGTCCCCAAGGGGACGCCGCACGGCCCGGTCACCGTGAAGAGCCTCGAAAGGCCCATCGTCCACTACACCATCGGGCTGGGAGATGCCTATAAAGCCCAGGCGCTAAAGAAAAACGGTAAACCGACCAAGGGCACCAAATACAACCGGCTTATCAAAAAAATGATTACTGCCGCCCCTCCTGCCAGCGCTACCGACCGCCTTTCTAACGTCATCGGCAAAGACGGCATCATGCGGCCGGCCAAGTTCGGGGTGGGGCCGGGCAACGGCGACCAGATAGTGTGGCTGTACGGCTCCGACCTGGAAGGCTTCGACGTCAATTTCACCTGGGGATTCTACAGCCAGAACGGCAAATGGCACCGCGGCGGCGAAGCGCACTACCATCCCGAGGCGGAGATACTGTGCTTCCTCGGTCTCGACCCCGACAACCTTGGCTTCCTGGGAGCCGAGCTGGAGCTGGGCATGGGCAAAGACTACGAAAGACATATCTTCAATACCCCAACCATCGGCATCTGCCCGGCGGCGTTTCCCCACCTCCCGCTCATCACCCGGTGGTGCGACAAGCCCTACGGATTCATCGTCATCTGCCTCAGCGGCGAGCACGCCTCGCCCTGGGTGGAGGCCAAATAACCCGAGGAGCAAGTAAATAAATTACCGCAAGTTCGGCCGGCTGGACTGGCAGGTCTCGGCGCTGGGCTTTGGCACCGGGCGCCTGCCCGGGACAGGCGGGGACGCGGCCGGTCTCAACGAAGCCGGAGTCATCAAGCTGATACGCCGCGCCATCGATTGCGGCGTTAACTACCTCGACCTGCCTTACGTTTACGACGCCAAGCGGCGTGAACAAATTACCGCCTGCGTCGGCCGGGCGCTCAAGGACGGCTACCGGGAGAAGATAAAGATAGCCGCCGGCCTGCCCGCGCCGCTGATAAATTCAGACCGGGACATCGAGCGCTTCCTGGATAAACTACTAAAGCAGCTACAGACGGACAGGCTGGACTTTTTTCTCATCGCGGCGCTGGACCGGCAGACCTGGCCGGAGCTGCCAGCGAGCGAGGTTTTCCGATGGATCGAAGCAGCTATCTCCAAAGGTCGCCTGGGACACCCCGGCTTTGCTTTCCACGACGATTTCCAGACCCTGAGGACCATCGCGGACGCTTACCACGGCTGGACATTATGCCAGTTCCAGTACAGCTTAATGGATATCGACCATCACCCGGGGACAGGCGGGATCAAATACGCCGCCGAAAAAGGGCTGGCGGTGGCGGTTACCACGCCGCTGAAGGGCGGCCGCCTCACCCAAAAAATACCGGGGACGGTGGCGGGGATTTGGGGCAGCGATACGCTAAAGAGGTCGCCCGCCGCGTGGGGTTTACGCTGGGTCTGGAACCTCCCGGAGATCTCGACTGTTGTGGTGGACATGAGCGCCATCGGGCAGTTGAAAGAAAACGTCGCCCTGGCGGACGGCGCCGGGCTGGATAGCCTTACCGTGCCGGAAGAGCTGCTGGTCAACAAGGCCAGGGACGCCTACTTTACGTTAAAGCCTATCCCCTGCACCGCTTGCCGCGGCTGCATGCCGTGCCCGCAGGACATCGACGTGCCGCGTATATTTGAACTCTATAACGACGCCATCATCTACAGCGACAATAATATACCGCGTTCGCTTTACCGTGACGAGGGGCACTGTATCCAGGACTGCAACGAATGCGGCAGCTGTGTGAAGGCCTGCGGCCGGCACATCCCTATTACCGACTGGCTGAAGAAAGCGCGCCGTTTGCTAGATGTGGATTAACACTTGAAATTTTCTTGACAACGATTAATCACCTGATATATATTAGTCTACAGCGGTAACCGGTTACCGTATTTTTTATTATCTGCTTCCAACATATTTATTCGACAAAGGAGAAAAATGCCAGCCAAAACCGAGGTAAAGATCAATCCGTTCGAGACCGCCAAGAGGCAGATCGACCAGTGCGCCGAGATCCTGAACCTGAAACCCGAGATCACGGCGATACTCAAGACCCCGCAGCGCGAGCTCCACGTAGCGCTGCCGGTGCGCATGGACGACGGCTCCATTAAAGTCTTCCAGGGGTTCCGGGTCCAGTACAACGACGCCCTGGGCATCACCAAGGGCGGTATCAGGTTCCATCCCGAAGAGACGATCGACACCGTCAGGGCGCTGGCGTCCTGGATGACCTGGAAGTGTTCCCTGCTCGACCTGCCCCTCGGCGGCGCCAAGGGCGGCGTGATCTGCAATCCTAAAGAAATGTCCCAGGCCGAACTGGAGCGGTTAAGCCGGGCGTATATCCGCGCCGTTTATCCGTTCATCGGGCCTGAAAAAGACGTCCCCGCCCCGGACGTCTATACCACCCCCCAGATCATGGCCTGGATGATGGACGAATATTCCGTCATCGCCGGCAAGCCGCAGTTCGGTGTCATCACGGGTAAACCACTGGCTATCAGCGGATCGCCGGGCCGCGGCGACGCCACCGCCCGCGGCGGCATGTTCACTATCCGCGAGGCCGCCAGGGCGCTCGGCATCGACCTCAGCAAAGCCACCGTGGCCGTGCACGGCTACGGCAACGCCGGCTATTACGCCGCCCGGCTCTGCCAGGAAATGTTCGGGTCGAAAGTAATCGCCGTCTGCGACAGCAAGGGGGCGATCTGTAACTTCGACGGCATCGACCCGGAAGAAGCGGCCGCCTGCAAGAGCCAGACCAGCACCGTCTGCAACCTGCCCGGCGCGGAAAGCATGTCCAACGCCGAGTTGCTCGAGCTGAACGTCGATATCCTGATCCCGGCGGCCATCGAGAATATCATCACGGAGAAGAACGCCCGCAACGTCCACGCCAAGATAATCGCCGAGCTGGCCAACGGGCCGACCACCCCGGAAGCCGATGATATCCTCTTTAAAAAGGGCGTCCACATCATACCTGATTTCCTTTGTAACGCCGGCGGCGTAACGGTTTCCTACTTCGAGATGGTCCAGAACTTCTACATGTATACCTGGGACATCAAGGACGTCTACGAACGCCTCGATAGGAAAATGACCTCCGCCTATCATTCCGTGCTGAACACCAGCAAGGAATACAAGATCAACATGCGGCAGGCGGCTTACGTGCGGGCGGTGGAGCGCGTCGTGGAAGCTATGAAGCTGCGCGGCTGGGTCTAGTCAGTTATTAGTCTTTAGTTACCAGTTACTAGTAGTATCGTTACGGGCGTCGATTTCCCTGCCGAAATCGACGCCCGTTTTGTTGCGCCCCTGTCAGCATTGCATTATTTCGGAGGTTCTTATATAATAATCTCCCATTCCATAAATGCTCTATCAAGGAGGCAGACAATGGCTATTGACCCGTTCGTCGAAAAGCAACTGGCCCGGCTGCGTATCTGGAATATCGTCGTCGGTCTCATTCTTGCGGTACAGGCGGTGATGATGGCGGTCCTCACTAATAACTTCTCTCTCCCGGTGACCGCCACGTTCATGGAAGGCGCTCCCGGCAGCGCGTCATCACTACGCCACCTGTTTGATATTCAAACGGGTTGGGGTGTCTTTACCTTCCTGGCAATCTCGGCCGCCGCTCTGCTGATTATTGCCTCGCCTCTTGTTTTCCCCTGGTACAAGCGCAACCTGCTGCAGAACCGTAACTACGGGCGCTGGATCGAGTATTTTTTCAGCTCCTCTATCATGATCGTATTGATCGCTCAAATCACCGGCATCAGCGACATCGCCGCCCTGCTGGCCATCTTCGGCATCAACGCCTGCATGATACTCTTCGGGGCGCTGCAGGAGAAATATGAGAAACCGGGCAGGCCCGGCTGGCTGCCGTTCTGGTTCGGGAGCTTTGCCGGGATTATTCCGTGGATCGCCATCATAATTTATGTCGTGGCACCGGGGTTGGAGGCATCGCCGCCCGGTTTTGTCTACGGGATCATTGCCTCGCTTTTCGTTTTCTTCAACTGTTTCGCCGTCAACCTGGTCTTGCAGTATAAAAAGATCGGCCCCTGGCGGGACTACCTTTTCGGGGAGAAAGTGTATATCATCCTCAGTCTCACCGCCAAGGCGCTGCTGGCCTGGCAGGTGTTTGCACCGGTGCTGACGATATAAATGTTGAGATAATATTAAGGTGGCAGCCTTTTTGCTTTGCCAGGAGTCAGAGGGGATAGTGACATGAAGGTTCAGGTCATCACGGACAGCACCTCCGATATCCCTCCAGAGCTGGCGCAAGAACTGGGAATCAGAGTGGTGCCGATATACGTGAGGTTTGGTGAAAATACTTACCGCGATGGGGTAGATATTCGGAACGAGGAATTTTACTCGAAGTTAGCTTCCTCGAAGGTACATCCGGCGACATCCCAGCCAAATCCGGAGGATTTCGCCAGTGTTTATAAAGAGTACTGTGATAAGACCGAGGGCATCGTGTCCATCCACATTTCATCCCGGATCAGCGGCACTTATAACTCAGCGACCATCGCCAAAAAAACGCTGGAAAGTCGCTGCCCCATTGAAGTAATCGATTCGCGGTTCAATTCCGCCGGCCTGGGTCTGGTGGTTACCGCCGCGGCGTGCCTTGCACATGCCGGGGCCAACCTTGCGGACGTTGTCAATGAAGCTAATAGAGCCGTTAAGCAGGTAGGCATGTTCGGGATGTTTGAAACGATGAAGTACCTTGCCCGCAGCGGCAGGGTTAATAAAACAATAGCGGTAGCGTCAAGGCTTCTAAATGTCATGCCCCTTCTGACTTTTAGAAGCGGAGAAATAGTGCGTGCCGGGCTCGTGCGTACTATAAGCAGAGGAATGGACCGTATCTATGAATTCGTTAAAAATAATGCCCCGATAAGTGAACTTGTTATCGCGCATAGTAAAATAGCCGACCAGGCAAACGTATTGAAAAAACGCCTCAGTGATTTTATTAAGGAAGAGGCGATAGTCATCAATGAGCTCGGCGCGGGACTGGGAGTGCACGGCGGCCCGGGAGTACTTTTAGTAGCACTGAGACGGTCACAGGCAAAATACCCCATGGAGGCAAGCATATGAGCACACCGCAAATCATCTTATTAGTCATTAATATTTTCGGGGGAGCCGCGGTTATCGGCAGTTATATTTTCGGTCTCAATACACAAGCCGGCGGGGCGAGTGTTCTCTGGGGCGGTGTCCCGAACAGCATCAGGCCGATATACACTGTTTCGATGATTCTATCCGCACTGGGGTATTTTGCTTTTATATATTATATTCTTATCCGGCTTGAGCCATCACAGATAAGCATTGCGGGCGTATCCGGCTTTACCTTATTCTACATTATATTTCTGTTTATTTTAGTTCCTTCGGCTTTCTGGATGCCGCTGACAAATGCTTACGTCAGCAACCCGAGCACAGGTATATGGATCTGGATTCGCACTGTTCTGGCACTGGTCGGCTTAGCGTCAATTGCCCTTCTCTGGGCACTCCTTACCTTACAAAGTAAAGTCCCCGGCACAGCCTACTGGCTGGCAGTAGTGGGCAGCGGTTATTTCGCTTTCCACACCGCGGTTTTAGACGCTATCGTCTGGGCGGCACTATACAAGTAGAAGATTAATGTCACAAAAACGTAATTTTTTACGCATGGGCTTGATGACTTTTTTACAGACCGCATGCTAGGCTCATATCACAGCATGATCCTGTATGCGGGAGGGCACGATGCGCAAATACATAGTCTGGATTTTACCCCTGGTCCTGCTAACAGTGGCGGGCTGCGGCGCTCCTGCTGATATCTACGCCAACCCCGGTGTAACGTTTACCCTGGCGATCGGGCAGAGTGCCTCGGTTAACGGGGAGGACCTGATCATCCGTTTTATCGACGTCGTCGGGGATAGCCGCTGCGCCGCGGGTGTGGTATGCATCTGGGCCGGTGAAGCCAGCTGCCTGATTGAGATCGACTACGCGAACAAAACGTTCGATAAGGTGCTGACGCAACCGGGACTAACGACGCCGGTGCAGACCGATTTCGCCAACTACGATATTGCGTTCGACCTGAAACCTTATCCCCAGGTGGGCCAGGACATAAAGGACAAAGACTACCGGCTTGATCTGAATATCGTTAAGAAACCGAACTAATACCTTAAGCCTGCCGGCTCCGCACCTGGATCAACCCCGCCAGCTTCTCTGCAGCAAAAACGATCAGATTACGGTTCTGATAGATTCTCTTATTGAAGACCTTTATTGGCTGCGGTATAATCAGGCTGAAAAAGGGGTGTAATGGGCAAGATCAGGATTGTTATCGCTGATGACCACGCCATGGTAAGACAGGGCACCCGCAGCCTGCTGGAGAGAGAGAATGATATGGAGGTCGTGGGGGAAGCCGGTGACGGGGAGGAGGCGGTAAAAGTCATCGAGCGCTTAAAGCCGGACGTGGCGATCCTCGATATAGCCATGCCCAGGCTTAACGGGGTTGAGGTCACACGGCAGATAAAGCCCCGCCTCCCGGCCACGGCGGTACTGATACTGACCGCTTATGATGACGACGAATACGTTTTCGCGCTTCTGGAGGCGGGAGCCGCCGGCTATTTGCTGAAAGACGTGGACAGCCGAGAGGTGGTTGACGCTGTCAGGGCTGTGTACGCCGGTGAATCGGTGCTGCACCCCGTCATAGCCCGTAAGGTCATCAGCCGTTTCAGGCCTCCGTCCACCGACGCCGGCAAGGAGAAACCGGCCGTGGAGTTGAGTGAACGGGAAATGGAAGTACTGAAGTTGGCCGCCAGCGGTAAGAGTAACAGCGATATCGCCGATGCGCTGTTTATCAATGTGCGTACCGTCCAGGGGCATCTGAGCAGTATCTTCAATAAGCTCAGCGTGGGTTCACGCACCGAGGCCATATTTCAGGCAGTAAAAAGGGGCTGGCTTTCTTTTGAAGAATTGTCTTGAGAGCAGGGTAGTGATATAGCCACGGTAAAGGAAATATCGGGCAAGATAAGGCACTGGGTCGCGGCGGTGCCGCGGAGCTACCACCTGCTGGTAGTAGCCGTGTTGTTAGCGCTCCTGGTAATCATACACTATCACGAGTCCTTCGCCCATATATGGTTTTTTGAGCGAATTGGCTCTGTACTAGAGTTCGGCCTGACGCGCCAGACTTTCGGGCGAATTCTTTTCCTGGTACCGATAACCTACGGGGCCTTAACGCTGGGCAGAGGGGCGGGCATCAGTCTACTGGTGCTGGCGCTTGCCGCGATGCTGCCCCGCGTCTTCGTGGTCTCGGAAACGCCGAAGGAAGCCCTGTTCGAAACCATCGGGGTCGTTTTTACCGGGCTTCTTATCATCTTGCTTATTGACGTCCTGCAGAAGGCAAGACAAAGGCTTATCGAGCTTGAGAAGGTGCATAAAACCCTCGATGTACAGGTTGAAAGGTTGAGCATGCTGCATGCCATGTCCAGCAACGTCAGCCAATCCCTGAAGGTCGAAGATATCCTGGCCGCAGTTGATATGATCAGGCAGCTCATTCAAATCGAAACCGCCTGGTTATATCTCTGGGACGAAGAGAAACAATGGTTGAAGCTGGCAGCTGCTAAAGGACTGCCCGGTCCGACATTGCCTGAGATTGTCATGCCGGGAGAACGGAATGACGGTAAGGCGGTTAAATCAAGACAAGCGGTCATTACCGAAAACGCTTTATCTGAATCGAGAGTATCTTCCACGCCGTGGAAGCAGCGTGACCTGCAAAGCAGACTCGTCGTCCCCTTGATTACCAAAGGCGAGTTAGTAGGCACGCTGGGAGTCGGCTCCCGCCTGGCGCATCACTTCTCCGCGGACGAGGTGGATTTAGTGCGTGCCGCGGCTGACCAGTTAAGCATGGCGCTGGAAAATGCCCGACTTTATGAGAGGGAGAGAATGATAGCCGAGGCCCTGCGTGTCTCGGAGAAAAGCTACCGGCAATTATTCGAGAGCGCCAGTGACGCCATATGGGTCCATGACCTTAACGGAAGAATTGTGGCGGTAAATAGTGCTTTTGAAAAACTGACAGGTTACGAACGCACTATCCTGCTCGATGCCAATATATCCTTGCTTCTCTCGGAGCATGGCAAGAGTAAGATGGATAAAGAAGCGCATGACGTGGTGCTGAGTGGTAAAAACGCCGATCCCCTGGAACAGGAATTGGTCCGGAGGGACGGCAGCACGGCTATCATTCAGATCGGGACCAGCCTGATAACCAAAGATGGACAACCGTGGGCTTTCCAGCACATCGCACGCGATATTACCGAAGAAAAAAAGATCCATGACAACCTGAAATATTATGTGCAGAAAGTAAGCCAGGCCCAGGAAGCGGAGCGCAAGCGCATTGCGCGGGAACTGCATGACGTGACGGCCCAAAGTCTGGTCACGGTGGTGCGGAACCTGGACG
>Ga0105094_10001267_pt1 | contig 13160 bp, 11 predicted proteins | sample PPLLak1March2015_2_FD_87023 | JGI IMG/M metagenome (GOLD analysis project Ga0105094, IMG submission 87023) | Freshwater sediment microbial communities from Prairie Pothole Lake near Jamestown, North Dakota, USA - PPLs Lake P8 Core (3) Depth... | ecosystem: Environmental > Aquatic > Freshwater >...
AAGATATCCTCTACTGAAAGGCGCCATTTCAAGGGTCGTACGATTTCTTTTAGGGCCTCCCCCTTCACCTCTATTGCATCCAGTGAGAGGGAACGCCCCTCTATGGAACTAAATTCTTTTAGATAGTCTACTTCTTCCGCCCTGATCCCCATGGCTTCAGCTCCAACCATATCGCAAGAAAAGACGTCTCTTCCGGCAATAAGGAGGTTTGTTCGATAAGATGTCCCCAGAAAATCAGGGCCTCTATCCTTTGCATAAATTCCGTCAATGATTGTCAGGGAAGTCTTTATCTTCGTATTCAACAGGGCGATAAGCCTGGCTATATCATGCTTATGGAACTTCTTTTTGGACTCAATTGCCAAACACCCCTTTAGGTTTTTCATGCCAAGGGAGACCTTCGTCTGTCGATGGGTTTTTAGAACAGGCAGATTGATCAGAAAATCCGATTCTAAAGCCCAACGGGAAACCTTGACCTTGATCTTTTCCAATTGCACTTCCTCAAAAGGCTCCGAGTTAAAATCGACCAATTTTGCGCCATATCTTTTTGCCACCTTTCCAATACCAGACCATTCGTACCCTTTGTGAGTGCTTGAGTGCAGTTCCTTATTGGGGATGGTCCCCTCCCCAATCGTAATATCCCTGCACCCTTGGTCACGCAGAAGCTGAAGAAGGTAGCCGACAATAGCGGATGTTGTGACAACGCCAAAAGGAGGAAGCTTTTTAGTGCCGCCCCATAGGATATTCGGTTTCAAAAGAATCTTATGGTCCGGTTTTAACTTTTCGAAACCACCACACAGCTCAATGGCCTTTTTTAAGGCGTTCGAGGTGCCATCGTATTTCACAACCGCAACTTTTTCTCTCGGTTCATCTATTTCCATTTGCTGCCTCCTTCTTTTTGTGGTCGAGTCGCTGTATATCTTCTACACCCCCTGAAAACTCCCTCTCATTCTCCACTCCAGAAAGTGAGGTGTTAGGATGTTGATGGTCCGAAAGAAGTGGCATTGGACAGCCGACCCTTTTCTTTGGAAGCCCTTTTAAACCATTGGGAAGAAGAAGAGATTCAGTGTGAGTTTGGGGTCAAATCTTTATCCATCTAACCCCAGGTTTTTGTTCCCTGAAAACGAAGAAATATCTTCACCGCCACCCTGCGGATTGTTGATTGTCGATTGGAATATATCTATTTTATGAAAATTGGTCAACCGAAACTTGCAGAAAGATAGAGTCAAAAAGTTGGGCTGTTTGCTACACCTACAGGTTATTGTTCAACGATGACATCTTGAGCCGAGGATTACCGGCAGAAACCATGTATGCGATGCGAATATATGGAAATTAAATCCTCGCTTTTTTGAGGTGTCGCTCCAGGAATGACCATTAATTGGATTTACGCAACCCCGCCTTGATGGCGATTGCGAGAGCCCTCTCATACTGATCCGCCGCCATCTTCTTCAATTGTGCAGGATTCTTGTAGTCGGTCACGAACAGCATTTTCGCAACCTTGGCCTTTATTTCCGGATTGTTGATTGCCTTTTCAATGGCCGGCACCAAGACTTTTTTCACCTCTTCCGGCAATCCGGCCGGGCCATATACGGCAAACCAGGAAGTGACCAATTCCTGCTTAAAGCCAAGATCAGCCAGCGTAGGAATTTCGGGGTGCTCGGGCACCTTGTTGTCCACCAGGAGAACTCTCATCTTTCCCGATTCGACATGGGGCAAGCATTTGCTCAGGGCGTCCAGGGTGATCTCGACATGGCCTCCCAGGAGGGCGGTAATGACGGATTCCCCGCCTTTGAACGGAACATGATTGAACTGGGCGCCGGTTGCGGATTGGATAATTTCGAGGTTGAGGTGAGACGTGGAACCGATGCCCGTTGTGCTGACCCGGAGTTTTCCAGGGTTCTGCTTGGCGTAATCGACCAGTTGTACAAACGTCTTCCACGGGGAACCTGCCTGGACCGCAACCGCATTCGCAAGAAAGACATGAAAGCCGAGGGGTTCCAAGTCCTTCTCCGGATCATAGGGGACTATCTGCGGGTTCAGGACCCGGGAGTAGATGATTGCAGAAGAGGTGGTATAGGCCAGTGTATAGCCATCTTTCTTACTCTTGGCCACGAAATCGGTCCCCAGTGTAAATCCGGCCCCCGGCTTGTCAACAGGGATCAGTTGTGTCCCGAGAATCTTACTTAACTCGTCACCCAAAATCCTTCCAACGATATCCACGATAGAGCCCGCAGTCCCGGGGATGATGAGTTGGATAGGCTTATTAGGGTAAGGCTGGGCCGGAACCGATGGAACTCCGATATGGATTCCAACGACGATGACCAATGCAGTGATAAGAATGAATCGCTTCATGATCGTTCCCCTTTCAGAATGGATTTCAGCATCATGACGAGAACCTACTCTAACCTGTATTGACTATAAAGAAAAGAGGGAATACCTGTCAAGATGAAAGAGCTGTGAAGAATTATTGACAAATCAGAAACGGGATATTAGGGTCATAGTGCGCAGCAGGAAATGGGATGATCGGGGCTCACCGTTCGCTGCTTTGTTTGAAGCGTTGTGAGAGAGGACCTGCATTGGGGAAGGAAAACGAAAACCCCGGGAGGTGTGGAAAGATGACCTTAAAAGAAGAATTTGTTGAGACGGATGTTTTGTGCATCGGTGGCGGTATCGCCGGCCTCATGGCGGCCATCAGGGCCAGGGAACTGGGTGCCGATGTTGTGGTCGTCGAAAAAGGAAACGCCCTTTTCAGTGGCCGCGGCCGTTCGGGGAACGATCACTTCTGGTGTTACATTCCTGAAATCCATGGGTCGGATATGGATTCATTTATGAAGGAATGCCTGAAAGGGCCGAAATTGAAGATCATGCAGTCCGGTACGAGTGTGAAGGTGCTGCGCACTTTTCTCGAAAAGTCTTTTGACATCGTCAAATTGTGGGACAGCTGGGGTATTCCGATGAAGCACCAGGGTCGATGGGAGTTTGCCGGTCACTCCTTCCCCGGGGATGTCCTCACCCATCTGAAATACCAGGGGCGGGGACAGAAACGAATTCTGACGGAAAAGGCCTTGCAAAAGGGAGCGAAGGTCATGAATCGGGTGATGATGCTAGACCTGTTGACCGCGGGGGATGGCCTCATCGGCGGAATCGGAATTCATACCCGGGAAGAGAAAGCGGTCATCTTTCGGGCAAAGAGCGCGATTCTGGCCACAGGCTGTGTGGACCGGCTCTATCCATCTCCTGTCCCGGCGTGGATGGCGAGCACCCCTAACTGTCTCACCCTAACAGGGGATGGCCGGACGATGGCCTACCGGGCAGGGGCGACCATTGTTGGTCCTGAGAGCCCGAAACGGCACATGGGACCCCGTTACTTTGGCCGTTTCGGCCAGGCGACCTGGATCGGGGTCTTGAGAGATCCGCAAGGTAAACCCATCGGACCTTTTGTGACCCAGCCCGATCGAACCTATGGTGATATGACCATGGAGGTCAAAAGCAGTATTCTGGAAGATTATCTGAAATCGGGAAAAGGGCCTGTTTACATGGATTGCAGAGGCATCGCCCCTCAGGATTATGAGTACATGATGAAGGCCTTTGTCGACGAAGGCCTGACCTCCTTTAAGGATTACATGAAAGAAGAAGGGATTGACCTCAGGAAGAACCCTGTCGAGTTCGGCACTTATCATTTCCTACCCGAGGGAAAGATTTGGATCGATGAAAAGGGGGAGACGTCCGTCAAAGGGCTCTACGCGGCCGGGGACGAGTCCATCGTCAGCATTGGTCCTGCCGCCGTTTATGGATGGATCGCCGGAGAAAATGCGGCACAATACACCAAAAGGGCAACTCCTTCCGATATGGCAGCGGTGGGGGATCGAATTGAAGAGAAAAAGAGCAAAGTCTGTGCCATGGGTCAACGGAAAAGCGGGCCCGACTGGAGGGAGGCCAATATTGCTCTCCAGCAGATTATGCAGGATTATGCCGGGGGTGTCCGGTCCGAGAGCCTGTTAACTGCCGGCCTGAGTTACCTTCGACAGGTGAAACAGAAGGCCGAGGCGACCCTTGTTGCCAGGAATCCATGGGAGGTCACCCGGTGTCTGGAGACCCTGAATTTGCTCGACCTGGGAGAACTCGTATTCCTGGCCGCGATCGAACGGAAGGAGACGCGCGGTCTGCACCAGCGTCCGGATTACCCGCTCACCAATCCCATGCTCGATGGAAAGGCTATCTTCGTCAAACAGGTCAACGGGAATCCGGTAATGGAATGGAAAAAGGTTGAGTGATTTCATTCGGCACCAAGAGGGCGCAACACCCGTTAGAGGTGAAGATGTTGTTGCTTTCCCGTCGTTACGCTATGCGCGATCTGTCCTCCGTAGTCCCGCAGGGCGGGACGCCGGAAGATGCTCCATGCGTTATGCGATTTTCTACACAAGGAGAAGGTTATGCCGCCTGTGATTGATGAAGTAAAATGTACCCGTTGTGGAACGTGTGTGGACGTCTGCTCGGAGGACGTCTACTTCGGGTCAGAAGATGGAAAAACCCCGGTTGTGACGCATCCGGATTTCTGCTTCCACTGCAATTGTTGTGTCCAGGAGTGCCCGGTGGAGGCAATCCGGCTGAGAATTCCTCTGCCCCAGATGCTTCTCTACAAGCAGGGATGATAAAGAGGATCCATTTGTGGCTTTGGAGTCAAATCTTTATCCTTGACTTTGCCTATGTTTGGCGAAAGTTTGCTTCTGCCCCCAGGTTTCTTCCCATGAAAACGAAGAAATATCTAGCTCGCCACTCGGTGGATTGTTGATTGCAATATACACATTTCGCGAACACTGGTCAACCGAAACTTCCAGAAACAGTGGCCTAAAGAACCGCGGTGATGTCTATCTCAAAAAGTCCCTCTGGATTTGTCATACTGGATAACTGCATGAAGGTGCTGACCGGAGGGTTTGCAACCAGGTGTGGCGCATGCTCCTGATAATACTCCACCTCCGCCTTGCGCATCTTAGGATAATCCTCCAGGCGCTTCAAGAGCATAAAAGTCTTAACCACCTTCTCCATGGAACTCCCAGCCCCTTCCAAGCCCACTTTCACCTTATCAAAAGCGATGTTGATCTGCTGCTCAATGACACGAGTTTCCATCTTACCAGTTTTTGGATTCGTTCCGTCACAACCGGAAAGAAAAAGCAGATTCCCCGCTGAGGCACTCCTGGAGGCTTCTTTGCTCCCCGGATAGTATTTCGCCGCCCACCCGGGCGCCTTCTTATCAATCACTCCAAAAGCCTCAACCTCCACCAGGAACTCAGGCCGTGCCAAACTGGCAACATTCATTACGGTGCTGGCGGGCGGGTTCTTGGCTAATCCCGGCGCATGTTTCTTAAAAAACTCCTGCTCCACCTCTCGGTATAGAGGATAATCCTTGATCTCTTTAAGCAGCACGTAGGTCTTGATCAGATTATCCATAGACCCCCCCGTTTCTTCCATCCCCACCCTAAGCTTCTCTAAAACTATTCTGGTCTGCTCTTTGAGATCGTCCGTTTCTACCTTCAGCGTATCATGGTTTAGTGCCTCGCAACCTGAAATAATCACCAGGTTGCCCACAACCTCGGTTCGGGCAAACTTGGGATGCTCTTTCGGCACTTGAGGATAAGCCAGCTTCTTGCCGCCCCAGTATTCCGCATAATATTTGACATTCCAGCCAGGGGCCGTCCTGTTAATGACGCCAATCACATCAATCTCTATCAGGTACCCAGGCTTCGCCAGGGAAGCTGGAGCGATGAAAGTGCTCGCGGGCGGGTTCTCTACCAGATAGGGGGCATGCTTCAAGTAATACTCCACTTCTGTTTTACGCATCTTGGGATAATCCCCCAGGTGTTTGACCAGCATAACGGTTTTGACGATGTTATCCATGGAGCTTCCCGCTTCTTCCATGGCCATCCTGACTTTATCAAGCGCCATGATCATCTGGTCTTCAAATTTCTCCGCTATGGGGATATCGGTTGTCGTATCCTTGCCTGTGCAGCCAGAAACGAAAACGAGGTTGCCTACGACCATACTCTTAGCAAATTTGCCTGATTCTTTTGGCACATGGGGATAAGCCAGCTTCTTCCCATACCAGTACTCCGGAAAATATTTTACTTCCCAGTTCATCTATTTACCTCCTTCAAGAACAATCATATGGTATTAGGCAAGAACTCCGGGGTCAAATCTTTATCCTTTACTCTGTCTATGTTTCACAAGAGCATTTGTCTGAGCCCAGGCCTTTTTCCCTGAGAACGAAGAATTATCTACACCGCCACCCTGCAGATTCCTGTTTGGAATATATCTATTTTATGAAAATTGGTCAACCGAAACTTTCAGAAAACTTTCAGAAAGAAAGAGCTAAAGAAGTGGGCTGTTTGCTACACCTACGAACGTTCGATCCAAGATATCACGGATGGTTAACGATTACCCGATAAAACATAAAAACGGCTAGAGTTCTATTGCCATATGCACTATCTACGAAACGAAAAATTTGCCTCAGAACTTCACCCTTTGCGAAGACCAACGATGAAGTTCCTGATTTCCTCATCACTGCGGTATTTGGCCTTGTCATATCGGCCATAGTGAACCATCTCGACGCGCTCCCTAACGAAGCGTGGCTTTGGTTCATAGGCAGGATAGCCAAGAACCATCATATCGTAGATTTCCAGTTTCTCTGGTATTTCTAAAAGTCCCCTCAAAAAGCATTTTACAAAGGGATTCCCTGTTGCGCTCACCCACTGGGAACCCAACCCAAGCGCGGTCGCAGCAAGGGTCATATAAAGGAAGGCGCTAGCCAGACCGGAAGTAAAATGAGAATCGCCACGGGTTAACAGAGTCAATAGAGGATAAGCTTCTTTAGTCCTGGGATCCCCACACAGGATTATAAACACGGGGGCATTTTTATAACCTGGTTCTCGCACAGGACCAGATATGGCAGGAAACCTCAAATCCTCTTCTCTGGTAAGCTCCACTTTACGGGTGTACTCACTATGCTCATTCACAATATCAACAATTCTGTCCTTGATTTGTTTATCCTTAACCACGATAAACTCCCAAGGCTGAGAATTAGCACCTGAGGGAGCCCAGCGAGCAGCTTCAACGATTCTTTCCACATACTCATCCGGGATGGAGTCGGGTTTAAAACTGCGAATGCTTCGCCGCGTTTTCACGAGCTTTAGGAATCCTTCATAATCCATATTAATCTCCCTCTTTTGGTTTAACAATGTCAGCGTGTTGGTTCACGATTACCGTTTGTTATCTGCATTCTGTTTGCCTAGTGGCCGCTCCTCCAGAAGGATGCGACGCAAGGTTCTCAAGTCGTTCAACATTCGGCGGCTGGTTGTCATGTGGTGACTCAGCTTCGCAAGGGTGTTGGAGACGATCTGGAGGGCTTGCTTTTGGCGTTCCGAGAGGTTGCTTTCCGCCCGTGCGATGTCTGCATCCACGTCGGCCCTAGATTCCTCAATCGCTTCGATCAACAGCCTCACAAACTGCTGCGCGCTTTCGATGTTGTCAAATGGAGTCTCCCGCTTGAAGCTCAAACGCTATCCTCCTGGGCCGTTCCCGTGCCTGGCACAAGGAGGCCGTCCAACCGGGTTGCCTCCCTGCGGATTCCTGATTGGAATATATCTACTTTATGAGAATTGGTCAATCGAAATTTTCATCGAAAGTTTCATGAAACAGTCTGTGGCAGAATGGAGCACTATGGAGCAATAAGGAGGGGTCTATATCTCTTCAAGATCTCTTCAAGTTTTTCGGTCGAGTGAACTGTCCATTTCTTCAAAAAAAATTTCCTTGTCAAACATAACAATGATCTTTCCTTGTTTCGCTAATTCTTTGGCAGCCTTTCTGCCCTTTTCGTACTCATTCGGATAATCTAATAAATCAAATCCGACGAATTTAACTACCCGAGCAAAGTCCGAATCCGACCTAAATAGACCATACCTTTTTCCTCGAATAAGTTCGGCAAAATCCGGATTGGCAAACAAACTCGAAGAAAAAATGGACACATATCTTGCGTTCTTGACAGACTGCGCAATTCCATTGCGAGTACTTGATCCAAAAACCACTTCATAATTTTCCGTGGTTTTGCAAAAATCGATAATCTCTTTTCTAATCATCGCTATTTCTTTTTCAATCATGATTATTTTTTCTTCCATTTCGCCCAATTCCTTTTTATTTGCCTGAAGCCTCCCCAGTAATTCGATTACCTCCATACAATCTCCCCCTGGCCTTACTGGCCGTTTTTTTGATACGCTATTCTTTTATTTTTTGATTTGGAGTATTACTTGTAACATCCCTTCGTCATCTTCTATGACCGCTACCCGAGATACTGGAGTACCATTGCCGGACCCACCGGCTCCACTCAGTGTGACGTAAAGAAGTGGGCTTACTTTTTTCCGGATGGCACGGGAGGGGTAGCTTCTAATTTGGAGTTACCCCCTTTTATTGTATGCCAAAAATTATAAGTGCACATTTTATGCTTTGTATAAGAGGCAAAAGAGATGCCAAAGAAAGTCATCTGTAATAGTTTTTAAGTGTTTGAAATGGTTAAACCTTTTTTTGGGATGGAAGTTTAGTGGGAAAGAAGTGTTGCAAACTTCAACACAATGCCGAGAAGCGCTGCAGAATTCTACACTCTCTCTTTTTCACTACCAGATTTAATAAGAAGGGAGGTGAAACTCAACGGAAAAGAGGATTCTTATTTGTGGTTGTGTTAACTCTGGTTGCTTTGTATCCTCACTATGCATTGAAAATAGCGCCTACTTATCTACGATAGCCGGCTGATCTGGGAGTTGATGATTACGGGATGTGAGAAACAAAGAAATATCTGCGCCGCCACCCTGATGATTGTTGATTGGAATATACAGATTTTATGAGAGTTGGTCAACCGGAACTTTCAGAAAGTAAGGGTCAATGAAGCGGGCTGCTTGTGACACCTACCTTCGCGTGGGGCAGGTAAGAGGGAGTGAAATCAGGAAATAGATTGCCTATCAATCCCAATTTATTGTATTAGTAATATATTCTTCCTTGTGGGGGGGCAAGTGAAAGACAATTGCATTGGGGTTTCGTATAAGAGTTATTTGCTCTCTACTTTAATTCTTCTTATGATCCTTGGATCCGTAGTGTCCTATTCCTATGGGGAGGAGGAGAAAAAAACAAGATGGGGTTTTTCCATTTTTGGAGGGTGGGGTGATGCAACCTACAGTAAAATCGACACGCAGGTTTATGGATTTCTTCCCCGTGTTAGTCTGCCTCTCTATAAGGATTGGAAGAAGTGGGATTTAGAATTCGAAGGAAACTTTTTTTACTATGACATCCACAAGATGCATGATTTCTATTTTCTCGGGGTCAGTCACAATATTCTTTTCAAGCCTATCCAGGAAAGATGGGGTTCGTTGTTTCTCCTTGTTGGGGGAGGGCTCGGTTACGATAGCGCTGGCAAAAGACTGAAGCGTGGCGATTCAGATGCTCCTGTTATGGGAGATCAACATTTTGCAGGATTTTGTCATGGAGGTGCAGGCGTGCTCTTTAACATTAGTCGAGGAACCGCGTTGAGAGTGGAATATCGTTTCTACCATATCTCCGAACCGTTTGATACAAGTGACAGGGGATTGAATACACACAACGTTCTTTTCGGAATCTCCTTTCGATAGGATTTTTGAAGTCTACCGAGAATACTTGGCCTCAGTTTTGGAACCGAACCTTCATCCTTGACTTTCCCTGTATTTCACGAAGGTTTCCTTCTGACCCCAGGCCTTTTCCCTGAAAACGAAGAGATATCTGCACCGCCACTCTTTTGATTGTTGATTGACGATTGTCGATTGGAATATACAAATTTTATGAAAATTGGTCAACCAAAACTTGCAGGAAGAAAGAGCCAGAGAAGTGGGCTGCTTGTTACATTGACTTGTCTCCATTAGCAAGGTAATCTGGAAGTTGATGATTACGGAGTTGAAGTAAATAAAAATGGCAGGAACATTACAGATCCTGCCCTTGGTTTTTAACAATTTCATGCGGATTTGTTTTCAATGTCCATCGATTTCTACTTCAAGGAAATAGATATTGCTGACATCTGAATTATTGCCTATAATCATCCATCCCCAATTCAAAACAGAATCCTTTGTCCTTCTTTCTGGATTTGCCCTTCTCTCTGGGAGGATCCCAATAAGATGCTCTTCCTCTGCTTCGTCACGACAATAAAATTCGTAGGCAACCATCGCGAATCCTTTCCTTTGAAATTTTATTCTTGAGGACAGTATTACACAACCAGGATTAAAACAAGATTAAAATAGAATTAGAATTTCCTAATTTCTCCTGCCCTGCCAAGTGGTCAGTCCGAAAGGTCCCAGAGTAATTAGAGGACTTTATTTGCAACTGAAATGTTGAATAGATCAGGGGTTCGGTCCTCCAAGGATTTCAGGAAGAACTAAATAACCAATTTGGAGTTCTATGCTGGAGGACATCCTGGTATCACCAAGGTGACGGCATCAAAGGGGTAATCGGATGAAGTGGACTTACCTCTGTACTATTGAAGATAGGGAAAGGAAGGATCAGGCCTTTAATCTTGATGTCCAGGAATTATCAAAGGGCAAGGCTTGACCCCACGCCCGTGTTAACTTATACACGGTCGTTCATTTGCGCAAGCCGATTTTTATTGCTATGGCATTGGCCGTTTCATAGTCTTCTACACTCTGCTTTTTCAGTTCTTCTGGAGATTTATAATCGACAAGATACCCCATCTTCTCGATTTTTTCCTTTACGGCAGGACTCTTGATTGCCTTTTCTATAGCTGGAACCAAAACCTTCCGCACCTCCTCTGGAATCCCCACGGGGGCATGGAGCGCAAACCATGCTGAAAGCAGATCCTGCTTGTATCCAAGTTGGGTCATGGTGGGAATGTCAGGGAATTCGGGAGCTTTCCTCGATAGCAAGAGCATCTTTAATTTTCCTGACCTCACATGGGGCAAGACTAAGGTGTAGGCCTCACCAGCTACCTCAAGATGCCCACCCAATAAAGCTGTTACCACCTCTGGACCTCCTTTAAAAGGAATGTGGCTAAATTGGACACCGGTCATGGATTGGATAAGTTCCAAATTGAAATGGTCAATAGACCCTTGGCCGTGAGTTGCCATACGGACTTTTCCCGGGTTCTTCTTGGCATAATCGATCAATTCACGAAAGCCCTTCCAGGGTGCATCTCCTTGCACTGTTACTGTCAACGGGAAAAATAGATGAAGGCCCAAGGGCTCAAGGTCCTTAAAGGGATCGTACGGAACAGTCTCCGGATGTGAAACTCGTGCATAGACGATTCCTGAAGTATTCGTATACGCGATCGTATACCCATCCTTCTTACTCCTAACAACAGCATCTATGCCCAAGGTTGCAGAGGCACCTGGCTTATTGATTACAATGACTGGGACCCCGAGAATCTTTCCTAACTCTTCTGCAAAAGGTCTACAAGTAATATCGCCTGCGGCCCCGGGAGGCTGACCGATAATGATTTGAATGGTACGATTGGGATAAGTCTGAGCCAGGGTGGTTGTGACTCCCATGCTTAATCCGCAAACGATTAAGAGCAAACTCAAAACAAAAATTGACCGCCTCATAATCTCCTCCTTTATAAACTTGATTATTACTCCATCTTTTTTTGAAGCCTCACCTGAGGCCATTTCTTTAAATGATGGGTCCTCCCTGCGTGACTCGAATATAGGTCGGCCCTGGGGTCGAATCTTTATCCTTGAGTTTGCCTACATTTTACGAAAGCTTCCTTCAGGCCCCAGGCTTTCTTTTCCTGAAAACAAAGGAATATCTGCAGCGCCACCCTGTTGATTCTTGACTGGAATATATCTATTTTACGAAAATTGGTCAACCGAAACTTTCAGAAACCTTGAGAAAGAAAAGTCAAAGTGGTGGGATGTTTGTTACACCTCGTGTCTTTACTATAAGTGGGTCAGAGAAATAGAATTCGAACCCAACCTCAATTTCTCTAACGCCATTCTACCGCCGGTGGATTCCTCAGTGGCATCCGAGCAAACTTGAGTTTGGGGTATCCGACCATCAGGACTCCGAAGCACTTGTGACCTTCCGGCAAGTTCAGGGCTTCCATCAAAGGTGGATAAAACATTGCTGCGGTCATCACATATCCCGCCCAGGTTGCCCCTAGGCCCAAAGGCGGTGCAATCAATTCTGTATAGGCAAGGGCTAAGACGCAATCCACCGGGGCCAACCGGGAGCTTTGAGCCGCATGAACAATAACAAGGTGCGGGGCGTTGCGGCATATTGGATCTTTTCCCCCATCCCATAATGCAACCAGCCGATCGAAATGAAACTTTTTAGCCAAAGCCGGGGCCTCTTTAATCGTCACACGCATCCAATCCACGACCAAGCCTGAAAGGCGCCTTACTTCTTTCCTATTTTCAAATACCAAAAAATGAACCGGTCGGGCGTTGTGTGCGGACGGAGCATAGCCTGATACTTGAATGAGTTTGTTTAGCTTGTCACGGTCAACAGGGTCGTCCTTGTAATTTCGAATGGAGCGTCTTGATCGAAGGAACTGTTCAGCTTGCTCCAGATCGATCAGCTGTTCTTTCTTAATTTCAGGACAGTCTTCGGGCCTCATGGTACGAAGTGCTAGTGCCCCAGAGGGACATGCGGCCACACAGTGGCCGCAGCTGACGCATAACTCTTCGGCATCAGCGATCAGGGTTGGCACTGAGTCCGCTTCTCCCATCTCGATCAGTCTCCGGCCACACGCCTCCACACAGATCCTGTCCCGGTTGCACTTCTCTGGATCAACATAAAAAAGCATTTCATCCTCCGTTTGATGCGAGGTCTTAACGGGTAGTTTCGGACAGTGGGGCCGAATCTTTATTTTGACTTTACCTATATCCTACAAAGGCTTCTGACCCCAGGCTTTCTTCCCTAAAAACCAAGAAATATCTGCGCCGCCACCCTGCGAATTGGAATATATCTATTTTATGAAAATTGGTCAACCGAATCTTGCAGAAAGAAAGAGCCAAAGAGGTGGCTATCTGGGTGAGTGGCGCAGGGGAGCTTCCCCCCTGCGCTCTCTCAGAACCGGACTTGAACCTCTCGGCTCATCCGGCTCCCATCATCCAGCCGTGGGTTTTACACCAAACTGCCAATGCGGA
>Ga0105094_10001269_pt1 | contig 13156 bp, 7 predicted proteins | sample PPLLak1March2015_2_FD_87023 | JGI IMG/M metagenome (GOLD analysis project Ga0105094, IMG submission 87023) | Freshwater sediment microbial communities from Prairie Pothole Lake near Jamestown, North Dakota, USA - PPLs Lake P8 Core (3) Depth... | ecosystem: Environmental > Aquatic > Freshwater >...
GGCATACCGGGGTCGCTGCGAGTCCCTGAGGCCAAAGAGGCAGCCGATGTCCAGGGCGTAGCCATAGCCGCCCGACAGCATGCCGAGTTCAGTGACGTCGGCCGTGTAAAACTGCGCTGCCACCCCGCCGGCCTCGGCTTTTTGCCGCGCCCTGCGGATCGCCCACGGGGCGAAATCGACCCCGGTCACCTGCCAGCCGTGACGGGCCAGGGCGATGGCATGGGTGCCGGTGCCGCACCCCAGGTCCAGGGCCTTGCCGGGCGGCGTGGCGGCGATGAAGTCCATGACCTCGGGGGGCGTGACGTTCGTATCCCAAGGGGCCCGGCCGCGCCGGTAGCGCCACTCGAACTTCCAGCGCCGAGGGTCGAGGATCCCGGACCATCCGGGGAGCAGCTGTTTTCTCATGGGGGTATTCCTTCCTGCACGCGCAGCGATTCTCTCACCGGCAAGCCAAAACCGGTTCGCGCCGCACCCCTCGGCAGGCTGAAAAAAAGCGACGGTTTGGGCTGGCGGAATTTCAATCGGCCGCAGAAGCGCTGGGGTTTCTCCGGCCTGGCGCTGCTTAATCCCCGGGATACATGGCGTCGATGATTTCTGCGTATCGGTGGGACACCAGGTTTTTTTTGAGCTTCAGGGTGGGAGTCAGAAAGCCGTTTTCAATGGTGAATTCGGGAACGATGCTCACCCTTTTGACGGATTCGTAGCCGGCGAACCGCTGGTTGGTGGCGGCAATCTCGGCCTCGATCAGGGCTTTGACCTTTGGGTTGGCCATCAGGTCCTGGATGTCGCGGAAGGCGATGCCCTCGGCCGCGGCCCAGGCCCCGACGGTTTCCCCGTCCAGGGTCACCAGGGCGGACAGGAACTTGCGCCGGTCGCCGATGACGCAAACCTGGTTGATGTACTTGGAAGTCGCGATGGCCCCTTCGATGGCCGCCGGTGCGATGTTCTTGCCGCCGGCGGTGATGATCAACTCCTTCTTGCGGCCGGTGATGCGAAGGAAATCCTCGCTGTCGATCTCGCCGATGTCACCGGTCAACAACCACCCATCGGGAGTGATCGTCGCGGCGGTCTCCGCGGGCATCTTGTAGTATCCCTGCATGACGTTGCGGCCGCGGATCATCACCTCGCCGTCTTCCGCGGTTTTGTGCGCAATCCCCGGGCCGGGTTGGCCGACCCAGCCGAAGCGGTAATTGTCGCAGCGGTTGAGATGCGAAAAGGAGGTGTTTTCGGTCATGCCGATGCCCTCCAGAACGAGGACCCCCGCGGCATGAAAAAAGCGGCCGAACTCCGGGTTGAGCGGCGCGGCCCCGCTGATGCACCAGCGCACGCGCCCGCCCAAGGCGGCCTGGATCTTGCCGAAGACAAGCCTGGTGGCGAGGGCGTATTGGAGCCCCAGGCAGAGCGGCACCGGTTTTTTGGCGACCTTGAGGTCGCTGACCCGCTCACCCAGCGCGCGGGCCCACTTGAAAATCTTCAGGGCGGCGCCGCCCTTGGCCTCCGCGCCGCTGATGACCTTGGAATAGACCTTTTCGTAGATCCGTGGGACGCTGGCAAACCAGTGCGGCCGGCAGGCCTGCATGTCTTCCACCACGGTTTCCATGCTGCGGGTGAAGGTCGTGGTGCAGCCCATCAGCAGGGTGGCGTAGACGCAGGTGCGGGCAAATACATGCGCCAGGGGCAGAAAGAGAAATACCTCGTCGTCGTCTTCGATGCAGGTGCTGCCTTGGACCGACTGGGCCGTAAAGGTGATGTTGTCGTGGGTCAATACGGCCCCTTTGGGAACGCCGGTGGTGCCGGAAGTGTAGACGATGCCGGCCGGGTCCTGAGGGCCGGTGGACCGGGCGCGCTGCTGGAAGTCCGCATCCGGGATATCCCGGCCCAAAGCCAGGAAGTCTTCAAAACCCATCACCCAGTCGTCGTCCGGCACCCGCCCGCTGAAAAGCACCACTTTGCGGACTTTCGGGATGTGGGGCCGGATGTCGAAGAGTTTGTCCAACTGGCGGTTGTCTTCGGCAAAGGCGATCACGGCATCCGAATGATCGATGATATGCCGGCAATCTTGGGACAGGCTGGACTGGTAGATGCCGACGGTAACGCCCCCGGCGCAGGTGATTCCCATGTCGGTCAGCACCCAGCGGTAGCAGGAATAACTGACGATGGTGACCTTGTCGCCCGGCGTGACGCCGATTGCCATCAGCGCTTTGGACACCTGGCGGACCTGGTCGTAGAATTCCCCCCAGGTGACTGCGGCGGTGACGCCCGGTTGGGAGAACCAGCGGTAGGCGGGCCGCTCGCGGTGGCGATCGACAGTGGCGCTGAGCATGGCATGGGTGTTTTGAAAGTCGACGAATTGCATGGGGTTTTTCCCTAGTCGGGGGGGTAAAGGCGATCCCGGTGATACCGAGCCCGCCCGGCAGGCTCCCGTTGCCCGTGGCCGCATTGCGCTTTTGCGGGGTCTATACGCCGTGGCGATCCTCTGGGCCATCCGATCCGGCAGTCCCTTGTTTTTTTAATTCAGGGGCCTACACACTGTCAAGTCGCACCCGCGCATGGACGGATGCCAGTCCAGGGCGCTGGCGGCCGTGACGCGGTTTCCGGAGACGGTGCTGCCCCGGCCGATCGCCGGTGCCATCGGGGATTCCGGTTTCAGTTGCTAAGGGCTGACCTCCCTGCGAACGGTTCTCGTTCCCAGGGGGATGGGCTCAGAATTCGCTGGCCGCGATGGTCGAATTTTCTTTTGTGTCGTTCCTTTGGGCTGGGCCCGTTTTGGCGATCTGGCGTCGCAGAGGGGCTGCCGCGTCACGCCTTGGGCTTTGGGCGGGTCGACGGCGAGCGGCTCGGTCCGAATCGGTGGCTTCGGCGGTGGCTCGTGATGTCAATCTTCCGCCCACCACCGCCAGCAAATCGTTCACCATGTCGTTGAGGGTATGCGCTTGGGCGGCCAACTCCTCACTGGCCGAGGCCGACTCTTCGGCGTTGGCGGCGGTCGATTGCGTGACCTGGTCCATTTGCCCGACCGCAGTCGAAATCTGTTCGAGGCCTTGAGCCTGCTCGCGGCTTGCGGCGGCGATCTCGGCGATCAAGGTGTTGACCTTGTGGTTGCCGGCGGCGATTGCTTCCAAAAAAGAGAGGACTTCCCGACTGAGCGAGGCGCCGTTTTCGGCCTTGTGAACCGATTCAGCAAGCATTTCGGCAGTTTCCTTGGCCGCCTGGGCCGACCGCTGGGCGAGATTGCGGACTTCCTCGGCAACCACGGCGAAGCCCTTGCCCGCCTCACCGGCACGGGCGGCCTCGACCGCGGCGTTCAACGCCAGCAGGTTGGTTTGGAAGGCGATCTCGTCGATGGTTTTGACGATCTTCCCGGTCTCGTCGGAAGATCTTTTAATGTCCTGAATGGCACCGTTCATGCGGCCCATGGCCTCGGCGCCCTCGTCGGCGCTGGCCTGGGCGGCGGCCGCAAGGGCCTTGGCATCGTCCGCGTTGCCGGCGTTCTGCTTGGTCATCGAGGCCATCTCCTCTACGCTCGACGAAATCTCCTCCAGGCTGGCGGCCTGTTGGCTGGCGCCTTGGGCCAGCGACTGGCTGGCCGCCGAAACCTCTCCGGCCGCAGCCGACGTCTGCTCGGCACCGGCGGTCAGATCCGCCGCGATGCGCTTGAGTGAACCGGCGATATTCCGGGCGATCAACATCCAGAGAAGTCCCGTCAGCACCAGCGAGGCAACCGTGATCGACAGTAACAGCATGCGGTTGTGGGTCGCCACTTCCGAAATGAGCTTCTCGGCTTGGCGGAACTCCTCCTCGTAGGAGCCGACCCCGATCACCCAGTCCCAGGGTGCGAAGTGCATAATCCGCGCGATTTTGACCCGGGCGTCCTTGTCGCCCTGATTTTTCCAGGGGTAGGTGGCCTCGGCGATTTCCCCGGGTTCGAGGCCAACGGCCTTGCTGATGATCTCCTGGATGAAGAGCCTGCCATCCGCATCCTTTGCCTCCCAGATGTTTTCCCCGTCGCGTTTGCCGTCCTTGGAAACCACGTAATGGCCCTGTGTGTCGAGCACGTAGACATAGCCCGTGGTGCCGACCGTCGTCGCCATGATCTGCCTGCGCAGGCTCTTGACGCTTTCCTGGGGAACGCCCACGTACAAGGCGCCCACGACCTGTTGCCGCTCATCGCGCAGGGGGGTGTAGGCGGCCAAATACCAGTCGTTCACGACGTAGGCCCGACCGAGGTACGGCGTGCCGTTCAGCAGGGCCGACACCACCGGGTTGGGCTGGCCGTCGGGATTGTCCGCCGGGATGTAGGTCCCGATGGCGCGCTTGCCGTCCAGGGTCTTCACGTTGGTAGAGACCCGCAGCATGTCGCCGGCGGCGTTCATCCGCTGGAAAATCGTGGATGTGCCCCCCACCAGGCGCTGCACCTCATCGACGATCGGTGAAGGTCGCTCGGAAGCCATATTCTGCTCGAGCCACTGTGTGCCCACGAGCATTTTGGGCAGGGAAACGCGTGCCGTGGCTTTGGTGAACTGGTTTGTCGCTTCCCAGTCGGCCTGCTCTTCGTCGAAGGTGATTGCGCCTTGGGCGGCCAAGGTCGCCTTGGCGACGGCGGCGTCATTTTGGAGCTTTTGCTCCAGAAGTTCTTGCTGCGAAAGGCACATTCCGTAAATGCCCTGGGCAATGTGGTCGAGGTCCGCGTAGGCCAGCTTTCTGCTCTCTTGCTGAGCCACATCGGACACCCGGGCGTTTTGGGTGTGCACAACCGCATAGATCGCGAGCAACGGCACGGCTGTCATCACGATGCCCAGCCCCAGGAGCTTGATTTTCAAGGACGCTTTTGTGATTTGAAACATGATTGATCCTTTTTCCTCGACAGGTGTGGGTCTATTTACCGCCGGCGGCTCTTGCATCGGGACCACGCAAGTGCGGAAAATCCTCCGGACCCGGTTCGTTCGGCCACCTTCGGGTTGCGAGACGCGAAACAACCAGATCGCAAACTTGGCCGCTTTTATCCGGCCAAGCACGATCCTTTATCTGATCGACCTTCGCGGCACCGGGATTTAGCAATGGGAGAAAAGTAGCAAAACGATTTGACAAATTTTTTACCATCCGTTACGTAGCGATCTATCATTCTAAACTCATATAGAAATTAAAAAGATTTAAAATTACCAAAATTAACCTCTTATAACCTTCTGCCATGGTTGCTGGTCGAACGGGGGCCGTCGCCTGGGCGAAACGGATCTCTATGGGCGTCGCCGGCCAAGCCGTATTTGCCGATGGCGCCCGGTCCTGGGGATAGAAATTCGTCGCGGCCTGGCGAACCAACGGCCGCTTCGATGGTCTGAGGAAACGGCAACCCCACTGGGGTCTGCGCCTGGCAGGCGCAGACTTCAGCGGGCGGCCGCCACCATCTGTCGGGAGGAAAAATGGCCGAAAAAATCTACAGCATCTGTGGCATGTGCACGGTCCGCTGCCCCATTATGGCGGAGGTCGAAAACGGCGAGATCACGTTCCTGCAGGGCAACCCGCATTTTCCATCGATGAAGGGCGCCATCTGTCCGCGCGGGGCGGCCGGGGTCGCATTGATCAAGGACCGCGAGCGCCCCCAGCGCCCCATGATCCGTAACGGTGAGCGTGGCGAAGGCAAGTGGCGCACTGTTGAATGGGATGAGGCCCTGGATTACGTCGCCGAAAAGCTCAAAACCGCCATGGCCCAATACGGCCCGCGAACCGTCTGCCTGACCGATCGTGGAGGGCCTTTTCGCGACATGCACCGCGCCTTTCTGCGCGGCCTGGGAAGCCCCAACTACTGCAACCACGACGCCTCCTGCGCCCGCAACGTCCAACACGCCGCGCTCTCCGTAATGGGTATGGGCCGCAAGGATGTTTCCTACGATCTGAAAAACAGCCGCCACGTGGTGCTGCAGCTGCGCAATATCTTCGAGGCGGTCAACGTCCAGGAGGTCAACGATCTGCTGGATGCCATGGAAAAGGGCTGCAAGCTGACCGTCATCGACATTCGGGCCAACATCTCGGCCACCAAAGCCAACAACTTCTTCATGGTTCGAGCCGGCAGCGACTACGCCTTCAATCTGGCCGTGATCCACGAGCTGCTGGTCAGCAAGCGCTACAATGTGGATTATGTCCGGATGCACATCAAGGACCTGGAAGCGTTGGAAGCTTTCGTCGCCCCCTACACGCCGGAGTGGGCGGAAGCCGAAACCGGTGTGCCTGCTGGATCCCTCCGGCGCTTCGTGGGCGAATTGGCCGCGGCCGGCCCGGCGGTGATCTGGCACCCGGGGTGGATGACGGCGCGCTACCGCAACTCTTTCTACGTTTGCCGCTCGATTTACATCATCAATGCCCTCTTGGGGTCCATCGGAGCCAAGGGGGGGCTGCCACTGGTGAGCACACCCGGCGACGTGGGCCGCAAAGGCCTCAAAAAATTGATGGACCTCTACCCCAAACCCGAGGAGAAGCGCGCCGACGGCGTCGGCTGGCGCTACCCGCACTTCGACGGCGGCCCCGGGCTGACCCATTTGATGTACAAGGCCATCGACACGGCCGATCCCTACCCGGTCAAGGCCTACATCTGCTTCCGGCACGACCCCCTGATGGCCTTTCCGGACCCCGATCACCTGCGGCAGGTTTTTGCCAAGCTGGACCTGCTGGTCTCGATCACCTTCACCTGGTCGGATACCGCCTGGTTTGCCGACGTGGTCCTGCCGCTTTCCCCTTACCTGGAACGCGAGAGCATCCTGGCGAGTAAAAACAGTTTGAAGCCGTTCTTTTTCAGACGTCAACGCGTGCTGGCGCCCCGTTTCGACACACGCGCGGAATGGGAAATCTGGTCGGGGCTGGCCCGTCGGCTGGGGCTGGAGGCGTTGGCGTTCGAGAGCATCGAGGATATCTGGAACTTTCAGCTGAACGGCACCGGGGTGGCCATTGCGGATTTTGACGCAAGCGGCAAGGTCGCCCTGACCGACAAGCCCCAATATCGGGGCATGCCCGAGCTGAAATTCAAGACGCCTTCGGGCAAAATCGAAATGCTATCCGAAAAATTGACGGCGGCCGGCCTGCCCTCGCTGCTGCCCTACGAACCTTGCAAGCGGCCGCCCGAGGGAACCTTTCGTCTGACCTTCGGCCGCTGCGCGCTGCATACCCAGGGGCATACGGTCAACAATCCGATGCTTTTTGAACAGATGCCGGAAAACGTGCTCTGGATCAACCGCAGGGCAGCCGAAAAACTCGGCATCGCCGACGGCGCCATGGTCACCGTCGCGCGCAACGGTTACAGCGAGCACATTCGCGCCAAGGTCACAGACTTCATTCATCCCGAGGCGGTTTTTGTAGTCCACGGTTTCGGCCACAAGCTGCCGGTGGAAAGCCGAGCGTTCAACCGCGGCCTGGCCGACAACAAGTTCATGATCGGCGGCCTGGACATCTGGGACCCGGCCGGCGGCGCGGTGGCCTGCCAGGAGCACTTCGTGACGGTCCGGGCGGGAGCCTAAACCCATTTCCGCGGCAGCGCCCGAGCCGGCCAGTTCCGCGACAAGCAAAGGGGGGAGGCGCCTCCGGCCGCTATCCTCAGGCCTGCAGTCAATCTGAGGTTCGATCGGTCCTTGCGTCTTCCCATTCTCCGGGATCCTTCTTGGGGATCGATCCGAATTCAGAAGTTCAAGGAGGCTTAAATGTTACGCAGTTTCACATCATACCCGACTGGATGTGTGTTCGGCTTGCTGGCCCTGGTTTTGACTTTGGGGGGAGCGGTTCCAGTCCGCGCTGAGCAGGAAGTGATTGTCTTTCATGCCGGCAGCCTGGCCGTGCCCTTTGCCGAGGTGGAAAAACGCTTCGAGGCCATGCACCCTGAAATTGACGTGCTGCGCGAGGCTGGTGGCAGCACCAAGCTGGCGCGCATGATCAGCGAGTTGGGCAAACCGGCTGACATCTTGGCCTCGGCCGACTACAAGGTGATCGACAAGGGCCTGATTCCGGAGCATGCCGACTGGAACATCCTCTTTGCCAGCAACCAACTCGTGCTCTGCTACACGGACCAGAGCACGTTCTCCGCTGAAGTCAACGCCGACAACTGGTACGAGATCCTGGCGCGACCCGGCGTGGTTTGGGGCCACAGCGATCCCAACCTGGATCCCTGCGGCTACCGGAGCCTGATGGTGATTCAATTGGCCGAAAAATTCCACAACCAGCCGGGGCTCTACGATCGCCTCATCGCCAACCGGCCGGAGGCCAATGTGAGGCCCAAGTCGGTGGAACTGGTCGCGCTTTTAAAAACCGGGAACATGGACTATGCCTGGGAGTATCAGTCGGTGGCCCTGCAGCACGACCTCAAGTACGTTCAACTCGACGATCACATCAACCTGGGCAACTACAAGTTCGACCCGTTTTACGCCCAGGCCCAGGTGAAAGTGACCGGCAACGACCCGGGCACCTGGACAACGCAAACCGGCCAGTCAAGCACCTACGGGGTCACCCTGGTGAAAAACGCACCCAACCGTCCGGGCGCAATTCTCTTTCTGGAATACCTTCTCGATCCGGCCGGCGGATTGAAGGTTTTGGAGGAGATGGGCCAGCCCATCATTGCGCCGAGCCAGGTTGTTTCCGACGAGGTTCTCAAGGCGCTGCCGGGCAGGCTGCCCACCTTGGTGGAAGTCAAAAAATGAGATGCGCCGCATAGATCCCTTTCATGCCCTGGCCGCCGTGTGCACCCTTTTGGTTGTGGGTTTCATCGTTTTTCCTTTGGTCGAAATGATCCGCCAGCCTACGGCGGCCAATCTCAAGGCCAGCCTTGCGGATGCCGACGTGCGGCGCGCCATCTGGCTGTCGGTCTCCACCTCCGGGGCTGCCGCCGTGATCGCGTTTGTTTTCGGCACCCCCTTCGCCTATCTACTCGCCCGCCGCGATTTCAAGGGCAAGCGTCTGGTCGAAAGCGTCGTGGACCTGCCGATCATGATCCCCCACCCGGTAATCGGGATCGCCATCCTGAGCTTGGCCGGCCGCCAGCACTGGATCGGGCGTTTGGCCGCCGATCTGGGGGTGCGGGTGATGGGGTCCGTCACCGGGATCGTCATCGTGCTGACCTTCGTAGGCCTGCCCTTTTACATCAATACGGTCAAAAACGGCATCGAGGCGATCCCCCTACGGCTGGAAAACGTCTCGCGCAGCCTCGGGGCCAGTTCTTTTGGCACCTTCTGGCGGGTTGTCTTTCCCCTGGCCTGGCGAAGCGTTCTCGTGGGCATGATCCTGTGCACGGCCCGGGCTGTCAGTGAGTTCGGGGCCGTGGTGATTGTGGCCTACCACCCCATGACAGCTCCGGTGATGATCTACGAACGCTTCACGGCCTACGGGCTGCGCCACAGCCAACCGGTGGCCGTATGGCTGATTTTTGTCTGCCTGGGGCTTTTTCTTCTGCTGCGCTGGATCAACCCGGCCGGCCGCAGGCGGACATGATCGAAGTCGACGGTTTGTGCGTCCGGTTGCCGGGTTTTACACTTGACGCCATCACTTTGCATGTGGCGACCGGCGAGTTCTTCACCATCCTGGGGCCCACTGGCTCCGGCAAAACCCTGATTCTGGAATCCATTGCCGGCTTGGTGCCGATTCACTCCGGGCGAATTCGAATCGACGGTCGGGATGTGACCGACCTGCCCCCTGAACGGCGCCAGATCGGCATCGTCTACCAGGACCAGGCCCTTTTTCCCCACCTTTCGGTCGTCCAAAACCTCCGCTATGGTCTACGCTACCGGCCGCGAACCGCAGACCGTGAAGAGAAAATCGCCTATCTGATTGAACAATTGGGACTCGAGCCCTTGCTTGAGCGGGGGGTTGTCAACTTGAGCGGCGGCGAGCGTCAGCGCGTGGCTCTGGCCCGGGCCCTATCGGTGGCCCCCGAGATCCTGCTTTTAGATGAACCGCTTTCGGCCCTGGATCCGAATTTCCGCGAAGAGATCCGGGGCCTGCTCAGGCGGCTGCACCACGAGACCGGCATCACGGCCCTAATGGTCACCCACGATTTTGCCGAGGCCCATTTCCTGGCGACCCGTACCGCGGTGATCGAAGCCGGGCGCATTGAGCAGATCGGCCGGGTTGCCGATGTTTTCAACCGGCCGATCTCGCCCGTGGTGGCCGCCTTCGTGGGAATGAAAAATATTTTCGAGGCCCGCTTTGATGGGTGTGCAGCCCGGGCGGGAGCCTTGACATTTTCCCTTACCGGCCCGGTGGATCCTGCCTGGCGTTTCATGGCCGTGAGGCCGGAGGATGTCCGGGTCCACGGCGCTTCACCTGAAACCGGGGACGGTGCCTCGAACCTTTTTTCCGGCCGGGTGACGCGCATCGACCATCAAGGGGTTTTTGCCGATGTCCGGGTGCGCTGCAACGGTCTTCTCTGGCAGACCCTTTTGCCCACCAGCCGGTTGCTGGATGAAGCTATTGCCGAAGGCGGTGAGGTCTGGCTTGAGGTGCCGGCGGAAAAAATTCATGCGATGTGATCGAACCCCCGGGCCGGAGCCTGATTTTCACTGGCGGCGGCGGCCCGGTGGCTTTGCAAGCAGTGGTTGAATTCGCAAGCAATGCCAATCGGAGCCGTCATGGGTGCCGCGCGAGCCGCCCGGTGGCCTGCCAAGAGCACTTTGTGACGGTTCCGACCGGGGGCGCCCTGGGATATCCCCATATGGGTGCAGATGTCGGTCGGAGCGTCACCAGGATTGATGGCCACGGATAGCAGGGGGGCTACCTGCTGTGCAGGGATGATGGGGGGGATTTCATTCCCAAGAGCGATGAAACACCCGTCAAGGCCTCGATCCACTCTTGTAAGGTGTCGATATTCAGCATCCTCGAGTAGACGGTAATCGGGTGATTCAGCGGTCGCCGGAGCAGGTCAGGTGATCGGAAAGGAGGTCCCTATACCCTTCGTCCGCATGGCGCAGGATGCTGGCTTGTAGGTTCTCGAATCGGGTCATAAGCCTCTCGGCGTATTCGGTCAGCCGGGAGCCGTTTCCTTCCCGGACGACCAAGGGCTTTCCAATGCTTTCCTCGGAGGTGCGGATGCGCATCCAGATCGCGCGGTAACTCATCTTCAGTTCCTTGGCGGCGGCGTGAAAGGAGCCGGTTCGGCGGATGGTTTCAAGGATGCGATACCGCCCCAGGCCGAAGGCCACCTTACCGTCGGCGTCTTCAATCCATATCTTGGAGCGGATCGCAAAGGTTGGGGGTGTTCGGGTCATGGCGATCCAGATCGGTGTTGGCAATATCTCCAATTACCATTTTCTGGCGGTGTTGCACAATCCCTTTGAAGAGATTCTCGGCGGGCGGTCGTTCAGGAAGGTCCCGCGGCCCCTGTCGGGCGCCGGCCGGGCAGCCCGCCGGAACCCGGTGCCGGAAGGTTCAAGCCCAGCACCTCGATCCGGTCCGGGGCCATGGAGACGACGCTCAGTCGGGCGGGATCCAACCGGAAGCGGAACAGGTTGGCGAGGGGAATCCGAAGGCAGTGGCAGACCAGGACCCGGATCACACCGGCATGGGTAACGATGCAGACCGGGCCGGGGTCCTCCGCGGCCAGGCTGCCCACCTGGCATACGACCCGCTGCTGGAGGTCGAGGAAACTTTCGCCCCCCGGCGGCCTGAAGCCGCCCAAGTCCCTGCCCCGGGCCTCCCACAGGTCCGGGTGGTCTTCCCGGATGCGGCGCCTGGGGATGCCGTCCCAGCCGCCAAGATGGATTTCGCGGAGGCCTGACGAGAACCGGATCTCCGTCTGGCAGCCCCCGAAAACCAGGGAGGCGGTTTCGGCGCAACGCTTGAGATCGCTCGACCAGACGGCCGAGAACCCGGCCTCCCGGATGGGGTTCCGCCAGGACAGGGCCTGCCGCCGGCCTTCCGCACTGAGGGGCGGGTCCGTCTGCCCGATGAAGGTGTCGGGTTCCGGCCAATCAATCGCGCCGTGGCGAAGTAGGTAGAGGATCGTCATCTGACCAATAGGGTTGCGGGCCGCGAACCCATTCGGGCTGTCCAGGCGCCCGCCAGAGTCCTGCCTTTCCGGTGCCCGCTTCCATACCGGAATTTTAACCGCGATCCGTTTTCCTGCAAAACGAAAAATATCCCTCAGCCACAAATGGAATCGACAAGCCCAAGAGTTCCGGCGCGCCCTGTGACCGGCAAAGGAGCGCTCCTCGGGCCCGATCGCACCCTGATATCAATCGGATGTGAAGGGTTTGGAATTGACAAGGATCCGTTTTTTGTCGTATCGGTGATTCTATATCAATTTTGATATCACGAAAGCAAAATGTATCTCTCTTAATGTCTTTTTATTTCCAAAACCAACCCAAACGAGCAACGATTCTTCCATGATAGTGCCCACGGGGCGGTGGGGAGCCGGGTTGGCCGTGGTTTGGAGCCACTTCCATGATACCCAGTGTTTCTTAGGTCGGGCATGGGGTTGGGGGTGGATGTAGGCTCTGGCCAGAGCGATTCGAGTCAATTTGACACGCATTAATGGTATAAATGGGTCATTTTTGCCCTTTTTAAGTATATCAATTGGAATGAAAAGATTAATAACGACGGTAAACGATCTTTTCTCCGATTGGTTTACCAGTGATATCAAAATTGATTCAACCACTTGCCGGTGTGCCGGCCCGCGGGCAGCGGGACTGGCCCGGTAATTGCCATAAAACACCAGTGGGCAGGGCCGCTGATGGGTTGTTATGACCCGCGCTGATGCCGGGAGAGTGCCTTCCGAATCCCAAGCCCCATCACTGGCCGCACATGCCCGGTCGTCAAGGAGGCCATTCCATGAAAATCGTACCTGTCACCGAAGCCGTCGGCATGGTGCTCTGCCATGACGTGACGCGCATCGTTCAAGGCCTGGAAAAAGGGCCCGCCTACAAGCGGGGCCACGTCATCACCGGCCGGGACGTCGAGCCGCTCCTGGACATGGGCAAGGCCAACGTCTACGTTTACGACCTCGCCGAGGGGCACGTGCACGAGGACGACGCGGCCCTTCGCATTGCATCTGCGGCCGCCGGCCCGGGGGTCCAACTGAGCGCCCCCTCCGAGGGGCGGGTAAACCTGAACGCCGCCCGGGCGGGTTTGCTGAAGGTCAACCGCGCCGCCTTAAGAGAGATCAACACGGTCGAGGACGTCGTTTTCGCCACCC
>Ga0105094_10001276_pt1 | contig 13136 bp, 11 predicted proteins | sample PPLLak1March2015_2_FD_87023 | JGI IMG/M metagenome (GOLD analysis project Ga0105094, IMG submission 87023) | Freshwater sediment microbial communities from Prairie Pothole Lake near Jamestown, North Dakota, USA - PPLs Lake P8 Core (3) Depth... | ecosystem: Environmental > Aquatic > Freshwater >...
CCTGAGCGAGGCGCTGACCGCGGCCGGCGACAGCGACGGCGTGGTCATCAACATGTCGCTCGGCACCTCTCGCGACCATGCGCCGCTGCACGCCGCCGTGGACTACGCGCTTTCGAAGGGCAAGGTCGTCGTCGCGTCCGCCGGCAACGCAGCCGGCCACGCGGTGGGCCCGCCTGCCAACTGCGACGGCGTGATCGGCGTGGCGGCGCTGCGCCACGTGGGCACGAAGGTGGGCTTCTCGAGCCTCGGGCCCGAGGTCGCGCTGAGTGCGCCGGGCGGCAACTGCATCAACGTCGAGGCGGGGTCACCGTGCCTCTACCCGATCCTCACGACCTCGAACGACGGCGCGACCACGCCCGGCGCATCGATCTACACCGACAGCTTCAGGATCACAGTCGGGACGAGCTTCTCGGCCCCGATCGTGGCGGGTACCGCTGCGCTGATGCTCGCCGTCCGGCCAACGCTCTCCCCCGCGCAGCTGCGCTCGTTTCTGCAGGGCACGACGCGGCCGTTTCCCGCGGGAAGCGAGCCGTCGGTCCCGGCGTGCACGCCGCCGCGGTTCGATCCCGCGGGCGAGCCCGTCGACCAGCTGGAGTGCCGCTGCACCACCTCGACCTGCGGCGCCGGGATGCTCGACGCCGGCGGCGCCGTCCGCGCGGCGCAGGCCGGCGTGCAGTTGGTCGACGTCGTGGAGTACTACCACGCACGATTCGACCACTACTTCCTCACCTGGCGGCCGTCCGAGATCGCGGCGCTCGACGCCGGTACCGTGATCCGCGGGTGGACGCGTAGCGGCGCGACGTTCCGCGCCTGGGCAACGCCGGAAGCGGGCTCGTCTCCGGTGTGCCGTTACTACATTCCCCCCGCGCTCGGCGATTCGCACTTCTACGGCCGCGGCAACGCCGAGTGCGAAGCGACCGGCCGTGAGCAGCCGGGACTCGTGCTCGAAGACGCGCGCTTCATGCACCTGGCGCTGCCAAGCGCCGGCGCCTGTCCCGCGAACACGGTCCCGGTCTACCGGGTGTTCAGCAACCGTGCCGACGCCAACCACCGCTACACGACCGACCGCGCGGTGCGCGACCAGATGGCAGCGCGCGGCTGGCTGGCCGAAGGCGACGGACCGGATCTCGTGGTGATGTGCGCGCCGCGATGAGCCCGAAGGGCCGCCCCGAGGGCGAATCAGGCCCGAAGCGCGTCAGCGCGGAGGGTAGTCCAGTGAGTCGCGCGGGTCATGGTAGGCTTGCGTCGAGATCCAGGCACGTGCCGAGGGCTCACTCGACGCGCCACCCCGCCCGACCGGCCCCGTCGGGCGCCCCATTCCCGGATAATCGTCGAGCCAGCGCAGGAATTCCCGTTCGCCATGGGTTCCACGCGTCCCCGCTTCTCTGCCGGATCCAGCATGCCGTCGACGTTCCAGCCGTTTGGCCGCGCCGAGATCGCCCACTGCGAGCGCATGCTGATCGGCCGCGGCCGCTGGCCGAAGGCCACGCTCTGGCGGGTTCGGCTCGGCAACGAGGACTGGGTGGTCAAGGACTTCGCCGAGCGCGACCTCCTGACGCGCAATCTCTTCGGGCAGCTGCTGCTGCGTCGCGAACTGCGGGCGCTGCAGCGCGTGGCGGGCGTCAAGGGCGTGCCGAGCGACGTTTTCCGCGTCGACCGCCACGCGTTTGCCTACCGCTTCGTGCCCGGGCGACCGCTCGCGAGCATCCACCAGGACTTCCTGCCGACCGAGCTCTTCGAGGCGCTGGAGGGCACGCTGCGCGACGTGCACGCCCGAGGCATCGTGCACCTCGACATCCGCAACTGCCGCAACGTGATCGTGACTGACCGCAACGAGCCCGTGGTGCTCGACTTCGAGTCCCATCTCGACACCGGCGGCTGGCTGTCGAGCCAGCGCGAGCGCCTGGAGACGTTCGATCTCGCCGGCGTCTACAAGCACTGGGCGCGCGCCAAGTCCGCGTCGCTGGGCCCGCAGCGTCTCGCGGTGCTGGAGCGCATGAACCGGTGGCGGAAGATGTGGGTGTTCCGCGGCCTGTGGTTCTACCCGCGCAAGGCCCGCAAGCTGCTGCGTCGCCTGCGCCACCGCGACGCGGATGGTTCCGAATCGGAGTCCCGGCCATGATGTCGGCAGTCAATGCGTTGTTCAACCATCCCGGCCTGAGGTCGTTCCTGGTCAGGATGCGCGTACCGATCGCGATCGCGATCGCGGCGACCGTGATCGCCTATGCCGACCCGCGCTGGCTGTGGCCGGCGCTGGCAGTGTCCATGGCAGGCGAGCTGATTCAGCTGTGGTGCTTCGCCACGCTCGACAAGAACTCGTCGCTCGCCTGCCGCGGGCCGTACGCGATCGTCCGCAATCCGATGTACCTGGGCCGCTTCTTCATCCTCGGCGGCGCGCTGATGCTGCTCGGGCAGCCGTGGCTGCTCGTGCTGTACGCCGTGGTGTACTGGTTCTACATGGTCAATCGCGTCGGCCGCGAGGAGCGCCGGCTGCGCGAGGTGTTGGGCACCCCGTACGCTGAATACTGCGCGGGAACGCGCCGCTTCCTGCCGGGAGCCCCGTATCGCGGCGAGCCCGTGCTGGTCTGGGACTGGGCGCTGTTCCGCCAGAACCACGGCTTGCAGAATTTCGCAGGCACCGCGGCGTTCTGGATCGCCGCCGTCGCGTGGCTCGCGACGCGCGCCGGCGGTGCCGGCTGAACGACTCGTGGCCGAAAGTCAGCCCGCGCCTTCGGTCTCGTCGCGGAACTGCGCCTGGTACAGCCGCGCGTAGACGCCCGGGCGGGCGAGCAATTCGGCGTGCGTGCCCTGCTCGACGATGCGACCGCCCTCCAGCACGACGATGCGGTCGCAGTGCTCGATCGTCGACAGCCGGTGGGCAATGACGATCGTGGTGCGGCCGCGCATCAGCGTCGCGAGCGCCGCCTGGATCAGCCGTTCCGACTCGTTGTCGAGCGCCGACGTGGCTTCGTCGAGGATCAGGATCGGCGCGTCCTTGAGGATCGCGCGCGCGATCGCGATGCGCTGCCGCTGTCCCCCCGAAAGCCGGACGCCCCGCTGGCCGACCTGCGTGTCGAACCCCTCGGGCATCGCGCGGACGAACTCGAGCGCGTTCGCCGCGCTCGCCGCCTCCTCGATCGCCTCGCGCGAGGCGCCGGCCATCTCCCCGTAGGCGATGTTGGCGGCCACGGTGTCGTTGAACAGCACGATCTCCTGGCTCACCAGCGCTACCTGCCGCCGCAGGTCCTTGAGCCGGATGCGCTCGATTGGCTCGCCGTCGAGCAGCAGGCGCCCTTCGCTCGGCGTATAGAAACGCGGGATCAGGTTGACGAGCGTCGTCTTGCCACCGCCGCTCGGGCCCACCAGCGCAACCGACTCGCCCGGCGCGATCGCGAGGTCGACGTCGGCCAGCGCTGGCGTCGCGTCCGCGGCGTAGCGCATCGTCACGCCCTCGAAGCGGATCGCGCCCTCCGCCCGTCCTACGGCGACGGTGCCGCGGTCCTCCTCGACGGTCTCGTCGACCAGCGCGAACACGCTCTCGGCTGCCGTCGCCCCGCGCTGGATCGTGCCCGTGACGTTGGACAGCGTCTTGACCTGGTTCATCAGGTTGAGCAGCGCAAAGATGTAGGTGATGAAGTCACCGGGTCCGTACTGCCCCGCCACGCTCTGGCGGATCGCGACCCAGAGGATCGCGCCGACCGCCACGGAGATAATCAGCTGGTTGATCGGCGTGCCGAGCGCGAGTGCCGCCGACTGCCTGGCCGACACCGAGCGCAGGCGGTCCGACGCGGTGCGCAACCGGCGGCTTTCGTAGTCTTCGCCGCCGAACACCTTGACGATGCGATGCGCGCCGATCGCCTCCTCGAGCACGTGGGCGAGCGAGCCGGTCCGCTCCTGCACCAACACGCTGACACGCTTGATGCGCCGATTCACCTTGCGGATCGCGAACGCGACGAGCGGGAATGCCGCGAACGCGATCAGCGTCAGCTGCCAGTTCATCCACAGCAGGTAGCCGAGCATGAACGCGATCGTCAGCGTATTGCGGATGGCGACGGTGACCGCCTCCGACGCGGCCGTGGCGACCTGCTGCGCGTCGTAGGTGACCTTCGACAGCAGGAAGCCTGCCGAGCTCGCGTCGTAGTAGGTCGTGGGCATCCGCAGCAGCCGGTCGGATGCGACGCAGCGCAGGTCGTAGACGACGCGCGAGCCGATCCACGCGAGCCCGTAGTCGCTGACGTAGGACCCGAGGCCGCGCAGCACGAACACGCCGACGATCAGGAACGGCAGCCACTTCGTCTCCTCGGCGTCGATCGCGCCGAAGTTGTTGAGCAACGGCTGCACGACCCGAAGCATCATCAGGTCGGTCGACGCCACCAGCACCATGCCGAGCACGCAGCCGGCGAACACCGCCCGGTAGGGGCGGACGTAGCCGAGCAGCCTGCGATACAGCTTCAAGGGAGGTGGCGAGCGGGAACGTGAAGGGCGCGGGCACGACCGCGCCGCAACACGGCGCAGGCGGCCGATTATAGCCAAGGGCGGGAATCCGGCCCGACGCTCGACCCGCCGCTCGCGCGGCGTGCGTCACAACTTGTGCGGTTGCGCGACGATCGTCGGATGACGCCGGGGATGCGCCGGACCCTGCATAGAATCGGATGCGGTGGGCGGTGGCGGTGAGGTCCCGGGCCGGATAGGCGCGGGGCACCGAACCCGGCGCCGCCGCTCACCGCCACCCCGCCGAATCGCGACGCCTCCGATCGCACGCGACCGCCCGACGACGCGCTAAACTGACGCAGCGTCGCGGGCCGGGGGTGGTAGGTGTTCTATCGCATTGTTCTGCAAGTCCACGCACAGCATGAGCCCACGCTGGACGAGGTCAAGCGCCAGTTCTCGTCCGTGACCGGCCTGCCGCTGAGCGTCACCGAGCAGCTTTTCACCGCGGCTCCCACCGTGCTCAAGCGGCAGGTCGCGCAGGCGGATGCCGAACGCATCAGCCAGACGTTGCGCGCCATCGGGGCGAATGTGACCGTCGAGCCCGTGTTCCACACGCCCGTACCGGTCGGGCTCGATCCGGTGACGGTGCCGGGTCTGCCAATGGCGGCAGCGGCCATCGAGCTACCGCCACCACCCATGGCGGAGCAGGCCGCGCGTCCGTCCATGCGGCGGCGCGCCGTGCGCCTGGCCAAGGCGGTGGTGGCCGCCGTGATCCTGGCCGGCGCGATCCTCGTGGCCTATCAGTACGAGGAGGCTCTGCGCGAGGCGCGCCACAGCCCCGCGCAGGCCCCGGTGGTGAAGAAGCCCGCCAATGCGGCCGCTGCCCCGCCGGAGGTACCGGCGTTCAAGCCGGCCCACATCTTCGGTCCGTGGCGATGCACGGACCAGAACACCGGGGCGTCGACCTACTGGGTCTATGGCGAAGATGGCGCCCTGTCGTACTACGGCGACGACGCCAACCATGGCGACAAGCCGATCGTGCGACCCGGACTGCCGATCGGATGGGCGCTGGATGGGAACCGCCTTACGTGGCGTTACGAGGCTGCGCCCTCACGCACCGTCGAGCTCGATACGCTCTTGCTGATGGAGCTCGACTATCGCGATTCCCAGGGCGACGCAATCCGCTGCCGGCGCCCCTGATGCGCCGAACGATACGGCCCGGGCGAGCCCGATGTGTCCGGGTCTGACAGGTTGAATCTGGCGGAGAGACAGGGATTCGAACCCTGGATACGTTGCCGTATACCTGATTTCGAGTCAGGCGCCTTCGACCACTCGGCCATCTCTCCGCCGCGGATTATAGCGCAGCGGCGCAAGGCGAAGACGCCCCGAGTAGGGCGGTCGCGTGCCTCCGGTGACGTCAACAAACGAAAGGGGCGGGATGACCCGCCCCTTTCGCTCGGCATGCGCTAGCGGCTACTTCTTCGCGGGCGCGGACGCGGCCGCGGGTGCGAGTGCGGCCGGTGCCTTCGCCGCAGCGGGCGGCGTTGCCGACGCCGGCGCCAGTTGTGACGCGGGCACCGTCTTGCCGGCCGCCTTCATTTCCGCCTGGTAGCGGGCAACCGCACGGTCCTCGGCACGCGCCTGCGCCGCCTTCGCGGCTTCGGCTGCGGTGGCGTCCTTGGCCTTCTTCTCCTCGGCGGCCTGCTTCTGTGCGTCGGTCAGCGGGGGTGGCGGCGGCAGCTTCGCGACGGCGACCCCGAAGGTCGCCACGACGAAGCCGGCCGCGACGAGTGCGCGCAGGGTCTTCATGATGCTCCTCTCCCTCCTCCTGTTGTCCTTGCGGTCCGCGCTCACGCGGGCCGGTGGGCGACGCCCGGCATTTCCTGCGGCGGCGGCGAGCCGCGCGGCACCTTGCCGGACACCACGTCGTTGTACCAGTACTCGTGGTGCTCCTTCGCCCACGCCTCGTCGACGTAGCCGTAGCGCATCGCCTCGAACGCGCCCTTCATGCCGACGGTGCCGAGGTAGATGTGGAAGCACGCCATCGCAAAGGCGATCAGGCCCGCGATCATGTGGATCAGGTTGGAAATCTGCATCGTCGAGCGGGTCTGGTCGAAGTTCGGGAAGTTGAGGATGTACCCGGTGACGACCAGCGTGATGCAGAGCCCGACGACGAGAATCCAGAACAGCGCCTTCTCGCCCGCATTGAACTTGCCGGATGGCGGATGGGTTTTGCCGGAGCGGTCGAGCATGCCGCCGAACTTGGACAGCCACTGGCCGTCATGGCCCTTCGGGATGTTGTCCTTCACGAACAGCACGATGAAGACCAGCAGCGCTACCGAGAAGATGGGCCCGACGAAGTTGTGCAGGTTCTTTGCGAGCGTCGCGAGCCACGAGAACAGCGTGTAGCCGATCAGCGGCAGCAGCAGCGACTTGCCGAACGTGAGAATCAGGCCGGTGATCCCCAGGATCACGAACGTGATGCCCATCGACCAGTGCGCCATGCGCTTCACCGGCGTGAAGCGCTCGATCAGCCGTCCCGTCGGATTGCCATGCAGCGTGATCGTGCCGCGCCAGGCGTAGAAACCCATCAGCGTCAGGAGCACGGCAGCGATGAGGATACCTCCGGCCGTCGCGATGGGCACGCGCATCGCCCGCCACGTCTGGCCCTGCGGCTGGATGAGCACGTTGGTCTCGCGCCCGGGCAGGCTGGTCACCTGCGGGAGCCCGGAGCGGATCTCCTTCCACACCGGCTGGTTGTTCAGCGGCTGGAGCGCCTGCTGCTGCTGTTGCTGTTTGGCGAAGTCCGCATCGCGCGAATTCACCGCCGGCGACTGCGCGAAGGCGGATGTACCGACGACCGCGGCAAGCGCGAACGCGCCCGCCGCACGGAGAAGGGTGCTGCGCATGGAATCTCCTTCGCGCGTCAGATGCGCTTGTACTCGTTCTGCGCCTGGTTGCGCGTGCGGATCGCCCGCTCCCACTCGTCCTTGTTGTTGTTGAACTGGGCGCTCTCCCAAGGCTTGCTGTCGGGTTTGCCCTGGTAGGCGCCCTGCTTGTAATTCACCACCTGCGGGCGCTCGCCGCAGGCCGAGAGGCCGAGCGCGAACACGCCCGCCAGCGCGACTGCCACTAATTGCCTTGTCATGACTTCTGGCCTCCTTGCGCGGGTGCCGGCGCCTGCCCCTTGCCGGGTGCGGGACCGTACGCGGTGCCCCAGCCCCAGACGTCGCCGCCCCGGCCGCGGGTCGTCACGCGCTCGCGGTAGATGTCGGCAATCACGTCGCCGTCACCGCCGAGCAGCGCCTTGGTCGAGCACATTTCGGCGCATGCGGGGAGCTTGCCCTCGGCGAGCCGGTTGCGGCCGTACTTCTTGAACTCGGCGTCCGACGTGTCCTTCTCCGGACCGCCGGCGCAGAACGTGCACTTGTCCATCTTGCCGCGCACGCCGAACGCGCCCGCCTGCGGGAACTGCGGCGCGCCGAACGGGCACGCGTAGAAGCAGTAGCCGCAGCCGATGCACAGGTCCTTGTCGTGCAGCACGACGCCTTCCTCGGTCTTGTAGAAGCAGTCGACCGGGCAGACCGCCATGCAGGGGGCGTCGGAGCAATGCATGCACGCCACCGAAATCGAGCGCTCGCCGGGCACGCCGTCGTTGATCGTGACGACGCGGCGGCGGTTCACGCCCCAGGGAATCTCGTGCTCCTGCTTGCACGCGGTGACGCAGCCGTTGCACTCGATGCAACGTTCGGCGTCGCACAGGAACTTCATTCGTGCCATGGTGCTTTCCCCTCGCGCTTACGCCGTGAACCGAGCGACCTGGCAGACGGTCGTCTTGGTCTCCTGCATCATCGTCACCGAGTCGTACCCGTAGGTCGTCGCCGTGTTCGCGGCCTCGCCGCGCACGATCGGGTACGCGCCCTCGGGGTAGAACTCGAGCATGTCCTTGCCCTGCCACCAGCCCGAGAAGTGGTACGGCATGAACGTCGTGCCGCTCGCCACCCGCTCGGTGACCATCGCCTTGACCTTCAGCTGCGCGCCGGTGGGGGTCTTCAACCACACCATCTCGCCGTCGCGGACGCCGCGGTCGTTCGCGTCACGCGGGTTGATCTCGACGAACATGTCCTGCTGCAGCTCGGCGAGCCAGGGATTGCTGCGGGTCTCCTCGCCGCCGCCCTCGTATTCGACCAGGCGGCCCGAGGTGAGGATCAGCGGAAAGTCCTTGCCGATGTCCTTGTTCTTGTCCTGCACCGACTTGTAGAGGGTCGGCAGGCGCCAGAAGGCCATCTTGTCCGCGTGCGTCGGGTACTTCGCGACCATGTCCGGGCGCGTCGAGTACAGGGGTTCGCGGTGCTGAGGGATCGCATCGGGGAAGTTCCAGACGACCGCGCGCGCCTTGGCGTTGCCGAACGGATGGTTGCCGTGGCTCTTCATGAACACACGGATCATCCCGCCCGACGGGTCGGTCTTCCAGTTCTTGCCTTCGGCCGCCTTCTTCTCGGCCTCGGTCAGCTCTTCCCACCAGCCGAGCTTCTTCAGCAGCACGTGGTCGAGCTCGGGGTAACCGGTGGTCAGGTCGCCGCCCTTCGGGTGGCTGCCGTCCTCGGCGAGCAGCGAGACGCCGTCGCGCTCGACGCCGAAGTTGGCGCGGAAGCAGCCGCCGCCCTGCATCACCGGCACCGAGGTGTCGTAGAGGTTGGGCGAGCCGGGGTGCTTCAATTCGGGCGTGCCGTAGCACGGCCACGGCAGGCCGAAGTACTCGCCGTCGCACGGGCCGCCCTTGGCCTTCAGCGTGCGCACGTCGAACGTGTTCATGTGCTTCATGTGCAGCTTGAGCCGCTCCGGCGACTGCCCGGTGTAGCCGATCGTCCACACGCCGCGGTTGATCTCGCGCAGCACGTCCTCCGGCACGGGCTCGTCGAACTTGTTGGCATCCGGCTTGTGTACCTTGACCGTGCCGAGAAACTCCTTCTCGTAGCCGAACTTGCGCGCGAACGCGAGCATGATCGCGTGGTCGGTCTGCGACTCGAACAGCGGGGTGATCACGCGCTCGCGCCACTGGATCGAGCGGTTCGACGCCGTGCACGAGCCCGAGGTCTCGAACTGCGTCGCCGCCGGCAGCAGGTACATGTTGTCCTTGCGGACCATCGCGCCCATGGCGGCGGTCGCGGACGGGTACGGATCGACGACGACGAGGAGGTCGAGCTTCTTCATCGCCTCGACCATCTCCTTGCCGCGGGTCTGGCTGTTGGGCGCGTGCCCCCAGTACACGACCGCGCGGAGGTTGCTGTCCTGGTCGATCAGCTCGTTCTTTTCGAGCACGCCGTCGATCCAGCGCGACAGCGTCATGCCGGGCTTCTCCATCATCGCCTGCGAGGCGAACTGCTTCTTCACCCACTCGTAGTCGACACCCCAGACATTGGCGAAGTGCTTCCACGAGCCGGTGGCGATGCCGTAGTAGCCAGGCAGCGAATCCGGGTTCGGGCCGACATCGGTCGCGCCCTGCACGTTGTCGTGGCCGCGGAAGATGTTGGTGCCGCCGCCGGACTTGCCGACGTTGCCGAGCGCGAGCTGCAGGATGCACGAGGCGCGCACCATCGCGTTGCCGATCGTGTGCTGGGTCTGTCCCATGCACCAGACGATCGTCGACGGCTTGTTCTTCGCGAGCATCTCGGCGACCTTGGCCATCTGCGCCTCGGGCACGCCGCAGGCTTCCTCGACCGCCGCCGGCGTCCACTTCGCCAGCACGTCCTCCTTGACCTTCTCCATCCCGAAGACGCGGTCGTTGATGTACTGCTTGTCTTCCCAGCCGTTCTTGAAGATGTGGTGCAGCAGCCCGAACAGGAACGGAATGTCGGTGCCGGAACGGATGCGCACGAACTCGTCGGCCTTCGCCGCCGTCCGCGTGAAGCGCGGGTCGACGACGATCATCTTCGCGCCCTTCTCCTTCGCGTGCAGCATGTGCAGCATCGACACCGGGTGCGCCTCGGCGGCGTTCGACCCGATGTACAACGCGCACTTCGAGTTCTGCATGTCGTTGTACGAGTTGGTCATCGCGCCGTAGCCCCAGGTGTTGGCCACGCCCGCGACGGTCGTCGAGTGGCAGATGCGCGCCTGGTGGTCCATGTTGTTCGTGCCGAACATCGACACGAACTTGCGGAACAGGTACGCCTGCTCGTTGTTGTGCTTGGAGCTGCCGAGCCAGAACGTCGCGTCGGGCCCGGACTCCTTGCGGATCGCGAGGAGCTTGTCGCCGACCTCGGCGATCGCCTGCTCCCAGGAGAGCTTCTGCCACTTGCCGTTGACGAGCTTCATCGGCGACTTGAGGCGATGCTCGCCGTGGCCGTGCTCGCGCACCGACGCGCCCTTCGCGCAGTGCGCGCCGAGGTTCAGCGGCGAATCGAACACCGGTTCCTGGCGCACCCAGACGCCGTTCTCGACGACGGCGTCGACCGCGCAGCCCACCGAGCAGTGGGTGCACACGGTGCGCGCGACGGTCTGCGCTCCGCCGGCGGCGCCTTCCTTGGCGGCAGAGGCCTCGCCGATCGTGCCGTACGGGATCTGCGCGGCCACCGCGCCGGCGCCGGCGACGAGGCCCGAGCGCTTGAGGAACGTGCGGCGATCCATCGTCGCGGGGGTGCCGGTGCGGCGCGCGAGGCGCGCGCGGGACGGCGTGACTTCGGACTTGCGGGTCAGCATGGCAGTCGCTCCGTCAGAGGCGCGTCGAGGCGTAGTAGGTGCGGACGTGGTCCGTTTCGCGATAGCCGGAGGATTTCCCGTCCGCCGCGGCAGCGGACGTCGGCACCACGGGCGCTGCGACTGCCTGCGCCGCGGCCGTAGCCGAAGCTGCAGTACCGGCGCCGAGCGCCAGCAGGAAACGGCGTCGCTTGACGTCGGTTTGCGGGGCGGGAGCTGCCGACGGGTCCGTCGGCAAGTGACCTTCACGCGGCGGCGAAGTGCGCATGCAAACCTCCAAAGGAAATCCTCGTGACGAGATGTTGTTACTCGATGGCGAGCGAGTCACGTTCGAGCGCCATGAACAATTCGGCAAATTCTGCTACCGGACGATAGAAGTTGGCAAGCGAACAATTTTTTAGTGCAGTGCACAAATCGAAGACCCACGATCCAATGTGCGTCTCGAAGAAACCCCTCTGCACACTCAAGTTTGCCGGCGAACGCGTCGAATCCCCCTCGATCAGCAGGCGCATCGTCTCGAAGAGTGCCGATATGTGATCCTCGACCTGGGTACTCTCGGGCTTGCGCCCGAGGCCGAGAGCCGCCAGGTCCTGTCGCAGCTCCACGAGCGGCTTTTCCATCATGAATCCGGACCGCCAGTGCGAGCCGTGCAGATTCACCTCAGTGCGCCCGGTGCCCACGAAAAGGTCCGTGTGCTCCTGGCGCGCCGCGTCGGGATCCATCACCCGACAGGCGGCCACCAGCCGGTTCCACGCCAGCGGCAGCTCCCCGGCCTCGGCGTCCTCGAGCAGCTCGGTCGCGCCGACCGTGGCCAGGAGCTTCGCGTCGGGCGCGTCCGCGAACAGCGCGGCAAGAATCGCGTAGAAGTCGGCGCGCGCCCGGTCCTCGGGATCGAGCCTGTTGTGCAGTGCAATAGGCGAGGCTTCCACGCTCGGCTCGCGTTCAGAGGTCCCGGATGTCCGGGTGCTTGCCGCTCTGCCAGAGGTCGACGACCCGACAGTCGGCGCACATCTTCAGCCGATCGAGCGCGCCCGGCGCGGCGAACATCGAGTGCCCGGCGAGCCTCGCGAGCATTGCGCCGATCATCTGCTCGGTGCCGAGCGGCTTGCCGCACTTCGCGCAGGCAACGATCCGGGCCTCGTTGAGCACGCGGGGCTCGCGCGCGGCGCGCGTCAGGTCGAGCCTAGGCGTCAGCGCGATAGCGCGTTCGGGGCAGGTCTTCTCGCAGATGCCGCATTGCACGCAGTTGCGCTCGATGAAGCGCACCTGCGGCACCTCCGGGTTGTCGAGGATCGCGCTCTCCGGGCAGCTGCCGACGCACGCGAGGCACATCGTGCACTTGCCGGCGTCGATCGCGATCGCGCCGAACGGTGCGCCCTTCGGCAGCGCGATCGTCGACTGCGGTGTCGGCGCATGCGCGGCAAGGTGCTCGAGCGCGAGGCCGATCGTCGTGCGCTTCTCGGCCGTGGCTGCGAAGATCGCGGGGACGCGCACGCCGAGCGGCGCGTGCCCGCCCCACAGCATCGTGTCGAGTGCCGCCGGGTCGTTCGCGTCCACCGTGCGGAAGTGACGGCCCTGGTAGCCCAGCGCCTGCGCGATCGTGTCGCCGAGCTGCATCTCGAACCCGACCACCTCGTCGTATCGCGCGAGGTCGTCGGCGCCGACCATCGAGATCACCTCGACCGCGCCCCACGCGAGCGCCGCCAGCCAGAGGTCGAGACCGACCGCATCGATGTTGTGCACCTCGACCGGAACGACGCGCGCGGGCAGCCCCCGGCCGCGCCGCGCGTACTGCGCCAGGGCTTCGCCGCCGCGCCGGCCGTGCACGAGCAGGCAGGCGTCACGCCCGCCGGACTTCGCATAGGTCGACAGCAGCGTGCGCAGCCGCAGGCCGAGGTGCGCGGGTGACGGGTAGGCGTAGGTGAGCGCACCCGATGGGCAGACGGTGGTACAGGTGCCGCAGCCCATGCACAGGTGCGGCTCGACGTGGATCCTGTCGCCGTCGGGGC
>Ga0105094_10001277_pt1 | contig 13136 bp, 12 predicted proteins | sample PPLLak1March2015_2_FD_87023 | JGI IMG/M metagenome (GOLD analysis project Ga0105094, IMG submission 87023) | Freshwater sediment microbial communities from Prairie Pothole Lake near Jamestown, North Dakota, USA - PPLs Lake P8 Core (3) Depth... | ecosystem: Environmental > Aquatic > Freshwater >...
TACGAGGAACAAATAAACAACCATTCCGGGATCAACAAAGGAATGAACAGAAGCATCTCCAAGCACTCCGCTTCTTGTTAAGAATGTACTGTAAAGAACAAGTATGTAAGTCATCAAACAGAGAATAAGATTTGTCTTTGCATATCTTCCGACTCCACCTTTAGCCTGACTTTTTCTCTGCACAAGCAAAGTATGAATAGAAGCAACACCAACAAGCCATGGAATCAAGCTTGAGTTTTCTACAGGATCCCATGCCCAATAACCGCCCCAGCCAAGCATTTCATACGCCCAATAACCGCCAAGCATAATTCCAAGACCAAGAATTCCTGTTCCGGCTAAAACCCAGGGAAAAGCTTGTTTTACCCAATCTTTATAATCATTTTTCATCATAGCTGCTAATGCAAAAGCAAATGGTACTGTTGCCATTGAGAAACCGGTGAAAAGAATCGGCGGATGAATCTGCATCCAGAAATTCAGAAGTTGAGGATTTAATCCTTTACCATCTATTATAAGATCGTGAACAGCAATTCCCGCAGAAGAAAGAACTGCATAAAGTTCGCTGCTCATCTTTATAAAATTCTGTCCCGAGGAATTATCACTGAAAATAAAATTCTGAAGTAAAGGCATTCCAACTATAGCCTGGTTAAGTGTCTTCATATTTAAGAAGACAGGTTCTGTCCAGATATATTCGAAAGGATTTTTGAATAAAGGAGAAACCATTATCAGTAAAAAAGTTGTTGCAAGAGTGAACACAGCCATCACTCTAGGTTCAAGATCACCTCTTTTGGAAGTATATGATTGAAGCAATACTCCTACAATTGAAGTAAGTAGTAGCCAGAGCATAAAGCTCCCTTCCTGGCCTCCCCAGAAAGAAGCAATTAAAAATCCTGTCTTTAACGAATTCTGACTGTAGCTGTAAACATATTTGTATTCATAAGAATGAGTAAGTAAAGCATGCCAAAGTAATGTTGAAGCAACGATTACAAGCATAGCCATTAAATGATAACCGATGCGTCCATAATTAAGAGTATTCTTATATCCCCTGTAATTAAGGAAATACATCATCATTGTGAAGATGCTGCAAACCAAAGCTATTGTTAAAACTATACTACCAATCATTTAATCCTCGTTTCCTGATACTTGTTGCTTGATGCTGGATATTTGATTCCGGATAAAATATTTATTGCGATTTTTTTGCTACAGCCAAGTTATTATACCCCTGAAGTTTTCGTCTTTTGTTCATTAAATTCTTCTTCATACTTACTCGGGCATTTTGTTAAAATATCTTTTGCATGAAAATACCCATCGCGGTATTCACCTGTAACGACAACGCTCACAGCAGATTCAAAATTGTTTGGTATTGTTCCATTATACAAAACTTTCATTTCAACACCTTTTGCATCCTGCAGGTAAAAACTGAATGTTTTATGATCTTTATTTATCTCATAATTTTTTTCTTTAACCCATTGTCCTGTTGCCTTAACCATTTTACCTTTTTCTTTTACAATGGTAAAATCTTCTACATACTGAATATTACTTTGAGTAAAAAGATATCCCATCAAACCAAGGAATATCACAATAATAAACCCACCGAAAACATATTTGTTCTTCATGATTTTTCTCCGATTTCTTTTTCAACATTTTTAATTCTCTTGTCTAAGTTCAACAAGTAAAGGAAAATCCCTATCCAGACAATTAAAACAATTATCATTACAATATAGATCGCATTCTTTTCTAAGAATTCCATTTATCCTCTTATTAAAATTTGTTTGTTTAGTTTATCTCTGTAAATAAGTGATTTATATCCAAGTCTCCACATCCAGAAGTAGAGAATGGTAAACCCGATTAATGATAAAAAGAAAATCAATTGCATATTTGAATTCATCTTAAAATCTATAACAGGACCGGCATTTGTATCATCAGCAGAACCTGGATGAAGGCCTGTCATTATTCTTGGCATAATAAAAATAAAAAACGGAACTGTAACAAAAGCTATAATTGCATAAACAGATGAAAGTGTTGCCCGCTTTTCTTCCGATTCAATTGAAGATCTTAAGGCAAACCAGGCGCCATATATTAATAGAAGTGCAAAGATACTTGTTTGTCTTGGATCCCAGCTCCAGAATGAGCCCCAGGCAAACTTTGCCCAGACTGCACCAGTAACAGTAGCAAGAATGCAGAAAACAATTCCCAGTTGCGCAGCTGCATAAGATTTTGCATCATCATCAAGGTTTTTCTTTCTTAAATATTTGAAACTGTAAATCGCCGTCATAAAAAAAGCTATTACAGTTAGCCAGGCAGTAGGAACATGAAAGAAAATAATTTTTGCATTTTCTTCAAGTCCTTTTATATATGGGAACTCATACCAGGCTTGCGGATTCTCAACTATTGGAAAAGAGATTCCAGCTATTGAGACAAAACAAAGTAACAGAAATAAAAATATTTTCCAGATCATTTATTTAAAAAAGATTATGTTCTTAAAAATACTATTCTTTCCAGATAAAATCGAAAAGCATATAAGAAGTTGTAAGAATAATAATATCATAACACACTACAATTGCCAATTCAAACTGTGCAGTTTCAAAGCTTGTGCCATCCATTGAGAACAAAGTTAGTTGTACAGACGTTAATATCAAAGGCAATAGGATCGGGAATGATAATACAGGATATAGTGTGCCTTTTGCACCTGCTTTTGAAATTATGGCTGCAATTATTGTTGATGCAAATGCCAATCCTATATTACCCAGTATAAATGATACAAGAAAAAGAGCAAAATTTCTAAGAATAAAAGCTTCAAAAAGTGCTGAATAAAGTATTGCTATTACAGTATTCATTGCAAAAACTAAAATAAGATTAAATAAAAGCTTTCCCGAAAATACCGTTGAAGGTGCTGCAATTAATTGAAGCGTTAATGAAGTTCCTCTTTCTTCCTCGCTAACAAAAACTCGTGATAAACCCGACATTGAAGTAAAGAAAATAACAACCCAGAATAATCCTCCTGTTAAACTCTCACTTATTCTTTCATTCCCGATTGAAAAAAGAATTACACTTAGCGTTACAACCACAAACATTGCGAGAGAGTTTATAGCGTAGCGGGTGCGGAGTTCTGAATTTATATCTTTTTTAAATAATGCGAATGATTTCATTTCTTAACTTCAATGGAACACGGATAAAACAGATGACGCTGATTTCCACGGATATAATCAGTGTTAATCTGCGTTATCCGCATCATCAGTGTTCTATTTTTTGCTTTCATTTTTTATAAATATTTAAATCAATAATTTTCTCGCACATACTCAGATCATTCTTTTCATTCGATGCAACAATTACAATATTCTTACGTCCCTCCTCTTTCACCAACTCATACACAACTTCTTTTCCTTCATCATCAAGATTGGAAGTTGGTTCATCAAGAATTATTAATTGCGGGGAATGCATTAATGCAAAAATAAATTTGAATCTCTGCTTCATTCCTGATGAATATGTTTTAACTAAATCATCTTTACGATTGAAGAGGAGAAACTTATTTAGAAGATCAACTACTCTTTCTTTATTAAAAGGAATTCCTCTTATCTCAGAAAAGTAATTAAGATTTTCATAAGCTGTGAATTCATCATACAAAACAAGATAGGGTGAAACAAGCCCGATATGATTATGAAGCTTTTCCGGTTTTATTTCACTTCCGTTTAGATTGTGAATAAGCTTACCTGATGAAGGAAAAATAATATTCGCAATTATTTTAACAAGAGTTGATTTGCCGGAACCATTTGGACCTGATATCCCAAATATTGTTGATGAATTTAATTTAAAGTTGATATCTTTGAAGATTAATCTTCTGCCGAATGTTTTATTTATTGATTCGGCAATAAGAGAGTAGTTACTCATTAAAAATTACCAACTTGCCAAGAGAAGTTTTTTCTCCAGATTTAATCGCATAAATATAAACACCTGAAGCTAGTCTCTGTCCATTATTTCCAAGAGCATTCCAAATTATACCGGGTTGACTATTAAGATCGTTCAAACTTTGGTTAACTGAATAAACAAGATCCATTGATGTTGTGTAAATATTTAAATCAGCATTATCGGATTCGGGTGAACTTATTGGAATAAAAATAAAATTGTTTACACCGTATTTAAATGGAGAAGGGAAAGCATAATTATATTCGGCGGTAAATATATTTATGCCGAGAAGTTCGCTGTTAAAAAATTCTGAACTACCCAGGTATGGTATTTGTCCAGTATTAAACAATGAATAGTAATTAAAATTTTCATTTAATTTTCGGCTTCCCTGCGCATTATAATCATAAAGTGTGTATTCAAGCTCAACTATTGATGAAGGATTGTTCACACCAGTTATATAATCACCATTGGAAATAAGAACAGTTATAGTATCATCCGGAGCCGTGCTGGCATTAAGAAAAGAAATAAACCAATTTGAAACTGGTTTTGAATCTATTGTTACTTTTTTTTCAGGTGGTTGAAAAGTAAATGTTGTCGATCTTACCAAAGGATAATTTGCACCTTCTTCAAAATATTCACCTTGCTTTGCTCTGTGTTTTGTAAAAAATGTCCATACGCCAAATTCATTAAAAATATCTCTGAAGTTGGAATTATATTCAACAATGCTTGTATTAATAGCATTCAATGCCCGCATTTGAGGGAGAAGTTCCCATTGTCTTTTAATTATATCATAATCGAATTTATCTTTTAAAAAGATATTCCATATTGCAAGATTGTAGCCATTATTTTCAGAAAAAGTTCTTTCGGTGTTGTTAAAATAATCGGGCATATAAGCGTAGTAATCATTTATATCATCATAAACAAATTCTTCCATAGCAGTTGAAGTGATTTCATAAAAGTATTGATCCTGATCTGCTCGATCCCAAGTATAATTACCTATCTGTATAGAATGATGTAACTCATGTGCAATAGTTACCAGCATTGCATCAAATCCCTCAGTATAAAATCCTTGAAAATTATAATGGATTTGTATATGAGAAGTATATTTTTGATTGCCTAAAGTGGATTCCGGCTGGGTAAACCCATAATTCCCCAGTGCAGATGTTATATAAACATCATATAGATTATCTCCGCCTTCGCCATTATCAGGAGGTGGTGGAGGATAACCAAGAAAATTAACTTCAAAGTTGTAAGAAGAATCCAATGCAATACCAACTTGCTCAACATTTTGTTCTGTTGTAAGAAATGGATTATAACGCGGAACTTCGGTTCCTGTTGTATTATAATGTATTCTAAAAAAGCCTGAAGGGCTGACCATACTTGTTTCCCGTACCGGGCGTTGTAATAAACTTTTTAATACCTGCTGTTTTTCGGGAGAAAATCTTTCCAGGTTTATTTTGACCTGGTTAACCATTCCAAAACCACATTTTTCATTTTCAGAATGAACTTCAGGATGATCAGCTGAAGATATTCCATTCATTTGTAAAAATTTTTCATAAAGGGAATCGAGCTGATGCTCATTTAATTCCTGGGCATAAACCGGGATAATAAAAAGAAACAAAATAAAGAGTAAAAGTTTTTTCATCCTTTTAATTTCCTGATTGTTATGCAGCTGTTTTCCATATCGGTATAAACAATGTGATAATTTTTTGAAGTCATATTCTTAATAAAAAAACTTCCTGCATATAATGCATCTGCAAGTTTTGTAGAAGCAATGGTTTTCCCTTTCCGAATAATTTCAAGTCTGTTTACAACTTTTTTATCCTGCAGATAAACACACAATTTTTTCAACCCGTTAAATCTTGTCTCGCCAAAAAATAAATTATTTTTTGAAGTTATCCTAAACCCCCCTTGCATGTCTTTATTTTTAGTATCAGTGATAAATTTGCCTGCATCTATAATAGCATAATCATTATTATCATTCCTAATGAAGCTGAACGAAATTTCTTTATCCATATTAAGCAGGTCGCCTGTAAACAAAATTATTTTTAAGCTGTCCGCTTCGGAAATTGAAATTTTTTCTTCTGCAATTTCATTTGGTGTATTAAGATTTTCTGTAAACAGGGATATTTTATTTTCCTTTTTTACCCAGTAGTTAATTGTGATCTCTTTATCCGGGCTTAAAGAGGCATCATAAGGTTTTATATTTTCAATTAACTGCTTTGATAAAATAAATTTTCCATCAACATAACTAAATGCACCAAAGTTTAACGATCCATTACTAAGAAAAAGAATATAAATTTTGAAATCACCATTATTACTTCTAACAGGTTTAAGATCGAAAATTGCACCTGGCGAATACAGAATAGTTTTATTACTTCTGCTGCCGGGAAAATCTATTCTCACTATTTCGATAAGTTTTTTTCCATAAGAAAAACATATGTAATTCTTTTCACCGGGATCAAGGTTTTCGGAAATGATTTTACCGTGATTTTCATTTAACTGAAATGAATAAAAGAATTCCGGAATTCCCGCATTATTCCTAGTAATGAATTTTAATTTTTTATCATAATTATCAATAAAACAGAGATCGGTAATTCCATTATTTTTATTATCAAAAAAAGTTATTGCATCAGGTTTGGCTCCGACAGATATATTTACAACATCAGCAAATGAAGAAAGGTTTGTAATGGTATGAAGGCTTCCATAAATACTCAAAGCTGCAATGCCATTAATAAACCTGCTGTGGTACGGGGAAATATCTGTTAACCCGCTTTGCTGCAGGTAAATTATTTCAGAGTAATAATCAAATTCATTCTTAGCAAAAATAACAGATACCAGAGAATGTTCTCTATTAAGATAGGCGAAATCAATCAAACCATCTTTATTAAAATCCCCGTAAATAAATTTATCCGGTTTATAGTTTGTTGTTATTTTCTTTGTGTTTTCATAAGATGCTCTGAAATCTCCGTACCAGATATAGATTGACATCCCGGAAGAAAAAATTAAATCCTCATAAGAATCAAGATTGATATCGAACGGATGGAGGTTAATGATTTTATCAAGGAAGTTTACAGAACGGGCTTTTCTAAATTCTCCGAGACTGTTATTATAATAGAAATCAAACGAGAGATTAAAAAGATTATAGCCTGCAATATCTTCATAACCGTCATTGTTCAGGTCAATAAAAGCTGCCTGTGAAAAAGAGGTTCCCTTTAAAATATTCTTTTCAATTATTTTTTTGCTGTCGCGGTAAATAAGAGAAATACCATTAAAGGCCCCTCCCGAAATGAGCACTTCGTTTTTATAATCATTATCAATATCGGCAATGCTGATATTTTCAGGATATGAATCAAAATTAAGAAGTTTACCGAAGATTGGTTTTCCTTTATCATTGAACTCAATCAAACCAACTTTTCTTTTTATACGATTAGTGAAGATATAAGGAGATGAAGGCCTGCTGCTGAATGGTTTAATAAAAGTAAATTCATTTGCTAGAGAATATTTTTTCTGTTTGTTAAAATCTCCTTTATTCGATCCATCTAAAGTTAGTATATCTTTCTTTGCCGGGTTAAAAAGAATAAAATCGGAATAAGCATCATTGTTATAATTAACCAGAAGGAAATTTGTATAACCAGTATCAGCCTTAAAATAATTATACCTGCAAAAGCCATTTATAGGTACTTGTGGATATACCTCTTGATAAAAAAGAATAAAAATAATAAATAAGCTAAACCTTACCGGTTCTTTCTTTAAGACGGGTTTCTCTTCTCTGCAGGGCTTCTTCATATCTCCGTTTTTCATCTTCAGTTTCAGGAACTGCACCAATAGCTTTAACTGGTTTGCCTTCTGTATCAACTCCAACAAATGTAAGGTATGCTGTATTTGTATGTACTTTTTTCCCTTCAGTAAAATTTTCAGCATAAACTTTCACACCAATTTCCAATGAAGTGTTAAAAACTCTGTTAACAGAGGCTACTAAAGTAACAACCTCGCCAAGCTTAATCGGATGATGAAAATCAATCCTGTCAACAGAAGCAGTTACGCTAACCCTCTGGTTATGTTTGGATGCACAAAGTGCAGCGCATATATCAATCCAGTGCATTAACTGCCCGCCAAGTAAATTGCCGAGCTGGTTTGTATGGTTTGGTAAAACCAGCTCAGTCATTATTAAAATTGAATCACTGACTTTTTTAGCAGGAGGCATTTTATCTGGCAGCCGATAATTTATTTTCCAGGACAGATTTTAATTCCTGAATTTCCTGGAAGTTTGCATCATCAGGATATCGTTGAATGAACTTTGAAATCTCCGTCAATGCTTCAGAATTTCTTCCTCTATCTATAAGTAATTTTATTTTATTATACATTGCCATAGGTGCATACTTGGTATCGTGGTATGTTTCCAAAACATTACCATAATAGTTCAATGCGGCTGTATAATAATCGAGCTTTTCATAAATAAGTGCATTTCCAAATTCTTTTTGTGCAAGCTTCTCATTTAGCTCATTTATTTTAGTTTCTGCTTCAGGCACTTTTTCGCTTGAAGGGAAGAAATCTATAAATGCCTGTAATTCCTCAACAGCTTTGATTGTATATTTCTGATCGAGTGAAAAGTGTGGAGATAGCTGGTAGTAACATTCTGCCAGCATGAATTGTCCCTGTTGAACAAACTCACTTGCAGGCATATTTGTTACCAATTTACTGAACTCATAAGCAGCAAGAATATATTCTCCTCTCTGGTACCTCGTCATTCCAAGGTAGTATTGTGCATCATCAACAACTGCATTTCCCGGATATTGCAAAACTATAGCCTGGAATTCATTAATTGCAATTTCATAATCCTCATCATCATATAGTTTAATTGCATAAGCAAGCTTTTCATCAGGAGAAAAATTAGTTGTATCTATAGATGAAGAACATCCGCAAAATATTCCTGTAAACAATATAAGAGTTATTAAATGCTTCATTTTTCCAATAATATTTAAAAATTTTCCGTTAAAAATAGTTAATTCCAGATAGGCATCAAAGGTAATTATAGAGACTTCTTGAATCTTTCTGTCATTTCCGTGACAACAGGAATCCATTTTTTCATTAGTAGATTCCCATTTTTGAGGGAATGACTATAAGATTTTACTTACTCCTTATAGTAAAAAATAAAATCACTGCAAGTGCAGTAGTACCTACGGCTACAATTGGTTCAAAAAGACTGGAGAAGAATGGTTCGGCAGGAATTTTCCCTCTTGTAAATTCAAATGACCCATTTTCAATTAAATTAATTTCATCAAATTTTATAGTGTCATTAAAAGAATAACTGAATTCATTGAATAAAGCAGAATTAGTCCCTATAAGATAATTCCCTTTAAGTAATAAATTCCTGGTAATAAGATAATCACCAAAAAAACCATCTCTGAAGATTTCACCATAGTCAACATTAATATTTTCAATTACGTAGTTTACTGTTATTGCATCATTACTTCTATCTATAAGTTTTTTTTCAGAAGAGTTTATTTCATTAATAATCTTATTATTAAAAAATGAATACCTGTCTCCCAGGTTTAAAATGAGCTTAATATTTTTATCAGATGGTGGAACCTGAGAAATAAAACCATTTACAGATGAATCCACCATCATATAAAAAATATCCAGGTTAGTTTTGGGTTGAGCCAATATCGCCGAATTTAATAAAAAGTACAGTAGTATATGGAACAAGTATAAGTTCACGTAATTCTTAGTTCTTCTTGAACCTACACTTGAACTTACACTTAAACTTGAACTTCTGTATCTGTCAGGCATATATTCCACGAATCTTTAAAGTTTTTGCTACTTTGTCTATTGCAAGAATATATGCTCCTATTCTTAATGAAACATTATATTGTGCTGCAACCTTGTAAACATTAACAAAAGCTTCATTCATCATTCTATCCAGCCTGGTATTGACCCTGTTGAGAGTCCAGAAAAATCCCATCCTGTCCTGAACCCATTCAAAATAAGAAACAGTAACTCCACCGGCATTAGCAAGAATATCAGGAATAACCAGGATTCCTTTTTCCTGCAAAACAGGATCTGCTTTTGCAGTCGTCGGTCCGTTCGCACCTTCAGCAATAATTTTGCATTTAAGCTTCTTTGCATTTTTAGAAGTAATCTGGTCCTCTTTTGCCGCAGGAACAAGAAGATCACATTCAAGTTCCAGAAGTTCTGCATTAGTTATTTTTTCTGCTTTAGGAAAATTAGTCAGAGTTTTTTTCTTCCCAACATAATCAATTACTTCATTTACATTTAATCCTTCGTTGTTATAAATTGCACTATTCACATCACTTAAAGCAATTATCTTCACTCCGTGTTCCTGGAGTAATTGAGCAGCAATAGAACCTACATTGCCAAACCCTTGGACAATTGCTGTAGCTTCTATCGGTTTAATCCTAAGTTTTTGCATTGCCGCAATCGAGACAATCATTACACCACGTCCCGTAGCTTCACGCCTTCCCTGTGAACCTCCGAGTATCATAGGTTTTCCTGTTACAACTGCAGTTACGTTTCTTTTGGAATGCATGCTGTATGTATCCATTATCCAGGCCATCGTCTGCTCATTTGTATTCATATCAGGTGCAGGAATATCTCTCTCTGGTCCAAATACATCAAGCATATTAGCAGTAAATCTCCTTGTTAATTTTTCCAGTTCGGTGTTGCTTAGTTTTGTGGGATCACATTTAATTCCTCCTTTGGCACCTCCAAAGGGAATATTTACAATTGCACACTTCCATGTCATCCATGCAGCGAGTGCTTTCATTTCATCAATTGTTATATCGGGTGCGTACCTAATTCCTCCCTTAGATGGCCCAAGAATATCATTATGAATTACGCGGTAACCTTCAAAAACTTCTATACTTCCGTTATCTGTAAAAATGGGCACTGAAGTAATTACTTGTTTTACCGGTGATTTAAGATACTTATATATTCCTTCGTCAAGTCCAAGAATCTTTGCAGCAGTATCAAACCGTTCCATCATAGACTCAAATGGATTTTCTTTATCAATAATCGGTGCGGGTTCTATATAGCTAGCCTGTGGAGACATAAAATTTTCCTTTATAGTTTTTGTTCTCGGATTTTTTATTTATCAGTAGGTAAAAATTAAAAATAACAAACGAAAGAGAAGATTGAACAATCATTTAAATAATGATTATGTAGGTGATTTTTTTATAATTACATCTAAAAATTATCATTCCAAACCTCCCTTAAAAATTCTTCAAATAATATTAAAACATCCATTCCGATACTCTAACTTTTTCCATTTCCATTTAAACATTTAATATTTTCCATCCATACACTATTTTCTTCCAGCAGCAATTTCCTGGAGTCTTTTAATCCTTTCTTCAACAGGGGGATGAGTTGAAAATAATTTCATAACTCCTCCACCGCTTAAGGGATTAACAATAAACATATGTGCAGAAGCCGGAGTAACATGATTAACAGGTTTTAACTGGTTTGCTCTTGAAATCTTTCCAAGTGCAGAAGCAAGGCCTAAAGGATTTTTACTGATAGAAGAACCGCCTGCATCCGCAGCAAATTCTCTTGATCTCGAAATTGCGAGTTGAATTAATGTTGCAGCAATCGGAGCAACTATAAGCAGCACTAAAGAAGCTATTCCATTTCCTGCATCATCGTCATCATTACCTCTGCCAAACATCATTGCCCAGCCAGCCATTTGAGCTACGAATGTTATGGTACCAACGAGGGTTGCTGCAATTGTACCTGTTAATATATCCCTGTTTTTAACATGAGCAAGCTCGTGTGCCATTACTCCGGCAAGCTCTTCATTATTTAATCCTTGCAAAATTCCGGTTGTAGCGGCAACAGCAGCATTCTGCGGATTTCTTCCTGTTGCAAATGCATTAGGTGTAGGATCATTTATAATATAGACTTTTGGCATTGGAAGATTTGCATTCCTTGTAAGTTCTTCTACCATATTATAAAATTTCGGCGAGGTTTCTCTTGTAACTTCCTTTGCTTTATACATTGCAAGAACAATTTTATCAGAGAACCAATAAGAACCGAAGTTCATTATTAAAGCAAAAATAAATGCGATAGTCATTCCTCCCCTTCCTCCAAGAAAATATCCTACAAGAAGGAAAAGAACCATCATAAAAGTCATTAAAAATACAGTTTTAAGTGTATTCATTATATCAAATCCTTTTTATTTTTTCAGTTTCAAAATTACGTAAAGAGTTATGCAGAGGCAAGGCAAAATGAAAATGTACAATTAACAATTAATAATTTAGAATAAACATGAAATCATTAAAATTATATACGCATTTGTTCATTGTGAATTATTAGGGTCTTGCCTTTATTTTGTATTATGGTTAAATAAGTATCCAACTTTAGAGAATTTTATGAAGAAACATCTGCTCTTAGTAACAACATTATTAATTCTTATATCATTAACATCCAAAGCTCAGAATACTTATGAGTTTTTAAGGCTTGATATGAGTGCAAGGGCCGGTGCTTTGGGCGGAAGCTTTGTGTCTAATAATGATGACCCGGATGTAATTTTTTATAATCCCGCAGGATTACAGTTATTAACCGACAGCCCGGTTTCATTCTCTTTTGTAAAACATCTTTTGGATATTAATCTTGCAAGTCTTTCATACTCATTTCAGCATGAAGACTTTGGAAGATTTGGTGCGGCAGTTAAATACATTAACTATGGCACTTTTACAGGAGCTACTGAAGATGGATTGAAAACCAGTGATTTTGGTGCTGGTGAAGTTGCTTTCATCCTTGGTTATGCAAATAAACTTGATGATAATTTTTTCTACGGAGTTAATGCTAAATATATTTATTCAGGTATAGAAAAATATTCATCTTCAGCAATCGGTTTTGATGTGGGATTACATTATGCCGCTCCCGCTCAACAGATAAATGTTGGGGTGGCAATTTTAAATATCGGTTCGCAGATTACATCTTACTTAGACACCCAGGAAGATCTCCCTCTCGATTTTGTAATCGGCATCTCCAAAAGACTAGAGTACCTTCCTTTAAGATTATCATTAGATTTTCACAAACTGAATGAAGAGCGGGATGAATTTTTTGAGAAGTTTAAATCTTTTACAGTTGGTGCAGAATTTACTCTAAGTAAAGTTCTTCGTTTAAGATTTGGATATGATAATGAAAAAAGAAAAGAACTTAAAATCGGCTCCTTTGCCGGTATAGCAGGATTCAATGCAGGACTTGGTGCAATA
>Ga0105094_10001278_pt1 | contig 13135 bp, 13 predicted proteins | sample PPLLak1March2015_2_FD_87023 | JGI IMG/M metagenome (GOLD analysis project Ga0105094, IMG submission 87023) | Freshwater sediment microbial communities from Prairie Pothole Lake near Jamestown, North Dakota, USA - PPLs Lake P8 Core (3) Depth... | ecosystem: Environmental > Aquatic > Freshwater >...
AAAGGATTCCTCGGTTAAAGCCATAGTCCTGAGAGTGAATTCCCCCGGCGGCAATGCAACTGCTTCTGACATTATGTGGAGAGAGATTGAGCTTGCCTCAAAAGTGAAGCCGGTGGTTATATCAATGGGCAACTATGCCGCTTCCGGAGGCTATTATATTTCAGCCCCCGGAACAAAGATCTTTGCCAGCCCGACGACGATCACCGGATCAATAGGCGTTTTCGGACTGATCCCGAATGCCGGAAAGCTGTTGAACAAGAAGCTCGGCATCTCAACTGAAACTGTAAATACAAATGAAAATTCCGATTTCCCATCAATTTACAGGCCAATGGAGATTTATGAAAAAGAGGTGATGCAAAAGAACATCGAAAAAGTCTATTCCGATTTTGTAAGCAAGGTGTCGTCAGGAAGAAAAATGACATTAGCCGTTGTCGACAGTATCGGACAAGGGAGGGTTTGGAGCGGTTCTGAAGCAATAAAGCTCGGGCTTGTGGATGAAACGGGGGGACTGAGAGCTTCAATCGAAGAGGCTGCAAAACTTGCCGGATTGGAAACTTATTCGTTAAGAGAACTTCCAGTTGCCGAAGATCCCTTCTTCAGGATCCTTTCGCAGCTGAGCGGTGAGGCCAGGATGCGGATCCTGAAAAATGAGATTGGTGAATATAAAAGATTCTTTGACGAAATCCGGGAGATAAAAAATCTGTCAGGAATACAAGCCCGGTTACCTTATTTCATTGAGGTCCATTAATATATGCTAAACAGAAGGAGTTTTTTCCTGTACCCGCTTTCTATACTCTACCGGGTGGTAACTGATATCCGCAATATCCTCTATGATACAGGTTTCCTTCACTCTGAAAAATTTGATATCCCGGTGATATGTATCGGCAATATCACGGTTGGGGGCACCGGTAAAACTCCCCATGCAGAATATTTGATAAGACTGCTCCGGAATGATTTCAGAGTGGCGCTGCTGAGCAGAGGATATAAAAGAAGGTCGAAAGGATTCAGGATAGCATCACAATCATCGACAACCTTTGAAATTGGTGATGAACCTCTTCAGATTTTCAACAAATTCCCCGATATCCTGGTCGCAGTCGGCAGCGACCGGGTAAATGGCATTAAAACAATAATGAAGGAACAACCCGGAACGGACCTGATAATCCTTGATGACGGTTTCCAGCACCGGAGTGTAAAGCCCGGACTTTCAATCCTTCTCACTGATTACAGCAGAGTTATAACAAGGGATTACCTGATGCCGTACGGGAATCTCAGGGAGAACCGGAACAACAGAAAAAGAGCTGGTGTGATTGTTGTCTCAAAAACACCCGGATCTGCCACTGAATCAGAAATGAACTCCATTACCGGTGAACTGAAACCGGATGATGGACAAAAGCTTTTTTTCACTTCGGTTTCATATGGCGATCCGTCGCCGGTGTTTAAAAACTACGCCTCCAAAAAGTCCTTGCCTGCGAAACCGGACCGGCAGATTTATAGCGCAGTAGTGGTTACAGGAATAGCAGCTCCGGGACCGCTGATTGAATATCTTGAAAAATTTTTTACCGGGATAATTCACCTCGGTTTTCCCGACCATCATTGCTACTCTGAAAATGACATTGAAAAGATCGGGAAAGCCTTTAAAGATCTGAAATCACGGGAAAAGATGATAATCACTACCGAAAAAGATGCGGTCAGGTTAAGGGAATTTAGTAATATTAATGATTCTCTGAAAAGAGTCTTTTACTGCATTCCGGTGTGGATCAGTTTTCCTAATGGGGATAAGCATGAATTTGACAAAATGATAATTGAATATGTTCGAAGAAATAAAAGAAACAACTGAGTTCCTCAGGAATAAAGGGATTGTGAATCCCGAGGCCGGCGTGATCCTTGGCACGGGTCTGGGTGGCATGACATCAAAAATAACAAACACTCTTGAGATCGACTATAAGGATATTCCTCATTTCCAGGTATCTACTGTTGAAGGTCATGCAGGAAAGCTGATTTACGGTGATTTCGGAGGGAAAAAGATTGTTGCCATGAAGGGGCGGTTCCATTATTATGAAGGCTACAATCCTGAACAGATTGCGCTGCCCATCCGTGTTCTTAAATTCCTGGGTATTAGAAACCTTTTTCTTTCCAATGCGGCAGGAGGTGTGAACCCTACGTTTCAGATAGGAGATATAATGATCATAACCGACCATATTAACCTGATGCCAAACCCGCTCATTGGGAAAAATGACGAAAGGATAGGCACCCGTTTCCCGGATATGAGCCAGCCCTATGACCATTCGCTTATCGAGAAGGCCGTAAGGATAGCGGGAGATAACCGCGTCACCGTAAAGAGGGGCATTTACCTTGGAACTCCGGGTCCTACATTTGAAACTCTGGCAGAGTACAAATTCTTCAGGATAATTGGCGCCGACGCAGTCGGAATGTCGACGGTACCTGAGGTTATAGTTGCAAGGCACATAGGTCTTCCTTGTTTTGCAGTAAGCATAATAACCGATCTTGGAATCGAAGGCAAGATCGAATACATAACTCATGAAATGGTTCAGCAGGAAGCTGAAAAAGCAGAAGCCAGGATGACGACTATAATGACCGAACTGATCTCGTCTCTTTAAATCAACCCCCTAAATCCCCCATCTGGGGGACTTAAGAACCAAATCTTCTCTTTAAGCCCCCCATTTGGGGGGTTGGGGGGTTGATCTATATTTGGGGAGTTGAAACTTATCTTCTCACAACAGTACACACCTTTTTCCATTTTTGTGTTTTGCCGGTATCATCAAAAAAGGAGATCAGCAAAATATAAATCCCTGTATTTACTAGTTTTTCATCCGCTGCCGTTCCGTTCCATACAACTGACGATTCCGGTCCGGCCAAAAGGTTATCTGCAACTCTTTTTACAAACCTCCCGGTTTCATCGAAAACATCTACTGAAATAACACTTCCAAGTCCCTCAAGCATAAAGTGAATCACAAGAAAATCCTCATTCCCGTCATTGTCGGGGGTTATCTTCGTTGATGACAGAGCAACCTTATCCCCGTTTGCCTGATTTTCGGAGAGAACCGAATTTGGAGCTCCCGGTGTTCCCCACCCTGCTGACTCCGATGCAGAATGCCACTGTGACCGGTCGGCTGAAATCCCATTTGCAGCGACCTTCTCAATAGAAATCCCTTCATCCCCTCCGAGAAGGGAATAATGCATTTCAGCATCATAAAATACCTCATCGATCTTTTCAAGTGAGCGGTTGAAAAGGACCAGATGTCCCCTGTCGTCAGGCATCGAGGGAAGAGAGGGAACTTCAATTATATTACCGGGATCCGAGTTCGGAAACCGGCCGGTCAAAACCTCTTTTCCGTATGTAATTACAATGTAATTACGTGGCATTACACAGCGATTTTCTGAGGATACCGGAAAAACAGACGAAGTATCGCGCGACTCATCATTGATTGAAACAAGCAAAAGTGATGATGCATTTATAATCTTTCCCGAGCAATTATAAAACTCGATAAAATCCGGTTCCTCCGGGTAAGGATTGAAAAGGAGTTCATTGAATAAAATATCTCCTCCCCCGGCAGGTTCAGTAATACCAAAAATGAAAGTATTATGTTCCATTTTATTTCCGGCAAAATCGGTTACCCTATCATAAATTCTCAAAGTATAAATTGTGCCAGGCTGGAGAGGTTCTTCGAGTAAAACAGTGTAACTCCGGTAAAGCGGATCTGACTGAAACAGTGTATCAATATCCGATCCTTCAATTTCAATGATTTCCGAAACATTTATTAGCCCCCACGCCGATTCTGAAAATCTGATACTGATCTTATTGCTGTCATCGGGAAAAACATTCTCAATCCCTGAGAAAAAAATATCCTGATTCGACCCTGAGACTGAATTTGCTTTTCCGGGAGTTCCTCCCTCCGGTGATACTGATGCCCTCCAGTTGCCTTTCTCATAGAACGGGTAACCGGTATCAATTATCTCAAGCGACCATCCTCCCCCGGCTTTGAGTTTGTCAGCGTACCATTCGGATGAATATTTCACACCGTGGACAAGAGCAGCTTTGCTGTCCCTTATAAAAAGGGTCTTTCCTTCATTGGTCAGAGCAGGAAAGGATTTCAGGCCCATTGTTTTCCCTCGTCTGTTAAACAATAGTGTATCCTCGCGCTGGCAGACAATAATGTAATCTCCCGGAGCAATAATCCTTTCCGGAAAAACGCAATTGGAATTTCCGTCGGAGAGGCTCCAGTTTTTTAGATTTACCGGATCACCCGACCTGTTATGCAGTTCGATGTATTCCCTGGCCGGAAGTTCAACAACCGGCGAAGGATCAGCCATTATCTCCGATATTATTACATTAGCCGATCCTATATTTTCCATATTCTGGCCGAATGCCGCAGCAGGCATTAGCAAAGCCACTAAAATAACTTTATTCATGCAGCGAGACGAATTGAAAAAAGAGTTATTTTTGACCGCTTTTTACAGATATAAATTTAAATAATTACTTTAATCCAAGCAAATAAAATTATGAAAACAGCTGTTGTTGGAGCTACCGGGATGGTAGGCCGGACAATGATGAAAGTCCTTGAAGAGAGGAACTTCCCTGTAACCGAGCTGATCGCTGCCGCTTCGGAGCGTTCGGTTGGGAAAGAGCTTACTTTCAAAGGGAAAGCTGTTAAGGTTGTGAGCGTGATGGAAGCCATCGAAGCCAAACCCGTTTTCGCAATATTTTCGGCAGGCGCCGCCACATCGAAGGAGTGGGCTCCTGTATTTGCAGCCAACGGGACTGTAGTGATCGACAACTCATCGGCCTGGAGAATGGATAAGGATGTTCCGCTTGTTGTACCCGAGATAAACAGTCATTCAATAAAAAAGGGAGACAGGATAATAGCCAATCCAAACTGCTCAACCATACAGATGGTTATGGCTCTTGCCCCGCTGCACAGAAAATACAGGATCAAACGGCTGGTTATTGCAACCTACCAGTCGGTAACCGGTACCGGAGTGAAAGCCGTAACCCAGATGGAAAATGAAAGGGCAGGCATCAGGGGTGAAATGGCATACAAGTACCAGATCGACATGAACTGTTTCCCCCATGGCGGAACTTTCCAGGATGACGGCTACACCTCCGAGGAGCAGAAGCTTATCGACGAAACCCGTAAGATCCTTGAGGATCAGTCGATAATGGTGACTGCCACAGTGGTAAGGATCCCAGTGGTGGGAGGTCATTCGGAAGCTGTCAATGTTGAGTTTGAGAAGGATTTTCATATTGACGATATAAGATTTCTCATAAGCCAGTTCCCGGGTGTGGTTGTTTACGACAACCCCGCTGAGTTCAAATATCCGATGCCAATCATATCGCATAACAGGGACGAAGTCTTTGTCGGGAGGATCAGAAGGGATCTGTCAAGAGAGAAATGTCTCAACCTGTGGATCGTATCGGACAATATCCGTAAAGGCGCTGCAACGAATGCGGTTCAGATTGCCGAGTACATGGCAGCAAATAAATTATATTAGCCCGTCGTTTTTTCCCTTTTTATTTTGTTAACCATACCTCCATCTCTTCCCCTTAATTTTAAGGGGAAGGGCTGGGGATAGGGTTTAAAATCAAAGGGGTGGGGGCGTTTCGAACAGAAAATCATTATACGGAAACCGTGTAATATGTATTTTTTTCACCTCGTCATACAGCAGTTTCTGAAATTCTTCAATATTTTCCTTCATTTTGGCTGAAATGAACACTGTTTTGTGATTTTTGTCGGAAGCCATCCAGGTCTTTTTCAGATCTTCAAGGGAATAATTCTCCTTTCCTACAGGAGTAAGGTCATTTTCATCTCTTTCCGAATATTTAAATGAGTCGATCTTGTTGAAAACGATTATCATTGGTTTGCCTGCCGAATTCAGGTCTTTCAGCGTCTCATTCACAACCTTTACCTGTTCCTCAAATCCCGTATGAGAAATATCAACCACATGGATAAGCAGATCAGATTCCCTTACTTCGTCAAGTGTTGATTTGAAAGACTCGACAAGGTCGTGAGGCAGTTTCCTGATGAAACCCACAGTGTCTGATAAAAGGAAAGGAAGATTTCCAATAACAACTTTCCTGACGGTCGTATCGAGAGTGGCAAACAGCTTGTTTTCGGCAAAAACATCCGATTTGCTCAGGAGGTTCATTATTGTCGATTTCCCGACATTTGTATAACCAACAAGCGCCACCCGTACCATTTTTCCCCTGTTTTTACGCTGTGTGGCCATCTGTTTGTCAATCTTCCTGAGCTGTTCCTTCAGAAGGGCGATTTTATCCCTGATAATCCTTCTGTCGGTTTCTATCTCAGTTTCGCCGGGTCCTCTCAGGCCTATCCCTCCCCTCTGCCTCTCGAGGTGGGTCCACATTCTGGTAAGTCTCGGCAGGAGGTATTGGTATTGTGCAAGTTCTACCTGTGTTCGTGCATGCGATGTACGTGCACGACCGGCAAATATGTCGAGTATTAGATTTGTCCTGTCAAGCACCCGGCAGCCCAGAGCGTTCTCTATGTTCCGAAGCTGGCCCGGGGTGAGCTCGTCATCGAAAATTGCCACGCTTATGCTGTTGGCTGCAACATAGGCGGTAATCTCTGCGATCTTGCCGGAGCCAACAAATGTTTTGATGTCAGGAATCGGAAGTCTTTGAAGGAATCTCTCTACGGGTTCTGCACCCGCAGTTTCGGTAAGGAATGAAAGTTCATCCAGGTATTCAATGGCCTGACGTTCATCCTGTCGCGGATAAATTAATCCTATGAGTATTGCTCTTTCGCTCTGCCGGCCGGTTTCGATCATTTTTCCAGTTGCCGGTGCGAATTTAGTTAATAAATCTCTTGTTGCTCTGGATTACTCCGTTTATCGCCCGTTTAAGGGCGTCGGAGCAGCGAAGGACCATTTCCATATCGGAAGGGAACGGTACAGCCTTTGATTTTGTCTTCTCGATCTGTGCCTGGCTCAGCGCCTGGATGTCGCCAAGAGCTCTTGCAGAAACAAATTCAAATTCTGACTGGGCTCCCAGAGGATCCTTTTTAAGAACTTTGTTTGGATTAACCTGTATCACTTCGACATCACCGTTAATCTGGCATGCTTTCGACTGAATGGTTTCGATAAGTGCGCACTGAAGCGTTTTGTATTTCTTTGTCTTGATGTCATTGCCAAGGGAATCCCTCATTACATTTCCCTTCTTGTCGAGCTGATATGAGAACCCATCCTCAACCTCCTTCTTTACAACCGTATCCTTCTGCATTGTCTGATCGGGACTTACGATAATATTCCTGACATTGACATTTACGTAATAATCATATTGAGTATTCTGATCAAGGTCCTGCGTATGGTATTCAACCCATTCGCTGTTGAGCCTGGGCAGATCAAGTGAGAGAAGGTCCTGTTCGAATTCCTGGTCGAATTTGATCATTGATCTGTTCTGTAGTGTTATAAGCACCCTGCTCATGCCAAGGTATCTTGCATCATCTATCTTGTTGTCAATACCTTCATAATTGCCCACGTATTCCCTGGCCCTTACGAACTCCCTGTAAGCCTGGCGGTAATTATCCTTTAGCTTGGTCTTCATCAGCTCATTGCCGTTTGCATAATAGAAATCGGCTGATTTCTTTTTTGCTGCAACCATTTCGGGCATATAATCGACATACGGATAATCGATTGTTTTCCCCCCAAGTTCAAGGGGCAGGACTGTTCTTACATAGGCCTGCCGGTCGTTCAAGCTTTTATTGATCTGATAAATCTCATCCCAGTTGGCAGGCTTCTCTTCCATTTTAAGGTACCGAATCCTCTCATTATCCTGTTCATTAAGAGTTCTGTACGACTTGTCAAGAATTGAGATCTGCTTAGTGTCGCGGGAGTCTTTCCGCAGTTGTTTTACTGCCTTGTCAAGAGCGGCCGCATAATTTCCCTTTTCGAGCTGCTTTTTGGATGAGCCGCATCCGGAAAGTACGAGTATCAGAATTATTGAAACAGAAACTACATTTTTCATAGATTAAACATTTCGAGGTTATTCATAAAATTATGATAATTAATTAAACGTAAAACTCTCTAATTTGTTTAATATTATGTTTTAATAACGAAAATCAAGAGGTATCTGGAACCGGACCCTTACAGGCTGACCTCTCTGAAGTCCGGGGGACCATTTGGGTGAATCGGAGATTGCCTTTACAGCTTCATCATCAAGCAGGGGATGAACTCCCTTAACTACGGTAACATTGCTGACTGAGCCATCTTTCTCAACAATGAATGTCAGAAAGACAGTTCCCCTTATTTTGTTTATAATAGCCGCCTCGGGATATCTTGTACGTTTGCCTACCCAGTTCCGGAATTCAGTCAGATCGCCGCCCTTGAATGTGGGCATTGTTTCCACAATAAAAAGTGGTTCATCGCTTCCTGTACCATCTTCACCGGGAAGAAGATCGTCGCCGAAACCCGATCCGGAGGCATCGATGATGTCGCCATCGGCTGAAGCCATAACCTCATCTGTGGAGACCATGGTTGGCTCGCTGGGGTTCACGGAATCCACAACAACAGGAGGAACATACTCGACTGTCTCCTTCATTTTGGCAGCTTCAGGGGGTGGCGGTGCCGGAGGAATGTATACCATCTCCTCAGGCGGCTGAAGATTTTCCATTCTTACCTGATAAAAACCGTCGCCCCCAGTCACAACTCTTTCTGTGGAAGGGTGCGAGATGAAAGGTACCATGACAGTGATTATGGCAGTTAACGCAGCAACGATTGTTCCGGCAAGTAGTGCGCGGTTATATCTCTTGCGAAGATCATAAGCTCCATACTCCCTGTTCCGGTGTTCAAAAACAAGATCATCAAAATCGGATATCCTGAAGGATTTTTGATCTTTTCCGGTGTCCGGGCCCTTATTATTCCTGTTATACTTCACTCTGTCGTCGCTTCAGATTAAAAAGCCTTAATGAAAACCGGGTGACAATAATCATTCCGTTTTCACCAACCGGATTGCCTTAAAAGCCTTTTATGCAAATTCCCAGCAAAAATACGAATTACCTGCATTTTCGCAAAGGTATAATCGCATGCCATCAGAACATGTTTTTTTATTCTTAATATTTTCTTAAATTTGTGGCGCTTAATGGGGGTTTACCTGCCTGCCGGCAGGCAGGGCTCAGTTGGGATAGTTCAATTTTAGGGGGTTTAGCTCAGTTGGCTAGAGCGTTTGACTGGCAGTCAAAAGGTCAGGAGTTCGATTCTCCTAATCTCCACAATAGCCCGCTCAAGTCCCGGAAAACCGGGACAAAGGCGGGCTAACCAGAAAAACATGTCAGTACCGGAATGGCAATCCGACCGGGGGCCATTGCAAAGCGATACCGGCTATCGCCTCCTGAATATAAGATTAAGCAGTAAAAGTATTATAATTGCTCCGAGGGCTCCCGTCAGAATTATTCCAACCCATCCGCTTCCGAGAGTTACACCAAGTTTCCCCAATAGCCAGTAGCCAACAAAACTTCCGGCAATTCCGACTATTATGTTCCCGATAAGACCAAGGCCACTTCCTTTGTAAATAGTGCTGCCAAGCCAGCCTGCTATGGCTCCGATAATTAATGTTACAAGTATTTCCATTTCTTAAAAGTTTAAGTGATTAAAAGGTTTACAATATCTGATGTACTAAAGTTAGGCTTTTTTATTCAGAATCAGGACATGTAACACAAGCAAGGGATTTTAATAATCAATACCATGTTAGTTCCCTTTGTTCAAAAGATGACAAGCCGGTTGGATAGTATTTTATATTGCCATCTTCAGTTACTTCGATTTTCAGTGTGCTTCTGCCCCTGGGTATAAGTAAATAGATTATTCCGGGTAAAATAAAAAGCAGGAGAAGCACTGAAAGAAGACAACCGTTCGTCTTTTTCTTTTTAACCAGAAAGCCCTTCGTATCGGACCTGTGTGCAACTCTCCACCCATGGTTTACAAGTCTGAAAATATCCTTGTCAAGAATTGATTTCCTTTCTTCTATTGTTTTCATTCAGAATAGCCTTACCATTCAGGTCAAAGTTAATAAATAACAGTTAACCGGTTTCTTGAAATCATACAGATTATATGTAGTGATTTTGTTTATCTTTGTTTTCCCCGGGACGTTAGCTCAGCCGGTTCAGAGCGCTTGCTTCACACGCAAGAGGTCGACAGTTCGAATCTGTCACGCCCCACAACGTCCACTAAGATTCAGGAAAATGGTAATCGGAATAGACATAGGCAGCACTACAACAAAAGTGGCTGCAATCAACTCAAACCATGATATCATTAAAGTCAAGACCAGGGCCATTGATGCAATCACTTCGGCAACCGGGGCATTTGGAAAAATGATAATGGAGAATCATTTCAAGCTGGAAAATATAGAGAAGATCAATATTACAGGGGCCGGAGCCTCAAAAATTACAGACAATCTGTTTGGCATCGATACAAACAGGATCGATGAATTGAATGCCATTGGAATAGGCGGCAAGTATTTATCAAAAAAGGACCATATAATTATATCGAACATTGGAACCGGGACAGCGATAATTGAAGTTAACGGTGATGCCATAACCCACATTGGAGGTACAGGTGTCGGAGGCGGCACTATTATCGGGCTTGCGAAAGAACTCCTGAAAACATCCGATTTCGATACAATCGTACAGTATGCATCAAAAGGGAATCTGAACAATGTGGATCTGAATATCGGAGATATAGCGGAAACGAATATTGGCTTTTTAAACAAGGAATTTACGGCATCTAATTTTGGTAAAATGCTTGACACCGCAACAAAAGAAGATATTGCCATCGGAATAATCAACCTGACCTACCAGGTTATAGGAATGCTTTCAGTATTTGCGGTGAAAGGCAAGAGCAATTATACCGTGGTAATAACAGGCAACGGCAGCAATAATCCTATCGGGCAGAAGATCCTGACTGATGTTTCCCGGATGTACATGATTGACTTCGAGTTTCCCGTTGATGCTGAATATGCAACTGCAATAGGCGCTGCCCTGTCAGATTAGGTGTGGGCATATGATTCACTTTTACTTCTGTCAGTTAACGTAAAACTCAAACAGCCGGGTGGGATCTATAATGATTGGTCCTGTTTCCAGTTCCCAAAAAGGGAATATACATTTGATGCTTTCTTCGTCCATTTTCTTATTCATTTATTGCACCAAATTAAATAATGTCCCTGTATCCCCATATAAAAAGACCCCTTGATTTGATAACAGAGTGCCCCGCTTACATTAAAGGTGTCAATTGATTGACAAGAATCTACCGGCATCCTTTCAATTATATTTTTGACAGTAATTCCGTGACAGACATAAAATAAAGAATCCTGCAAATTATTAATTTCCAGGATTACAATTGCGTGACTCAATGAATAAGAGTCGTAATTGTGGAGATTAAGGGATTCGAACCCTTGTCTTGTGACTGCGAGTCACATACTCTAACCAGCTGAGCTAAATCCCCTTCCACCGATGCCCAAATATAGTTGGAAATTGAAAATTACAAAAAAATCTGGCAATGATTTTCATGGTTAATTTAAGGAGATAGCCTGAAGCATCGTGTGGAAGCAATAATCAGGATCATTTCTCCGTTACAGTTAATCGGTTTAGTCAATGAAGATAAAGAAATCCCATAAAATAGTCCTGACATGCCTGGCGCTTGTAAAAATTGCAGTTTTCCTTACTTTGTTGATGAGCAGCTGCAATCGCTATGTGCATAATGCAAACAGCAATGTAGTTATCTATCGCCACAAATAGATTAATAACACTGCTAAATCTCAAAAAGTCCGGTTGCGGTTGTCTACTTCTTATTTATTTCATCCAGAATTTCTTCAATATCAGGAATACATGCGCCACATGTCGTTCCGGCCTCAGTTGCTTCCTGCACTTCTTCAACAGTTTGCAGATGTTTTTCTTTAATGGCTTTCACAATTTCGCTTTTCATTACTCCGCTGCAATGACAAATTTCTATATCTTCCATTGTCAAGCCTGTTATTTGTTATTTACGGCAATATACTCAATTGAAGACAAAGTTGAATAAGGATTCTGTTTTCAGAATTGAACTCATGAGAGAATAAATTGTTATATAAAGGTAGCTTTAATGACAAGAATAACGACTTCTCTTATGTCATTAAAATTTTACCAGTGACAGTTCTTTGTTAAACCTATGAAAAAACAGTAATTATGACAAAATATCTTGTAGAAGTTACTCATAGTTCCGATAAGATTGATTGTCTGCGAACCATTCAGATTTTTCTGAGTACAGGGTCACATTTTCTGACTAATGCTGACTGGGGTTGCGCCGATGGGGAGCATAAGGCATGGTTCACTCTGGAGGTTGACAGCAAGGACGAGGCTCTCCGGATTGTGCCTTCTTTCTATTGGAAGGATACAAAAATAATCAAGCTTACCAAATTCAAGCTCAAAGAGGTTGAAGATATGCTCAGGCAACATGAGAAGAGCCAATGAGCTGTTTTGCGGCTGTCGGTGCAATCGCTGCAATTGTCAGGGATTGCACGATCATTGTTGAAAAAAGAGAAAATTTAACAGGTAATACCTTAGCAATCAGATTTTAACGCCAATTGAAAGTCCGAATCTTATTCCTCCCCAGTGACCATCAAAGTTCAGACTGACCTGATCGCTGGTTGTATTGATTTTATATCTGAAGTGTATTTTCCAAGTTTAAATTTCAACCAATTTTTCCGATCTTTTTCTTTCTTTTCAGTTCTTCCTTTTCAAGATTCTCAATCACCCTGAACCTTACAATCTCGGAAATCAGCTTTAGCGGCAATGGTTTTTCATATGGGAACCTGACAGCCCCTTTTGTAGTGACATAATCCGACAACTCCTCCTTAAAAGCTTCAACACCGGAGGGTGTGGGATAAAAACCTATATGGTTCATCTGGGCCGAAAAATAAACAAGAGGTCCGTTCAGAAAAAAAGCCGGCATCTGATAGCTGATTTTCTCTTCAGCATCCGGTGCGACTTTTTTAATGGTATTCCTCAACTCAATCAGACTATTCCTGATCGCCTCAGGACAAATCGACAAATAATCGTCAATGGTTTTTATGTTTACAGGATTCTTCATCAGACCGGATCATTTAATTTTTTAAACTTCCCTTTAAAAAGTA
>Ga0105094_10001279_pt1 | contig 13134 bp, 12 predicted proteins | sample PPLLak1March2015_2_FD_87023 | JGI IMG/M metagenome (GOLD analysis project Ga0105094, IMG submission 87023) | Freshwater sediment microbial communities from Prairie Pothole Lake near Jamestown, North Dakota, USA - PPLs Lake P8 Core (3) Depth... | ecosystem: Environmental > Aquatic > Freshwater >...
CGCATATCAAAGCGGTCATGGCTAGAACCAGTAAAAGCCGCCAACCGGCAACCGTAGCTCAACCCCCTTCCGCTGAGCGAGGCTATATGGCGGGGGTGATCGCGACCAAAGGCGGTTTGGGGGTATCTATAATATCCTTAAATCTCGGGGTTGCTATCCGGGAAGAATACAAGAAGGATGTCATTGTAGCCGATTTCCGCCCTGGTCAAGGAAGCATCGGTCTAGAGCTAGGCTATCAAAAAGCAGAAGGCTTAAATCACCTCTTAGAGCGAAAACCCAACGATATCACCCTGAAGGACATCGAATCTCAACTCGTATTGCACTCATCAGGTATCCGGCTATTGTTGTCCTCTCACCGTCCAAGTGACTCGAAGTATAACGGGGCGATTGCCCATTTTGAAGTGATCTCCCGTAATTTACCCTTCCTTGCAAAGCATGTGATCCTTGATTTGGGGCCGACCTTCTCTCCGCTGGTAGAAAAAGTTGTTCCTCATTGCAATGAGATCATTGTCCTTGTTGAGCCGGTGCCCTATTCTGTCCACCAGACGCGCCTTCTGATCGATGAGCTAACCACCAATGGAGTCGGTGAGGGTAAAATCACAGCAGTGTTGGTGAACCGCTTCCGTTCAGGTGTACAATTAGCCTGGAGCCAGGTACAGGAACAACTCAAGCATAATATCTCCGTCATATTCACCCCCGCACCCGAGTTGACCTACCAGGCATCTGTCAATGGAGTCCCGGTATTTTTACAACAGCCGGAAAGTCTTACGGCCCAGCAATTTCAGAAACTGGCTGAGAAGGTCATCCAGCGAAGCACATAATGTCCGTCCCAGAACAATTCAAGCGCGGAATACAGTGTGCTGCCGATATTATTCGCGGCAGCCGAAATACGGTTGCGCTGACCGGCGCTGGAATCTCCACACCTTCGGGCATTCCTGATTTCAGAACCCCGACCAGCGGTCTTTGGGAAAAATATGATGCCTTTGAAGTGGCGTCTTTGAACGCTTTCAGGTATAACCCGGAAAATTTTTTCAACTGGATGCGTCCATTAGCCCGGGATATTCATACCGCCTCCCCCAACCCAGCGCACCGCGGTTTGGCTCAGTTAGAAGAAGCAGGCTACCTCCAAACAATTATCACCCAAAACATTGATGGTCTTCACCAACAGGCCGGATCCAGGATGGTTCTGGAAGTGCACGGTAGCCTGCAATCCCTAACTTGTGTGCGTTGCTATCAGCAGCACAATGCATCTAATTTTATCGACGCGTATGTTGAGCAAGGAGTTATTCCTCGATGCTCTAAATGTAGTAACTACCTGAAACCGGATGTGGTTCTGTATGGAGAACAGCTTCCAGCTCGTACCTGGCTAAAAGCCCAGGAAAGCTGCAAGCGTTGTGACTTAATGATTGTTGCAGGCTCTTCTCTCGAGGTACTTCCGGTCGCCGGGCTTCCCATGCGGGCAATCGACCGCGGTGCTCACCTGATCATTATCAATCAATCCCATACCTATATTGATGTCCGAGCCGATCTTGTTCTGAATGCTGATGTAGCGCTGGCTATCCCGTGGATTGTTCAGGAGGTGCTGAGTGGCCGACCTTAAACCCTCAACCCTACCCGAGAGATACCAGCGCCTTCTTGAGCTGTCGCATGATCTGGCGTCCACCCTCGATTTGGACAGCCTGCTCAGCAGGATTGTCAAGGCGGCCGCCGAACTTTGCCACGCCGAAGCCGCCTCGATCTTGCTGTATGACCAGCTCAAAGAGCAGCTTTACTTCAGGGCAGCTTCCAATATGGATACCCCGCTGATGAGCGAGCTGATCGTCCCGGTAACTGGCAGTATTGCCGGTTGGATTATTACCAACCGCCAGCCAGTCATCTTAAATGACGCCCAGAAAGATCCGCGCCATTTTAGCAATGTGGGCAGGATCACACAGGTCTCAACAAAGAGCTTGCTTGGCGTTCCTCTCCTGCGGAAGGAGAAGGTGATCGGGGTGCTGGAAGCGATCAACAAGCAGCGGGGAAAATTCGATGATGAAGACCAAGATTTATTGCTGGCGCTTGGCGCTCAGGCTGCCATTGCAATCGAGAATGCCCGCCTGTTCCAACAATCTGACCTGATTTCGGAATTTGTCCACGAGATCCGAACCCCGCTTGCATCCCTTACTGCGGCCGCGTATATTCTGATGCGCCCAGAGATTCCCGAAGAACGGCGTGCGAATATTATCCAAACAATGCAGCAGGAGGTAACCAGGCTATCTGATATGGCCTCAGCTTTTCTGGATCTCGCCCGGTTGGAATCTGGACGTGTACGCTTTCAATTCACATCCGTCGATTTGGGCGACTTAATGGAAGAATGCTCAATTGTCATCCGGAGCAAGATAGAGGAAAAAGGGCAGGACCTACAATTACAGCCTTCACCCGATCCAATTCAAATCAGCGCGGATCGAGATAAACTAAAACAGGTAATCCTGAATCTGCTCAGCAATGCTCATAAGTACACGCCCGGCGGCGGCAAAATTGTGCTTTCTTTTTACGCTACCTCCGATGAGATCATCATTCAGGTCAGTGACAGTGGGTACGGTATTCCTGCTGAATACATGCCCCACATGTTTGAAAAATTTTATCGCGTCCCCACAACTGAATATGTTGAACAGGGCTCAGGATTGGGCTTATTTATCTGTAAGCATATTATCGATGCACATGGCGGTAGGATCTCGATTGATAGCAAAGCTGGTAAAGGAACCACCGTCAGTGTGCGTCTGCCATTTATCGCGTAGCCCCCGAATTATCGAGCCCCACGGCGTCCAAACTGTCGTTCCAGGAGGTCCACCGAGAGATGGATCATTGTAGGACGCCCATGCGGGCAGGTGCGGGGTGACTTACAATTTTCCAGATCGGCAAGCAGGGCGCGCTGTTCCTGGGGAGAAAGGGTTTGACCGGCTTTGACTGCTGCCCGTTTACAGATCCGGGCAACCAGCATTGCTTCGATCTCTTTCTGCAACGGCGTCTCGTCCTCCTCAAAGTCTTCAACCAGGCTATGTAAAGCAGAAGCTGGATCGATACCGGCTAATAAAAGCGGTATCGCCCGCACTATAAAGGTATTCCTACCAAATTCTTCCACTCGAAAACCAATCTTCGCCAGGTGGTTAAGCTGTTCGGAAAGTAGGCTAGCCTGGGCTGACGTCAAATTCACCGTTTGGGGTTCTAATAAGGTCTGGGCAGTAACCCCTTCATAACCCGTATCTGGTTGCCCTACTGCCAGCATCATCTTCTCGAACAACACTCGTTCGTGAGCTGCATGTTGGTCAATCAGATACAGACCATCAGGTCCTTCTGCAACCAGGAAAGCAGACGCCACCTGACCGACCAGGCGCAGAAGCGGGATTCGGTTTTGGGTGGGCGGCAACTCGCTTTGTGATCCTTGGCGGTTTCCGATCCATGTGGGTGCTTGCTCTGGAGTCGTTGGTGTGGTCTCCCCGGGTCCAACCCAGAGTTCGTTCTCAAATTTGGGTTGGCTTTGCCAGTCACCTGTTTTCCAGTAGGGTGACGTGCCAAGCGCTGGGACCGGTGTGTGGGCAAGTAATGCCCGTCGAACAGCACTCTGGACAACCCGAAACACGACATTCGGTTCGCGAAACTTTACCTCGGCTTTCGTTGGATGTACATTCACATCCATCTCTTCAGCAGGCATCTCCAGGAATAATACAGCCAATGGATACCTGCCAACCATTAACAGGGTATGGTATGCCTGCAATAATGCCGTTGACAAGGAAACGTCTTGCACAGGTCGCCGATTGACAAAAAACGTCAATTCGCGCCGGTTTGACCTTGTAATCGAAGTGGGGCTGATAAAACCCGAAATTTGGATAGCCCCATCGACTGCCAGGACTTCGAGCATCTGTTTGGCAATCTCGATCCCATAGAATGACGCCAGCACTTCCCGGCGGTTGCCATTCCCGCTGGTCATCAAGGATGGGCGATTATCTTGGTGCATCTGGAAGCGTACCTGCGGGTAGGCTAATGCATAGCGCGTGACCAGATTATCTATGTATCGCTTTTCAGTAGCTTCGCTTTTTAAGAACTTCAAACGAGCGGGGACGTTATAGAATAGGTTTTCAACCCGGACGATGGTTCCAACCGGTGACCCGACTGTCTCGAGAGTGCCCGCATGGCCTCCCTCAATATATAATCGTGCTCCTTCATCATCCTCCCGAAAACGAGAGATAATGGTCATTCGGGACACCGATCCAACCGCAGCCAGCGCTTCTCCTCGGAATCCGAGCGTGCTGATATGGAACAAGTCATCCGCCTGGGATAATTTGCTCGTGGCATGCCGCAGAACTGCCAATGGTAACTCACTCGCTGGAATACCAAAGCCGTTATCAGACACTTCGATTAGTTTTCTCCCCGCCAATTCAATCGCAAGGTTAACCTTGGTCGCCTGCGCATCCAGCGCGTTCTCAACCAACTCCTTGACCACAGAAGCCGGCCGTTCTACGACCTCACCCGCTGCGATCTGCGAAGCTACCTCATCATCAAGCAAATGGATTGGCATAATCGAATTATAAGATGAACAAGGTAAATATGCCATATCGGGAGAAAGCAAACGACTTCTGATAACTGGAGCCTGTAGTGGTATGCGTTTCTTTTATAATAGAAGCATGACACGTTTCCGAACCCTATTTTTTGACCTGGACGATACCCTGTATGATAACAGCAATGGATTATGGGAAGCTATCCGCAACCGTATGGGGGAATACATTCAAAATCTGCTTGGATTGACACCAGATGAAACCGCAACCCTACGCCGGAACTATTTCACGACCTACGGCACCACGTTACGCGGACTGCAAATCCACCATCAGGTGAACAGTGACGATTATCTTGCGCATGTCCATGATCTGCCATTAGACCAATTTCTACAGGCAGACCATGATCTTCGAGGTATGCTTAGCAGCCTGCCACATCGAAAATTTATCTTTACCAACGCAGACGATGCTCATGCCATCCGAGTCCTGGACATACTGGGTGTTCGTGATTGCTTCAATGGGATTATCGATGTACATGCCCTTGGCTATCATTGCAAACCAGAACCAGAAGCGTATCAGATCGCCATGCAGCTGGCTGGCGAGGAAGACGTTTCCAGGTGTCTTTTCATTGATGACTCGCCCCGTAATCTAGCCACCGCTCGCCAGCTTGGATTTACAACCATCCTGGTCGGCAACCACAACATTGACCAGACAGCGCATTACTCAATAGCCAATTTGAAAGATTTGCCAGAACTGCTGCCTGAATTATGGGTAAAGGAATAGGCGAATGACCCAATTGCTGACGATCGATGAAGCCGCGGCTCAGGTGCGCTCTTCCACAACACTGGCGTTAGGTGGATTAACCCTCTACCGTAGACCGGTTGCATTTGTAAAAGCCCTCTTGAAACGCTTCCACGCCGAGGGACAACCAACCGGGTTATCTTTAATTGCCTTCACTGCTGGGATGGAAAGCGACCTCTTGGTAGGGGCAGGGATGGTTGCCAATATCCGCTCCTGCTATTTTGGCCTGGAAATCTTTGGCCTAGCACCTATGTTCACCTATTACGCCAACCACGGCATGATCCATATCATCGAAGAAACAGAGGGTAGCCTGGCTTTCGGGTTACGCGCCGAGATGGCAGGGATCGGTTTTATGCCTGGACGCGGATGGATCGGTACCGATTTGCCGAAGCTGCGTCCCGATGTGAAAACAATCCGTGATCCTTATACGGGTGAAGAACTGATGGCTTTTCCCGCCATTTCTACGGACATTGCCGTGGTGCATGCTCTGCGTGCCGATAATGATGGAAATGCACAAATTGGCGATAACAAGGGAATCGATCTGGAGCTGGCATTAACGGCAAAAACGCTGATCGTTACTGCTGAAGAAATCGTCCCCTACCTGGATAAAGCCGACATCGTTGCTCCTTTTGTGGATGGGCTGGTCCTGGCTCCATCCGGCGCCCTACCCACTTCCTGCCACCCCCTTTACCCCATGGATGGAATCAAGATCATGGCCTATTCGGAACAAGTCAGTGATCCAGAGTCTTTCCGCAATTTTCTGGCTGGCTGGTTATAAATTCCCCGGCGAATTCCGGTTATTACATATTTCTTGTATAGCTTTTATCTATTTCTAATCATGATATGGTAATCTATAATGATAAGAGTCCACAAAGCTGTGGAACGAATAGATACTCTACACTGAAGTGATATTCAGGCGAAATTACCAACGAGGACGGATTGCATGGAAACACGGGAGCCGGTTATGAAATCAAGGGTGTTTGTCACCATAATTGCTATATTTATCGGTTTAATCATTATTGCTGGGGCTTGTTCGGCTGGTTTTGCCGCGGGCAGGTTTATCGCTCCGCAGGCTTCATTGACTTCATTTTTGTTTGCACAAAACGATAGCGAGCAATCCGCGCAGCCCACCGGCGGCGAGGCGGACGGCAATACACCTGCTGACCTCGAGACGATTTTTGAGCCTTTCTGGCAAGCCTGGGATTTGATCCATGATCAATTTGTTGATCAACCCGTGGATGATGCCGCCCTCATGCGTGGCGCAATCAGAGGAATGATGGACTCTTTAGGTGATCCGCATACCTCCTATTTGGATCCTGAGGAATACAAGGAGCTGACGACCCAATTACAAGGGGAAGAGGAGTATGAAGGCATTGGCGCTTGGGTTGATACCAGCAGCGATTACTTAACCATCATCAGCCCGATGCCGAAATCCCCGGCAGATAAGGCAGGCTTGAGGACCGGAGATAAAATTATTGCCATCGATGGCGAGGACATGACTGGTGTCGATGGCGAGGTTGTCCGAAAACAAGTGCTCGGCCCTGCTGGCTCTTCCGTTACCTTAACCATTCTAAGAGAGGGTGAAGAGCCTTTCGATGTTCTCATCACACGCGCCAGTATAAATGTCCCCAGCCTGGAAAGCAGGATGCTGGAAGGCGATGTTGGATATGTCCACCTTTACGTGTTTGGGGATAAAACCAGGGATGAGCTGCGCACAGCATTAAAAGAATTGATAGCTCAAAATCCAACCGGGCTAATTTTGGACTTGCGATATAACGGTGGTGGTTTTCTTACCACTGCGATCGAGGTTGCATCGGAATTCATCGACGATGGCGTGATCATGTACGAGGAATTTGGAGACGGTAATCGCAAGACCTATGAAGCGAAAAAAGGTGGTATCGCAACGGAGATTCCGCTGGTGGTCTTGGTGAATGAGGGGAGTGCATCAGCTTCCGAAATTGTTGCTGGTGCTATCCAGGATCGAGAGCGAGGCACCCTGGTAGGAGCGACCACCTTCGGCAAGGGTTCAGTGCAAATACCCACCCAGCTCATAGACCAACAAGGAGCTGTGCGCATCACTATCGCTCGCTGGCTGACACCCAGTGGGCGAACGATCCACGAAGTTGGTCTACAACCTGATGTTGAAGTACCGATTACGGATGAAGATACCGCCAACGACCGCGATCCTCAATTGGATAAAGCTATTGAAATCCTGACTCAACCCTAAAGGAATAATCAAAACGGGGCTGCTGGGTAAATTACAAAAAACGTAGGAGTTACGCACTTGATTGGGAAAGTGGAGGTGTTTGGGTGGGCTTCGCCCGCCCAAACACCTCCACTCCCCCTGAACTGAGTAAGTCCTAAAACAATAACAAATTTATTGGAGGAATAACGAGAATGTTCTTTTATGATCCAAGATATATCCTTTTTATGGCTCCTGCCTTCATTCTGATGGTGGTTGTTCAATGGTATGTTCAATCAGCTTACAAGCGCTGGAGCAAAGTCCCCACCCTTTCCCGTCTCACTGGGGCTCAGGCAGTTCAGCGTCTAATCCAGCAAAGGGGATTGTTTGAGGTCCGAGTTGAAGGTGTAGCCGGTAACTTAACCGACCATTATGATCCCAGGAGTAAAGTTTTACGCCTATCTCAGGGCGTGTACCAAGGCAGTTCAGTTGCTGCCCTGGCTATTGCTGCCCATGAATTGGGACATGCAATGCAAGACAAAGAGGATTACTTCCCGCTGCGTTTTAGAGCAGCGCTCGTACCGGCAGTAAATATCGGTTCCTATCTGGGTTGGATCTTAATTCTTATTGGCTTACTGTTAGGCTTCACCCAGCTTGCCTGGCTAGGCATTGCTATCTTTGCTTTGGGAGCTTTGTTTGCCCTGGCGACCTTGCCTGTAGAGCTCAATGCTTCAGCTCGCGCTAAACAAATGCTTTCCGAGTCTGGGTTAATCGTCGGGCAAGAAGAAATGCGCGGCGTGAACAACGTTCTGAATGCCGCCGCGATGACCTACGTGGCTGCTCTGGTCACTGCAGTCTTGCAATTACTGTATTACGTTACCCTCATCTTCGGCCGAAACCGGGACTAACCCCCACCCGATCAACCAACACCTTCCGAAGCCCATCGTGGTTAGTAATTTCCATGGAAACGGCTTCGGAAGGTCAATTTGTGTCGTGGAATCTTTTCTCCTCTAATCCAGTATAATCTGGTCTATGCGGAACATAATTCTAGCAATTGTTCTCCTCTTGGGCGGAGTATTCGTTGTGTTAAGGCTTGGAGAAGTGCAGCAAGTCGCTGATACACTGAGAAGGGGCGACTGGCGGTTTATTGGTTTGGGATTTATTCTCGAAGTATTATGGATGGTCACCATCGCCGCTTCTTACAAAGTAATTTACCATGCGATGGGGTTGCGAGAGCGCTTTGAGAGGCTACTGCTGATTTCATTATCGGCGACATTTGTAAACATTGTTGCACCATCGATTGGCATGGGCGGGATGGCGGTTTTTATCAACGAAGCCCGGCGAAAAGGATACTCAACCGGCCGGGTTACCGCAGCTGGGGTGTTATTTGTATTGCTCGATTATTTCGGGTTCCTGGGATTGCTTGTTTTGGGTTTATTGGTATTGTTTCGCCGGGGTCAATTATCCTCTACGGAGATCATTGCTTCCGGTCTACTTCTCGCAGTAGCGTTATTTTTAGCTTACCTGGTCTATATTGGATTACGCTCATCTGAAGCGCTCGGGAGAATTCTTGCCAGACTGGCCAGCCTGGTGAACCGAGTATTTGCCTTATTTAAACGTCCACAATACCTTTCAGAACAGCGCGCATACCATTTTGCCCACGAAACATCCATAGCTCTGAATGAGTTAATTAAGAGACCCTATCACCTCTCGGCAGCGGTCGGTCTCGCGCTTACAACAAAAATCATTCTCCTCTGCATTCTGCTTATGATGTTTCTGGCATTTGGGACCGAAATTTCTATAGGCACGCTCGTCGCCGGATTCAGCATAGGCTATTTGTTCCTCATCGTATCCCCGACTCCAGCAGGAGTTGGTTTTGTTGAAGGTGGTCTTACACTGGCACTCACCAGCCTGTCTGTACCGCTTGGGGCAGCTGCTGTGATCACCTTGGCATATCGCGGAATTACTTTTTGGCTACCGCTTCTTCTAGGCATGCTTGCCTTCCGTATCCTACCTCATACTGGTGAAGTTCGCACTCTAGCATGATCCAATCTATTGACGCGCACTCTCATTCACGCTAGAATCATGGCGCTTATCTCAAGGAAGGTGAAAGAACATGAAATACATCATTGTTGGATGTGGCCGGGTAGGTTCTGAACTTGCCTATACACTTTTCACCAAGGGACATACGGTAGCCATAATCGACCACCTTGCATCGGCATTCAACAATCTTCACCCTGAATTCAGGGGAAGAATGATCGAGGGCGAAGCACTGAATAAAGATGTGCTTCTAAGAGCTGGTATCGAAACGGCGGATGGGTTAGCCACGGTTACCAATTCAGATACCCTAAATTCTGTGGTCGCCCACATTGGACGGACTGCATATCACATTCCGCGGGTTGTTGTACGCAATTACGATCCGGATTGGCGACCATTACATGAAATTTTCGAACATCAAATCGTGAGTTCATCAAGCTGGGGAGCCCAAAGGATCGAGGAGATGCTGGCTCACCCGGATATGCACACCATCTACTCTGCGGGCAATGGAGAGGTGGAGATTTACCAGTTCATCGTATCTCACAAATTCGATGGTAAAAAACTGGGTGATATCATCCCCAACTCCAATTGCTCACCTGTATCGCTTACCCGAGCGGGGAAAGCCATCCTGCCAGACTGCAATACGATTGTGCATGAAAACGACATTGTACTGGTCAGTGCTATCCTGGAAGGCATCCAGGCCCTGCGCCAGCAGCTGATTTGATCTACGGAAGGATATTCTATGTTTGTAGTCATCGTTGGTGGCGGTCGCACTGGTACCCAGCTTGCATCGATCTTGATTCTCCAAAAACATCAGGTTCACATCATCGAACGCCGTCCAGATGTTTTGGCGCGGATTCACCGAGAGTTGCCCACAGAGATCATTTATGAAGGTAATTATTCCGATCCCTTAGTCCTCGAGCAAGCTGGGGTGAAAAATGCTGATGTTGTGGCAGCCTGTACGGTGAATGATGCCGATAATCTGGCCGTTTGCTTCCTGGCTCGAAGGCGCTACAACACTCCTCGCACGATCGCGCGAGTCAACAATCCCCGCAATGCCTGGCTTTTTGATGAGAAGTTCCACGTAGATGTTGCCCTGAACAACGCTGAGATCATGGCACGGATGATCGAAGAGGAAATGTCGATGGGCGACATGATTACACTCCTCAAGCTACGCAGGGGAGATTATTCGTTGGTCGAAGAGAAAGTTCCGCCCAAGGCAAAGCTGATTGGGATGGCGATCAAGGACCTGGCATTACCGGAGGAGTGCGTCATCGCAGCGATTATCCGACACGGCAAGGTCGTTGTTCCCAGAGGCATCACAGTTTTCGAGGAAGGTGATGAAGTACTGGCGATCACCTCCCACGATGGAGCCATCCAACTCATGGATTTGTTTTCACCGCCAAATCCCGTTTGACCAAATTCAGTGGTTTGAGTATAATAAAATTTCGTGTACGAAGAACTTATTGAAGAGAGATAGGGAATTTAAATGCCAAAGAGAACATATCAACCTAAGATTCGCCGCAGAGTGCGCGTCCATGGATTCCGAAATAAAATGGCGAACGCAGGAGGCCGTAAGGTTCTTAAGAGCCGCCGACTAAAAGGTCGTTACCGCTTGACGGTCTCCAAAAACAATCACGTGAAGAAAATCAATTGGAATAGCTAAAGAGCGATGCACCTGGCAGGCGTTCCTTCTAATCCAGATCATGATTCGCATTAGACCCATAGGTGAAGCGCAGGTTTCGACTGACCCAATCAGCCGATTTCAAGCGGGTGAGGCGCCTCGGCAAGTCTTATCCTCACCCGCTCATTGTGCTGGTTGCTATGCCTAATGATATCGATCATAGCCGGTTCGCAGTTGTCGCCGGACGAGTGGCAGGTAATGCCGTGCATCGAAACCGGGCGAAAAGGATTATTCGAGCCGTGCTGAATGATCTCCTCCCAGAAGTTACCCACGGATGGGATCTTGTATTCATTGCACGCCGTCCTATGCAGACTGCCAGTTATTGGCAAGCTCATGCATCGATCAAGCAATTATTGGGGCGCGCCCAGTTATTGGTTTCTGATAAGAGTTATGAATAACTCCTTCGATCAAGAATATCAATCTGAGCCATCTCTGCGCGATTTGCCTCTGACAATTCTCAACGTGCCGCGACTTCTGCTGCTCGCGCTTATTCGCCTCTACCAGATGACACTCTCGCGCGGATTGCCTCCGAACACCTGCCGCTTCTACCCATCTTGCTCCCACTATGGCTACCAGGCCATTTATAAACATGGAGTAATCAAAGGCGGTATCATGGCTGCCTGGCGGGTTATCCGCTGCAATCCATTCAACCCGGGAGGCTATGATCCCGTCCAATAGCAACCCTGGTCTTTGAGCTACAACAAAACTGGTGACATGGCTGGCGTTCATCATGCCTGGGTAAATAGAATTAGATAAAAACATGAAATTAAAAACAGCTTCCATATTGCTCTTCTTTATGATTGCATCCATAACCCTTGCGGGTTGTACTGGAGCAACCAACGCCGCATCGAGCTGGCCCGGGTTGAACGCAGACCAGGAGCATGCATACGTTGCATTCAATCAGTTCGTTTATGCAATCAATCTCAGCAATGGTCTTGAAAAATGGCGTTTTCCGATCGAAGCGGATAACAAAGTCTCGTTTTACGCAACCCCTGAACTGAGCCAGGATGGCCAGTTACTGGTGGGTGATTACAGCAATAAGCTGCACAGCCTGAATCCTGCCACTGGAACTGAGAACTGGCTCTTCGATGACGCGACAGACCGGTATATCAGTGGAGCGCTGGCCTTTAATGACCGCATCTATGCTGCCAATAATGGGCATCAACTTTACGCGCTTGATCCATCCGGAAATCTCTTGTGGGAGTTTGAAACGGAAGGTCCATTGTGGGCCAAACCGACCACCGATGAACGCTGCGATTGCATCTATTTGCCATCGATGGATCACCACATGTATGCGGTGGTCGCTGAAACCGGCGAGTTAAAATGGCAGTCTGAGTCACTTGGCGGGTCTATTGTCGGGAACCCCACAATGAATGAAGCAGGGAGGATATTCTTCGGCACGTTTGGTAGTGAAATATTGGCTTTAGACTCCCAAACGGGCGCTTCTGTCTGGCGGACGCCAACTTCAGAGTGGGTATGGGGCGGACCGCAGCTCTACCAGGATCAATTATTCGTAGGCGATCTGGGGGGAACATTTTATGCCCTGGATTCTAATACCGGCACGATTGAGTGGCAAAAACAATTGGACGGGAGCATTACAGCCTCCCCCTTGGTCACGGATGACGCCATTTATATCCCTACAGAAAATGGCATTTTATACGCTCTTGATCTCAATGGCAACAATCTGTGGAACAAGCAATTTGAAACCAAACTGCATACAACCCCTGTCATCTCCGGTGATCTAATCCTGGTTGCCGCCAACGGAGGCGATGAGCTACTCTACGCATTGGAGACAAATGGAAATCAAAAATGGGTATTTATCCCAGAGAAGAAATAGGCGGACCTAACCTATGTGGGATTTACTGATTATCAATCCAATGGTTAATACCCTGTTGGGGATC
>Ga0105094_10001281_pt1 | contig 13132 bp, 8 predicted proteins | sample PPLLak1March2015_2_FD_87023 | JGI IMG/M metagenome (GOLD analysis project Ga0105094, IMG submission 87023) | Freshwater sediment microbial communities from Prairie Pothole Lake near Jamestown, North Dakota, USA - PPLs Lake P8 Core (3) Depth... | ecosystem: Environmental > Aquatic > Freshwater >...
ATGCCGGCGGCGACCGCCACCGGGTTGCCCGACAGGGTGCCGGCCTGATACACCGGGCCGTTGGGGGCGAGCTGTTCCATGATGGCGCGCTTGCCGCCGAAAGCGCCGACCGGCATGCCGCCGCCGATGACCTTGCCCAGCGTGGTGAGGTCGGGATCGATGTTGTATAAACCCTGCGCGCTGCCTAGGCCGACGCGAAAGCCGGTCATCACCTCGTCGAAAATCAGCAGCGCGCCATGGCGCGTGCACTGCTCGCGCAAGGTCTGCAAGAAGCCCGGCGCGGGCGCGATCAAATTCATATTGCCCGCCACCGGCTCGACGATGACGCAGGCGATCTCGGCGCCGATCTGTGCAAATAACGCTTCCACTGCCGCGCTGTCGTTGTAGGACAAGGTCAGCGTATGCGCGGCGATTTCCGCCGGCACGCCGGCCGAGCTGGGCTGGCCAAACGTCAGCGCGCCGGAGCCGGCTTTCACCAATAGCGAATCGGCGTGGCCGTGATAGCAGCCCTCGAACTTCAGAATCTTGCTGCGCCCGGTATGGCCGCGCGCCAAGCGGATCGCGCTCATGGTGGCCTCGGTGCCGGATGACACCAGGCGCACTTCCTCCATGCTCGGCACCAGCTTGATCAGCAGCTCCGCCATGTCCAGCTCACGCGCGGTGGGTGCGCCGAAAGACAGCCCCAGCGCCGCCGTTTCCTGCACCGCGCGCACCACGTCGGGATGCGCGTGGCCGGCGATCATCGGCCCCCAGGAACCGACATAATCGACATAGCGCTGATCGTCCTCGTCCCACACGTAGGGACCAAAACCGCGCTTTAAAAAGCATGGCACGCCGCCCACCGAGCGGAAGGCGCGCACCGGCGAATTCACCCCGCCGGGAATGCGTTGTTGCGAGCGTTGGAATAAATCGGCATTGCGCGAAGACATGGTTCTCTCTCTCAGTGTTTAGTGGCGAATAAGCTGGTGAAAATATGTGCGGCCAGCTCGATATCCGGCGCGTCGAACAAGGCGGAAATCACGGCGATTGCGTCCGCGCCGGCGTGGATCAAGGCCGGTGCATTCTCCGTGGTGATGCCGCCGATGGCGACGATCGGCACCGGCAGTTTAGCCTTGGCCTCGGTGAGCAATCCCAGCGGGCAGGGCTTGGCTTCGGGCTTGGTGGACGAGGGATAAAAGCTGCCGAAGGCGACGTAATCCGCGCCCAGCGCGGCGAATTGCATGGCGCGCTGCAAGTCTTGGTAGCAGGAAACGCCGATGATCTTATCCGCGCCGAGATTGATGCGTGCGTCCTTGAGTGATGCGTCATTTTCGCCGATATGTACGCCATCTGCGTCGATCATCGTCGCTAAGCGCAGATCATCGTTGATAATCAGCGGCACGTGAAAGCTGCGGCACAGCGCCAGCAACTCCGTCGCCTGCTCATGCTTGAGCGCGACATCTGCCGACTTCGAGCGGTATTGCACCAGCGCCACGCCGCCGCGCAAAGCCTGCTTGAGCTTGTCGAGCAGAATGGCGGTGTCGGCGCATTCCGGGGTGATCGCGTACAGGCCTCTAATCACCGCCACCATCGCTTTCGCGTGCCCAGAACATGCGGTCGGGAATGAATTGGCCCATGCCGGGCCGAAAGCCGGCTTGCAGCGCATGCCAGGTGAAGTCTTGCGCATCTTTGACGGCATCGGCGATGTCCATGCCCTGCGCGATCGCGGCGGCAATGGCCGAAGCCAGGGTGCAGCCGGAGCCGTGATAGCTGCCGGGCAGGCGCGGCCAAGCATGGCTCGCGATCACGCCCTGCTCGCCATACAGGGTGTTGATCACTTGCGGCGTGTTTTCATGGGTGCCGGTGATCAACACGAACTCGCAACCCAGGCTGATCAGGCGCGCGGCGCATTCCTCCAGGCTGGGATTGTCGCCGTTGTCCTCGTCGGAGGCGAGTCGGCGCGCTTCCATGCTGTTCGGCGTAATCAAGGTGGTTTGCGGGATCAGCATTTCGCCCAGCGCATCCATCATGTCTTCCGAGGCCAGCTCGTCGCCGCGCCCCGAGCTCAACACCGGATCCAGGATCAAGGGAATATCCGGATAGTCGCCGACGATCTCGGCAATCGCCGCAATGCATTCCACGCTGCCCAACATGCCGATCTTGAAGGCGGCCACCGGCATGTCCTCCAGCACGGCGCGCGCCTGATCGGCCACCCATTCCGCATCCAGCGGGAAAAAATCATCCACCCCCAGGCTGTCTTGCACGGTAATCGCCGTGATCACCGAGAGCGGATGGCAACCCATGGCCGCCAGGGTCAGCAGGTCGGCCTGCATGCCCGCGCCCCCGGTCGGATCGCTGGCGGCAAAGGTCAAAACGATGGGTGGGGTGTCGGCCATGGAGATGAAAAGCTTCAGGTTGGCGGCGGGAATTCGCCGGATGCGCAGCCTCTTCGTTAGCTTGGAAACGGCTTCGCAGGTAAAATAAAATTTTAACTCATTACCAAAGTGCTTCCCATGAAAAACTACATGTGTCTGATTTGCGGCTTTATTTACGAAGAAGAAAAAGGTTTGCCGGACGAGGGCATCGCCCCCGGCACGCGCTGGGAAGATGTGCCGCCAAACTGGACTTGTCCCGACTGCGGCGCCCGCAAGAGCGAATTTGAATTGATCGAAATCTGAGTTGCTTTATCCCTGTCCTAGCTGCGTTGAAACTTCGCCGCCATCGACGGGGAACGATGGAATAAATGACGTAATCCCCCCGTTAAGATTTTCCAAAATTGGCCGATACACACTCCCTAAGCGGTAATTTTCGTGGGCTTTGAATTTGGCATGGAAGTTGCCAGTATTTCCGTACGGAGTATCCGCCTGGCAATAGTTAGGCGTGAAACTTCGGGCAATTTATGAGAAACACCCTTTACCTTGATTGATTTTATTATACAATGCCCAAAAGGCCGGAGTTTAAAACGGACTAGCGGGTGTGTTAGGGGGTAACGTGACGGATCAAAGCAATCTAGCCGGCATTAAGGTCATGGTGATCGACGACAGCAACACCATACGCCGCAGTGCGGAAATTTTTTTGGTGCAGTCGGGCTGCGAGGTGATCCTGGCGGAAGACGGTTTCGACGCCATGTCCAAAATAGCCGATCATCAGCCCAACGTGATTTTCGTGGACATCATGATGCCGCGCCTGGATGGTTATCAAACCTGCATGCTGATCAAGAAAAACCAGCGTTTCCGCGATACGCCGGTGATCATGCTGTCCAGTAAGGACGGCTTGTTCGACCGGGTGCGCGGACGCATGGTGGGCTCGGATGAATATCTGACGAAACCGTTTACCAAAGACAGCTTGCTGCAAGCCGTTAAAAAACATGTCCTGAGCCGTCAAGCGGCATAGATTTAGAAAGAGGAATTTAGAATGCCGATCAGTAAAATCATGGTGGTGGACGATTCGCCCACCGAACGTCATTTCTTGGGCGAGCTGCTCACCAAGCAAGGTTATCAAGTGGTCATGGCCGAAAGCGGCGAAGAAGCGCTGACCAAGGCCAAGCAATTGAAGCCGGATTTGATCCTGATGGATGTGGTGATGCCCGGCCTGAACGGTTTTCAGGCCACGCGCGCCATTACCAAGGAAGAAGAAACCAAGAATATTCCCGTCATCATGTGCACCTCCAAGGGCCAGGAGACGGACAAAGTCTGGGGCATGCGCCAAGGTGCCCGCGACTACGTGGTCAAGCCGGTGAATATCGAAGAGTTGTTAAGAAAAATTACAGCCCTAGGTTAAATCCCGAAAGCAATGGCGAAAAAAGTCAGCCTGCGGCAGTTCCAAGAAGGCCTGGTTGCACGTCTAAAAGATGTGCAGTCCGGCACCGTGGCGCAATCGGCCTCGAAAATGGGCGTCCAGGTCGGGCGGGAAAAATGGCTGGTCAATTTGCCGGACGTGAGCGAAGTCGTGCCGCTGCCGCAATTGCTGGCGGTGCCCCTGACCCAGCCCTGGTTTTCCGGCATGGCGAATGTGCGCGGCGTGCTGTACAGCGCGGTGGATTTTTCTCGCTTTTTGGGCGGCGAGCCGACCCAGTCCAGTATCGACAGCCGGCTGCTATTGGCGCACGGTAAATATCACATGAATGCCGGCATTATCGTGCATCACATGCTGGGCCTGAAAAATCCGGACCAATTGCAAATCGGCGCCACTGAGGACCTGCCGCCCTGGGTCGCCGCCGAATATGTCGATGGCCAGGGTGAAGTCTGGAAAGAGCTGAACATGTCGGGGTTGATCCATCATCCCGATTTTTTGAACGTGGGCGTTTAAGCGACGCCTGTTTTTGTTTAAGCGTAAATGCCGGCCAATTACTGGCCAGGAACGGAGAAGACCATGGCTTTGTTCAAGCTTCCCAAAAAAGAAAAAAAATCCAAGAGCGGCGATAACGCCGGCGCGCTGCATACCACGCTCATCATGCAGGGCCTGCGCAAGCTGTCCGGCAAGGAAGGCGCGCAAATCCCGATCATCGGCAAGCTCGCCCCGGAAAAACAGATTCTCTATACCGCCCTGGCCACCGCGGCCTTCGTGCTCCTGACGGGTATTTTGCTCGGCTACAGCAACTACCAGGTCGGCCGCAAGGCGGATTTCGTCGGTACCTCGACCGAGATGCAGATGTTGTCGCAGCGCATCGCGAAAGGCGCGCAACAGGCTGTGCTGGGGAATAAGGAAGCATTCGACCAGTTGAAAGACAGTAAAAAGCGTTTCGATGAAAGCTTGAAGCGCTTGACCGCGGAAGGGACCGCATCCACCAAGCAAGTGCTGTCCGAGCTGAACAAGCAATGGCAGAAGATGGGCGCGGACACCGAAAGCATCGTCGGCCAGCAGGTCAGCCTGGAAAACCTGAACAAGAGCGTGGCGTCGATCAACGACGCCAACGTGCAAATGCTGGAATTGGCGCAGCAAGTCGTCTCGCTGATGGTGCAATCGGGTATTTCGCAACGCGACATATCGATCGCTTCGGACCAGGTGATGTTGTCGCAGCGCATGGCGAAAAACGCCAACAACCTGCTGTCTTCGGACGTGATCGACCCCGAGGTGGCATTCTTGCTCGGTAAGGACGCCACAGCCTTCCGCGACACCTTGAATGGCTTGCTGGTGGGCAACGAAGACTTGCGCCTGGCGGCGATCAAGGATGCCGACATCCAGGAAAAATTGAAGGAGTTGAGCGCGGTCTTCAAGGACTTCGAAGCCAACGTCAAGAACATTCTGGAGAACATGCAGAACCTGGTAAATGCGAAACAGGCCGGCCGCGATATTTTCGAGGCGTCCGACCCGATCCTGAAAAACACGCAAAAGCTGTCCGACATTTATGAAGGTTTCGGCACCTTCAGCGGCTGGTTTGCGGCCATTTTCGGCTTGCTGGCCCTGGTCAGCGCGGTGTTCCTGGCGTGGTCCTTCATTAACGATGCGCGTAGCCGCGCGGTGCGCAGTGAAGAAGAAAACAAGCGCAACCAGGAAGCGATTCTGCGGCTGCTGAACGAAATGGGCGATTTGGCGGAAGGCGACTTGACGGTGAAGGCTTCGGTGACCGAGGACATCACCGGCGCCATCGCGGACTCCATCAACTACACCATTGACGAGCTGCGCATCCTGGTGGCGGAGATCAATAAAGCCACCGACCAGGTGAGCAGCGCGTCGCAGCAAGCGCAATCGATTTCCGTGCAACTGCTGGACGCCGCGCAACGCCAATCGAAAGAGATCGAGGAAACCTCCGCATCGGTGTTGAAGATGGCGGATTCGATCAACGAAGTTTCCGCCACCGCCGTGGAATCGGCGCGTGTGGCGCAGATATCCCTGGACGCCGCGGAAAAAGGTCAGTCGGCGGTGCAGGACTCGATCTCCGGCATGAACGAGATTCGCGAACAGATCCAAGAGACCGCGAAACGCATCAAGCGCCTGGGCGAGTCGTCGCAGGAAATTTCCGAGATCGTGGAACTGATTTCCGACATTACCGAGCAAACCAACATCCTGGCCTTGAACGCCGCGATTCAAGCGGCCTCGGCGGGTGAAGCGGGACGCGGCTTCACCGTGGTTGCGGAAGAGGTGCAACGCCTGGCGGAACGTTCCGGCGAGGCGACCAAGCAGATCGGCGCCATCGTGAAGACGATTCAAACCGATACCCACGATGCAGTGGCCGCTATGGAAAAGAGCACCCAGGGTGTGGTGGAGGGCGCGAAACTGTCCGACGCCGCCGGTCAGGCGCTGTCCGAGATCGGCCGCGTGTCGCAAGAACTTGCCGGCTTGATTCGCAGTATTTCCGAAACCACGCAGGCGCAAACCGACGTGGCCAAGCAGGTGGCGCAGAACATGCAGGACATTCAAAGCATCACCAACCAAACCACCGACGGCACCAAGCGCACCGCCGTGTCCATCGGCCAGCTGGCCAACCTGGCGGCGGATTTGAAGGGTTCGGTCGCCGGCTTCAAGCTGTAACGCGGCATCAAAATACGACTGGCCCCGCGCCTGCGGCGCGGGGGTGAGCAGCAACACTAGGAAAAGCATGAGCCAGAGCGAATTCGACATCGGTCCGCTGACTTGGGTAAAAGCCGAAATTGACGCGGCGATCTTGCGCGCCAAGGAGCAGATCGCCCATTTTGCCGCGAATATCAGCGACACCACACCTTTGCGTTTTGCGCAGCCGCACCTGCACCAGGTCAAGGGTGCGATCCAGATGGTGGGCCTGGATGGCGTGGCGCGTTTTGTCGAAGAAGTCGAGCGCTTCATGCAGGCGCTGGAACTGCGCGAAGTCGAGCCGAACGCGGAAACGCTGGACCTGCTCGATCAAGGCTTCAACGCCATCGGCAAATATCTCGACGAGCTGATGGCCGGGGCGCCGGATGTGCCGCTGGCGCTGTTCCCGATGTACAAAAAATTCCTGGAAGCGCGCCAGGTCGAGCGCATTTCCGAGAGCGATCTGTTCTTTCCCGACCTATCGGTGCGCGCCCCCAAGAGCGAGGCGGCGATCCCGGTGGCCGAGGCCGAGGTGCCGCGCTATGTACGCTCGCTGCGCACCAAATATCAAAAAGGCCTGCTGGGCTTTTTGAAAAATCCAACGGATCACGCCGGACTGAGCGCGATGCGCGAAGCCCTGGCGCAGATCGAGGCCACCCAGGGCCAGCCCGCCAGCCGCACCTTCTGGTGGAGCACGGTGGCCTTTGTCGACGGCTTGCTGGAAGGCGGCGTTGCGCCGCAGTTCAATGTCAAAAGCCTGTGTGGCCGCATTGATCAGCAGATCCGCCGTGTCGCGGAAAACTCCGCCAAGGTGGCGGAAAAACTCAATCGCGACGTGCTGTACTACGTCGCCAGCGCCAAACCGGCGACCGAGCGCCTGAAGCACGTCAAGAGCGCCTTCGAGCTGGATGCGCAATTGCCGCAAACCGCGACCAGCCCGGGCGATCAGGCGCTGGATCGCGTCAAGCCGATCCTGCGCGACCTCACCGAAATGATCGCCGGCGCAAAAGAAGGCTGGCTCAAATTCACCGCCGGCAACCCCGATGTCCTCAAGGCATTTCAAGACCATACCCGGCGCGCCTTGAACAAGAGCCAGGCGCTCAATTTCGAGCCCTTGTCGGGCTTGCTCGCAAAAATCGCCGATGGCGCGGACGCCCTGGCGGCGCAGGGAACCGCCGCCTCAGAAGCGGTGGCGATGGAAATGGCCACGGCGCTGCTGCTGGCTGAAAGCGCCCTGCAAAACTATGCGCGCCTGACGCCGGAATTCGCGCATCACGCCGAAGTGCAGGGACGCCGCTTGCAAGCGAGTCTGGCCGGAGAATCCACGGCGGACATCGAAGAAGTGCCGCTGCTGGACGAGATCGGCCGCAAGGCGCAAGAGAAATTATTGCTGGCCCAGATCGGCACGGAAATCCAGACCAATCTGCGCCACGTCGAGCAAGTGCTGGATGCGTTCTTCCGCGACAACAGCAAGCGCGCCGATATACCGGGCCTGACCTCGTATATCCGGCAGATTTTTGGCGCCTTGAGCATCCTTGAGCTGGAACGCGCGGCCGACTTGTTGAATGCCTGCCAAGGCCTGATCGACAAATTCGCCGATCCGAACCAGGAGCCGGCGGCGCGCGACATGGAGCTGGTGGCGGAAGGCTTGAGCAGCCTCGGCTTTTATATCGAAGCGGTGCAGCATGGCCGCGCCGACGCCTTCAATATCATCGCGCCGGTGATCAAGACCTTCCCCGGCGTCAAGAATCACGATGTGCGCGAAACCGACGTGCATGGCGCAGCGCTGGAGGAAGCCGTTGCCGCGCCGAGCGAGGCGCCGATCGCCAGCGTCGAAGCCGGCATCGAAGCGCAGAAGAGCCGCGCCCAAACCCTGTTCGAGGCCTGGCAGGCCGCGCCCGATGGCGCTTCGCGCGCCGCGCTGCGCGCGCAATTGACCACCTTGGCGCAAGACGCCGAACTGATCGACGATCACCAGCTGAAAGAACGCGCCGGCAAGGCGCTGGCCGCCTTGGATCAAGGCGACCTGCCGAATCCGGCGGTGGCACAAGCCCTGACGGATCTGACCGCGCCCAAGGTTGCGGCGGTCGCGCCCTCCAAAGAAACCGCGCGCCTGCTCGAGGCCTCGAAAGAAACCATCGACCGCGAACTGCTGGAAACCTATCTGGAAGAGGCGCACGAAGTGCTGACCACGGTGGGCGAACAGCTCGGCATGTTGCGCCGTCGGCCGCACGACCATGATGCCTTGGTCACCATCCGCCGCGGCTTCCACACCCTGAAGGGCTCGGGCCGCATGGTCGGCCTGAGCGAATTGGGCGAAGTCGCCTGGGGCATCGAACAAACCATGAACCGCTGGCTGGAAGAGGAAAAGGACGCCACGCCGGAATTGCTCGAGATGATCCAGCATGCGCACGATGCGTTTGCCGGCTGGGTTGAACTGCTCAGCCTGGACGGCACGGTGCATGTAGACGCGAAAGTGTTGCTCGCGGAAGCCGAATCGCTTCGGGAGGACCCCTCCGGCCCTTTTGATTTGTCGGCCAAGCGCGAGGCCTTGATCGCCTCGCGCTTGGCCCCATCCGAAGCAGCGCCCGCTGCCGAGGAAATTACGTTTGCCGCTGTAGATACTGGCGCGGAAGAAACGCTGCACTTCGAAAGCGAAGCCCCGGGCGAGGAATTGCTGCTGGAACCGCTGGCGGAAGAAGAGTTGACGCTGGAATTCGAAGCGCCAGGAGCGGAAGACGAGCCGCCGGCAGAAGCCGCCGCGGCAGAACTCACATCGAAGCAGCCGCCCCCCGAATCGCCCCCCGAATTGCCCATGGAAACAGCGCCGCCTGAGCCGCAGGATATTCAGATCGGCCCGGTGGGCATGAGTCCGGCCTTGTACCAATTATTCCTGGACGAAGCGACGAACCATATTGCGCAGTTGGAGCAGGGCGTGCTGGATCTGCAAGCCCATCCCGATCTGCCGGTGGCCTACGATTTGATGCGCGCCGCGCACACCCTGGCCGGCATCTCCAGCACCGTCGGCTTTAACGCGCCGTCGGACCTGGCCAATGCCTTCGAGCATTGGCTGATGGATATCATGCACAATCCGCGCACCCTGGATGCGGACGCCTTGCAACTGCTGGGCGAAACCCGCGACAACCTTAAGGCCATGGTGGGCGCGATCCAGCAGCGCACGCCGCCCGCGATGGCCGGCGCCCTGGCGGATCGCCTGCGGCAAATGGTGATCGAGGCGCGCAATGCGCGCGAACAAGCGGAGCAGCAAGCGCTCGAGGCCGCACAGGCGCGGGAAAATGCACTGCCGCAAGCAAACGCGCCGGCCGCGCCGCCAAGCATCGTTGAACTGGAAATTTCGTCTGCACCGCCGCAGCCACCCGCTGCACCCCCTCCTAGCATGAGGCCTGCACCCATGACAGAAAAAATCACCGCCGTTGCGATCGACAGCAGCATCAAGGACGATCTGGATGAACAACTCTTGCCGGTCTTCCTGGAAGAGGCCGAAGAGCTCATGCCCTTCATCGGCACCCAGCTGCGCGCTTGGCGCGATGCGCCCGAGGATACGGCGGCGCCGCAGGCCTTGAACCGCGCCCTGCATACCCTGAAAGGTTCGGCGCGCATGGCCGGCGCCATGCGCATGGGCGAGTTGACGCACCGCATGGAAACCCGCGTGCTGGCCTTGGGCGAAGGCGAGACCGCCGGCGCTGGCCTGTTCGACGAGCTGGATGGTTATTTTGATGCGATCGGCGACTTGCATGACGCCATGGTCGGCGGCGAAAGCGCGGCTGCCCCGGTGGTCATGGGTGTCGCGCCGAGCCCGGCAGCGCCGGCGGCGCCGCAGGCTATTGGGGCGCCGCAGGCTATTCGGCCGCCGCAAGCCACCCTGCCGCAAGCCGGCATGCTGGCCGATATGGAACAGGCGGCGGCGCGCGCCGTGCTGCGCGTGCGCGCCGACACCGTGGACCGGCTGGTCAACGAGGCGGGCGAGGTGAGTATCACGCGTTCGCGCATCGAAGGCGAAATGCTGCACTTCAAGCAATCGCTGAAGGAGCTCACGGAAAACGTGATCCGGTTGCGCGGCCAATTGCGCGAGATCGAGATCCAGGCGGAATCGCAAATGCAATCGCGCATCTCGGCGGCGCAGGACACGCAGTTCGACCCCCTGGAATTCGACCGCTTCACACGCCTGCAAGAGGTCACGCGCATGATGGCGGAGAGCGTCAACGACGTCGCCACCGTGCAACTCACCATGTTGAAGAACCTGGACGAGGCCGAGGCGGCGCTGATCGCGCAAGCACGCCTGAATCGCGAATTGCAGCAAGGCCTGATGCGCATCCGTATGGTGCCCTTGTCCAGCGTCACCGAGCGCCTGCACCGCATCGTGCGTCAGACGGGGAAGGAAGTGGGCAAGAAGGCCGCGCTCCAGGTCGAGGGCGAAGGCGTCGAACTGGACCGTTCGGTGCTGGAAAAAATGACTGCACCGTTCGAACACCTGCTGCGCAACGCCGTGGCGCATGGCGTCGAGACCGAACAAGCGCGGCTGGCCGCCGGCAAGGCGGAAACCGGCGTGATCGAATTGCGGGCGCGCCAGGAAGGCAACGAGGTGGTGCTGACCCTGCGCGACGACGGCGCCGGCATCGACCTCGAACGCGTGCGCGTCAAGGCCGTCGAGCTGGGACTGTTGGGCGCCGACGAAGAAGCGTCGCCGGCAAAATTGACCGAGATGATTTTCAACGCCGGCTTCTCCACCGCAGCCGAAGTGACCCAGGTGTCCGGGCGCGGCGTCGGCATGGACGTGGTGCGAAATGAGATCGCCGGTCTGGGCGGCCGCATCGAGGTGGCGACCAACCCCGGCCAGGGCACCGTCTTTACCGTGTTCCTGCCGCTTACCCTGGCGGTGACGCAAGTGGTCATGGTGCGCTCCGGCGAAAACCAGTTTGCGATCCCGGCCTCGATGGTGGAGCAGGTGCAAGAGGTCAAGGCCAAGGTGCTGGCCGAGGTCTATCAAGCGGGCAAGGTGGAATGGCTCGGCAACGAATATCCGCTGCACTACATCCCGCGCCTGTTGGGCGACGACGAGACCATGCCGGAAGCCAAGCCCTACAGCTCCATCATGCTGCTGCGCAGCGGTACCCATCGCGCCGCGGTGCACGTGGACAACTTGCAGCGCAACCAGGAGGTGGTGATCAAGAACATCGGGCCGCAACTGGCGCGCGTCTCCGGCATCTCCGGCGCCACCGTGCTGGGCAATGGCGAGATCGTGCTGATCATCAACCCGGTGCAACTGGCGCACCGCGAAGCGCCGCATGCGGCGCATGCGCCGAAACCGGCCAAGCCGCAACAACTGGTGACCGCCCCCTTGATCATGGTGGTGGACGACTCGCTCACCGTGCGCAAGATCACCGGCCGCCTGCTGGCCAAGGAAGGCTACCAAGTGCTGACCGCGAAAGACGGCGTCGACGCCTTGCAACAGCTGCAAGAAGTGCGTCCGGCAGTGATGCTGGTCGATATCGAGATGCCGCGCATGGACGGCTTCGAGCTGACCAAGAACGTGCGCGGCGACCCCGCCACGGCGCACATTCCGATCATCATGATCACCTCGCGCACCGCCGAAAAACACCGCAACTATGCGCGCGAATTAGGCGTGAACGAGTATCTGGGCAAGCCGTATCAGGAAGAAGAACTGCTGGCGCATATTGCGAATTTCGTGAAGCAGGGGGCGACGGTTTAAAAGCAGGCGTCGGGCGTCAGGCGACAGGCGTCAGGCGACAAACCCTCAAGGCGTGGTCCAATCCACAATCCCAAAATAAGCACTGGCCAGCACCGCCACGCCGAACACGATGCGATACCAGGCGAAGGGCACGAAGCTGTGGTTGGAGACGAAGCGCAGCAGGGCCTTGACCGTCAGCATGGCGGCGATGAACGAGGCGACGAAGCCCACGGCAAACACCGGCAAATCTTCCAGGTGCAGCAAATCCCAGCTCTTGTAGACATCGTAAACCGTCGCCGCCAGCATGGTGGGGATGGCCAGGAAAAATGAAAACTCCGTCGCCGCCTTGCGCGACAAGCCGAAGATCACGCCGCCGATGATGGTGGCGCCGGCGCGAGAGACGCCGGGAAACATCGCCACCGATTGGGCGAAGCCGACTTTCAGCGCGGTGCGCCAGCTCAGTTCATCTACCGTCTCGAAACGCGGATGATAGGCGCGTTTCTCGATGTATAAAATCAGCAAGCCGCCCGCGATCAGCGCGCTGGCCACGGTAATCGGGTTGAACAAATAAGTCTTGATGGTGCTGTAGAGCAATACGCCGAGCACCGCCGCCGGCAGAAAAGCGATGATCAAATGCAGCGCGAAACGCCGTTGCACCGGGTCGGATTGCAGTCCCAGCGCCACTTTGCCGATGCGCTCACGGAAGTCCCAGCACACCGCCAGGATCGCGCCAAGCTGGATCACGATCTTGAACACCTTGCTTTGCTCGGTGTTGTAATTGAGCAAATCGCCGGCGATGATGAGATGCCCGGTGCTGGAGACGGGCAGAAATTCGGTCAAGCCCTCGATGATGCCGAGCACCAATGCCTTGAGCAATAAAATGGAATCCATGCGGCAATTATACGTTTTGCCCTGCCGATGCGCTCGCGATTCGCACCGCGCTACTGCTACAAT
>Ga0105094_10001284_pt1 | contig 13124 bp, 12 predicted proteins | sample PPLLak1March2015_2_FD_87023 | JGI IMG/M metagenome (GOLD analysis project Ga0105094, IMG submission 87023) | Freshwater sediment microbial communities from Prairie Pothole Lake near Jamestown, North Dakota, USA - PPLs Lake P8 Core (3) Depth... | ecosystem: Environmental > Aquatic > Freshwater >...
TCCGGTGAGCATGTGGGTCATCGACCATCCCAAGGGGCTGGTCGTGTTCGACACCGGCAACAACGTCGCGATCACCCAGGACTGCAAGGCCTACTGGGGTGCCGGCAGCTGCGACTTCCTGAAGCCCAGCCAGACGCGTGAAGACACGATCGACATGCAGCTGAAGAAGCTCGGCTACTCGGCTGACCAGGTGAAGGTTGTCGTTACCTCGCACAGCCACCTGGACCATGCGGGCAACATGGAGATGTTCCCGAAGGCGATTCACGCCATCCAGAAGAAGGAGCTGTATCAAGGCTGGTTCCCCGAGAAGTTCCAGGGACGTACGCCTGGCGGTGCGTTTGTCCTGACCGACATCGACGGCACGCGCGACTTCAACTTCCTCGAGCTGGAAGGCGACTACGACCTGTTCGGCGATGGCAGCCTCATGATCCTCAGCACGCCTGGTCATACGCTGGGCCACCAGTCGCTGAAGGTCAAGCTGGCTTCCGGCAAGACGTTCCTCATCTCACAGGACGCGGTCTGGATGCAGGAGAACCTGGATGGCTACCCGGCTGGCCTCAATTACAGCGTCCAGGACTACACCAAGTCCCTCAACCGTCTGAAGATGATGCGCGACCTGGAACAGATCGAGTTGTTCATGGCGCACGACGGCGATCAGTACAAGGCGAAGGGCGGCCGCTGGTACAAGTAAGCGGCGTCTAGCTTTTCAGACGGAGCCCCCCCGAGCGGGGGGCTTCTTTTTGCTGGTTCTTTGTTGTGACCTCCCCGCATTCCGCTATTGCCCTCGAGTCGGTCTCGAAGCGTTACGGCTCGAAGACCATCATCCGCGACGTCTCGTTCACCGTCCAGAAGGGCGAGATCGTGGGATTTCTCGGACCCAACGGCGCTGGGAAGACCACGACGATGCGCATGATCGCCGGTTTCACGACGGCCTCGTCCGGCCGGGTGACCGTGGCTGGCTACGACATGGCGACCCACAACCAGGACGCGGCGCACAAGATCGGCTACTTGCCGGAGCATCCGCCCCTGTATGACATGCTCGACGTCTCCCAGTACCTCCGCTTCGTTGCCCGGACAAAGGGTGTCCGGCGCTCTGAAATCAGGTCCGAGCTCGATCGGGTCGCCGCCGCCTGCAGACTCGAGGCGGTGCGGGACCGGGAGATCTACAAGCTCTCCAAAGGCTATCGCCAGCGCGTCGGTTTGGCCCAGGCGCTGCTCGGCAAGCCGGAGGTACTGCTGCTCGACGAACCCACGGCCGGGCTCGACCCGGGGCAGATCCAGGAAACCCGGGAGGTCATCCGCTCCTTCGGAGAGCAACACGCAGTGCTGCTGAGCACCCACATCCTTTCGGAGGTCACTCTGATCTGCCGGCGGGTCGCCATCATCAACCAGGGCCGCCTGCTCGCCATCGACTCGCCCAACGGCCTGCAGCGCGCCTCCGAGCAGACCAGCCGGGTAACGCTGACTGCCACCGCGCCGGCGGACGCCTTGCGGTCCGAGCTGCTTTCGCTGGCGGGCGTGCTGGGGGTGGCAATCCAGGAGGTGCCGGGATATCCGCGCATGCTGAACGTCGAGTGCCAGACCGATGCACGCGAAGGTGTGGAGGCTGCCATCGCCCGAGCGGTAGCCGGCCGCTGGGACCTGCATCGGCTTGAGCGCCAGCAGCCAACGTTGGAGAACATCTTTTTGCGCTACGTGAGTCAGGCGCCGGGCGAAGTGACGGCGCCATGAACGGTATGGTCGCCGTCTACCGCAAGGAGCTGCTGTCCTATTTTCGGTCGCCAATCGCCTATTTCGTGCTGGCCGTGTTCCTGGTGGGCACCGGGTACTTCTTTACCTATAACATGTTCATGACCGGCAGCGGCTCGATGACGGAGACTTTTCGGAACATGGGGATCCTGCTGCTGACGGTCAGCCCACTGGTGTCGATGCGGCTGTTCGCGGGAGAGTACAGCGGGCGGACGATGGAACTGCTCATGACCCTCCCGCTCAAGCCCTGGGAGGTGGTGCTGGGTAAATTCCTCGGAGCGGTCACGATCCTGCTGCTGATGACTGCAGGCACGCTTATCGACCTGGTGCCGCTGTATCTGTTCGGCAACCCGCAGACGACGACGATCATCGCCGGCTACATCGGGTTCGTGCTCCTGGGCATGGCCTGCCTCGCCGTCGGACAGTTCTTCTCGGCGCTGACGCACAACCAGATCGTCGCCGCCCTGATCACGGTCCCGGTACTGCTCAGCTTCTGGTTCATCGGGTATCTGCAGATTTTCCAGAACTCTTATGCGCTGCGCAGCCTGTTCGGCTACCTGTCCTTCGCGTTTCACTTCGCCGATTTCGTGCAGGGTCTGATACGCACCGAAGGCGTGACGTTCTTTGTGATCGTCAGCGCCATCGCGCTGACCCTGAACGCCAGCTATCTCCAGTGGAGGCGCTGACATGGACCATTTCTTCCGATCCGGACTGATCCTGCTCGCGGGGGTCGCCCTGCTTGGGACCGCCGGCGGGATCCACGCCATCTTTCTCGAAGCTACCCTGTGGACCGCGCTGCTTTCCGCAAGTGGCCTGGCGCTCCTGGCATGGGGGGCCTATGCGTTGCGCTCGGACCTCGGTGCGATGATCAAGCAGAGGCGCGGCGAGATCGTGCTGTACACCATCGGCGTCGTCGGCATGCTGTCGGCACTCGCGTATCTGTCGTCGATCTTCAACGTTCGCTTCGACATGACCGAGGAAGGGCGGTACTCGCTTTCCCAACAGACGGTGACCATGCTCGAGGGACTGGACAGGCCGGTCCACATCACGTTCTTTCACGATCCGATGATGCGTGAGACCGTCGAGCTCTACCAGCTCATCGCAAAGCAGACCGACAAGGTCACGGTCGAGTTCTACGACCCCATGCGCAACCCGGCGCAGGCGCGGTTGCGCGGGGTGCAATTCGCGGGTACCGCGCTCATGCAGAGCGAGGACCGCAAGCTTCAGGTCACCGGCTCCAGCGAAACCGACATCGCCAACGGGATTCTGCGCGTGTCGATGGGTGTGCAGCAGACGGTGTGCTTCCTAGAGGGACATCGAGAGCCGGATCCGTTCAGCAGCGAAACACACGACCATATGGAAGGTGGCGCAGGCCATTCCCACGGACTGGGCGCGCAATATGTGCTGCATCAGCAGCACGGGATGGCCAAGGCGCGCCACGCCCTGGAGACCATGAACTACAAGGTAGAGAAGATTTCGCTGGTCCGCAACGCGGGGGCCGACGCCTTGGCGCACTGCGGGCTGCTGGTAGTGGCCGGCCCCAAGCTCGCGCTGCTGCCGGCCGAGATTACCGCTATCCAAGCCTTCCTCGCCGCCGGCGGCAATGCCTTCTTCATGCTCGACCCTTTCGTGCGCTCCGGTCTGGAGCCCGTCCTGCGCGAGTACGCCGTAGTCCTCGACGACGACATCGTGATCGATCCGGTCAGCCATTTCTGGGCGGATCCGTCTTCGCCCGCGGTCAGCGAATACAACTACCATCAGATCGCCCGCGACCTGCCGCTGACCTTCTTCCCGGGCGCGCGGTCGCTTTCGCCCGCGCCGCGACCCATGCCGGGCGTGAACGTGATCCCGCTGGTCAATTCGTCGAAAGAGAGCTTCGGCGAGACCGACCCCGAGCGTGCGCAATTCGACAAGGGCGTGGATCTCCCCGGCCCGAGGACGTTGGTCGCGGTGGCCACACGCCGGCCGGCAGACCCCAATGATCCGGTGTATCGCTCGGAGGTTCAGGCCACCCCGGTTACCGCGCGCTCGCGTGTGGTGGTCACCGGCGATTCCGACTTCGCCACCAACTCGTTTTTCCACATCATGGGCAACGGCAATCTGTTTCTCAACGCGGTCAACTACCTCGCCGCCAGGGAAAACTTGATCGGTGTCGAGCCGCGCACGCACGACCTGCCCAGCGTAAACCTCACCAATCGGCAAATGAAGGGCACCTTCTTCCTTTCGGTGATCCTGATCCCGGCCCTGCTGGCTGTGATCGGAACCGCCGTATGGTGGAAGCAGCGATGAGGGCAGGCGGGATGCGCCCCAGGCTCGTGGCGGTATGGCTGCTGCTGCTGGCGCTGGTGGCGACGATCCTGTGGTTCGAGCGCGCCGCTCTGGTTGGCACGAGCGACCCTCAGGGGGAGCACCAGTCCGGCGATCGCATGTTGGTTCGCGCGCCGATGGACCAGATCGCGGTGATCGAGATCGCGCAGGGCGGAACGCTGCACCGTTTCGAGCGGGATGCCGCGGGAAGCTGGTTCTACCATGCGCACGGTGTCGATACCACGGGGGCGCTGGGGCAGCACGGTCATCAGGCCGATCCCGCTCAGGCGCAGCTGATCGAAAAAGCGTTCGCGGGGTTTGGCCGCACCCGGATGGAGCGCGACCTGGCAATCGATCCCGGCACAGACCCGTACGGGGTCACCCGGCCCGAAATGCTAGTCCTGGTCTACCGGGCGAACGATCCCAAGCCGCTGGGCCAGTATGCGGTCGGCGATGTTGCGCCCGACACCTATAGCCGCTACGTGCTGCCGCTCGGCAGTCCTGTCGTGGTGACGATCGCTAACTACCAGATCGACAATCTGCGGGGGCTGATCGCTGCCGTAGCCGGGCAGGCCGATCAGGCACAGGCAGCCAAGAGCGCTCCCTGACGTCCATTGGACACATCGCGCTCGGCACGCGCATACAGCGGTGACTGCCAGAGTTCAGGGAACAAGCCCGGCAGCGGCGGAAAGCAGTGACGGGTCCGCAGGCGGGACGCATTGAACCGATGCGTTGGACCGGACTCGCAACCCTGTTGTTCATCGGCTGTGTCGGCGACGCCAGCGCCCACACGGGCGGCACCATCGGGTTCGCCACCGTCACCGTCGACGGCACGTCGGTCCGCTACAGCCTCGCGCTGGGCCCGGCGTCGTTGCCCGCCCAGCTCGCCGAGCAGATGCGGCTGAGCGAGCCTGGCGCCGCACCCGACTATCAGCCGCTGCTCGACGCTGTAGCGCAGCACGTGCGCATCTCCGGCGACGGCCGTCCTTGCGAAGCCGCATCAGGGCAGGTGACGCCGCCTGCAGGCAGCCGCGCCAACCTGCTCGTCGTGATCCCGTTCAGGTGCAAAACCCCGCCTCGCGAGCTGTTCATTCGCGACGATCTGTTCGATCTGCTGGGCAGCGATTACCACACGCTCGCCAACATCCAGTGGGATGGCGGCAGCCAGCAGTTCGGGTTCCAGCCCGACGCGCGCGAGACGCGCGTTGCCATCCAGTCCGGCGCGTCGGCACGCGGCGCGGGGAGTTTCTTCACCCTGGGCATCGAGCACATCCTGTTCGGGTTCGATCACCTGCTGTTCCTGCTCGCGCTGGTGCTGCGCGGCGGCAACCCGTGGTCGCTGCTCAAGATCGTGACCGCCTTTACCGTGGCCCATAGCATCACGCTCGCCCTGGCAGGGTTCGATATTCTGGTCTTGCCCGACCGCGTCGTGCAGGCGGTGATCGCCCTGTCTATCGCCTACGTGGCGGCGGAGAACCTGTTCCTGAAGCGGCCGGTTTCGCACCGCTGGGCCGTGAGCTTCCTGTTCGGGTTGGTGCATGGCATCGGTTTCGCGGGAGTGCTGCGCGAGCTTCAGCTCCCGGCGCGGGAAGTGATCTGGCCGCTGCTCTCCTTCAATCTCGGAGTGGAGGCAGGACAGGCGATGGCTGTCGTGATCGCGCTGCCGCTGCTCATCTGGGTACGACAGTTCCGGTGGGAGCCGCGCGCGGTGGCGGCGGTATCGGCCGTGGTCCTGGCGGTGGGGCTGGCGCTGTTCGTCGAGCGGGTGATGTTCTAGTACTTCAACCCATTAGTTCCACCTCTCACCACGAAGGCACGAAGAAAGCCGAAAAGGGCGAGAACGTGGAACATCGGCAAGGCACACCTGTCTGCCGGGCGATGTTTCGTAACTACCGTGTCGCTGTACTAGGGCGCCTACACTCAGTGTTGGGTGTTGCCTCAAAGCAACCCGCGCTCGGCGAAAGACATCATCGAATTCCCGCCGACGATGAAGTGATCCAGCACCTTCACGTCCACTAGCGCGAGCGCCTGCTTGAGCGCCTGGGTCAGCAGCTCGTCGGCGCGGCTGGGCTCCGCCAGCCCGGACGGGTGGTTATGGGCGAAAATCACCGCGGCCGCATTGTGCTGCAGCGCAAAGCGCACGACTTCCCGGGGAAACACACTGGTCTGCGTGAGCGTGCCGGAGAACAATTCCTCCATCGCCAGGAGCCGGTTCTGCGCATCGAGGTAGAGTGCAACGAACACCTCGCGCTCACGCCGCGCCAGGTTGAGCCGCAACCACTGGCGCACGGCCTCGGGTGAGCTGAGATTGTCGCGGCTTTTGACCTCCTCCCCGAGTGCACGCCGGACGATAGCCAGCACCGCCGCCACCTGCGCGGACTTGGCAGGCCCGAGACCGCTGAACCTCTGAACGTCAGCATGGCGTGCATGCAGCAGACCGGAGAAGCCTTGGAAGGCATCGAGCAGCTCGCGGGCAAGGTCCACCGCGCTCTTGCCCTTCACGCCGGTGCGCAGGATGATCGCCAGCAGTTCCGGGTCGGTGAGGCTATCCGCGCCGCGCTCGAGCAGCTTCTCACGCGGCTTTTGGTCTTCGGGCCAGTCGGCGATGCCCATAGTCTTCCTTGCATGGCGCGGGGCGCCGTGAGGACCGTCGCCCGGGGCTTCGGCACGCAGCGTCCCTGGCTCGTTGGTTGCGTGCGGTATATTACACTTAGCCTTTTCCGGTCCCTGCTATGAACGCTTCCGGCCTCCGCCGCATCCTGCTCGGCCTCACGGGCGGCATCGCCGCCTACAAGGCTGCTGAGCTCACGCGCCTGCTGGTCAAGGATGGTCACGATGTTCAGGTCGTGATGAGCGAGGCAGCCTGCCGGTTCGTGACGCCGATCACGATGCAGGCGCTGTCCGGAAAGCCCGTGGCCACAGACCTGTGGGATGACTCCGTCCCCAACGCGATGGGACACATCGAGCTGTCGCGCGACCGCGAGCTCATCGTCGTGGCCCCGGCCAGCGCCGACTTCCTGGCGAAGCTCGCGGCCGGACTGGCGGACGATCTCCTCTCGACCCTATGCCTGGCACGCGAGTGCCCGTTGCTCGTCGCTCCCGCTATGAACCGGCAGATGTGGGAAAACCCAGCGACTCAGCGCAACATCCAGCGGCTCCGGGAAGACGGTGTGCGCATCCTCGGCCCCGCCAGCGGTGACCAAGCCTGCGGCGAGGTGGGGATGGGGCGAATGCTCGAGGCGGAGCAGCTCTACCAGGAGATCCTGGCGGCTTTGGCGCCGCCGGTGCTGGCGGGCGTAAGGGTGCTGATCACTGCGGGCCCGACCTTCGAGGCCATCGATGCAGTGCGCGGGATCACTAACCGCAGCTCCGGGCGCATGGGCTACGCGGTGGCCCAAGCGGCGCTGGAGGCGGGCGCGCAGGTCACCCTGGTTTCCGGTCCCACCTCCCTGCCGCCGCCAGTCGGCGCCCGAGTCGTGCACGCGATTTCGGCTGAAGACATGCTCGCTGCCGTCAACGCAGAAGTCGATAACGCCCAGGTCTTCATCGGTGTGGCAGCGGTCGCCGACTACCGGGTCGCGAAGCCAAGCGAGCAGAAGATCAAGAAGAGCGACCAGTCATTGACACTCGAGCTGGTGCCGACGGTCGATATCCTGGCATCGGTCGCCGCTCGACCCAAACCGCCCTTCTGCGTCGGCTTTGCGGCCGAGAGCCATAATCTCGACCAGTTTGCGGAGGAGAAGCGCAAGCGCAAGCATCTGCCGCTGCTGGTCGGCAATGTCGCGCAGAACGCCATCGGCGCCGAACAGAGCGAGATCGTGTTTTACGACGACACCGGTCGCCATCCCCTGCCCCGCGCGCCGAAGATCGAGCAAGCGCGCGCGTTGGTGCGGCACATGGCTGCGCTTCTCAGGATGAAGGGTGAAGGGTGAAGGGTGTAGCTTCTATGATGTAGTCCGTCGAAGCAGAGATGAGGCGGGCGGAGCTTCGACCCGAACCCGTACCGCCTAGGCCATGAACCACCCAGGTGCAGCTTCACCCTTCAGACCTTCACCCTTCACACCTTCACGCATTCACTCATTCACGCCTTCACTTCCTCCGATGCGCACCATCGACGTCAAGCTCCTCGACTCCCGGCTGAAGGAGTATCCACCCGCATACGCCACCCCGGGGTCCGCAGGCCTCGACCTGCGTGCGTGCATCGACAGCACGCTGGAGATCCGCCCCGGCCAGACCGAGCTGATTCCCTCGGGCATGGCGATGCATCTCGGCGATCCCGGGCTGGCCGCAGTGGTGCTGCCGCGTTCGGGGCTGGGCCACAAGCACGGCATCGTGCTGGGCAACCTGGTCGGGCTGATCGACTCGGACTACCAGGGACAGATCTACGTGTCGGTGTGGAATCGCGGGCAGCAGACGTTCACCCTGAAGCCGATGGAGCGCATTGCGCAGCTCGTGATCGTCCCGGTGCTGCAGGTCGCGTTCAACGTCGTCGACGAGTTCGAGGAGAGCGGGCGCGGGGCAGGCGGGTTCGGCAGCACCGGGAAGCACTAGTACTGCCACACACTAATTCCACCTCTCACCACGAAGACACGAAGGCACGAAGAAAACCGGAACGAGGGGCTATGAGGGCTTCCGGCGCTCGCCGGCTTTACCATCCGATGTTTCGGAACTGATGTGTAAGGGCAGAAATAAGAAAGGCGCGTATCGCTACGCGCCCCTTCGTTGCCCGGCGACCGGACCGTCGGCTATTCCGGTTTGTACGGGTCGGGGACCTCGCCCTCCGCGATGCGGCGGCGTTCTTCAGAGCGCATGAAGGTCAGCACCGCAGTGATCTCCTCGCCGCTCATGGTCGTGCCGAAGGCGCCCATCGTGCCGCCCATGGAACGGTTGGTCACACCCACGGCGATGGTCGTATAGATCCCGGTGTTGGTGTTGCCCGAATAGGGGAACCTGCCGCAGGTCAGGCACGGGCCCTTGCCCCCCTTGCCGCCGCCGCCGTGACAGAAGGAGCAGCGCTGCGCGTACTTCTCCCGCCCGAACTCGACCACTTTCGCGTCGTCGATCGGCAGTTCCATATCGGTCTCATTCATCTTGTGCTGGGCCGCCGCTATCGGCGCCGAGAGCCAGCTCAAGCCCATGCTCAACCCCAGTACGAGCAGTCCCGGGGCCACCAGCCTGGTCAAGATCAGGGAAACACGCCCAATCATGATCTCCTATCCTCCTTCGTATTCGGTCTGTCGCTCGACTGCCGATCAGCTAAGCGGCGCGTAGAAGGGAATCTTGTAGCTTTCGACCGTCTGCTTGATTTTGCCGTTCTCCAGCATTTCCTCGATGCCCTGGTTGAGGAACTCGAGCAGGGTCTTGTCCTCCTTGCGCACAGCGAAGCGCATGTTGAAGCGATGCTCCGGCAGCGGCGAATACCCTTCGACCAGGTGAAACTTCGCGTTCGGGTAACGCTGTGCCGCTGCAGAGAATGCGGGGCCCCAGATCAGCGCGGCGTTGATCTCGCCATCGACCAGACCCTTCATCACCCGATCCTCGCCGAAGTACAGCGACCGGTCGTAGCCGTTGTCGAACAGCCAGGCGTCTGCCGGTGTGGACATGTTGACACCGATCTTCATCCCCGCCTGCTTCAGATCTTCGATGGTGTGCATCCCTTCGGCCTTGCCCTGCACCACCAGCACGTAGGCCATGCTCATGTGCGGCCGGGTGAAGGTCAGCCTGTCCATTCCCATCCCGTCGTCCTCCTCGCCGCTGTCGCCGAGACTGAGGAACACATCGCAGCGCTTGACCAGGATCGAATCGCGGAACGCCCGCTGCACGCTGGCTCGCGACCGCACATTCACCCAGTACATCTCGACGCGCATGCCCCCACGCTTGGCCAGGTCGCGAATGATCTCGACGTCGAAGCCAGGCGGGTCGGTGTTGACCTGAGCGAACGGGTAGGTATACGGATAGGCACATGCATACAGAACCCCTTTTGCCTTGGACTTTTCCAGCGCGTCCGTAATCTCGTCGGGATCCTGCTGCTGGGCCACGGCGGGGATTACAGCCAGGGCCGAGGCCAAGGCCAGAGCGGTTATCTTCAGCAATCTCATCGAGCACACACTCCTTTGGTAGCGCGAGTTTCAGCGGCTCCCCTTCGGGGCGAATGTTACCCGATTTCAAGGCGGAGGCGGGAGCAGAAAAAAGAAGGGAGGGCATCACGCCCTCCCTTCAACTCCTGCTGAGGAACTACGATCTGACGCGGATCAGTCGACCGCGAACACCATCAGACCGCCGCCTTTGGTGTGGGTCTTGAGCCAGTCGGCGAAGTACAGAGGCCAGATCCCGCCACCACCCGCGCCGTACACGATGGCTACGTACTGCTTGCCGTTTGCGGTGAAGGTGGTCGGGTTGCCGTGGATGCCGGAGCCAGTCTGGAAGGCCCACAGGTCTTCGCCAGTCTCGTCGTCCACCGCATGGAAGTAGCCTTCCGGATCGCCGTAGAACACCAGCCCGCCGCCCGTGGCCATGATGCCGCTGGTGGCCGGGTAGCTCTGGGCCTTGGCCCAGACGAGCTTGCCGGTGGCCGCATCGAAGGCTTTGATGTGGCCCGCTCCGGCGTTGAAGGTGATGACCTTCGCGCCCAGGTACCACTCGCCGCGCTTCCACTCCATCTTCTTGGCCTGCAGGTCCATCGCGAAGTCGTAGACCGGCACGTAGACCATCTTCGTGCGGTGGCTGTACGCCATCGGGTGCCACTCTTTACCGCCGTCCAGCGAGGGGGCGATGTCGGTGGTGACCTTGTCGTAGACCACGTCCTTCTCGGGCCAGTTGTAGATCGGCTTGCAGTTGTTGGCCGGAGTGATGGGCTTGGTCCAGTTCACCCGCTGCAGGGCCGTGACCCACACGCACTTGTGCTCCTTGCCGGCCTTGCCTGCGACAGTGGCGTCGCGATCGATACCGTAGACGTGGCCGTTGCGCGAGCCGTGCAGCCAGAGCTTCTTGCCGCCGATGTCGACCAGGATCATCTCGTTCACGCCGTCGTAGTCGTACGGATCGTTTGGCGTGTAGTTGAAGTACGAGAGGATCTTGCCTGTGTCGGGATCCATCACCAGGTTGCTGTTGGAGAACAGGTTGTCCCCGACGCGGACGTGACGGTCGAAGTCCGGACCAGGGTTGCCCACCGGCCAGAACAGGCGGTTGGTGGCCTTGTCGTAGGCACCGGTGATCCACGCCGAGCCGCCGCCATACTTCCAGGACTCGCCGGGCCAGGTGTCGTTGCCGGGCTCACCCGGGCCAGGGATGGTGTAGGTCTGCCACACCAGCTCGCCCGTGTCGGCGTTGATCGCCTTGATCCAGCCGCGCACCCCGTATTCCGCGCCGGCCGTGCCGAAGATGATCTTGTTGCGCAGGGCCATCGGCATGATGGTGAAGGTCTCGGCGTAGGTGTAGTCGCCGTGCTTCTTGTCCCACACCACTTTGCCGGTCGCGTTGTCGAGTGCCACGATGTGCGCATCGAGTGTGGCCAGGTAAACCTTGTTCTTGTAGACGGCAACACCGCGGTTGACCACGTCGCAGCACAGCTTCGGGAACACGTCGCCCGGCAGTTCGCGGTCGTACTTCCACGCGATCTTCCCGGTGGCTGCATCCGCCGCGATGACCTTGTTGAACGAGGTCGTGACATAGATCATGCCATCGACCACCACAGCCTGGCTGTCCTGGCCTTCCAGCACGCCGAAGGACAGGTTCCAGACCGGACGCAGCTTGCTGACGTTGTCCTTGTTGATCTGCTTCAGCGGGCTGTAACGGGTGGTTTCATAGTCCCGCCCGTAGTGCAGCCAGTTGCTCGCATCCTTGTCGGCATTGAGGAGCATGTCGTCCGTGACATAGCGCGGATACAGCTTGGACTCAAGCGTATCCACACCCTGCGCGGAGACCCACCCCGGGATGCCCACTACCGCCGCAGCGGATAGGGCAAGTGCCGCTTGCTTTAGCGACAGGTTCATTAGGAACACCTCCCGATCGATGGCGCCTTGCATTCGGACTATGCGCGCCCGAGGCGCGGCGCCGGTTGTTGATTGACTGCTTCTTGTAACGACGTCCGAGTTTACTTCCGAGGAACGTGCTGCTTGGGGAAACAGCGCCTGTGAACATAAAAGAAGGGCACTGCCTTGTCAACCAGTTTCCACGCGGGTTTCCACGCGGGTCTCCGCGCGACGATGCCAGCGGTTATTGCGCTGCACCACAGTGGCGAGCGACGCGGTCGCGCCGCTTCTGTCAGCCCAGTCGCAGCACCAGCAGCGCGATGTCGTCCTGCCTGCTTTCGCTCCCGAGGTGCGCGAGCAGTGCATCGAGGACACGCTGCAGCCCCGCCAGCGGCTCCGCTCCGCGCATGTGCTGGCGCAGGCGCAGCACGCCGAAGGGCTCGCCGAGCGGGTTGACAGCCTCGATCAGCCCGTCGGAGAAGAACGCGAGGCGTCCGTCGCCTCCCGTGTCCAAAACGGTGCAGGCGGCGTCGAATGCATGGTCGGGCAATATTCCTAAGGGGAGGTGGCGCGAACGCAGGGCCTCGCTTGGCACGTCGCCGGTATCGCGCAACCATAAGCCCGTCGGGATGCCACCGTTCCACAGCCGCACAAGCCTCCCGTCCGGCTCGACCTCGACCAGCACAGCGGCGATGAAGTGATCGCTGCGACCGGCCTCCCGCACGGAGCGGTTCATCTCACGCGCGATGGCGCCCAGCGGCAGGCCCTGTGCAGCCGCGCGGTAGAAAGCCTGCAGGGCGGGCACCAGGCTGACGGCTGCTGCGAGGCCGTGCCCGGTGGCGTCTGCGAGCAGCGCTGTCAACCCGCCCGAGGCCGTGCGCTGGGCGGCCACGGCATCGCCGCTGAACCGATCCGACGGGATCACCGTCCACGTCACTGCCGGGTCGCGCAGGCCGTCGTGCTGCAGGAAGCCGCCGAGCGCGGCGGCGGCGGGATCCAGGGCGGCGTTGTCGCGGTCGCCCGCCGGCTTTTCGATGCCCTCCCCGTTACGCCCGCCCATACGCGCTCAGAGCCCTACGGCTGTGGCTGCGAGGGGCA
>Ga0105094_10001289_pt1 | contig 13096 bp, 10 predicted proteins | sample PPLLak1March2015_2_FD_87023 | JGI IMG/M metagenome (GOLD analysis project Ga0105094, IMG submission 87023) | Freshwater sediment microbial communities from Prairie Pothole Lake near Jamestown, North Dakota, USA - PPLs Lake P8 Core (3) Depth... | ecosystem: Environmental > Aquatic > Freshwater >...
CCGGCGGACCTGCCATCCAGGCCGCGGCCGAGTCGGGCAACCCGGCAGCGTTCAAGTTCCCGCGCGCCTGGCTCGAAGGCACCTGGGATTTCTCTTTCAGTGGACTGAAGACCGCCGTGCTGCGCGAGGTGCGCAAGCGGCAGCCGGAACTTCAGGCCGGGGTCGAGGCGCCGCGGCCAGGCCTGCCCATCGCCGATCTGGCGGCCTCCTTTCAGGAGGCGGTCGCCGACGTGCTGGCAGAGAAGACCATCGCCGCGGCCAGAGAGCACAAGGCGGCTGAGATCCTGGTCGCCGGGGGAGTCTCAGCCAACCGCGCGCTGCGTGAGACCTTCCAGGCCCGGGCCGAGATCCCGGTGCGAACACCACCGCTCTCCCTGTGCACCGACAACGCGGCGATGATCGGCGCCGTCGGCCACTGGCGCTTCCTGGCCGGGCAGCGCGACGCGTTGGACATCGATGCCATGCCGACCTGGCCCCTGGTCGGCTGAACCTTCAGCCCGCCCCTTCGTCCTGCGCTGCACAGGTCACGCCGTCCGTCGCGGCCGTGAGGAAGACATTCGGGGTCAGCCCGGTCGCCTGATGGTATTCGCGCGCCACCTGCGCGGCGAAATCGCCGGCGCGCGCATCGACCAGCGCCACGGCACAGCCGCCGAAACCCGCCCCGGTCATGCGGGCGCCGAAACAGGCCGGATGCCGCCGGGCGGCTTCTACCATCCGGTCCAGCGCCTCGCTTGAGACCTCGTAGTCCTGCGCCAGACTGGCGTGGCTGGCGTTCATCAGCTGCCCGAAGTCGGCCGCCTGCCCGCGCGCCAAAGCCGCGCCCGCTTGCTGCGTACGTTCATTCTCAGTGATGACATGCCGCGCACGTCGAAGGAGGAGCGGGTCGAGCGATGCGCCACGGCTTTCCAGATCGGCCCGGGTCACATCCCGCAGGGCCGGACGGCCGAAGAACGCCGCCGCAGCTTCGCATTGAGCGCGCCGCTCGTTGTACACCGAGCCGACCAGGCCGCGCCGGGTTCCCGTGTCCAGCACGGCCACCGCCGCACCCAGTGGAAGCGGCAGCGGGTTCATCTCCAGGCTTCGGCAGTCGAGCAGCAGGGCATGCCCGGCACGACCGCAGGCGCTGATGAGCTGGTCCATGATCCCGCAGTGGACCCCGACCCATTCGTGCTCGGCTGCCTGCGCCAGGCGGGCCATCGCCACAGGATCCCAGGGGATTTCGGCAGACAGGGCGAAGGCCCGCGCCGCGGCCAGCTCGAGAGCCGCGGACGATGACAATCCCGCCCCGCTGGGGATGTCGCCGGCGACGATGCCCTGCCAGCCTCTGAGCGGCAGCCCCGCTCGGCGCATCACCCAGGCGACTCCCTTGACGTACTCCATCCACCCCGGGCCGCCGTGGGCCTCGTCGCCCAGCGTAAGCTCGACCTCCTCGCCAAAATCGAGCGAGCGCAGGACAAGCCGGCGGTCGAGGCGCGGCTGCACGGCGATCCAGATGGCCGGCTCGATGGCCATCGGCAGGACGAAACCCTGGTTGTAGTCGGTGTGCTCCCCGATCAGATTCACCCGGCCCGGAGCGCGAATCCAGTGGGTCGGCCGGCGCTGGAAGCGGGACTCAAAAGCCTCGGCCAGTCTGCGCGGCACGCTGCCCGATTCTGAGATGGACGGCAGACTCACTGCGTACCCCGCGAGCGGAAGTGTTCCTCGGGGAGTTCGCGCAACCGCTCGGCGGCCTGCTCCGGCGTGATATCACGCTGCGGCTCAGCCAGCATCTCATATCCAACCATGTACTTCTTCACCGCGGCCGAGCGCAGCAGCGGCGGATAGAGGTGCGCGTGCAGCTGCCAGTGGGGGTGATCCTGGCCGTCGGTCGGGGCGCCGTGCCAACCCATTGAGTAGGGGAAGGCGACCTCGAACAGGTTGTCGTAGCGGGTGAGCAAGCGTTTGAGGCTTCGGGCGAGCGCGGCGCGCTCAGCCGCGGTCAGTTCCGGCAGGCGCGCCACTGGTCGCCGCGGCACGATCAGGGTCTCGAAGGGCCAAACAGCCCAGTAGGGAACGATCGCCAGCCAATCGGGCTCCTCGATGACGACCCGTTCACCTCGTCCCACTTCCAGGTTGGCATAGTCGAGCAGCAAGGGCGAGCCCGCGGTGCGGAGATAGAGCCTCTGCTGCTGATCCTCCTTGGCCGCTTCGTTGGGGAGACCATTGCTGGCCCAGATCTGGCCGTGCGGGTGCGGGTTCGAGCAGCCCATGATCTCGCCCTTGTTCTCGAACACCTGCACCCAGGTGTAGCGCTCACCCAGTTCGGCGGTCTGTGCCGCCCACACATCCACGACGGCGGCGATATCAACAACGGGCATTTCCGCCAGCGTCAGGTCGTGGCGGGGTGAGAAGCACACGACTCGGCAGACGCCCTGGGCGCCGGCGGCCTGAAGCAGGCTTTCTTCCCGGGCGGCCTCACCGGGCGTCCCCGGTAGCAGCGCGGGGAAGTCGTTGTCGAAAACGAACGTGCCCCGATAGTCCGGGTTGCGGCGGCCGGCGGCGCGCGCGTTCCCCGGGCACAGGTAGCAGGCCGGGTCGTAGGTTGGCAGGGATGGCGGCCGGGCGGGCTCGACCCGGCCCTGCCAGGGCCGCTGCGTCCGCTGCGGGGAGACGAGCAGCCACTCGCCGGTCAGCGCGTTTCGCCGGCGGTGAGGCATCAAGAACGCGGGCGAAGCGGGCACGCGCCTCCGGCTACGCGGCGGGGGTCTCAGGTCCTCCGCCCTGCGGCCTCCAATACGGCCGCCAGGCCAGCGCCAGGAGTTGAACGCTGATGTCGGCCTTCTTCGGCTTGATGAGAATCTCTTCGAGCGTCTCGGCCTGCGGGTCGGCTCGCGCGCCCAGGGCGGCTGCCTCGGCCTGGAATTCGGCTTCCATGTCCTCCAACTGCTTCTTGAGGGTCTCGACGTTCTCCTCGGCGCGGTCGATATCCTCCTTCTCCTTCATCGAGCGGCCGACGCCGCGCGCCGCGGTGGTGGCGCGGCCGATGGTCGTGCCGCGTGCCCTGCGCCCGACGACGGCGCCCAGGAGCGTGGCGCCGATGGAGATCGCAGTCTGGGTCTTCTGCTGACTGGCCTGGTCTTTCTCGCGGTCGACTGTCTGCTCAGCGCGGCGCAGGCGCTCCTGCAGGCGGGCCAGCGCCGGTGCGTGCTTGCGGCGCAGCGCCTCGACAGCTTCGTCGCGGTCCTCGCGCGTCGCCTGCTGCAATCGGATGCGGAAATCGCGTTCCGACTCCCCCGGGCGCGAGATCTGGCGCAGGCTCGAGCTCCTGTAAAGCTGGAGCGTCCGGGCGCCGTACAGCCAGGTGACGAAGTCTTTGTTCCAGGCGGCGTAGCTCTTGGGCTTGGTGGCCGCGGCCGGCAGCTCGGCGAACTCGGCCTCCGGCTGAGGCGACCTCGCCAAATCGGCCGGCGCGAAGATTGCCTCTTCGGCCTGGTCCCACGTGACCGGGATCGCGGCGTCGCTCACCGGCGTGGTGCACACGAGGTCCACCGTTTCGTTGACGTTGGCCTTGACGTTGCTGTAGTGTACCCGGGCGGCGCCGACGATGACCGGGCGATAAACCAGTGTGCCGCCGCTGGGGGCGGCGGTGCGCGGGGTGATGAAGTACTGCTCGACCTCGGCCGGAGGGGTGGGGGCGGAGGCGCTGATGGGCGGCGGGGCGGATGCCGCCACCGCCTTCTGGGGAGGCTTGGTGGCCGGGGACTTCCCTTTGAACGGCTCCATCAGCACTTTGATCTGCTCGCGGGTCAATGGCCCGCGCAGGTAGGACATCGCCCAGCGGGTCTGGAAGACCACCGCCTCATCCTCGTGGGTGTTGTGCATCAGGAAAACGCGGTTGCCCAGTCCCGCCAGGATCTGCTCCAGGCGCCCGCGGTTGAACGTCGATGAAGCGCTGGCGGCGGCGCCTTCCAGACCTTCGAGCACGCGCATCTTGTCGCGTTCGGTCTGCAGGCGCCCGAGGAACCATGTTCCCGCGTTGGACAGCCCTTTGTAGTCGAGGTCGACCGGGTTCTGGGTGGCCAGCACGACGCCCAGGCCGTAGGCGCGGGCCTGTTTGAGCAGCGTCAGGAGCGGCGTCTTGGACGGCGGGTTGGCGACGGGTGGAAAGTAGCCGAAGATCTCATCCATGTACAGGATCGCCCGCAGGCTGGTCGTTCCGGATTGGGTCCGCATCCAGCCCAGCACCTGCGTGAGCAGGAGCGAGACGAAGAACATCCGCTCGGCGTCGTTGAGATGGGCGATGGAGAAGATGCACACGCGCGGCTTGCCCGAGGGCGTGTGCAGCATGCGGCCCGGGTCGAGGGCCTCGCCCTCCAGCCAGGTCTCGAACCCCGGCGCCGCCAGCAGGTTGTTGAGCGCCATGACCAGAGAGAAGCGCTCCTTGGATGGGTAGAAGGTTTCCAGCTCGAGGACCCCGACCTTGGGCACAGGCGGCTTCTGGATTTGCTCGATCAACCCGGGCAGGTCCAGGTCCCTACCTTGCTTCCAGGCGTAGCCCAGGATCGTTGAGAGCAGGATGTGTTCACGGCTTTGAATGGGGTCGGCTTCGATGCCAAGCAGGCCGAGCAGGCTGGTGACTGTCGTCCCGATCCGTTCCTGCAGCAGCTCAGCGTCGTCGAGCAGCGCCGCCTCGGGCGCGGCGAAGGACTTGAGGATCGAGACCGGCAGGCCGGCATTGCTGCCCGGGGTGTAGATCACGAACTCGGCCGCATCGCGCAGCCGCTGTATGCGTTCACCTGACTGCCCCCAGTCGGCCAGGCCTTTCTTCCACATCTCCGCCTGTTGCTTGGCGTACTCCGCCGGCGTGAGGCCCTTCTTGCGCGCCTCCTCCTCGTTGATCCACGGCAGGAAATCCTCGCCTTTCAATCCCGGGAACGTCAACAGCAGGTTGGGTAGATCGCCCTTGGGATCGATGACGATGGCCGGGATGCCGTCCAGGGCGGCTTCCTCGAGGAGCCCGATGCACAACCCGGTCTTGCCGCTGCCCGTCATCCCCACGCAGACGGCATGCGTGACCAGGTCGCGCGAGTCATACAGCAGCAGCCCCTTCTCCAACTCCTTGGTCTTGAGAGAATACGGCCGTCCCAGGTAGAACACTCCCAGCTTCTCGAAGTCTTCCATGCAGCAGGCTCCTGTTGGTCCTCGGCCGACCAGTCTCAGGGCGCGGCCGCGGCGTAGACGCGCTCGAACTCGGCCAGGTAGCGCTCGGCCAGCGCCGGGCTGTGGATGATCAGCACGCCTTCGTCATTGTACTCCTCAGCGCTGCGAGTGAAATTGTATGACCCGGTCCACACGCTGGCGCCGTCGATGATGACCACCTTGTGGTGCATGTCGCCGGGGTTGCCGTCCAGGCGGATGTCGAGGCCGTCGCGCAGCAACCGCTCATACTCGGCGCCGGCGGAATCGGCCTGGGAGGCCTCCACGACGACGCGCACCTCCACGCCGGCGGCGTCCCGTTCGATCAAGGCCTCGGCCAATCCGTCGCTGGTGAAGGCGTAGGCCATGACTTCGACACGCCGCTGCGCGCCGCGCACCAGCTCGATCAGCCGACGTGCCACACCGTCGTCCGGCGCGAACAACACCTCGACGTTGACCCCGTCGACCGAGACCCGCGGGTAGGGGGTATCCCGCAGCGAGAGCTCGCCGAAACGGTCGTCGACGAACATCTCCTCGAACTCGTGGGTGAAATCCTCAGCCACCTGGCTCGAGCGGAGATGCAGGAGGTTGTTGTCCCCGTGGTAGGCGCTGTCCACGGTCAGGTTCATCGAGCCGGCGAAGACCTCGGCCCGGTCGATGACGACGAACTTGTGGTGCATCAACGACTCGCGCCGGTCACCCAGCACGTCGACGCCGCCGGCGGCCAGTTCCTGCACCTCCTGCTCCAGGAGGTTGTCGCTGTCGGTCACCAGGCGGACCGCCACGCCGCGCTCGGCGGCCCTCAGCAGAGCGTCGCGGATGCTCCACAGGTCGAAGTTGTACACGGCCACGTCAACGGAGTAGGCGGCCTGATCGATCGCCTGCGCCAGGACCGCATCCGGCCCGCCGCGCAGCGTGCCGGCGGCCGGGCCTTCCGGCTCCGAGAAGTACACCTGAAGCGAGGTGGCCGCCAAGGGAGTCGGACCCGGCGCCGGGGTGCTGCGGTCCCCGCGCAACAAGGCACACAGTGCGCCCAGCAGGGCGATGAGGGTCAGGGTCCCGAGCGCGGCAGTCCTCATGGACGGGGAAATGCCTTGGCGCATGAGGGTCAGTCCGTCGCCCGGAATTGGCGAGTGTGGACGACGGGGTCGTGTCTGGTCAGGATTCGCTCTCGGCGATGCGGGCCGCCTCCTGGATGAGCTGGTCGAGGGCGGGATTCTCTAGTTGGTCGGCCGAAGTGAGCCGCACGTGCCGGGCGCGTTTGCCGACACCCTCGAGCAGCCCGGCGGGGTCGTGCAGATCGGTCCCGCGGTTGAAGATCAGGTCGACGCGAGCATCTTGCAGGCCGATGGCGCAGAACTGGCGCTTCATTCCCGAACCGCAGGCGAACCCGATCTGCCCCCAATCGAGGTAGGCTTCTTCCTCGAGTTCGGCCACCAGTGCGCGGATGCGGGCGCGCAGCTGCAGTGCCAGTGCCTGCGCCCCCGGAGTGTGCTGATCGAGGACTTCGCGGATCTCGGGGTCAAGCGGCTGTTCCGCGTGTCGCCTCGCTTGGCGCCGCGGCCAGGATTCCAGGGTGCGAGGCCGCGCGGCAGGAACCGGTCCTTCAGGACAGGACGGAGCAACGTGGTCGTGCGGGTATCTTCATTGATACCACGAAGGCGGGGACCACGAAAGGGGGCCCGCGCAGGGACGGAGGAGGAGGCTTGGCTGCCTTCGCGAGGCCGCCAGCGTGCGCGGCCGAGGCGGGTGCGCCGCCTGCCCGCCACGCGGCGCGGCGATGGGTCGCGATCGGCCGCCGGCGACTGGGAAGGCGAGCTCGGACGCTCCCGAGACGGGTTGTCTGACAACTCCGGCGGGAAGATCCCGGCCGTCAAGGCATTGCCGGCTGCCCTGTGGGCACCTCGAACAGCTGTTCTTCCGGTCCAGGAGGCCGGATTCGGCGCACCGCACGCCGTCCGAACAGCCTGATCGAGGCCGTTTCGCGGGCGCCTGGGGCCCTTCTGGGGACGCGCGAAGCCCGGCGAATTCATGCCCGACGCGCTTGCGCACTTGCCGGTGTTGCATCTAAAATAGTCCAAATTCCGAACTCGACCATGACACAACAGGTCGTCAGGATATAGTCGACCAAAGGAGAGAATCATGGCAGTGCGACGCAAGAAGACGGTCAAGAAGGTCGTGAAGAAGGCGCGCAAGCCGGTGGCAAAGAAGGCCGTGAAGCGCGCCAAGAAGGTCGTGAAGAAGGCGGCCAAGAAGGTGGCCAAGAAAGCCAAGAAACCGGCTAAGAAGGTAGCCAAGAAAGCCAAGAAAGCCAAGAAGGTCGTGAAGAAGGCCGTCAAGAAGGCCGTCAAGAAGGCAGTCAAGAAGCCGGCCAAGAAGGCGGTCAAGAAGGCGGTCAAGAAGGCCGCGCCCAAGCCGGCCGCCAAGCCTGCCCCCCGGCCGGCGCTGGCCGCCCCGACGGGCCCTATCGCCGCGCCCCCGCGGATCAAGGCCTGGCACGTCGTCCGCGCCAGCGACACTCCGTCGTTGATCGCCGAGAAGTACTACGGCACGACGGATCAGGCGAAGTGGATGGCAGTGTACGAGGTCAACAAGTCGGTGATCGGCCCGGATCCGAACCAGCTTCGGCCCGGCCTGCTGCTGCGCATCCCCGAAGCCTAGCCTGACGAAGAGGCGCACTCGCCCACCGCCCGCCTGTGCGCGGGCGGTGGCGATTCAGGCCCTTGGTCCAGCTGGGCCGCGGGGCAAGAGACCCCGCAGGAGATCGCGCGCCAGCCCCGGACCGCGGTAGACCAGCCCGGTGTAGACCTGCACCAGGCAGGCCCCGGCATCGAGCTTCTCCTGGGCGTCACGCGCAGCGAACACCCCGCCGATGCCGATGATCGACAAGCGGCCGCGCGTCAGGCGGGCGACCTGGCGGATGACCTCGGTCGAGCGCGCCCGCAGGGGCGCGCCGCTCAAACCGCCGCTTTCCGTGCATGTCGAGGATCGGAGACCCTGGCGCGAGAGCGTGGTGTTTGTGGCGATCACCCCCTCAAGCCCGGCGCCCTCGATCGCGGCAACGGCGTCCTCCACCTCGCCCTCGGACAAGTCCGGGGCCAGCTTGACCAGGAGCGGCACCCGGCGTCCGCCGGATTGAGCCAGCCGCGCGCGTTCAGCTGCCAGGTCCCCGAGCAGGCCCTCCAGGAGGTCGCGTGCTTGCAGGCGGCGCAGCCCGACCGTGTTAGGCGACGAGACGTTCACCACCAGATAGTCGGCCACGGGTGCGAAGGTGCGCAGCAGAGAGCGGTAGTCTTCCACGGCGCGCTCGAGCGGGGTGGAGGCCGCCTTGCCGAGGTTGACTCCCAGGATGACGCCGCGAGGCCTGCGCCGGGCCAGCCGTTTCAACAGCGGGCCGGCGCCGGCGTTGGGGAACCCCATGCGATTGATGAGTCCTTCGTCTTCGATCAGGCGGAACACGCGCGGCCGGGGGTTTCCGGGCTGCGCCTGCGGCGTCACCGTCCCCAGTTCGAGGTGCCCGAAACCCAGGCAGGCCAGCCCGGCGATTCCCCTCCCGTCCTTGTCGTACCCGGCCGCCAGGCCGAGCGGATTGGCGAACTCCAGGCCCAGGGCCTGCACCCGCAGCCGGGGGTCGTCGACGCAGAAGAGATCGCGCAGGAGGGCACGCACCGGCGCCAGGGCCCCGGCCAATGCGAGCAGCTGCAGGGTCAGGCCGTGTGCCCGCTCGGGGTCGAGACGAAATAGGAAACGGCGCAGGCTGGTGTACATCCAGGCTCCGGCGGACTTCGACGGGCGACCGCTCCCATCACTCCGGCGACGATTCAGCCAGGAACTGACGTACGGCGGCAATCTGTTCTGGCGGGACGCGGCGCGCCGCCTCCCAATGCTCGAGCATCCGCCCAAGCGTCAGCACCGCATGCAGGCGATAGCCCGCCGCGGCCAGCGCTTCTGCCGCACCGCCCTGCCGGTCGATCAGCACGACAACGTCGCGCACGGCCATGCCGGCGGCCCGCAAGCGGTCGATCGCTTCGAACTTGCTCCCCCCGGTCGTGGCGACGTCATCCAGGACGACGGCGGTCTCGCCGGGATGATACTCGCCCTCGATCTCAGCGCCGGTGCCGTGCGCCTTGGCCTCCTTGCGCGGGTAGATCATGCGGTAGCCGCCCTGCAAGGCCACAGCCGTGGCGATGGGTATGGCAGCGTAGGGCAGACCTGCCAATCGCTCGAAGTGGAGATCCTGCAGAACGGCAAGATAGGCTTGAGCCACCCGGGCCAGCAGCATGGGGGTCGAGATCAACCGCCGCAGGTCCAGGTAGATGGGGGAGATGAGTCCCGACTTGAGCTTGAACTCCCCGAAGCGGACGCAGCCTGCCTCCAGCAGCGCGTCGGCCAGAGCGTCTGGCTCGTCGAGAGGGCGCGCGACGGCAAGCGTCGGAGCCCCGGGTCGATGGGGCACTTGGGCCAAGATCTCATCGCGCAGATCCGCTGCGGCTCGACCCGGGTCGTCGGCTCGGCTGAGGGCGCGCGAGACCGTCAGCAGCAACCCGGAACCGTCGGCTCGGATGCCGGCCCGCAAGACAGCGGCCAGATCGCCGCCCTGGGCGCCGATGCCGGGCGCCAGGATCCACAGGTCGGGGGCCGCGGCGCGCACGCGCGCCAGCGACTCGGGCTGCGTCGCGCCCACGACCAGGCCGACGTTGCCGTGCGTGTTCCAGGACCGGGCAAGCTGCGCCACGCGGATATGCAGCGGGACGAACCCGGCCGGGCCGCCGACGCGCAGATCCTGCAGATCGGCTGCTCCGGGGTTCGACGTCTTGCACAGCAGGAAGACCCCTTTGTGGCGATCGGACAGGAAGGGTTCGATCGAGTCCCTGCCCAGGTAGGGGGAGAGGGTCACGGCGTCGGCGCCAAGCAGTTCGAAGGCCGAGCGGGCGTAGGCCTCGGCGGTCGAGGCGATATCGCCCCGCTTGACATCCAGGATGACCGGGATGCGCGACCCCATGCGCTGCGATTCCTGTCCTGCGGCGGCGATGACCTGCGCCAGGACTTGCCAGCCTTCGGGGCCGAGCGCCTCGAAGAAGGCCGCGTTCGGTTTGAACGCGGCGGCGTAACGGGCGGTGGCCCGGATCAGCCGCAGGCAGAAAGTCAGGGCCGCAGCGGCATCGGCAGAGGGCAGGTCGTCCGGGTGTGGGTCCAGCCCGACGCACAGCGGCGAGGTGCAATCCTGGACGCGCCGCTCCAGGAAGGTGAAGAACGTCTCCATCAGGCCTTTCCCAGGACCATCGCCAGGAGTGCCATGCGGATGTACAGCCCGTATTCCATCTGGCGGAAGTAGGCGGCGCGCGGGTCGTCGTCGAACTCAGGGGCGATCTCGCCCACGCGCGGCAGCGGGTGCATGACGATCATGCGCTGTTTGGCCGCCTGCATCACCGATGGATCGATGACATAGGCGCCGCGCACCGATTCGTAAGCGGCCTCGTCAGTGAAGCGCTCCTTCTGCACCCGGGTGACATACAGGACGTCGGTCCCCGGAAGCGGCTCGTCCAGTGTGGCGTGCTCGGATTGCTGGATGTCCTTCGCCTCGAGCTCCTCGATAAGTTCGGGCGGCATACGCAGGACCTCGGGGGAGATGTAGTTCAGGCGGACGCTGTACAGGGAGAGCAGGCGCGCCAGGGAATGGACCGTGCGCCCGTGCTTCAAGTCGCCAAGCAGGCTGACGGTCAGGCCGTCCAGGTGGCCGAGCTCCTCTCGGATGGTGAAGGCGTCGAGCAGCGCCTGTGTCGGATGCTCCCCGATGCCGTCGCCGGCGTTGATGACCGGCTTGCGCGCCGCCTTGGCGGCGATCGCCGCCGAGCCCACCTCCGGGTGACGCAGGACGATCACGTCGGCGTAGCACTCGAGCGTGCGCACGGTGTCGGGCAGGCTCTCACCCTTCGAGACCGAGGAGTACTTCACCTCGTTGATGGGGATGACGCTTCCGCCCAGGCGCTCCATGGCGGAGGTGAACGAGGACGAGGTGCGCGTCGACGGCTCGTAGAACAGGTTGGCCAGGATCTTGCCCTTGAGCAGATCGAACGTGCCCACCCGCTCCACCATGATGCGCATCTCGTGGGCTACGGCGAAGATGTACTCCAGGTCCTCACGATTGAACTGCTTGACCGAGATGATGTCCTTTCCGTACCAGGGAGCGGTGCGTTGGTCACCGAAAGGAAGGTGCGCGTTGGCGGCGTCGCGATGGTTGGGTCGAACGTGAGTTGCCATTATGGTCTCCTCCAATACTCATCTCGGGCGAGTTCCTCTACTTCTTTCATGCCCGCTGCAATCCCCGCGATCGTCAAGCAGTCTCCAGGCGAGGTGATTGCCGCGCCGCCCCGCAGCCGGGGCGGGTCTTGTCGCAATAACGTGATCTGGAGATCACGCCCACACATCCTGGCCGATGCCCGGATCGGACAGGACCCGCCCGTCCTCGAACGCCAATCGGCCGCGCAGGTTCACCCGGCGGACGCGGCCGGTCAAGCGCATGCCCTCGAAGGGCGTCCATCCGCAACGGGAGTGCATCTCGGCGGCGCGGACCTCCCAGGCGGCGTCGGGATCGACTTCCACAAAGGTCTCCGGCTGTTCGGGCAGGCTGAAGATGCGCCTCGGATTCGTGTACATGCGGGCTATGAGGGCGTCCAATGTCAGGCGCCTCTGGCGGACCGCGCCCAGGAGCAGGCCCAGCGCGGTCTCCAGTCCGGGGAAGCCGGGCGGAGGCTGCGGTCCGTCCTTCTCGGCCAGGGTATGCGGGGCATGGTCTGTAGCGAAGCAGTCGATGACCTCCAGGTTGTCCCACAACGCCTGGACGTCGTCCGGTGAAGCCAGACGCGGGCGCACTTCCCCTCGGCCGGGATGGTCCTGGCCCAGGCGCGGGATATCGTCGCCCGTCAGGAACAGATGATGCGGTGCGACCTCGCAGGTGACCGGCAGGCCGCGCTCCTTGGCGGCTCGGATGAGCAGGATCTCTTCTCGCAGCGAGACATGGGCCAGGTGAACGGATCGGCCGGCCAGAGCGGCCTGCAGGATGACCGCTGCCAGGCTGCGGCTCTCGGCATGGGCCACGATGGGCGAGGTCGGCGGCCAGGCGCGGAAGTGCTGCTGCCAGATGCTCATGTCATCCAGGCGCAGGGGTCCGTAGGTCTGGTCGAGGTACATCTTCAGCCCGCAGGTGCGTCCGGCCAGCTCGGGGGCTGTGGCGGCGTTGTCGGCGCCGGCGCCCAGGAACAGGCCATAGTCGCAGCGCGCCTTCAGACGGGCTGCCTCCTTGGCCAGCCCCAGGCTGTCGTGGTCGGTCAGGGGAGGCTGCGTGTTGGGCATGGCCAGCACCAGCGTAAAGCCGCCGGCGAGGGCGGCCGCCGTGCCGCTATCGAAGTCCTCCTTGTGCGTGGCGCCGGGCTCGCGCAGGTGGACGTGGGGGTCGACCAGCCCGGGAAGCCGCAGCAGGCTCATGCTCCGCCGCTCCGGCAGCAGGCAAAAAAAGAGAGCCTTACGGCTCTCGGCGGTGAAAAGGAGCGCCCGCTCCCGGGCATCGGCCCGAGGCAGGCGCGGGCGGGTGAGCTGACAGTCGTTCTGGCCATACCTTACCAGGGTTCATTATCCGGAATCGCCGGTGGCTGTCAATGGGCGGGACCCTTAAAGAATCCGTGGCAGGGCGAGGAGTTGAGGAGGAGAAAGGAACAGCGCGGCCGTCTTGCCAAGACGGACCTGGCTCCCCGTGCGATGGCCGCGCGCCGCCAGGCTGGGTGGGGCTGGCATTGACACGGGCGGGGGTCGTCGTAACCACAGGCCGGGACCGGCCGTACGGTCAGACGCCAGGAGGCGGCTGATAGCGGAAGCACGTTACCAGGTGGTCGTCGACCATGCCCACGGCTTGCATGAATGCGTA
>Ga0105094_10001292_pt1 | contig 13085 bp, 14 predicted proteins | sample PPLLak1March2015_2_FD_87023 | JGI IMG/M metagenome (GOLD analysis project Ga0105094, IMG submission 87023) | Freshwater sediment microbial communities from Prairie Pothole Lake near Jamestown, North Dakota, USA - PPLs Lake P8 Core (3) Depth... | ecosystem: Environmental > Aquatic > Freshwater >...
ACGCTCGCAATCAGCCGCTGCACCGGCACCAGCGTCGGATGCACGCGCAGCTCGATGCCCTTCGCAGTGCGCTTCGTGATGCCGAGCAGCTTGATCCGGTATCCAAGCTGCTCCGCGTACTTGATGTCCTCGGCGGCGAGCCGTGCGATGCCCTCGGTGTAGGCGGCCTCGACGTTGATCGGCACGCCGAACGCGATCGACGACAGGATCGCGAGCTTGTGCGCGGAGTCGATGCCTTCGACGTCGAACGTCGGATCGGCCTCGGCGTAGCCCAGCCGCTGCGCCTCCTTCAGCACGACGTCGAAGGCGAGCCCCTTGGCCCGCATTTCCGACAGGATGAAATTGCTCGTTCCGTTGATGATCCCGGCGATCCACTCGATCCGGTTCGCCGTGAGTCCCTCGCGCAGCGCCTTGATGATCGGGATCCCGCCGCCGACGGCGGCCTCGAACGCGACCATGACTCCCTTGGCCTGCGCCGCCGCGAAGATCTCGTTGCCGTGCCGCGCGAGCATGGCCTTGTTCGCCGTCACGACATGCTTGCCGCGCGCGATCGCTTCGAGCACCAGCGAACGGGCCGGTTCGTAGCCGCCGATCAGTTCGGCGACGATGTCGATGTCCGGGTTCCGGATGATGTCGTCCGGATTCGAACTGATCGGGAGCTCGGAGCCGATCGCGTCGCGCGCCTTCTTCACGTCGCGCACGGCGATCGCCACGATCTCGATGCCGCGGCCCGCCCGGCGCGTGATCTCGTGCTGGTTGCGCTTCAGCACTTCGAAGGTCCCGCGCCCGACGGTTCCCAGTCCCAGCAAGCCGACTTGTATTGGTTTCATCCTGTACCCGGGGCGCCGGCGCTGCGCGCCGGCAACTCGTCAACCTGAGCTGGCACCTAGGCCGCAGCGCGTTCGGGCGCGCGGGGCGCGATCAGTCCGTCCTTGCGGAACATCTCCTTGATGCCGCGGATGGCCTGGCGCGTCCGGTGTTCGTTCTCGATCAGCGCAAAGCGGACATGTGAGTCGCCGTAGTCGCCGAATCCGATGCCCGGCGAGACCGCGACCTTCGCATCGGCCAGCACCTTCTTCGCAAAGTCGAGCGAGCCCATCGCGCGATATGGCGGCGGGATCTCGGCCCAGATGTACATCGATGCCCTGGGCACCGTGACCATCCAGCCCGCCTCGTGCAGTCCGCGCGCAAGCACGTCGCGCCGCCGCTGGTATTCGAGCCGGATCTCCTCGATGCATTCCTGCGGTCCCTCCAGCGCAGCGATCGACGCGACCTGGATCGGCGTGAACGTCCCGTAGTCGTGGTAACTCTTGATCCGCGCCAGCGCGGAGACGAGGTCCTTGTTGCCGACCATGTAGCCGATGCGCCAGCCGGCCATGTTGTAGCTCTTGCTCATCGTGAAGAACTCGACCGCGACGTCACGCGCACCCGGCACCTGCATGATCGACGGTGCCTTGAAACCGTCGAACGTGATGTCCGCATAGGCGAGGTCATGCACGACATAGATGCCATGCTCCTTGGCCAGCCGGATCACGCGCTCGAAGAATTCGAGCTCGACGCACTGCGCGGTCGGGTTGCTCGGAAAGCCGAGGATCATCATCTTCGGCTTCGGCAGGGACTCGCGGATCGCGCGCTCGAGCTCGGCGAAGAAGTCGACCCCGCCATCCATGCGCACCGAGCGGATGTCGGCGCCGGCGATGATCGCGCCGTAGATGTGGATCGGATAGCTGGGATTGGGCACGAGCACCGTATCGCCGCGGTCGAGCGTCGCGAGCATCAGGTGCGCCAGCCCCTCCTTCGAGCCGATCGTGACGATCGCCTCCGCGTCGGGGTCGAACTCGACCTCGTAGCGGCTGCGGTACCAGTTCGTGATGGCGCGCCGCAGCCGCGGAATTCCCTTGGACACCGAATATCCGTGCGTGTCCTGGCGCTGCGCAGCCTCGACCAGCTTGTCGACGATGTGCTTCGGGGTCGGCCCGTCCGGATTACCCATGCTCATGTCGATGATGTCTTCGCCCCGCCGCCGCGCCGCCATCTTCAACTCGCCCGTGATGTTGAAGACATACGGAGGCAGGCGCTTGATGCGCGGAAACTCGACCATGAGTGATGACCCTTCGACTGTTGCGAGACTGCAAATCGCAACGTGATCAGCGCGTTTTTCGGCTCGCTTGTGCGGCGCAATGTGTGCCTATAATGTACTCGAACTACTGCTCACCGCGCCCGGTGCCACTCGGGCGGAACCAGGAAGCCTCGGGCGAATTGAAGCTCCACGCGGACACGCTGACAGCCCTCAATACGGTCACCGCCTACGGTCCCGGCTTCATCGAAATCAACAAGGTTCGTCACACGTCGCACCTGCTTGTCACGCCGGACCGGCTCGAGCCCTGGAACAGCGGCTTCGAGTCGCTGTCAGCGGCAGACTTCGAACAACTGGCCCAGCTGCAGCCGGAAGTTGTGCTGCTCGGCACCGGTGCGCAGCAGCGCTTTCCACATCCCGCATTGACGCGTCCGCTGGCGGACAGGCACATCGGTTGTGAAGTGATGGACACCCGCGCCGCCTGCCGCACCTACAACATCCTCGCCGCGGAAGGCCGCAAGGTGCTGGCAGCGCTTCTGATCGAACCCTAGATGGCGCTTGCTGTTGACAAGAAAGTCCCGGACTTCACGGCCGCTGCGACCGGGGGCGAGTTCAGGCTGTCCGATCACCAGGGCAGGATCGTCGTGCTCTATTTCTACCCGAAGGACAACACCCCGGGCTGCACGACCGAGGGCATGGACTTCGCACAGAGTCATTCGAAATTCAAGCGCGCCGGCGCGGTGGTCGCCGGCGTATCGCGCGACAGCGTGAAGTCGCACGACGGCTTCAAAGCGAAGATGAGGTTCCCGTTCGAGCTGATCTCGGATGCCGACGAGCGGCTGTGCGACCTCTTCGGCGTCATCAAGATGAAGAACATGTACGGCAAGAAGGTGCGTGGCATCGAGCGCAGCACCTTCGTCATCGACGGCAGCGGAGAGCTGCGTCGCGAGTGGCGCGGAGTGAAGGTTCCGAACCATGTCGAAGAAGTCCTGGCCTACGTGCAATCGATTGCCTGAAACGGTTTCTCCCCTGACGGACCCTTCGACCCGCTGATGCCACTACCCAAAGCGCCGACCAAACCCGCCACGCTGTTGATCCCGGTCCCCACCGAGCCGGCGCGACCGGAACGACTGCATGAAGCACCGGTGGCGCGCGGGCCCGACAAGCCGCTGGCGCGACCGACCCCGGCGACCCGACTCGCGGTCGTGGAGTCCAAGCCGCGCATCGGCGGCAGGAAGCCGCGGACGACGGAGACTCCGAGGCTGTTCGTGGTGGACACAAACGTGCTGCTGCACGATCCGACCAGCCTGTTCCGATTCGAGGAACACGACATCTTCCTGCCGATGATGACGCTGGAGGAGCTAGACGCTCACAAGAAGGGAATGTCCGAGGTCGCGCGCAGTGCCCGCCAGGTGTCGCGCACGCTCGATTCGCTGGTCGCCGCCTGCAAGACGCCGATCGAAGACGGAATCGCGCTGTCGGCACTCGGCAACAAGGATGCGTCCGGCCGGCTCTACTTCCAGACGCAGGCAGTGAATGCAGTGCTGCCGCCGAGCCTGCCGGTGGGCAAAGCCGACAACCAGATCCTGGGTGTCGTGCGCGCGCTGAAGGACATGTTCACGACGCGCGATGTCGTGCTGGTGTCGAAGGACATCAACATGCGCGTCAAGGCGCGCGCGCTGGGGCTCCCGGCCGAGGACTACTACAACGACAAGGTTCTCGAGGACACCGACATCCTCTACACCGGTGTCTTCCAGCTGCCCGCAAACTTCTGGGACAAGAACGGCAAGGGGATGGAGTCGTGGCAGCACGGCGGCTTCACTTACTACCGGATCACCGGCCCGATCGTCAGCGACCTGCTCGTCAACCAGTTCGTCTTTCTCGAGAACGGCACGAATTTCTACGCCCAGGTGCGCGAGATCCGCGGCAAGTCGGCGGTGCTGCGGGTACTGCGCGACTACACCCACGCGAAGAATGCCGTGTGGGGCGTCACCGCGCGCAACCGCGAGCAGAGCTTCGCGCTGAACCTTCTGATGGACCCGGAGTGCGACTTCATCACGCTGATCGGCCAGGCCGGCACCGGCAAGACGCTGCTGGCGCTGGCGGCCGGCCTGTCGCAGACGCTGGAGACCAAGCGTTTCTCCGAGATCATCGTCACGCGCGCGACCGTGCCGGTCGGCGAGGACATCGGCTTCCTGCCGGGCACCGAGGAAGAGAAGATGGCGCCGTGGATGGGCGCCCTCGAGGACAACCTCGAGGTGCTCAACAAGACCGACGATTCGGCCGGCGAATGGGGCCGTGCCGCGACCAACGACCTGATCCGCACCCGAATCCGCATCAAGTCGCTCAACTTCATGCGCGGCCGCACCTTCATCAACAAGTACCTGATCATCGACGAAGCGCAGAACCTGACGCCGAAGCAGATGAAGACGCTCGTGACGCGCGCGGGCCCGGGCACAAAGGTCGTCTGCCTGGGCAACATCTCCCAGATCGACACGCCTTACCTGACCGAGGGCTCGTCGGGCCTCACCTACGTGGTCGACCGTTTCAAGGGCTGGTTGCACTCGGGCCACGTCACGCTGCAGCGTGGCGAGCGTTCGCGGCTCGCAGATCACGCGGCGGAGATTCTGTAAGCGTCGCTCGCGTTCTCAGCGCTGGCCGAATCAGCTGCACCGCCTGCGACGTCGGTCGCTTCGCGACGGCTCTGCGGTACTCGCCAGCGCCGGCGCGAAACGAGGCTAAAGCGTCGTTTCTCTCAACGGCCCCGGCGCCGGCTGCGTTCCTCGACGACGTCAAAGGCGCCGCAGCCGACTCAGCCAACGCATTCTCAGACGGTCGCAGTCACAGGAAGAAGGCGAAAACAAACACGCCAATCATCGTGAACGCGACCGCGATCTTCACCGCGGTGCCGACGAGCAGGCCGAACCACGTCGCAGCACCGACCTTGCCGGCGCGCAGCGCGTCGCGGTGCGCGAGAAATTCCCCGATCGCGGCGCCGACAAGCGGCATGAAGACAAGTCCCCAGAGACCGGTGAAGATTCCGGCGAGTGTGCCGAGCGCGGCGCCGATGATGCCCTGCCGGCTCGCGCCGACGCGCTGTGCGGAGAGCGCGGCCGCCACGTAGTCGACCGCGACACCGAATACCGCGAGCACCGCGAGCACGACGAGCGTCCACGTGCCGATGCGCTGGAAGTCGTCGATCCAGGCCGCGAGCAGCACACCGCCGAAGATCAGCGGAATGCCCGGCAGCGCCGGCAGGATCGTGCCGGCAACGCCGACGATGATCAGCAACACGGCCGCGATCCACAGCGACGTTGTCATCCCCGGCCCCCCGGCGAACGGCTAGCGCAGCGCAAGCGCCTGCACCTCGGCCGCCGCGTGCTTGCACTTGTCGGTCAGCTCCTCGAGCAGTTCGTAGATCGCGCGCAGCTTCACCAGCTGGCGCGTATCGGGCTCTTCCCGGAACAACTTCGACATCGCCGCACGCATCACGTGATCGGCCTGCGCCTCGAGCTGGTCGACCTCCTCGCACAGCGCCAGCGTCGACTGCGGCGTGTCCGCCGACTGCAGCCCTTCAACGGCTGCCTGCAGCTTGCGCGTTCCCTGCAGAGCGAGCTCGGCCAGCCGATGTGCTTCGGGCGTCAGCATCGTCACGTAGTACAGGTGCAGCGATTGCGCGACGTCTTCGGTCAGGTCGAGCACATCGTCGAGCCGGTTGACCAGCGTATGGATCGCTCCGCGCGGAAACGGCGGCAGCAGCGAACGCTCGAGCAGTGCGAGCGTTTCGTCGACGACATCGTCGGCACGCTTCTCGATCGCCTCGATCTCGCGCACGCGGCCCCCCGGGTCGCGCACGTCGGCCAGCAGCTGGGCGAGCGCGCCAACGCCCTCCACGCACAGCGCCGCATGCCGGTTGAAGAGCGCGAAGAAGCGCCGGTCGCGCGGCACCAGGCGCCGCAGCACGCTCCTGAGCGGGCGGTTTCGCTCGCGGCGCTCGGGAACGAAGTTCGTCGTCATCAGTACGATGCCGTTCGCGCGAGGTTCTCGAATTTCGTGTACTGGCCGTCGAATCGCAGGTTCACGCGGCCGATCGGCCCGTTGCGCTGCTTGCCGATGATGATCTCGGCGACGTTCTTCTCGGTCGTGTCGGGGTTGTAGACCTCGTCGCGATAGATGAAGAGGATCACATCCGCGTCCTGCTCGATCGCGCCGGATTCGCGCAGGTCCGACATCACGGGCCGCTTGTCGGTACGCGTCTCGACCGTGCGGTTGAGCTGCGACAACGCGACGACCGGCACCGCAAGCTCCTTCGCCAGCGCTTTCAGCCCACGCGAGATCTCCGAGATCTCGGTTGCGCGGTTCTCGCCCTGCCCGCTCGCGCTCATCAGCTGCAGGTAGTCGACGACGATCAAGCCCAGCCGGCCGCAGGTTCGCGCCAGGCGGCGCGCTCGCGCTCGCAGGTCGATCGCCGTCATCGCCGGCGTCTCGTCGATGTACAACGGCGCCTCGTGCATCTTCTGGATCGCGCTGGTCAGCTTCGGCCAGTCCTCGTCGAGCAGCCGGCCGGTGCGCAGCCGCTGCTGGTCGAGCCGACCGACCGAACTCAACATGCGCAGCGCGAGCTGGGAGGCGCCCATTTCCATCGAGAACACCGCGACCGGCATGCCCTGGTCGATCGCGACGTGCTCGCCGATGTTGAGCGCGAACGACGTGTTGTGAGTCACGACGTAGTCGTTGGTGATGTAGAGCTGGGACGGATGGCTCACTGAAATGCACCGACACTCCGCGTCCCGGCTGTACCCGACCGAGCGGATGCCGATGCGCTTCTGGCGCTTCCGCTGTTCGAGAACGCGTTCGAGCTTGGCAGGCGCCGAAAACAATGTTTTCGCGTTTGGATGCGATATGCAAAGCGTGTAGGCGACCCGACCTTCACGACGTTCGCCGTCGTGCGTATAGAGCGGCGTCCGCTCTGATTGCGTGCACCAGCCGCCGATCGAGCGCACCAGCTCGGCGACCTGCGCGGCGAGCAGGCGGCTTGTCGTCGTGTAGCGAACGCTGCCCCATCGTTCGACCCAGCCATCGGTATCCAACAGACCTTGAAGCAAAGCGACTCGACTGGCGCGATTGGCCATCAGATACTGCGACGGAACAAACTTCTCGTGGCTGCCGCGGTCCCAAAGGCCGAGCGACCGTAAGGCTGTGGTGAGGGGATTTGGTCTGACTCCTTGCGTGCCGGCGACTCTCCCTCTGTGCTCCTGCACGATTCGCCAGTCAACGCCGCCTGCGTGCACCAGAGACAGTCCCCGTCCCGCCCGCGCCCGCATTCCGTCGAGCAAGGTCTCATCTGCGTTCGAGAAGACGGGACTCCCACCACCCAAGCCGCCATCCCCTATCAGAGCGCCGAGCACCCAGGGGTGTACGGGGAGTTCCTCGTCGTGGCCGAAGTCTCCGCTCGGAGCGTCGATCCAGAGTCGTCCCTGGTAGCGCTTCTTGCCGAGCGCAGCGCGGACCTGTGCTGTCGTAAGCACGCGCGGTCCTTCCCACCCTCGATAGTGCACCTGCCACAGGTGTTCATCGCAGCATTCCGCAGACCGGCCATCCGAGAAGGTGATCCGGTTGACCGGCTTGCTCCCCTGTGGATAGATGCCAGTCACGATCGAGGGCGTGCCATCGACGGAAGCAACCGTATCGCCAACTTCCAGTTGTCCCATCCGCTTCCACGAGGTCCTCGTCTTGACCAACGCGTCGACCGGCTGTGCTTTGCCCATCGACGGGCGTCCCGCGACGATGACGAGGTCGCCCGGCTGCAGGCCCGAAGTCTTCGAGTCGAGGTCAGCAAAACCGGTCGGCACGCCGGTCACATCCGACGGATTCGCGCGTTCAAAGAGTTCCTGGATGCGCTCGACGACGCGCGTGAGGAGCGGCTGGATCTCGATGAAGCCCTGGCGTCCCCGCGCGCCTTCCTCCGCGATCTGGAAGACTCGGGTTTCGGCCTCGTCGAGGATCTGCTTCGTGTCACGCCCGGCGGGATTCAGCGCGCTGGTCGCGATCTCGTCGCCCGCGGTCACCAGGCGACGCAGCACCGAGCGCTCGCGCACGATCTCCGCGTAGCGCCGGATGTTCGCGGCCGACGGCGTGTTCTGCGCGAGTGTGTTCAGGTAGCCCAGGCCGCCCGCGTCGTCGGCGCGACCCGTATTGCGCAGCGCCTCGAACACGGTCACCGCATCGGCCGGCTTGCCGCCGTCAATCAGCCGGCTGATCGCACCGAAGATGAACTTGTGGTCCTGCCGGTAGAAGTCGTCGGTTCCGACCAGGTCGGCGATCCGGTCCCAGGCCGAGTTGTCGAGCAGCAGACCGCCCAGGACCGACTGTTCGGCCTCGATCGAATGCGGAGGCGTGCGGACGGCCGCAAGCTGGGGATCGATCGGTTGGTTCACGGGAGGTCGGCAGTGCAACTTGCCAGGGCAGGACCGCAGACTATATCAAGCGTCACCGGGCGCACCGGGGTGCGGCGGGCCCCTGAAACAACTGCGGCGGCTCGGGGCCGCCGCAGTACAACGTCGATGACAACCGGCGTCAGGCCGCTTCGCCGGTGACCATCACCGTGACCTCGGAAACAACGTCGGTATGCAACGCGATCGACACATGATGTTCGCCGACGGTTTTCAACGGCCCGAGCGGCATGCGGATCTGGCCCTTGTTGACTTCGAATCCCTGCTTGACCAGCGCCTCGGCGATGTCGAAGTTCGTGATCGAGCCGAACAGCCGCCCATCGACGCCCGCCTTCGCGCTGACCTTGACGGTGGAGCTGTTCAGCTTCTCGTTGACCGCCTGCGCTGCCGCGAGCCGCGCAGCCTGAGCCTTCTCGAGGTCGGCGCGGCGCGTCTCGAATTCCTTGATCGCGGTGTCGGTCGCGCGGCGTGCCTTGCCCTGCGGAATCAGGAAGTTGCGTGCATAACCTTGCTTGACCTTGACGACGTCGCCAAGCTGTCCGAGGTTGACGACCTTTTCCAGGAGGATGACTTGCATTTCCGGCCTCCGTTCAGTGCGTGTCGGTGTACGGCAGCAGCGCGAGGAAGCGCGCACGCTTGATCGCCGTGTCCAGCTGGCGCTGGTAGTGCGCCTTCGTGCCGGTCAGGCGGGCCGGGATGATCTTGCCGTTCTCGCCGACGAAGTCGCGCAGCGTATCGACATCCTTGTAGTCGATCTGGACGACTTTCTCGACGGTGAAGCGGCAGAACTTCTTGCGCTTGAACAGCGCGTTCTGCTTGTTGTCACGGCGCGGACCCTTGCCCTTGCCCTTGCCCTTGCCTCGTGCTCCAAATGCCATTTCAAGCTCCTTCGATGCTCTTGTATTCGGTGATGTGAACGATCAGTCGGGTCGAGCGGCGGCTGCGCGGTGCAATGAACCCTGACAGCTCGACCAGCTTTCCCAGCGGTTCGCGTTCCAGCGCCATCGCCACCGGACCCAGCGCGATCGCGGCAAACTCGAATCCCAGTTGCCGCTCGGCACCCGCCTCGATGACGGTTCCCTCGTGCCGGAAGCTCGCCTCCGCTACCGCGATCCCCGCCGGCGTGTAGCGCAGCGCGCTGCGTGCGACCGGAGTGGCGCGGATGCGGACCTGGTTCACGCGTCGCTGCGCTCTCCCCAGGGTCAGGCCGCGGCGGCCACTGGCTCGGACGCGGCTTTCTTCGCCTCTTCGCGCTCGACGATCTTCATCATCGGCGACGGTGTCGTTTCCGCCTTCTTCATCTTGACCGTCAGATGGCGCAGCACCGCGTCGTTGTAGCGGAACGCGTGTTCGAGTTCGTCCAGCGTCTTGCCGTCGCACTCGATGTTCAGCAGCACGTAGTGAGCCTTGACCAGCTTGTCGATCGGATAGGCCAGCTGGCGGCGGCCCCAGTCCTCGATTCGATGGACCACGCCCTGGTTGGCCGCAATCATGGACTTGTACCGATCGATCATCGCGGGCACCTGCTCGCTCTGATCGGGGTGAACGATGAAGCAGATTTCGTAGTGACGCATCGTGTTGCTCCTTTTGGTTTAAGCCACCCGGGGCGTCATCCGCGGTGCGGCAAGGAAGGCCTGCGCGCAGCCCTCGGTCGCCGGAAGTTGCTCGACCTGGACCGCCGCAAGGGCTTGAAAAGCCTGCAATTCTATCCTGACCAGCCGCACCGCACAACAACCGGCTCAGCGGTGAGTTCAATCCGCCAGCAGGGATGGAAGGACCTCCGCGGCTGGCCCTCGCAGGACGCTGTCCGCCTGTCCGTCCAGCTCCGTAGGATGCGGGTTGACGATGATCACCCGGCCGCCTGCGCGGCGAGCCTCCGCTGGCAGCCCGGCGGCGGGGTACACCAAGCCCGAGGTTCCGACCACCAACATCAGGTCGCAAGCCGCGGCCGCCTGCTCGGACGCGTCCAGGTCCGCCGGATCCAGCATCTCGCCGAACCAGACGACGCCGGGTCGCAGCCAGTGCCCGCAGCGCGGACAGTGCGGTGGTTCGCCCACCGGCAGTCGTGCGGGCTCTTCCTCCGTGTATCCGCACCGTTCCAGGCAAACGGTGCGCATGATGTTGCCGTGCAGTTCGATCAGCGCTGTGCTGCCGGCACGGGCGTGCAGCCCGTCGACGTTCTGCGTGATGAGGTCGAAGGCGTCGAACCTTTTCGCAGCGCGCGCCAGCGCGAAGTGCCCCTCGTTCGGCTGCGCCCGGGACACCATCTCACGGCGCCATGCGTACCAGCGCCAGACCAGCGCCGGATCGGCCCGATAGCCCTCCTCTGACGCCAGTTGCATCGGATCGAACTTGGCCCAGAGCCCGGTCTGCGCATCCCGGAAGGTCGGAATGCCGCTTTCGGCCGATATGCCGGCACCGGTCAGGACAGCAACGCGGCGCGCAGAAGCGACCAGCGAGCGTGCGCGACCGAGGGCGGACTGCACGACTCAGCCGCTCGCGGGCAACCGCGGATTCATCACCGCGAACCACGCCGGCGGCAGCCACGCAAGCAAAACCATCGTTCCGTAGCCGGCTGGCAGCTGCGGCGCGCTGGGCGCCGATTCCAGTTCTTCGAACGGTCGCTCCATGTGCGCATGGTGGTCCGAGTGCAGCTGCAGGTTGAACAGGATCCAGTTGCTGACGATGAAGTTCGCGTTCCACGAGTGTTCGAGGCGGACCGGTTCGTAGCGTCCTTTCACCGCGCGCCGTTGCAGGCCGTAATGTTCGATGTAGTTGATCGTTTCGAGCAGCAGCACGGCCCACACCGATTGCAGCGCAAGCAGCAGGACTGCCTTCGGCCCGGCGAGGAAGCCGCCGATGACCAGCATCACGAACGACAGCACACTGCCCGTCAGCACCCAGTTCGACGGATGCCAGGACGACTGTCCGCGCCGCTGCAGGCGCATCGCCTCGAGTCGCCACGCGTGGAGGAAACTGCCGTACAACGACCGGCCGAAGAAACGGTAGACCGACATTCCGCGCGGTGCGGTCGCTGCGTCATCGGGTGTGCCAACGCGAACATGGTGACCGCGTACATGCTCGACGTAGAAGTGTCCATAGCAGACGCTGACCAGCAGCGCTTTAGCAATCAGCCGATCGAGCCGCGATGCTCGATGGCCGAGTTCGTGCGCGATCGTGATCCCCAGACCGCCGGTCACGGTGCCGACGGCGAGCGCAAACACGGCCAGGTCGGCCAATGGAAGGCTCTTGGCGAGCCGCGCCGCCTCGACCAGCAGGATCGTCTGGAACACCAGCTGCGCGCGCGGAATCCAGCGCACGAACGGCGGCGGCGCTCGGCGCTCCACTCCCGCGCGCGGCGCGCCGACGATCGCGTCGATCACCGGAATTGCAACGAATGCAATGGCGAGCGATATCCAGGGTGCTTCGATCGCAACCCAGTAGAGCGGAAGCAATGCAAACGCGCCGAGGAAAACGAGTCCGACCACGCCGGCGATCATGGAAACATGCTGCGCGAGATGACGACTGAATTCAAGCCGCGCCGACGGTACGGCGCTGGCGCACCGACTCGTACAGACAGATTCCTGCCGCCACCGAGACATTCAGGCTCTCCACCCGTCCCAGGATCGGAATGCAGGCGAGCACATCACAGCGCTCGCGCGTCAGGCGACGCAGACCAGTGCCTTCCGCGCCCAGCACCCAGGCGAGCGGGCCAGTGAGGTCGACGTCGAACAGCGCCTGCGGCGCTTCGCCGGCGGCGCCGACGAGGCGAACTCCGGCGTCCCGCATCTCATCCATCGCACGCGCGAGGTTCGTGACCGGCAGAAGCGGCACGGTTTCGACCGCGCCCGCAGCGGCCTTCAGAGCGGCCGGCGTCAATCCGGCCGAGCGGTCGCGCGGAACGACGACGGCCTGAACACCGGCCGCATCGGCGACGCGCAGACAGGCTCCCAGGTTGCGCGGATCGGTCACGCCGTCGAGCAGCAGCAGGAAAGTCGCGGGCCCGACATCGCGCAGAACATCGTCCAGAGAAATTGCCTGCTCGAGGTCGGCGGCCAGCGCAACGACGCCCTGATGCTGGACCTCTCCCGCAAGGCCGCGCAGGCGCGCGGCATCGGCCGCGACGACTCTGACACCGGCTTCCGAAGCACGCTGCTGCAGCTGGACCATGCGCGAGTCGCGTCGGCGCGCATCGACATAGATGGCCTCGATCGAATCCGGCGCATGCCGCAGGCGGGCGCCGACCGCGTGGAAACCGGCAAGCACCCGGCGCGCCGTCATCCGTGGCCTCGCCGCGGCGTCCGGACCTTCCGATCACGCTGGCCCCCGACACCCTTTTTGCCGATCTTGTGCAGCTGGCCGCGGCGGTTCTGACGGCGTTGCTCGGCCTTCGATTGCCGCTCGCGACGCTCCTCGACGCTCTCACCGCGCTTGCGTTCGCGCTCGCGCGGCTCGGGCGCAGCACCAGCGAGCAGGGCCCGCCGGGTGTCGCCCTTGACCAGCCTGAACTCGATACGACGCGCCTCGAGATCGACCCGTGCAACCTGAACCGTCAG
>Ga0105094_10001294_pt1 | contig 13076 bp, 9 predicted proteins | sample PPLLak1March2015_2_FD_87023 | JGI IMG/M metagenome (GOLD analysis project Ga0105094, IMG submission 87023) | Freshwater sediment microbial communities from Prairie Pothole Lake near Jamestown, North Dakota, USA - PPLs Lake P8 Core (3) Depth... | ecosystem: Environmental > Aquatic > Freshwater >...
CGAACGTAACCCCCTTGTACTCTAAGTACGGGCGCGCACATTAGAGTGTCCAATAGCGACTGTGGGACTCCGCAGCACGTCATTCCGGCGGTTTTCAAGCCGGAATCCAGACTGACCAAATAAAACATGGATCCCGGCTAGAAGACTGCCGGGATGACGTTTGCGAATTCGAGCCCTTAATTTTGTGGACGTGTACTGCTTTTCTCTGCGCCTCTGCGTCTCTGCGCGAGTCAAGGAAAAGGAAAGCTCAGCCTAAACGGGTGTAGTTCGCTTCATGTCAGGGTTTCAGGGGTGGTTCTTCGGGATAGAAGAAAGAACCGTGGATGGCCTGGGTGATGTAGCGCTCCACGAAGACGTGCAGCACCACCGTGGGTCGCTCCCCGGCGATGCGCTCGAAGTCGAAGGGCGCGAAAGGGGCAATATTGACGATTTTGGAGAAATGGCGCCGAAGGTAGGGATAAAGGGCGTCGCCGAAGGAGTCGTGCCTGAAAACCAGGGTGCCCCAGCGTGGCCCGCGTTCCTCCGCTGCGACCAGATCCACAATGGTTTCGTTCTCTTCGGTGATCAGGTCCTGCATGTACAGCATCTGAGCCAGATCCCCTCCCTGCCGCGGACCGTCGAGATGCACCCCTCCGGGGACAACGCCGGCCGGCTCCAGACCCGGCAGCCACTCGCCAAGCTTCTGGACGATCTCGCGGTAGCCCAGGTAGGCTCCGAAACGATTCCAGTGGGAATCCGTTTTGTAGTAGACGGGCCATTCCCCTTTGGCATTCACAAGGACATCGGTCAGATCCAGAACCGGGAGGGGCGCCCCCCGAGCGAGGGCTTCCCGCAGCTGGCCCAGGCGGGTGACCGTGCGGCGCCCTCGACGGCTCTCCAGAAGGAATTCCCCATGCACGCTGAGCTTGTTGGGGGCGATGGCCACCAGGTAGGGAATGCCAAGCCGCGCGAAGGCCTGCCGGTTGGCTTCCAGTCGTTGCCGCAGCTTCGTCAGCTCATCGTCGGACAGGGGGATGGTCCCCAGGTAATCGTTCAGCGTGTTGCCGTCGGGCACGGCTTCCGCGAGGTAGAAAAGCCAGGAGTCCCGTCCGGGGATGACGATGGGGATGGGGGACGTTCCTAGCAATCGCATCCTGAGAAGGCAGTTCCAACGGATCAGGTCGGGGCGAAAACCGAAATGGTCGTTGAGGTAGGCGCTGAGCTGATGAGCGTATCTCCCCAGGCCATCCTGCTCGAAGTCAGGGAATCGGGCCAGTTCACGATTCTCCAGGTTGTCGAATTCCCGGTAGAATCGAAACTGCATCTGGAGGAAAGGAAGGGAAATGGCGGCCAGGAAGAGTGCAATCCAGCCATGCGCCATCCACCTTGTCATGCGAGCTGGTTTCAAGAGGCGTCCCTCAGCATGGTCAGAACTTGAAATAGATGAAAGGATTGTGCGTGGTTCCGGCCAGCGCCATGCATGAGAGCACAAGCAGTCCGATCCAGATCAGCCCCTGCATCGTCAACACCCCGCCCCTGAGCGCCTGGCCGCACACTCCCCTCAACTCCATCCGGGCGAGAAGCCTCTCCAGATGCGGCACCAGGGGAATGGACCCAAGAGCCCCGATCCCCATGCAAAGCAGCCACTCGGGGTCGACGTACAGGTCCGTCGGGAGAGCCGCATCTCCCACGGCCCCCATCCCGAAGAGCGATGAAAAGTAAGTGACCGAATGGCCCAGCGTATCGCAGCGAAAGAAGACCCACCCCAGCGCGACGGCCAGCAGCGCGTACACGTGCCGCAAGGGAAGCCACAGGCGATTCAGCGCGGCTCCACCGAGAGCGCTGCGCTCCAGCACCAGGAAGGCCCCGTGCCAGAGTCCCCAGATCACGAAGTTCCAGCTGGCCCCATGCCACAGACCGCACAGAAAGAAGACAATGACCAGGTTCACATACTGCCTCGCCGAGGAGCAGCGGTTTCCTCCCAGGGGAATGTAAAGGTAGTCCCGGAACCAGTTCGACAGGGAGATGTGCCACCGGCGCCAGAATTCCCGAATCGACCGCGAGACATAAGGGTGGTCGAAGTTCTCGGGGAAACGAAAACCGAACATTTGGCCCAGCCCGATGGCCATGTCAGTATATCCAGAGAAATCGAAATAAATCTGCAGAGTGTAGGAGGCGAGCCCCATCCAGGCAAGCTCCGTCGAAAGCATGCCGGTGGGAATGGCAAACACCTTGTCGGCAAAACCGGCGAGCGGATTGGCCAGAAGCGCCTTCTTGGCCAGCCCCAGGATGAATCGTCTCACGCCGGCGAGAAAGCGCTCCGTGTCCACGGTTCGCCGATCAAGCTGGGAAGGAGCTTCGTGGTAGGGCTGAATGGGACCCGCGAGCATCTTTGGAAAGACCGAGATGTAGAGCCCGTAGCTCAGCAGATTTCTTTGAACCGGGGCATCTCTGCGGTAAATATCCACGAGATAGGAAAGCGCATGAAACGTGAAAAAAGAGATGCCCAAAGGAACCCCGAGACTCCCGGAGCCGGAGGTTCCGGGGGCCGTCGGGATGGAAGCCGGGGCCCACCATGAAAGCAGCCAGCCGGAATACTTGTAAAAGATGAGAATGCCCAGGTTGGCCGCCACGCCTGCAGCCAGGAGCCATTTCCTCCGGTCGCTGCGGGAAAACATGCGGCCCGCGGAAACATCGGTTCCCGAATCAGGTCCCGTGCTGTCCGCCTCGACATCGAGCTTCAAGAAGACAAGGCCCAGCAAGTAATTGAGGCAAATGGTGAAAGCGAGCAGCAGGGGATGGCTCTGCTCGCTCCAGGCATAGGAGATCAGGCTGGCAGCCAGCAGCGTGGCATTGCGGAATCGGTTGCCGGGAAAAAAGTAGACGAGCAGGATGAAAGGCAGGAAAAAGAAGAGAAATGTGATGGATGAAAAAATCATGGAAGGACCCCGGCAAGAACGGGAAAGGTCCCATCAGCCCGGTGGACTGGATGCATCAATGCCTCCCCATCGCGGTGGGAAAGACATCTATCAAGTTGAGGGCCTGTTGACAACGTCGTTTTCAACCTATATGATTTTTGATGTATTGGGCTGACAAAGGTCTGAGGCATCCATCATCTTCAGGAGCGATCTGTTGAGATCTGTTTTCCGTGGCTTCTCTTCTGGCTTTTTTTTCTTCTTTAGGCCCATCCGCCCGGGAGCCTGCATGCACTGAGACCATTTATAGCCCGGGTGGATCATGGATCCTCCCGGGTTTTTGATTGAAACCAGACCCCGGGGAGGAATCTCTGGGGTTTTTTTTTGCCTGAGCTTCATGCTTTGAACACCGTGAGGAGGAACTGCCGTGATCGTCGTGCTCAAGAAGGGAATCACCGAGGAGGAGAGCGAACGTCTCAAGGAGCAGCTGCGCTCAGAGAACTGCATGGTCAAAGAAATCAAGGGGGTCGAGGAGACCGTTCTCGGCGTCGTGGGAACGATCCGCAAGGATTTCCGATACTTTGAAACATTGCCCGGGGTGGCCAAAGTCATCCCCATCTCGAAGCCCTACAAGCTGGTGAGCCGGGAGCTGCATCCACACCCCTCGGTCATCCAGGTGGGCGACGTGGCCATCGGCGGTGACCGTCTGGTGGTGATCGCGGGCCCGTGCGCCGTCGAAGACCGCAAGCGGACCATGGAGATCGCTCGCTGGGTGAGGCGTTGCGGAGCCGTCCTGTTTCGCGGCGGCGCCTTCAAGCCCCGAACGTCCCCGTACTCGTTCCAGGGCCTGGGGGAGGAGGGTCTCAAAATCCTGGCTGAAGTGCGCGCCGAAACCGGGCTCGGGGTGGTGACGGAGATGACCTCACCCAGCCAGGCCGACCTCATGGTGAAGTACGTGGATGTGGTCCAGATCGGAGCCCGAAATATGCAAAACTTCGAGCTCCTGAAATGCGTCGGCCGCATTGGCAAGCCGGTTCTGCTCAAACGAGGCCTTTCCGCCACCATCGAGGAATGGCTCATGTCGGCGGAGTACATCCTGTCCGAAGGCAATGAGCAGGTCATCCTCTGTGAGCGCGGCATCCGCACCTTCGAGCGGCACACGCGCAACACCCTGGACCTCACGGCCGTTCCGGTGGTGAAAGAGCTCACCCACCTGCCCATCATCATCGACCCGAGCCACGCCACGGGCATCCGCGAGAAAGTGAGTCCCATGGCCCGGGCCGCCATTGCAGCCGGAGCGGACGGCCTGACCATCGAAGTCCACACCGACCCGGATAAAGCGCTCTCGGACGGGCCTCAGAGCCTCTACCCCGAGCAGTTCAAGCAGCTCATGCGCGATCTCTACGTGATCGCGCCCGTCGTCGGCAAGCAGCTGGATTTCACCTATCTCGAGAAGGCGGCCAAGCTGAAAAGGCCCGCCCAGCCAGGGCAGCCCACCGTGAAAGTGCTCTACGCCGGCGAAACGGGCTCCTTCAGCCAGAAGGCCTGCCTCCAGTTCTTCGGCCCTGGCATCGAGCACGCCAACTGCGCTTCGTTCCGTGAGGTATTCAAGGCCGTGGATGAGGGGACGGCCACCCTCGGAATCGTGCCCGTCGAAAATTCCCAGACCGGCAGCATTCACGAGAACTACGACCTGCTCCTGGAGTACGATCTGCGCATCGTGGGCGAAATCACTCTGAGGATCAGGCACAACCTGCTGGGGAACGAGCGGTCGTCGGTCTCGGACATTCAGCGCGTGTATTCGCATCCCCAGGTCTTCCAGCAGTGCCGTGACTACCTGAGCGAGCACCCGAACTGGGATCTGGTGGCCTGCAAGGACACGGCTTCAGCGGTGCAGCGGATCAAGGAGAGCGGCGAGACCGCCGAAGCCGCCATCGCCAGCAAAGAGGCCGCTCACCTCTTTCACATGAAGATCCTCGAGGAGGGCATCGAGACCAACCCGCGCAACTTCACGCGATTCGTGGTCATATCGCGAGACGACTTCCTCGAGGGGCCCCGAAACAAGTCCTCCATCATCTTCTCGGTGAGCGACCAGCCGGGAAGCCTTTGCGAATTGCTCAAGATCTTTGCGGAAAACCACATCAACCTGGTCAAGCTCGAATCGCGCCCCATCGACACGAGACCCTGGGAATACCTGTTCTATGCCGACGTCGAAATCGACATCTTCGACGAGCGATTCAGCGCCATCCTGGAGGAGCTTCGAGGAAAGACCGAGTTCCTGAAACTTCTCGGAAGCTATCCAAAAGGATCGGCCCAACCAGACTGACGGACCCACCTAGGTACAAACGCGCACATTAGAGTGTCCAATAGCGACTGTGGGACTCCGCAGCACGTCATTCCGACGGTTTTCAAGCCGGAATCCAGACTGATCAAAGAAGACCTGGATCCCGGCTAAAAGACTGCCGGGATGACGTTTGCGAATTCGAGCCCTCAATTGTGTGGACGCGTACCAAGTCTCTTCCGTCCTTTGTGCCTTTGCGACGGTTTCCCTTCTCACGCCCCCTGGATGATCTGAGCCAGCGACCTGGCGAGGTTGTCCAGGGCCGATTCATCAGGCAGGGTGACCGTCATCCTGAGTGCTCCATCGGGCCCCTGCTCCAGGCATTGGGCGAGCTTCCCTTTGAGCGTCTGCGCCAGTTCCGATGCCTCGGGACTCTCCGCCTTCTGAGCGAACATCTCCCCCATGAAGGTGAAAGCCGCGCTGAGCAGCTGCCCGCCCGCCATGGCGACGCGGTCCCTGCGGGCGGCAGCCGCCGCCGCTTCCCGTTCGACCCGGGCTTTCCTGCTCTCGTCGATGGCTGCGTCGGGGCCGGCTCCCAGCAGCCGCTCCAGGCGCCGCTTGAGCTCTTCGATCCCGCTGGTCAGGTCCACCTGCGTCACGTCGGAATCCGGGTCCAGGGCAGCCAGGGCGAGCTCCTGCTTGGCCGCGAGGGTCCCGAGAAGACTCTCCTCGAGGGTGTATTCGGTCACCAGGAGGTACACCTGGACGGGCCGCTTCTGCCCCATGCGGTGAGCCCGGGCGATGCGCTGCTCCAGGATGGCCGGATTCCAGGGGAGGTCCACATTGATGACGGTATTGGCCGCCTGCAGGTTCAGACCTGTGGAGCCGGCGTTGGTGGTGATGAAGAGCTTGCATTCCGGTTCATTCTGAAAACGGTGCATGAGCTGCTGCCGCTTCTTCTGCGGGACCGACCCGTCGAGCCGCACGAAATCGAGCCCTCGCTTGTGCAGGAGCGGTTCAATGAGATTGAGCATGGTGGTCCATTCCGAGAACAGGATGATCTTCCGGTCCTCTTCGGAGGTGAGCTGATCCAGCAGAATGTCCAGCTCGGCCAGCTTGCTCGAATAGCTCGGCTCCGTTTTTTCGACCAGAAAGGTGCTGTCGGCGGCCATCCGGCAGATGAGCAGGGCCTTTTGCAGGCGAAGCAGATCCATTTCCGTCAGGAAGCGCTTCTTGAGGATACTCTGGATGGTCTTCTTCTGTGCATTGTGGAGCACCATCTGCTCTTCGGTGGGTGGAATCCGACGGATCTCCGTGGTGCGCGGCGGCAGCTCCGACATGACCTGCCCGCGCGTGCGGCGCAGCAGAATGGGTTTGAGACGGGCCCGAAGATCGTCCAGGTTCTTGTAGCCGAGAACCTTCCCTCTCTCATCCGTAACCCGGTAGGTGTCGAAGAAACGGAAGGCCGGCCCCAGGCGGCGGTCGTCGATGAACTCGACCACGGAATAGAGCTCGTCCAACCGGTTCTCGAGAGGGGTGCCCGAGAGAACCAGGGCGAAGGGCGACTTGAGTCCCTTGATGGTCCGGCTGGTCTTGGATTCCCAGTTCTTGATGCGCTGTCCCTCGTCCAGAATGATCAGATCCCAGGAGGCGGCTTCGATGGCGTCGATGTCACGGAGCACCTGTTCGTAGTTGCAGACCGTGAAGAAGGCGTCAGGATCTGAATACTGAGTCGATCGAGCTTCGGCGCCACCGATGATGAGCTGGCACGGCCGATCCGTGAATCTCTCGATTTCGATGCGCCATTGGGATTTGAGGGAGGCCGGGCAGACGACCAGGACCCTCGATATGCCCGCCTCCCGGGCGAGGATCTCAGCCGCACCGATTCCCTGGATGGTCTTCCCGAGCCCCATGTCGTCTGCCAGGATCGCTCGGCCCCGCTCGGCGGCAAAGGCCAGGCCATCCAGCTGGTACGGCAGCAGTTCCACCTTCAGGAGGGTCTTCCTCAGGGGATGGTTGACGGGATCCTTCCGGATCTCAGAAATCTTCTTCTGGATATTGAGGAGGAAAAACATCCTGTTGATGTACTCTTCGGCGTCGGGATAAATGAACACATCATGCCCAAGGCGCTCCACTTTGGTGATGCGCTGCATGAGGTCCGCGGGATCGGTGACGGGGGATTCGGCCACGGGCTTCAGGATGTCCAGGACTGGCTTCGGCAGGTTCTGAGGGACTGCCAGCTTCAGCTCGACATCTGCATGGTAGGCGAGATGCACGTAAAGGTTTCGCACCTCGTAGGGTATGTCCCGCGCGGCCTTGTTGAAATGTCTCCTGGCCCAATCGAGGGTTTTCAGGACGTGCTTGCAGGTTCCCAGGGTGTTTTTGCGGAAGTCCGGGCACGAGCAGTAGGAATCCCCCCTCTCCCACCCGCGCAGCACGACATGGTATGTCTTCCCGGACACCAGGCTCGTGACCGCGTAGTCCGTCCAGATCTCATCGGGAGACATGGATTTGATCTCCATCCGCTCCGTCCTGGCTCTCTCCTCGCGGTCCGCCAGGGCCTGGCCGATAATGTCCTGGCTGCTGAGATCCTCCTTCGGCGCCTCCTCGACGGGCGGCGCTGAAAGCCCCAGCAACAGCTTCTCTTCGAGGGCCAGGGACAGGGCGGCTCCGATGTGCTCACACACTTCCCTGCAGGTGCTGCATCGACAGAACAGCTCCGATTCCGCATCCCGGGCGTGCTCAATCTGAACGAAGGAATCGCCCCAGGTGGTGCAATAGAGGCTGTCCGTCAACCGGACATCCAGGTCGATGTCGATGTCGTACTGACCCCCTTTCCGCAGCAGCTGAGGTCCTTTGGGGCCCAGCATCTTCACGGCATCCTGGTACGACAGGAGTGAAAGCGTCTCTTTGAGTGTCTTCACGGTAACCCTTTCCATCGCTTGGTTCTGTTGACGTGCAGATCTTCAAAAGGCTCGGCCCGGCTGAGGAGGAATCCCCGAAAGAATTCGGATCAAGGGACGTGGAGATCCCTCCGAACATACACCGGAAGCGGCCGTCCACCGGCATTTCTACATCAAGCCATGACAGATCGGAGGAAGTCAACGACAGAAACAGGACCCTGCCTATTTGCATGGATTTGAAGGTTTTTCGGCAGCGGGGACGAGTGGACGGAAGGCCCTCCAATACATCGGGCTCACTGAAGACCCAGCTTCGCAATTGACTTCCCAATGGTAAATGGGGAATAAGAAAAGCTCCGTTGGAAAACCATCGCGGCCCCGCCCTGTGAAAAGGAGCCGATCCCCAATCAGAGAAGCTGAGTGGTTTTGAATCGCCCATGAAAACCCGGCAGTCGTTCAAACCCTTTCGAACCTTTCCGCGAGGGCTCATCGTGTGGATGGCCTTTATGGGGCTGGTCGGAATCGGATCCGTGGTAGTCTCCAAAAGCTACGGCCAGCTGGCCCCCGATCAGGTGGCCCCCTCATTCGCCCTCCAGGACCTGCAAGGTCGCCGTCACGCCCTGTCGGAGGCTCGCGGAAACAACCTCGTGATCCTTTTCTTCGTCGACCTGGAATCGAGCTCGAACCGCAAGGGTCTCTCGAGAGTGAACACACTGCTTGAATCTCGCCGGGAGACCAATGTCAGGGCGTTTGCCGTTACGCCCTCTTCCGTGGAACGCGCAAAAGCCTTCATGCAGGAGACCCCGATTTCGTTCCCGCTCCTCATCGACAATGCCGGAGTCATCGATCTTTACCACTCCCATCTGGTTCTTCCCACGGTTTACATCCTGGACCGTGAACTGATGGTCCGGAAGGTGGTGCTGGGGGGGGGGCGATCCATGGAAGTCCAGCTCGAACGTGCCGTGGAGCAGGCCGGAGCTAAAGACCGGCAGCGATCCGTGGGCTCTCGGGAACCCTCGGAAAGAGCCGACAGCCAACAGCAGGCAGCCAGGCAAAGGCCATCCCTGCCCCCGCCGCCGATCCGCAAGACCGTCGAAAGCCCTGAGGATAAAGCACGCAGGCTTTTTCAGCTGGCTCGGGAGGAAAACCTCAAACTGACCTGGGATGAATGCCTGGCATCCAAAGCTCGGGAACGAGCCCGCACGCTCTACGAGAAGGGCTCATTGGACCACCGGGATCCCGGGAGCGGAAAGAATCCGGCCTTTGAAATGGCCAAATCCTGCGCCGGAAAGGCTGCCATTGCGGGTGAAAACCTGTCCCGAGGCATGGGGATGACCTCCAGGGCCATTCATCAGGAGTTCATGGCCAGCAGCACGCACCGGCAAAATATTCAGAATCGTAAGTTTTCAAAGATGGGCGTCGGTTGCCACGAGACCATTTGTGTCGAGCTGTTCGTGGGCTTCTGACCCGGTGATTTCTGAGGAATCTCCATTGTTTCAAATGGGTTGCATGGCTGACATAACCCTTGACAAAGCCATGGGGTCTTGTTACTGAAGCCCAGCTTCTTGGAAGTCTGTTTCGCTCGGATCTGCAGGAGACTGAGACGAAAGAAGGTGGGGTGGAGCAAGTTGACGATCAAGGCCTGAATTGCCTGGACATTTGTTGAAGCTTTCTGGACGTAAGGTCTGGAAGGCTTTTGAAGTTTTTGCACGGTGGTCTCGTGAGCGGGTTCAGGCATCTCGCATCACAAACGCCTTGAGCTTCATATCCAGCAGGCCGGACCTCCGGTTCGCCCACCCCCAAGCAGCGTGGTTTGTTTAAGCCGTGGGTCGCCGGCCACCCGAGGTGGTCGATCCCGGCCCAGGTTCGACAGGAGAGAAGATGCGCATCATCGAGAGCGTTACCGAGATGCAGCAGCAGGCCGAAGCCTGGAGGCGCGAGGGCAAACGCATTGCCCTGGTGCCCACGATGGGCTACCTCCATGAGGGGCACCTGGCGCTGATGCGGGAAGCCCGCAATCATGGCGACGAAATTGTTGTCAGCATTTTCGTCAACCCCACCCAGTTCGGCCCGGGGGAGGACTTTGAGCGCTACCCGCGGGATATGGAGCGGGACGTGCTCCTGGCCGGGGAAGTGGGAGTCACTGCGGTTTTCGCGCCCCCTGTGAAGGAGATGTACCCGGATCGTTATCAGACGTTTGTGGAAGTCATGGAAGTGACGCGACCCCTTTGCGGTCGGAGCCGGCCGGTGCATTTCCGCGGAGTCGCTACGGTGGTCACCAAGCTGTTCAATGTCGTCAAACCGCATGCAGCGGTATTCGGCGAGAAGGATTTCCAGCAGCTCACGGTGATCCGCCGGATGGTGCGAGACCTCAACATGGATGTCCGGATCATCGGGCATCCCATCGTCCGCGAGAGCGACGGGCTGGCCATGAGCAGCCGCAATGTCTACCTCACGCCAACCCAGCGGGAGGCTGCTCTGAACCTGAGTCGCGCACTGGCCGAAGCGGAGCAGCTGGCCAACGGGGGAGAGAGGCGGGGACCAATCATCCTGGGAAAAGTCAAGGAGCGAATCGACTCGAACGGTGAGCTGCGCATCGATTATGCCGAGCTCTGCAATCCCGAAACCCTGGAGGACGTCATTGAATTACGGGGGCCGACGCTTCTGGCGCTGGCGGCGTTTGTCGGCAGCACCCGGCTCATCGACAACAGGGTTTTGAAGGTTCCAGCAGAATGACGGGATCGTCAGCAGCACCGGATCGCATCCTTTGACGACCACGCAGGAGGTTCCCATGCAACGCATCATGCTCAAGTCCAAGATCCATCGCGCCACCGTAACCGACGCCAACCTCCACTACGAGGGGAGTCTGACCATAGACGAACTGCTCATGGAGGCAGCCGACATCCTTCCGTTCGAGCAGATCAAGGTGTACAACGTCCACAATGGGGCTCGTTTCGACACCTATGCCATTGCCGGACCCCGTGGAAAGGGAGACATCTGCCTGAACGGCGCTGCGGCGCGCCTGGGCTCCAGGGGTGATCTGATCATCATCGCGACCTATGCCGAGTATGAGGCTTCCGAGCTCAACGATTACCGGCCCCGCGTGGTGCTGGTGGACGCCGACAACAAACCCAGGCAATGGGACAGCTCGGAGCCCCTTGAGGCAGATGAGGATCCGCTTCATCGGAAGGCAGCCGGTTTCTGATAGAGGGTTTTTGATCTAACGTCACTCTTTCACCCGGCCGATCAGAAATAGTTGTGAGTATTCAGACCTGGCGAACATTTGGTAGATAATCACATAGACGAAAATTGAAGGAGGTTTTTCCCAAAATGTCAATGAACAGTTACCTCTTCAGCTCGGAATCCGTGACGGAGGGTCATCCGGACAAGGTGGCCGACCAGATCTCCGATGGCGTTCTGGACGCCATTCTCACCGAGGACAAAGCCGCCCGTGTCGCCTGCGAAACCATGGTGACTACGGGATTGGCTTTCGTGGCGGGGGAGATCACCACCTCTTCATGGATCGACATCCCGGAGATCGTGAGGCAGACCATCAGGGACATCGGCTACAACGATTCAGCCATGGGGTTCGATTGGGAGACCTGCGCGGTGATCACCAGCATCGACAAGCAGTCCCCCGATATCGCCCAGGGGGTGAACCCGGGCGAAGGTTTGTTCGAGGAGCAGGGAGCCGGCGACCAGGGGCTCATGTTCGGCTACGCCTGCAACGACACTCCGGTACTGCTCCCCATGCCGATCTACTATGCCCACCGCATTGTGCGCAAGCTCGCCGAAGTGCGCAAGTCCGGTATTCTGGCTTTTCTGCGTCCGGACGGGAAAAGCCAGGTGACGGTCGAGTACGCCAACGGCGGCCCCAAGAGAATCGACACGGTGGTCGTGGCGGCTCAGCACACCCCCAACGTGACCTACAAGACCATCTGCGAAGGCATCATCGAGGAAGTCATCCGGAAAACCATTCCCTGCGAGCTCATGGACGAGAAGACGAGGTTTTTCATCAATTCCACGGGCCGGTTCGTGGTGGGCGGCCCCATGGGTGACTGCGGGGTGACGGGGCGGAAGATCATCGCCGACACCTACGGCGGCCAGGGAAGCCATGGCGGTGGTGCGTTCTCGGGCAAGGATCCTTCCAAGGTTGACCGGACAGCCTCCTACATGGCCCGCTACGTTGCCAAGAATATTGTGGCGGCACATCTTGCGGATCGTGTCGAAGTGCAGGTGGCCTACAGCATCGGGGTCGCCGAACCCGTCTCCCTCATGGTGGATACCTTTGGAACCGGCAAGATCTCCGACGACCGGATTGCCCAGATTGTGCGTGATTCGTTCAGCTTCAAGCCCGCGAACATGATCCGGCATCTGAGGCTGCTCAGACCCATTTTCAAAAAGACGGCGTGCGGCGGTCATTTTGGCCGAAACGATCCCGATTTCACCTGGGAGAAGACCGACATGATCGATGAACTGCGGGAGAAGGCAGGATTGTAGGAGACCAGCGGCTCCGCCAGCCATCCAGACGTGGCATCGAGGAGCCCGGATGATGCGCACACGAGGAGTGTCCAGGCATCGAGTCCGGGCTCTTTTTCGTTCGCATGTGTAATTTTGGCGGCGGATCCGGAACCCCTTCCCTCGAACCCCAAACTTGAGACTTGAAACCTGAAACTTGAGACTATTTCAGTATGCGAGGAGACAAGATGGATTACGATGTCAAGGATCTCGGCCTGGCCGAAAAAGGAAAACTCAGGATCGAGTGGGCTTATCAGTCCATGCCCGTACTTCAATCCATTGAGGAGCGTTTTGGCAGGGAAAAACCCCTGGCGGGTGTAAGGCTCTCAGCCTGCCTGCACGTCACCACGGAGACGGCCGCACTGGTGAAGGCGCTCAAAGCAGGCGGCGCGGAGGTCCGGTTGTGCGCTTACAATCCACTGAGCACCCAGGATGATGTGGCTGCCTCGCTGAGTCAGAACGACCAGGTGACCGTGTTTGAAA
>Ga0105094_10001297_pt1 | contig 13053 bp, 14 predicted proteins | sample PPLLak1March2015_2_FD_87023 | JGI IMG/M metagenome (GOLD analysis project Ga0105094, IMG submission 87023) | Freshwater sediment microbial communities from Prairie Pothole Lake near Jamestown, North Dakota, USA - PPLs Lake P8 Core (3) Depth... | ecosystem: Environmental > Aquatic > Freshwater >...
CCCCCCCGGTGAAGATAAAGGCTTTCTCGATTTTTACAGTATTCCCATCGGAATAATAGAATTTGAGCTCTCCCGTCTGACCGTCTTGGAGTTCGAGGCGGGAGGCCGAGGGCAGGAAAAGGCTGCCGTTGGCCACCCGGTCAAGCTCGGCGTCCTGGGTTTCGAGGAAAAAGGGGAACGTTCCGACCTCTGCCGCCCGTCTGGAAACCAGTTCCAGCCCTTCCTTGCTCTCGTCCAGATGCGGCTTCAGCTTCCAGCTGCGCAGCGATGCTCCCCGATTGCTCCAGACAGCCTGGTACAGCGACGTGTCGACGAGGACCTGCTGTTCGGCTCCGCCTTCCGCTTGTTCAAAGGCCTGGGCATCCGCGGGGCGGGCCTCTGCTGGGACCGGAGGCTCGGCCGCCTTTGGCTCGGGCGCGGCCGGCTGAACGGGGACCCTGGTCTGGGCCTGCGGCTGCGGTTCGGGAGGCGTCTGGGGCTTATTTTTTATGAACACCATCTGGTAAAGCGCCAGCACCAGGAAAGAAAGGACGATGGCCAGGATCAGTCGTTTTTCCATTATTCAGACCTCTTAAGGAACGCGATCGACCCCACCCGGATGAAAGGGATGGCATCGGAGAAGCCGCCTGCCGCCGAGCGAAATGCCCTTGAGAAGGCCGTATTTGTCGATCGCCTCCCGTGTATACTCCGAACAGCTGGGGACGTACCGGCACTGTCCGCCGAGAAACGGCGAAAGCACCAGCTGGTACAGCCGGATGGCCAGCATTGCCGCCTGTTTCATCGCGTCCGCTTTTTCTCGAAGACCTTTCTTACGGCCTGAAGGTATTGCTCTTCAACCTCCGCCCAAGTGGCGTCTCTTATGGCCGCTGAGGCCACGAGAAGAAGATCGACCGGATAGGCAAGCAAATCCTTGTTCCTCCGGAAGAGCTCTCTTATCCAGCGCTTAGCTCTATTCCGGGCAACGGCATTCCCGACCTTCCGGGAGGCGACAACACCCGCCCGCGAATAGGTCAAAGCATTAGAGAGGCCGATGAGGTTGAAATACTTGCTCTTGTATCGGTAACCTTTTTTATAGAGGATTAAGAAATCTTTCTTTTTTCTAATCCTCTCTCGAGGACTAAGGCTTTCCGCCATCAAACGGCAAGTCTTTTTCTGCCCTTCTGCCGTCGGTTCTTGATGACCTTTTGGCCCCCCTTGGTTTTCATCCGGACTCGAAAACCGTGCGTCTTCTTCCGCTTTCTGACATTGGGTCTGAACGTCGGCTTCATGGCTTCAACTCATTTCAAGAAAACAATCTTAATCGAGCGCTGGGCGTCTGTCAAGATGAAGTTGACGAGAGGCTCCTCGTGGCTCGTCATGGGGTCTTCCCCTCCGGGTTGACTACCAGGGGAGATTGAGCTATAATCTGGGCAATGGATTTATTCAAGATTGGGGATAGGATCATCTATCCCAATCAGGGCCTGGCGATCATCGAAGGCATCCAGCAGGAGCGCCTTTACGGGGAAGATTTCCGGTTCTACCGAGTCCGGATCCTGTCCAACAAGACGCTCGTCCTGGTCCCTTCGGGCAACACCGAAGAGATGGGGATCCGCAAGCTGATGTCCGAGGACGCCGTTGAAGAGATCTTCCTCTACCTGAAGAAACACCAAGTGGATGTTTCCACCGACTGGAAGGGAAGGTACAAGGAGCACATCAGCCTGATGCGCTCGGGGACCATCTTCGATATGGCCTTCGTCCTGAAAAGCCTTTATTATCTGAGCCTGACCAAGACTCTTTCTTTCCGGGAAAAAAAGATGCTGGAGAAGGTCAAGGAGCTGCTCATCGCCGAGATCTCCGAGGTCTCAGAACTCTCCCTGCGCGAGATAGAGCAGAGGATCGCCCATACCCTCAGCCTCTGCTTTAAGAGCCTCAAGCAGGACATCGAAATCTAAACCCTTCGATGATATTCACGTCCATCCTGTTGTTCTGTGTCTTCCTATTCTTCAGCGCCTTTTTCAACGCCTCGGAGACAGCGCTGCTGTCCTCCAACCCCTACACCCTGGACGTGCTGGAGCAAAAGGGGTCGCGGAGGGCCCGGCTGATCAAGAGAATGCTGGCCCGTGTCGACCAGCTCTTGGCGGCCATCGTCATCGGCAACACCCTGGTCAATGTCGCCGCCGCCTCGGTCGCCACCCTCCTGTTCGTCTCCTTGATGCCCGAAGACCCGAATAAGGCCGCCCTGGCGGCGACGCTCGCCACAACCGTCCTCGTCCTGGTCTTCGGCGAGATCAACCCGAAAACCATGGCCGCGTACCACCCCTTGAAAGTCTCCCGGCTGGTTATCCAGCCGATCCGCCTGTTTGTCGTGCTGTTCTATCCCTTCATCAAGGTCTTCACTTTTACCTCCCGAATCTTGTTCAAAGCCCCGCCTGAAGAGAGCGGACACAAGTCGAGTGCCCTGAACGAAGAGGAGATCAAGCTCTTGCTGACCAAGGGGGTCAAGGGAATGTCTTCGCTGCGCCGCCGGATGATCGGGGGGGTGCTGGACATCGGGGAGCGCCCGGTCAAAGAGATCCTGATCCCCCGGCAGGAGATTCGGGCCATCGAGATCAGCGCTCCCTTCTCCCAGGTCATGGAGACGGTCCTGATGAGCGAATACTCTCGTCTCCCGGTTTACCGGGTCCGCCTGGACAACATCGAGGGCCTCATCCACACCAAGGACATAATCCCATATATTATTGATAAAAAAGAGTTTAACATAAAGTCCATCGTGCGGCCGCCTTTTTACGTCCCGGAGTCAGCCTCGATCGAAAAGGTTCTTGTCCAGATGCAGGACAATGCCCTTCACCTGGCGTTCGTCGTCGACGAATTCGGAACCTTGGAAGGTATCGTCACTCTGGAGGACATTATCGAGGAGATCGTCGGCGAGATCCGGGACGAGTACGACGAGAAGGCCGAGGAGTGGTTCAAGCCCCTGGGAAAAGGCACCTACCTGGTCAAGGGAAATGCCGCGATCAAGGAGCTTTGCCAGCGTCTGCCGCTCTGTCTCCCTCAGACCGGCGAATTCACCACCCTGGCCGGTTTTCTTCTCTTCCACTTCGGCAAGATCCCCCATGAAAAAGACGGCCTTGAATTCGAAGGGAACCGTTATGTCGTCGAGAGGATGAACAAACGCCACATCAGTCTGGTCCGGATCTCCCTTCGGCCGGAGGACCTCGAGCAGCGGCCATGAAGATCGTAGCCTCGAACAAGAAGGCTTACTTCAACTATGAGATCATCGAGAGCCTGGAGGCGGGCATCGCCCTCCTCGGAAGCGAGGTCAAATCCATCCGCGATGGCCGGGTCAGCCTCAAGGACAGCTTCGCCGAGATCAAGAACGGGGAGGTCTTTCTCCTGCATATGAATATCAGCCCTTACGAGCAAGCCAACATCTTCAACCACGATCCTCTCCGCGAAAAGAAGCTTCTCCTCCACCGCCAGCAGATCAAGCGGCTCATCGGGAAGATCAGGGAGAAGGGCTATACCCTGATCCCCACAAAGGTGTTCCTCAACGAAAAAGGGAAGGTCAAGGTCGAGATCTCTCTGGCCAAAGGAAAGAGGACCTATGAGAAAAAGCGGGCCATCAAGGAAAGGGACATCGAGCGCGAGATCCGGTCAGAGCTCAAGAAGAGGCTGCGGTAATCTATTGGATCAAAAAGAGTTAGCTGCCCTTATGCCCAACAGGAGGGATCCATGAAAAACGGTAGGCTTCTCACCCTGTCATTTGGACTGGCTGTCTTCCTTGCCGGTTTGCCTGCTCCCGTCAGTTCCCAGGAGGCTCAGCGGGAGCTTTGTCTCGTGGGCGATTTCCTGGTTGAGACCTCCCGAGTCGCTGAATACGAGACGGCGGTCAAGGGTCTCCTGGCCAGCCTGGAAAAGCACGGCTTTCCCTTCAGCCTCGATACTTCCAGCACGGACGATGGCCATTATTACGTTGTCTACCGCTTGAAAGACTATGCCGGCGCCGACCTCTGGTTCAAAGCCTGGGGAGAGTTGAGCCAAAAGATGGGGCCGGAGAATCTGCGGGCGCTGCAACGTCGCATCGCCGCCGCGGAGATCGAGCGCGCCTATCAATTCTGGACCTACCGTCCGGACATCTCGTTCCTTCCGGAAAAGGAGCGGCTGAAACCGGAAGAGATCGGCTATTACACTTGGGATTTCGTCTGGCTTATCCCGGGGAAGGAAGAGGAATTCGAAGCTGTCAACAGGGAATGGATCGCCCTGAGCAAGGCCAGGAAGGCGCGGGATCCCTTTTTAACCTTAGCGGGAGACCTGGGCACCCAGATGCCGGTCTATCTCTGGATCGAATACGGTAAGAGCGCGGCGGATTATGCCGCCACGGAGGAGAAGTTCTGGAAGGCGATGGGGGAGGAGGGAGCCGCCCTGTCGAAAAAAAGCCGGGCGCTGATCAGGAAGATGGACTCAAAAACAGGACAATACCGACCCGACCTTTCCTACTCGCCCAAGGGGAAGTCATGACTTGCCGGCCGGGCCTCAACGGTTGAGAACGTAAAGCGAGATGTTCAGGACCGCCGCAAAGCTGACCCAGAGGATGTAGGGGACGAGCAGATACGCCGCTGCTCTGGAAATCTTGGAGAACAGCCAGATCGACGCCAGGATCATCCCCCACAAAAGGACGATGACGATGGCGGCGCCGAAGATTTGGTGCGCCCCGAAGAAGACGATCGACCAGAGCAGGTTCAACAGAAGCTGCCCGGCGAACACGCCCAAAGCTTTCCGAACCTCGTTCTTCCTCGGGCCTTTCTCATAAACAAGATAAGCGGACAGCCCCATCATGGCATAAAGGATGGTCCAGACCGGGGCGAAGACCCAGCCCGGCGGGTTGAACGGCGGTTTGGCCAGTCCCGCGTACCAGCCGGGGACCGACGGCGTTGTAAAAACGGAGCCGATGACCCCCGCGAGCTCGCAGACCAAAACGGAGACCAGAATTCCCCAAGCCTTTTTCATGTGATCCTCCTCCCAGCCGCATATTCATTCTCTTCAGCGCCGTGCCTAGGCCAACTGATGTCCCCTTTTGGCCCTTTGATGTAGCCATTGAGTGTGATGAAATTGAAGGCGGACATCTTTCTCCTTACCATTTGTATGAAACATGTTGAGACCGGATGTCAAGGAGACTGGATTAATTGTTCCCCCGCATCCCTTCCATCGTGTAAAATGGGAATAGGTTTCTCGGGTACAGACAGGGGAATGTCAGGAGAATGAGGAAAGGCGCTTAACGGGGAGATCGTCCATGAAAAAAGCGGGTCTGGTTTCGGTCCTAATCATTTTGATGCTGATATCTGTCATCGCGGGACGGGCCAAGGAGGAATTCCCTCAGCTCGAGGGCCCCTACCTAGGACAGAAGCCCCCGGACCTGACGCCGCAGCCTTTCGCGCCGGGGATCATCACCACGCCAGAAAACGAAGGGAGCTCGGGGTTTGCCTTGGACGGAAGCGTGTTCATCTTTCAAAGGTTTTTGGGGAGTGAATGCCACACCTTCATCATGCGCCTGAAGGACGGCCGCTGGACCATCCCCGAACTCATCCCCTTCTGGAAGACCATGGTCCACAATGGGGATTTCGTCATTTCCAGTGATGACAGAACCATGCTCTATCAGGTCAAGACGGAGACCGGCTCCGGACTGGACTCCAACATCTGGCGGGTGGAGATCACGGCTTCGGGCTGGGGCGAAAGGGAGCCCCTCCCTTCTCCTGTGAACACAGCCTTTGATGAAAGCTTCGCCTCTGAGGCGGCCGATAAGAGTCTCTATTTCTTCAGCCGGCGTCCCGGGGGGAAAGGCCTTTCGGACCTCTACATGTGCGCTTTCAAGGACGGGGCATACACAAACCCTGTCAATCTCGAATCCCTGAATTCGGAGGCCCACGAATGGGATCCCTTCATCGCGCCCGACGAGAGCTACCTGATCTTCTGCTCCACCAGGCCTGGAGGTTTCGGCGGCGATGATTTTTACATCAGTTTCAAGGGCGAGGACGGGGGCTGGACAAAACCGCTGAACATGGGGGAAAAAATCAACTCACCCGGCTCGGAAAACCGCCCCACGGTGACCCGCGATGGCCGCTATTTCTTCTTCACCACAACACGGGAGGGAAACAGGGACATCTTTTGGGTAGGGGCCGCGTTTCTTGACCGGTTCAAGAAATAAGGCTCTCGCTATTCCCCGCCGATCTGGAGAAGGTTGATCCGGAAGCTAGGGGTTGCCATCCTCCGGCTCAAGTCGAGGTCGTTGGCTACCATTTCGATACCGTTGAGCATCTCGTCCGCCGTCCCGGCGATGGTGAGGCCTTTTACCGGGAAAGCGATCTTACCGTCCTCGACCCAAAACCCGGAGGCCCCCCCGCTGAAGTTGCCGTTGACCGGGTTAATGCCGTAGCCCGTCACCTCTTTGACCAGCAAACCGGCCTTTGTCGACTTGATGATGTCTTCGGGCTTGGCCTGGCCGGCCGTCATATAGAACTGGTGGGGGCCGATCCCCGGCAAGCTGGCAAAACCGCCGCGCCGGGCGTTTCCCGTGCTCTGGACTCCCGCCCGCTTGGCCACTATCGTGTTGTACATGAAGCCCTTGAGGACGCCCCTATCGATGATCGTCCTCTTCTGGGTCGAAACCCCCTCGCCGTCGAACGGCTGGCTGGCGATCCCCTTTGCGAGCGTCCCATCATCAATCAGCGTGATGAGCTCCGAGCCGATCTTCTGGCCCAGCCGCTTGCCCAGAAAGCTCGCCCCCTGCAGGACTCTCTCACCGTTGATCGCCCCGAGAATGCCCCCGAGAAGTGCGTACCCCACATCGGCATGGAAAATGACGGGCGCCTTTTGCGTCTTGAGCGGCTTCGGGTCCAGCATCTCATAGGCGTCGCGGGCCGCCTTGGCCGCCACTTCCTCGGCCGGCTTGAGGTCGCTGAAATAGCGCGCGCCGCTCGACTCGCCGCCCGATGATTTCTGCTCTCCCTTCTCCGCCACGACGGAAACGCCGAGGGAGCAGACCGACGACCGAAAGCTCTTGGCCAGGCCGTTGGAGTTGGCGATGACGACCTCTTCCTCTCCCTCGCCGTATCGGGCGCCATCGCTCTTGGTGATCCGGGGGTCTTTCATGGCCAACTGTTCGATCTTCTTGGCGAGCTCGATCTTTCGCTCCATTGGTATTTTGGCGACCTGCGGGTCAAAGAGACCGGCAATTTCGGTCAGACCCTTGTCGTCGGGGAGCACGTTGTTCGGGTCGGCGGTCGTGATCTTGGCGAATTCGATGGCCCGGCCGAGGGCGTCGTCCAGCGCTCTTTCCCCCAGGTCATTGGAGCTGGCGAAGGCCATCTTCCCCTTGATAAAGACCCGGAGTCCGGCTCCATAGGAGGCCGCTTCCTCCACGGTCTCGACTTCGCCCTTGCGGACCTCGATGCTCAGATTGCGGCCGTTCTCAATGTAGACTTCGGCTGCGTCGGCTCCCTTTTTCAAGCACTTGCTGACCAGCTGTTCGGCTATTCCCTTGTAATCCATCATCGTCTCCATTTTCCGGGCTTACCTGGCCCGTGACCCGCCGACATTGATGCCCCGGATCCTGACCGTGGGCTGCCCCGCCGCGACCTCAGCCGACTGCCCCTTGCCGCAGATCCCGGGGCCGAAATCCAGGTCGTCTCCGACGGCGTCGATCCCCTGGATAACATCGAGGCAGTTTCCGATGAGTGTCGCACCCTTGACCGGGGTGGTCTTTTTCCCGTTCTCGATGAGATAGGCTTCCCGGCAGGTAAAATTGAAAACACCGTCTGTCGGGTTGACGCTCCCCCCGCTCAGGCTCTGGACGTAAAGGCCGCCCTTGGTTGAGGCCAGGATTTCGTCCGGCTTGTCTTTGCCCCGGTCGATAAACGTGTTCGTCATGCGGACGATGGGGATGTTGCGGAAGGATTCACGGCGTCCGTTCCCGGTGCGCTCCATCTTGAGCTGCTTGGCCGAGAGGATATCGGTCATGAACTTGACAAGGATCCCGTCCTGGATCAGGACGTTCCGCTTCATCTGAGTCCCCTCGTCGTCGTAGTCTGTCGTGCCCCGGAAGCAGGGCAGGGAGCCGTCGTCGACCATCGTGAACTTCTCAGTGGCCACTTTCTTCCCGAGCTTGCCGACGAAGACCCCGGTTTCTCTGGCGATGTTGTCCGCTTCGAGGGGGTGGCCGACGGCCTCGTGGACGAGGACTCCGCCCCAGCCGTTCTGCATGACCACGTCCATCTTCCCGGCCGGCGCGTCCTTGGCCTCGAGCATGACGATGGATTCCCGGGCGCAGGCGCGGGCCGCGTCCTCCGGCTTGAGGTCATCGAACATTTCGATCCCGGAGTGCCGGCTCAACCGCTCGCGTCCCATGTGAGAGGTGTTGTTGCCGACGCCCAGAGTTTGGACGATGAAGAAGAGGAGAGGCAGCTCGTCGCTCAGGTAGAGGCCTTCGCTGTTGGCGATGTCGCGGCTGCGGACCTCATCGTGATATTCGATCGAAGCCATCTTGATCCGGGCATCATAAGCCAGCGCCGCGTCGTGGGCGCGTTTCATGATCTCCAGCCGCTTCTCGTCGGCGACCGTCTGCAGGGGGACCCGGACCGTGATATAGGACGGCCTTTTCTCCTCCTTGATGTCCACCGGCTTGACGGTCTTCCCGCCGCGGGCGACAAAGGAGGCAACCTCGGCAGCCCGGTCGAGCTTTTCCAGCGTGATCTCATCCGTGTAGGCATATCCGGTCTTGTCTCCCGAGATGACGCGCACGCCGGCGCCCTGGCTGATGCCGAAGACGGCGCTCTTGAATTTGCCTTCTTCAAGAAGAATGCTTCGCGAGATGCGATGCTCGATATAGACCTCGCCGAACTCTCCGCCCTGACTCAGCGCGCGGCGGATGACCATGTTGATGTCTTCCAAAGCGACCTGGGGCTTGGCCGGTTCCTGCCCGGCCAGCAGGCCGCGCAGCAGGGGAGGGGCGGCGGCGAGCGCGATGCCTCCCTTGAGACTCAGCTCCAGAAACTTGCGCCGGGGGATGTCCTCGGCGAAATGGGTTTTAAGGCTCATGGCAACTCCTCATGGCAAGAAAATGGATCGGAACAGGCATGCTAGCCAGATTATAGCGCACCCGGCCAAGAAAACTCAAAAAGCGGACCGGCGCCCGTCAGGAAGAGGCCGCAAAGGCAGCGGCCAGCCTGATCGCCGCGACAAGACTCTGGGGCGATGCGGCATTCCTGCCGGCGATATCAAAGGCCGTGCCGTGGTCAGGAGAAGTACGGACAAAGGGAAGACCCAGGCTCACGTTGACGCCGCTGTCAAAGGCCGCGAGCTTAAAGGGGATCAGTCCCTGGTCATGAAAGAGGGCGATAACGATTTTGTCCGACCGGCCGAGGGCGCTCCGGAAAACCACATCGGGAGGATAGGGGCCGCTGATCTTGATCCCCTGCCGCCGAGCCTCCTTGATCGCGGGGGCGATCTCTCCGGTCTCTTCCCGCCCCAGGAGGCCGTCCTCTCCGGCATGGGGGTTGAGTCCGGCTACCAGGAACTCGAGCCTCCCCGGCTTGACCTTCTTCAGGCTCCTGTCGAGGGAAATGAAAAATTCCAGCAGGGGTTCCGTTTTGATCTTCTTGAGGGCCTCCTTCAGTGAGACATGATGGCTCAAGAGGGCGACTTTGAGCTTCTCCGACCAGAAGGCCATGATAACCCCGCGGTAGAAGTGACTCAGGTAATCGGTATGGCCCTTCCAGGGGACTCCGGCCAGGGCCCAAGAGGACTTGGAAACGGGGGCTGTTACGATAGCCTGGAGATCCCCCTTCCGGGCTGCGGCAACGGCGGCCTGGAAAAAGCGGAACGATTCCCGTCCGTTTTTCGCCGCCGGCGCCCCCTTCGTTACCCTCCTCATAGCGCTGGGGATATCATGGAACACCAGGGTCCCCGACCGACCCGGTCGTTGTCCCTTCAGTGAATCGAAATCGAAGTGAATGCCGAGGGCCTTTTCTTCCGCCCGGAGGACAGGAACGGAGCCGAAAAGCACGTAGTCGGCTGCCGGCAGATCATAATCCCCCGCCAGGGCTTTGAGGACGATCTCCGGGCCGATACCCCCCGGGTCACCGAGCGTGATCCCGATCCGCCGAAGAGTCATCGGGCCTTTTTCTTGGCCTCTTCCTCTTCCTTGACGTCCTCGGTTTTGTAGAGGTACTTGATGTTGGCTTTGTAGACCAGCAGGTTGGGGGCGTCATCGCGGTTGAGCTTGAAGCAGTTCCGGTCATACCACTCGATGTACCCCTCGATGACCTGGCCGTCGGCGAAGGCTACGGCCATCCTGGTCTTCTTGTTCATCTGCTTGAGATAGTAGTAGTTCTCGGCGTGAGTGTCATAGGGGGGGTGCATCTTCCGTTTGTCGGATTCGTGGCGCTCTTTTTCTCTTTCCCGGCTGTCCCGGATCTCAGCCAGGTTGGGTCTGATGAGCCTTCTGTTCATAGAAATTCTCCACCTGTGGTTTTGATGAAGGATCTTCGGTTGCCCTTTATTTTATCACTTTTGAGGGCGGATTTCAAGACCGCTCAATCCCTCCACCAGTGGGAGAACTCAGCAAAATAATTGCGGCGGTGCCTTTAGCGGTTGCCCATAATCTGGTCGACGGTGATATTCTTGTTTTTTAAATTGGTGCCCGTGGCCTTATCCAGGCTGGCCTCCGATATCATATAGTCCACGATCGACCGCAGCTCGGCGATCCGGGCATTGCTCAGGTCTCTCTGGTAGGTGAGGACGATGAAATTGGTGCTCAGGCCGACCTTGAGCTTCTCTTCTTCGGCCGAGAGCTTTTTCTCCGCCAGCTCCCGGGCAACCCGGTAGGATTGGACTCTTTTATAGTTTGTCTCGACGGAGCGGACCCCGTTCCGGATTTCAAGATAAATGATCTGTTCCTGGTTCTTCAGCCGCAGCATCGCCTGCTCGAGGTTGAGCTTCGCCTGAGCCACGGAGGCCCGCGAGAAAATGGTGTTCAAGGGGATGTCCAGGGTCAGGCCGACGGCCCAGTTGTTGTACTTGAAGTTGAACGAGTCCTTTAGGGCGTCACTGCTCGAACCAGGGACTTTGCCGACGATCACGCCGGTCAGGGGGTCGTCGTTGAGGTAAAGGATCCGGTCTCCTGAGACCCCGGGGCTGTAGTACGCCGCCGTCAAGTCGAGCCGCGGCAGGAGCTGATTCTTGGTAAAGCCCAGGTTCAGGTCCTGGGTGCTCAAGTCGATCTTCATGGACTTGAGCTCGGGCCTGTTCTGCATGGCTGTGAGGAGGGCTTCATCGACATTGACCTGGCGCTCTTGGAACTTGGGCGTATCGACAGGCCGGATCGGCAGGGCCAACCGCATCTCCTCTTCGGGTAGGTTAATGATCGTCCGGAGGCGGTCTTCATTGTTCTTGACCTCGGCATCGGCCGAAAGGATGTCGGCCTCCCGGGTGGCTACCTCCGCCTGGGCGCTCAGGATCTCGATGGGCGCCAAGGTGCCGACCTCGACCGCCCTTTGGTTCTTGGCCAGGAGGTCTTGGGCCAGCTTGAGAGACTGCTGCATCACCTTCAAATTCTCCAGGCTGTAGGCCAGGTTCCAGTAAGCCTCTTCGACTGTATAGATAATGTTCGCGATCGTGTTCTCCAGGTCGGTCCCGGATTTCTCATAAGCGTTCTGGCTGATGAGGATGTCATTACGCGTGATCTTGATCCCGAAATCCCGGAGCAGAGGCTGCCGGAAGTCGAGCCGCAACGTGCTCCCGAAGCGGGGGTTGACCGTCTGAAACCTGGCGTTGCTCTCATTCTTGTAGCCAACCCAGGAAGCGGTCAGTGTTCCCCCTATTGGGACGAGCTGGGAGACCGAGGCGTCATAGTCAGAGTAATCGGCTATCGTCCTGCCCACCTGCTCGAGCCAGGAATAGGACGCGGATACATTGCTGCGATCGGAGAAGCCGAATCCGAGAGTGGGCAGGAATTTCTCCTTGGCTTGAGCGACCGCATAGGAGGCGATCTCCGGGCTGAGGATCTGGATGGCCACGCCGTAGTTGTTTTTCAGCGTGCGGAGGATCGTATCCTCGAGAGTCAGGGACAGGACCGGCTCCGTATTCTCCTGGGTCCAGGAAACGGCCGGCCAAAGAAGGACCAGGACGGCAAGAAATCCAGCTATTCGTCTGGGCATAAGGAACCTCCAGAAATAGGGTCTCATCCTTAATATACGTTTATTCGTAGCGTAAGGCTTCAATCGGGTCCAGGCGCGAGGCCTTGCGGGCCGGGTAGAAGCCGAAAAATATTCCGACCGAGGCCGAAAAGGCAAAGGCCATAAAGATGGCCCCGGGAGAGACCGTGGTCTTGAACTCGGAGAATATCTTGATGTAATGGAGTATCTTCGAGAGCCCGATCCCGAAAAAGACGCCGATCAGCCCTCCGAGTACGCTCAAGACGATGGCCTCCGTCAGGAATTGAAGCAGGATGTCTTTCTGACGGGCGCCCACGGCCATGCGGATGCCGATCTCCCGGATCCTCTCGGTCACCGAGACAAGCATGATGTTCATGATCCCGATGCCGCCGACGAGAAGCGAGATCGAGGCGATGCTCCCGAGCAGGATGGTCATGATCTGGGTGGCCTGAGCCGCGCCCTCGGCGATTTCCGACATGTTCCGGACCTGGAAGTCATCTTCCGCCCCGGGCGCGATCTTGTGCCGGACGCGCATCAGCTCCTCGATCTGGGTCTGGGCCTCTTGCGTCCGCGACGCGGATACGGCCTGGATGTCGATCGAGCCAATGTATTCCTGCCCGGTCAGCCTCTTCATCACCGTGGTGTAGGGCACGGTCATCATATCGTCGCGGTTGAACCAGCCGCCGGACTCGCCCTTGGATTTGAAGACGCCGATGACCCGGAAGGGTATGGCCTTGACCCGGAGGATCTTGCCGACCGCGTCCTCGCCCTCGAAAAGACTTTTCTTGACTTCGCTCCCCAGGACGCAGACTTTTGCGGCCGTCTTGACGTGCCCTTCGTCAAAATATGTCCCCTGCTCGATCTCCCA
>Ga0105094_10001303_pt1 | contig 13030 bp, 13 predicted proteins | sample PPLLak1March2015_2_FD_87023 | JGI IMG/M metagenome (GOLD analysis project Ga0105094, IMG submission 87023) | Freshwater sediment microbial communities from Prairie Pothole Lake near Jamestown, North Dakota, USA - PPLs Lake P8 Core (3) Depth... | ecosystem: Environmental > Aquatic > Freshwater >...
TCCCTCACTTGTCACTATATTCAACCTGCAAAGGTTACAAATTAATCCATAATTAATGCAATAGCGATATATTTTTATTCTTTTTCTGTCTTTTTGTCATTTCACTGCGTCAGAAAACGATCACTGTGGCAAAAAAACATCGAAATAATGTCACAATTAAACAATGGCACAATGATTGAGAATATAATGAAAATTAAAAAGTAAAATTATTTAATATAGTTCAACAATATGAGCAAGATTATCGGCATTGATTTAGGCACTACCAATTCGTGTGTTGCCGTAATGGAAGGGAACGAACCCGTTGTTATTCCCAACAGTGAAGGAAAGCGTACCACTCCTTCCGTAGTTGCATTTCTGGAAAACGGAGAACGCAAGGTTGGAGATCCGGCAAAAAGGCAGGCCATAACCAATCCTACCAAGACCGTTTTTTCCATTAAGCGGTTTATGGGAGAAACCCATGATAAGGTATCCAAGGAAATAGCCAGGGTAACCTATAAGGTAGTGAAAGGAGAGAATAACACCCCGCGGGTACAAATAGAGGATCGTAAGTATACTCCCCAGGAAATTTCAGCCATGGTTCTTCAGAAAATGAAAAAGACTGCTGAGGATTACCTAGGTCACGAGGTCACCGAAGCGGTCATTACCGTTCCTGCATATTTCAGTGATTCTCAGCGTCAGGCAACCAAGGAGGCCGGTGAGATTGCCGGGCTTAAGGTGAAAAGAATCATTAATGAGCCTACGGCTGCTTCACTCGCCTATGGCCTTGATAAGAAGAACAAGGACATGAAAGTAGCAGTATATGACCTTGGCGGCGGTACTTTTGATATATCCATCCTCGAACTCGGTGATGGTGTTTTTGAGGTTAAGTCAACCAATGGTGATACGCACCTTGGCGGCGATGATTTTGACCACAATATCATCGACTGGCTTGCGGAAGAATTCAAAAAAGACGAGGGCATTGACCTCAGGAAAGATCCTATGGCCATGCAGCGTCTGAAAGAGGCTGCAGAAAAAGCCAAGATTGAATTGTCAAGTTCAACGACCACGGAAATCAACCTTCCCTACATAATGCCTGTTGATGGCATTCCCAAACATCTGGTAAAGACGCTGACGAGGGCTAAGTTTGAAAGCCTAATCGACACGCTGGTTCAATCGACCATTGAACCCTGCCGTAAGGCACTAAAAGATGCCGGTTTGTCAGCTTCTGACATCGACGAGGTCATCCTGGTCGGAGGATCAACCCGTATCCCAGTTGTTCAGGATACCGTTGAAAAAATCTTTGGGAAAAAGCCTTCCAAGGGCGTAAATCCCGATGAAGTTGTTGCTGTTGGTGCAGCAATACAGGGCGGAGTGCTCACCGGTGAAGTAAAAGACATCTTACTGCTGGACGTTACTCCTCTTTCGCTGGGCATCGAAACCCTTGGTAGTGTTTCAACCCGGCTGATAGAAGCCAACACGACCATACCGACCAAGAAAACCGAGACCTTCACCACGGCTTCGGATAACCAGCCTTCAGTAGAAATTCATATCCTGCAGGGAGAGCGTCCCATGGCCGCTGACAACAAAACCATCGGGCGTTTCCACCTTGATGGTATTCCCCCTGCGCCAAGAGGTATGCCTCAGATTGAAGTGACCTTTGATATTGATGCCAATGGTATCCTTCACGTATCAGCCAAGGACAAAGGGACGGGCAAGCAGCAGAGTATTCGTATTGAAGCATCCACCGGCCTCTCCCAGGATGAAATAGCCCGGATGAAGGATGAAGCCAAGGCCCATGAGTCGGAAGACAAGCAGCGCCGGGAAAGGGTTGACAAGCTTAATGCAGCCGACAGCCTGATCTTCCAGACCGAAAAGCAGCTCAAGGAATTTGGGGATAAACTGCCTGCAGATAAGAAAGGCCCCATTGAACAGGCTTTAGAAAAACTTAAAGAAGCCCATAAGAGCCAGGACATCGCGGCAGTTGATGCTGCAACTGCTGAGCTCACCAAAGTATGGCAGGTCGCTTCAGAGGAACTTTACAGGGCAAGCCAGGCAGGCGCTTCGGCAGGCGGACAGACCGCTGATGCAGGGGCAAATGCAGGGGCGTCATCCTCACAGCAATCCGATAATAAAGGAAATGATGAAGTGACGGATGTGGACTTCGAAGAGGTGAAATAGAATCATCATAATCTCTGTAGATGCAAGGGGGTGCCTCAAAAGCTGAGGCACCCTTTTTTGTTGGCAGCCTGCGGAAGCAATCCGAGTGCCCATTATCGAGAGGTAAAAAATGGCACCCCAAGTTTTAATTTAAAGGTCGCAAATTGCGACCTTTAACATTTTAAATTTTAGTTTTGTGAAACCTAAAACAAGCATTATGTCAAAATCATTACTCCCTAATGAACGAATAGTCAGTAAAATCATATTAATAAGAGATGAAAAGGTAATGTTAGATGTTCATCTTGCAGAATTATACGGTATAGAAACCAGGGTCTTAAAACAAGCAGTACGCAGAAACATAGCACGCTTTCCGCAAGATTTTATGTTTGAACTGACAGATAATGAAGTTGATACCATGATATCACAAAATGTGATACCTTCCCGGAAACGTCGGACCAAACTATATCATTGATAATCATTTAAATAATGCCAAAAATAAGTCATTTTTTGGCCTTAGAGCATTGTTTTAGCCTTAAAAAACGTATTGTAAGGTAACAAAGGTTCAGAAAGTTCATAGCTCTCCCCGCTATTTTTGATTTTTCTTGATTTTGCTTTGATATTAAGCTGATAGCGGATGCTCTCAAGAAAAGCTTCCTTTCCTACAGCAATGGATTCAGTCCATTTGCTTTCCCGCTCAAGACTTTTTCTTTCCAATGCATCTTTTATCCACTCCTGCTGAAGTTCCTGCAATCGTTCTAACGTTTCAATACCTAATATTTTCAGTAATCTGGTATAATTTATTATTGTATAACGTTTTTTGGGATACATGATTTCATAATAACCCGATTCTTCCCATTTTACCGGATGATCAACCACACCTGCTCTCACCATATTCATGCTGATATAAACTATGCATTTGACAATATGCCCGTCAGACGCAATGGCTGTTGCATGATACCTGTCCTCCCAGAATGCTCCATTTCGTTGAGTCCTGTTATTGTATTCCTGTGCTGACCTGCCCTGAGCCCTGAAGAAGTTGCATAAACGCTGGAATTTTTCCTTCAGCGCTTTCGTCTGATACCAATAGATGAACATGGTTAGATGTCGCAATGTAATTCAACACTGTGACACCAAAACGCTTTTTCGCCTCATATAACCATCGCATCCAGCATTTTCTGTCTCTTTTAAACTTCAAGAGAAAATCCTTTTTGTGACATCGATGAGTAATATGCCAGATATTACCCGCAACAAAATATCTGTTTGCTCTTGCCATAACGAAAATAATTTCGCCTTAAAGTTATGTTTTTGCTATTAAAAACATGGTTCTAAGGCTAAATTTTTGCTATAAAACCAGTTTAAATAACTGATTTTATGTTTCTTATCTTGGTCCGACCCCATAAAAACAATCCTGCAATCCTATAATCCTCACATCCTAAAAATCCTGGTTCAGACAACTTAGTCGATTCAAAAACAGTAATTCAACTAATAATAACCCCCACCGGAATATCATCCCCGTCCTCCATATCCAGCATGGCATTGATCAGTCTTGCCGTTACAAACTTATAGAGATCTTTTACCGCAATATCTCGTTCAAAAATAATCTTATGATCCAGGTAATACTGCCGTTTTGTTCCCTTTAAAAGCGGAATAGCCGGTGTGTACCATCTGACGCCATCGTACAGGATGATATTGGAAAAAGAGGTATCGGTGATCAGTCCATTTTTTACCAGCAGAATGTCGGAATGTTCGGGATCAGGAATACCCGCCCTGAATTTCTCAAAAGCGCTCCGGTCGGCATATTTATAGGAATACTCAAAGTTACCGCAATCGATAACAAAAAGTTTTCTGACAATACGTTTCACATAGGGAATAAATTCGGTTGTACCGGGTTCTTCAGCATACAAAAACCGGCAACGGTAGGTGACGGACGGATCAAGTTCCGAAACCTTTATGATCTCTGACAGATCCCACGGCATGACAGCACCGAATATGGCCGCACGTGATGCATTGACACGGCTGTTGTGATAATCGATATGCTGCAGTTCACCGCCCCTTACCCTTATGGTTTCAAGCAATCGGCACATATATTTTATCGATTAGTTCCTGGTATTCGGTTCGGGCATCACTTAAAAAAGTGATACCTCCTCCGCTTCGGAAATGCATTTTCCCGGAACGGTTTTCAATAAACCGGATCAGAACGGCACTGTCGAGGTTGTTACCGTCAAAAACACCGGCTACTCCTGTATAATATCCGCGGTCGGTTTTCTCTGCTTCCCGTATCACAGCCAAGGTCCTTTCCTTAGGAGCTCCGGTTACAGAGCCCGCAGGCAGCAATTTAAATAAGATCTCTCCTATTCGGGAATGATAACCGTGTGGCAATTCGCCAGTGATCTCGGAAGAGACCTGCAGTAACTCCCCTTCGTGCGTATTAATTCTTTCGGTATACCGGAACCGGTTTACCCTTACCTTATCAGCTACCATGCTCAGGTCGTTCCTGAGCAGGTCAACGACAGTGTTATGCTCTGCAATTTCCTTTTTATTGTCGAGTATTTCTTTTTCCGATTCGGATGAAAGAACCTTCTGCGTCCCTTTCATAGGGAAGGTGGATATATTGCCGTCATGGATGGTCACAAATGTTTCCGGGGAAAAACACACAAATTCATTTTTAAACAGGATCTTATACCGTGCAGAACTGCTGATATATATATCCCTGAGGGTCAGGCTGGTCTCAACCGGTGTGGGAAAGGTGAGGTTGGCCAGAAATGTATTCCCGGCAATGATGTGCATTTGCACGGTTTTAAAAGCCCGGTTGTAAGCCGCAAAGGGCATGGGAAATTTCGAAAAGGTAAATGACCGTTTTTCCTTTTTCCCGGCCCGGGGATTTCCACTACCCCGAAAATCATAAAGCATGTCATCGGGCATTTTTTCGAACGGAAACAACTGGATAGCTTTCATTTCGAAATCAACCAGGAACAAAAAAGGTTTCCTGCCATCGCCTAATGAATTCATAAGACGGATGGCCTCGGATTTACAAAACATGTTGTATTCCTTTTGGGGCTGGTCTAAGCTATTTTGTCAGATAACGGATATCTTCCCGGATTTTTTATCGTATCCAGATCAAGGTCGATGTCCAGATGTGGCCAGAACAGATGAGTTTGATGCAACAGTTCAACATTGTTTATTTCTTCAACACTTGCTTTCCTGAACCATGGAAAATATTCAAACGGCAAGAAATACTCATTTCCTGACAAATACAACCAGAAACCATGTTTTGAGATATTGGTTACCTCAACCTCTTCCAAAGAGTTTATTCCATGCATCTTTGATTTCATGTTTGTGTTCTTTAATTATAAGGATTATTTCTTTAATCATATTTTCAGGAATGCCATATAAATGGTCAGGTTCAATATCAGGTTCCAGCCATAACTTTGCTTCACCTTCCGAACAATATACATGCACATGCAAACGATTTTCCTCCCTTGAGAAAAAGAAAAATCTGTATCCTTTAATACGAAAGACTGTTGGGCTCATATATTAATACAAAGTTATTATAAATGCGAATTAAGAGTTGAAATTAATATTAATAATGTTTCCCCGTTTTTTTGAACTAAAAGTGACCAAGCACGGAGTGCTTGAACCTGCCCGACGGCAAACGGGTATGAATAGCGCCGGGTGAAACCCGGTGGTTAAGATGCAAGTTAAAAACAAACGAAATTCACAACCGCGAAGCGGTTGAAACCTCAATTTCATCCAGGAAAACCTGCCATATCAGCCATGATGTATCGGCACCAAATTGCTTGCTGGTGCGGGTGACAATCATCTTTACCCGGTTCATGGTTTCTGAAAGCAACAGGGTATCTTTCTCTGTAATGCCCGTTATTTTAAACCGGCAACCCAGTTTGCCTGTATACCAGTCAGTACTCTCAAGATGCAATGGGTCAATGGTCCTTAGATCAGATATCCTGAACTCAACCGATCTGTAATCTGATCCCTCCAGTTCAGCCAGCAAAGTGGCAAGGTTGTTCTCTCCATTCCCGGTCTTCTCAGGCGCATCAATGCATAATTGCAGCATTGCATCTTTATCATAAAAAAGCCTGTAAGTCATATCTTTCACCTGCTGTTTCAGGAGGGTATCCATGTTTTTATCGGAATAAAGGCACAGACAATCCGCAAAATCGAGTAATTTCTGTTTGGCCTTTTCACCATAAGCCATCAGCCTATCTTCAAAAAGGTATTCCGATGCAAATTCACTTTTGATCTCCATCAGCGTAGTATCCTGTTTTGCCTTTATTATGGCTTCCTTGTCAATTGCAGTATCAGGACCGCAGGATTTTGCCGTCAGTATGATGAATACGGGTAATAACAGTAAAATATGTAGTATCTTCCTGATCATTCGTTAAGGTACTTTTGTGTAAACCGTATCGTGGTTATTTTTTTTTCCGTATAAAGCATCTCAATGATTTGAATATTTTTCAAGCCCCGGGTAGGCAGGGTGACCAGGTCAATAAATTCCATTTTATTATAGAGTTCCATGCCCATCATGCCTTTGTTGAAAACCTGGCATATATAAGCACTGTCTGAGATCACCTTATCAAGCTTTTCCCTTCTGTTTTTCCAGTCACTCACCTTTGCATTGGAAAAATAAAATATCATTAGCGCATAATCATTAACCTTCAGCTGTATCTCTTCGTTTTTCTTTGCCTTATTCAGCAGCCGTGTTATCGTATCAGAAAAATAGTAAGGAGCCTTTACAGCGAATTTTACTTTTGACTCGCCTGTCCTAAGTGTGAAGCATCCGTCAGGACCGCATAGCTGCTGAAGTGGCGATTCATCGTCGTATAAAATGGATACCTCAATATTTGAGTTCTTTATCGGCTCTTTGGTATCCTTATCAACAAAACAGAATTTATAGGATGTCAGACTTCCTGTTTTAATGAATACCCACGCTATGATGAAAACCAGTAAAGCCATAGCCGGCAATATGTAAAACAACTTGTTTGATCCTTTATGTTCGGTGATCAGGATTATTTCATCCCTGTTTTTAAACCTGAAGTCCGACCAGTCAATATAACCTGCATACCGGCTGAGGATATTCAGGAGATCAATTCTCGGGAGTTTTTCATTATAGGTTTTAAAATGATTGTAAAACCACTTTTCACTGAAGTATTCATTTACTTTCAATTTTAAATCTTCCTGGAATTCTATAATATCCTGGCCCTTCCAATCTTCAATATTCCTGCTGATACCCGGATTGGTTTTCTCCATGACCTCGGCAATTTTTGCCTTCATAATTTCAAAATATTGTCTTTCAGTTGCCTCCACAAAATTCCAATCTTATTGTTTACAAACCTTATAAAATACTAGTAAAACAATTTACAATTTCAATTCCGGTGTTTTACAAAGGTCACTCCCGTACAAAAAGTAATTTTAAACTGAAATTCCTAATTATCAAATTTATAAAAAAAGAAGATGTTATAAAATATAATCCTAAAACCCAATAAAATGAAAAAAATAACTGAAATGACAACGCAAAATGAATCGTGCAATTATCAGCATGCAGACAATTGCAGCAAGATTTATAAGGGCAGGGCAAAACACTGCCTGAGCCTTATCATAATCACTGCCATTTTTATGCCTTCTCTGTGCAGTTGTGAAGAAAAAGAAAATGACAATAAAAGCAGTGTACTGCAGGCGTATGAATTAAGGATAAGCGGAAAGGCCGACAAGGCTGAAGAACTACTCAACGAATTATTGAAGACAGACAGCACCAACGCCGCTGCATATTTTGAACTGGCAAGGACAAAACATCATATGTTTTTGGGGAAAGACCAGATTGCCCCGGAGAAATGGGAAGATATAGTGTTTTCTTTGCAGCAGGCCGTCAGGTTGGTTCCGAATAATGAAATTTATGCCTTTTATTATGCCTATGCCTGTTTCTTTAATGCTTATATAAGCATGATGATGGAAAAACCGGATGCCGGGGCAGCAATTGCATTGACCTGTGATGCTTTTCAGGTCGTTTTAAACCTTGAACCCGATTGCCATGAGGCACAGCTTTACCTGGTTGATATTTACGCTTACCTGCCCGAAAATATGGGAGGGGACAAGGAAAAAGCCGGTGTTTTAGCCTCAGACCTTAATCATAAAGACAAGATATGGGGAGCAATGGCAAATGCAAGGCTTATGGCTGATAATACTGATTTTGTTTCATACTGGCAAAATGTAACAAAGGAAGCAGGCAATGATGCCCAGGCATCAGAAGAACTGGGCAGGGCATATCTCCTGCAATCGGATACTGAGAACGGAACAAAATACTTCCTGGAAGCTATTAATGCAGATATAACAAAGAGGTATCTGTATATGAACCTCGTCCGATATCATGTCATGTTATCGCAACAAAATCCCGACCTGAAGTCAGTGCATCTGGAAGAAGCAGAAAGACTGGTAAACATATATTTACAGTCCGTTCCGGCGCTGGTGGGTCCGGTGAAAGCCTATGCCTATGGAGCACTGGGAATGATCAGGATGTTCGGCGGAGATAATGCAGGAAGCAATGAATACAGGCAAATGGCAGCTTCGATCGACCCTTACTATTCCAGGGGATCGGGCAATCCGTCAGAAATGCTCTATGGCCTGCCGGATGAAGTAAAGATTCATTACAGCTCTTTCCTTATGCCATTCTGATTAAATATCGTAATTTTAGTCAAACTAAAATCCAAAACCATGATCAAGGAAATCCATGAGCACATTACCAATGAGCTCCAGCAGAATGCCAGAACGGATACCGTATTTGTACTATCATCCATTGTGCTTAACCTTGTAATCCTTGCCATCAACTGGGGGGTGGCATCTCCTGAGCAGGGACACAGGTCTTATGACGACATTATATTGAGTATACTGATCGCCGCCGTGCTGGTCATTAATTTCATCATTGCAAAAGCCTTGCTGTCCGGACGTGATATGAGGCTTAAACTGCTGTCAGGGCTGATGCGTATGTATAAGGATAATAATGTTGACAAGTATTACGATCCCAGTTTGCTAAGTTCATACAGCATGCGGTATAAATTTTTCCTCACGGTGATCATCATACTGGGAGCCATTACCATTGTTGCACCATTGCTGGTAAGGATACTCAGTTAGTGCCTTCTTTTGTCTGGTATCCGGACTGCCTCTGCAGGCAGTACATTTCTTCAAGGTTTAGCGTGCGGCTTACATTATGCTCCACCCCGGGTGTTGTTTTTAAAACTACACTCAGCTAACTGTTCAACGGTTTCGCATGCCATTGATACAAAATATAACGCATGAGGTTATTCGATTTTCAGTGACACATGTCAATTAATACATCATCATTATCATCATCCATTAACTATTATATTATTTACTGAGCCGGTTAAAAACTGCTTTTTTACTATCTTTAGCCCATAATATATGCATTATGTTCAGACATGTCCTTTTTTTCGTTATTATGCTTTTTGCTTTTGTTGTTATTCCATCCTGGGGACAATCCGACACCATTTTTAACCAGTTAGATTCGAAGGGTTTGAAACAGGGATACTGGAAAAAGCACTATCCCAACGGGAATCTTATGTATAAGGGCTTTTTCAGGGATAACAAACCGGCCGGGGAAATGCGCAGGTATTACGAAAGCGGGGGGATCAAAGTAGTGATGATCTTCGATAACCCTAAAGACTGTGCCAGGTCAACCCTTTATTATGAAAGCGGGGACCTTGCCGCACGGGGCAATTATGTTGGCACGGTAAAAGACAGCACCTGGGAGTATTACAGCTATTATGACCATTCGGTTAAAGAAAGGGAGACCTATGTTAAAGGATTGAGGGACGGTTTTGCTTATCATTATTTTTCCGATGGCACCCTTGCCGAAAAGATGGAGTGGAAAGACAATATGAAGCATGGCGTATGGGAGCAATATTATGCCAATAAAGCCATCATGATCAGTGGGTCTTACAAGGATAACAAGCTGAACGGACCTTTCTCTGTTACCAATGAAAACGGAGTGTTATCAGTCCGGGGGACTTTTCTTGACAATATGCGGCATGACCGGTGGATATTTTACAAGGAAGACGGGACGATCGATGTAGAAGTAAATTATGACCATGGAAATCCTGCCGGGAAAGATCTGCTGACGGAAAAACAACAGGAGATCCTCAGGATGATAGAGGACAACCAGGGCAAGTATGAAGAACCTGATGAAACTGACTTTCTGCAAAGGATTAACCAGTAAAACGAAGGTTCTTAGTCTTCGCTTTGCGCTTGCTGTTTTACTATATTGGTTAAACCCAGCTCAGCATAACGCATTGTTTGCGCAGGAGGAAACCGCCCCGGGGAAATACAGGATAGTATTCACCGACAAGGACAATAGCCCATTCACCCTTGAAAAGCCGGAAGACTTCCTTTCTGCCAGGGCTATACAAAGGCGCAAGACACAGCTAATCCCGCTGGATTCCAAAGACCTGCCGGTAAATCCTGCCTATATTGACGAAGTAGGCTCAACGGGCGCCAGGGTCCTCACCGTATCAAAGTGGTTTAATGCAGTCACCGTTGACCATGTTGATCCGGCAATACTGCAGCAAATAATGGGATTGCCTTTTGTCAGGCCAGACCCCTTAAAAAAGATTTCATCCGATGTTGATATTCAGGTAAAATCCTACGGTGCCTCCCATGCCGAAGCTGAACCCCTGGACTACGGAAACTCATTCCGGCAGATTGAGCTGCATAACGGTGATATGCTGCATACCAGCGGATACACCGGGGAAGGAATTCATATTGCCGTAGTCGATGCCGGATTTAATGATGCGGATGCAAGCCCGGCCTTTACCAGGCTGTGGCAGAAAGGGAGCATCCTTGGAACCCGTGACTTTGTCAACGGCAATTCATTGCTTTATGAAGGGCATACTCATGGAACATCGGTTTTATCGGTTATTGGAGGCTGGGTGCCTGGGTATCTTGCAGGATCCGCCCCCGATGCCAGTTTCTGGCTGCTCCGCTCGGAAGACGGGAGCACTGAATACCTGATTGAAGAGGATAACTGGATTGCCGCGGCCGAATTTGCGGACAGTGCCGGGGTTGATGTGATAAACTCATCACTCGGATATTCAACCTTCAATGATCCCTCACAAAATCACAGCTATATTGATATGGACGGTAATTCAACCCGCGTTTCCATAGCGGCTGATATAGCAGCTTCAAGGGGAATGCTGGTGATAGCCAGTGCTGGCAACGAAGGCACCTCAGGCTGGAGATATATTTCAGCGCCTTCCGATGCTGACAGCGTACTGTGTGTTGGGGCCGTCGACTCAACGCGCGCGATCGCATCCTTCAGCAGTCATGGTCCGTCTTCGGACGGCCAGGTAAAACCTGATGTTTGTGCCATGGGCGTGAGAAATTTCGGTGTGAATGCAGCCGGGGACCTGGCCAGGTCCAATGGCACCTCATTCTCTGCGCCCGTTATTTCCGGGCTCGCTGCATGCCTGTGGCAGGCCAATCCGGAAGCCGGAGTCATGGATATCCTGAATGTCATCAAAGAAAGCGCCGACCGCTATAAAACGCCCGACACCCTTTATGGTTACGGCATACCCGACTTCAACCTGGCCAATATCCTGTTGAAAAGGAGGGCTGTTCCACAGGATCCTGCTATTCCAATGGTCACATTTCCTAATCCTTTTTCAACGGAGATCTATATCTGGTTTAATTCATATTATGTCCCGGATATTACGATCACCCTTATTGACCTTTCAGGGAAAGTTGTACTTTTGGAAAGAAGGGAAGTTGGCAGAGACGAAGCATACATTAAGGTATATAACGGCCTGAACAGGCTGCCCCGCGGTATATACCTGATGAAGGTTGTTTCAGACAGCTGGCAGCAAACTACACGTTTAATGAAATTTTAATATGCAGGAAGATCACTTAACCCTATATGAACTCAATGGCCTGATCAGGGGTGCCGTCAAACAGGCTTTCCATGACGCATATTGGGTGGTGGGCGAGATCAGCGAGCTGAAAGTCAATTACAGCGGCCATTGTTACCTTGAGGTGGTGGAGAAAGATCCCGACAGCCAAACCCTGAAAGCAAAAGCAAGGGCCACCATATGGTCATCCGTATTCCGTATGATACAGCCTTATTTCGAAACAACAACCAGGGCAAAACTGGCAGCGGGTATGAAGGTGCTGGTGAAAGTGACGGTTGAGTTTCATGAATTATATGGTCTCAGCCTGAATATTACCGATATTGAACCCAGCTATACATTAGGTGAACTGGCCCGGCAAAAACAGGAGGTGATTGACCGCCTGATCCGCGAAGGGGTGTTTGACCTGAACAAGCAGTTGACTTTCCCGCGCCTGCCCAGGAAGATAGCGGTTATTTCATCTGAAACAGCTGCAGGCTATGGCGATTTCACTGATCAATTGCTTCGTAATGATTATGGATACGTCTTTTATATCAAACTCTTTTCGGCCGTAATGCAGGGCGAAGAAGCAGAAATATCCATTGTCAAGGCCATGGAGCAGGTTTTCCGGTTTGAGGTTTTTTTTGATACGCTCGTTATCATCAGAGGCGGAGGTGCCCAGTCTGATTTAAGCTGCTTCAACAGTTACTGGCTGGCATCCCATATTGCCCAGTTTACTCTGCCTGTATTAACAGGGATCGGTCACGAACAGGACGAGACCGTTGCCGATATGGTAGCCCACACACGGCTGAAAACGCCTACAGCAGTTGCTGAATTTCTGCTGACAAAATACCAGGATGAAGAAAGCTTTCAGCAGGAATTGGCTTCATCATTGATAGAAGCATCACGCAGCATCCTCGACACACAGACGAATCGGCTGATGAAACTGGCCTATGCTGTTAAGCCGCTGGTCCAGTCCCTTGTGGAAAGCA
>Ga0105094_10001305_pt1 | contig 13014 bp, 9 predicted proteins | sample PPLLak1March2015_2_FD_87023 | JGI IMG/M metagenome (GOLD analysis project Ga0105094, IMG submission 87023) | Freshwater sediment microbial communities from Prairie Pothole Lake near Jamestown, North Dakota, USA - PPLs Lake P8 Core (3) Depth... | ecosystem: Environmental > Aquatic > Freshwater >...
CACTTCGAATCCATGGACTCTCAACATGGTGATCAGAATGTTCTTGCCTAGCTCATGGATATCACCTTGGAGTGTGCCGATCAACACTCTGCCCTTGGTCTGGGAGGACTTTGCCCGGGACAGGCGTGGCTCGATGACAGCAGTCACTTCCTTGAAGATTTCGGCCGACAGAACAAGCTCAGCCAGGAAGAAGTCGCCCTGCTGGAAGCGCTCGCCGACCAGGGTCATGCTCCGGCGGCAGTCGTTTAGTATCCGTAGCGGATCTTCGCCGGCCCCAAGCCTCCTCTCGACGATTTCTAGTACAGCATCTCTCTTGAAGTTCAGAATTAGGTCGCTCAGCTCCTCTGTCATACATCTCCTCCTTTCCCGTCCACTCAAGGTCAGCTTCGAACTGGTCTTCAGCCTGGCGACTGTAGCCCAAGAAGTGGTACAAGTATCGTGGGCAGGCCACTCAGAACGGTCTGCTAATCACCTACCTCTCAATGCGCAGCAGATCTCCGCCTTCGTCATGGTTTGATGGTCACCCGGATGGCTTCACGTTGAGGGTGCTGCCGCTTGAGGAGCAACAAGGCCTCGTCGAACTGGTCGAGCGATAAGACCTCTCCGAGCAGCTCCTTCGTTGGAACACGCCCCTCGTTCAGGTACTTGACAGCCGTCTGCATGGACTGTTCGGTTGAACCGGCACCGCCGTGCACCGTGAGCGCATTCAGGACGATCTTGTCAGTGACGATCTGCGACGGGGCCCCGTTCTTGAGGCCGGCCAGGAGGACTGTCCCGCCGAACATGACCAATTCAAAGGCCTGTTGCACTGCGACCGTGGACATCGAGGTGATGTCCATGACTACCCTAGCCCCCCAGCTGTTGGTGATCTCCTTTACGCGCTGAACGACATCCTCCTTGTCCACGTTAATCACGTGATCTGCCCCGGCGATCCGCGCGGCCTCCAGGCGAAGAGCATCCCCGGACGTTCCGGTGGCTATGACACAAGAGGCTCCGGCCATTCTGGCGGCGATGATGCACATCAGACCCACGTGGCCCGGACCCTGCACCACTACCGTATCGCCTGCTCTTACGCCTGCCGTGGACACCCAGTTCACCGCATTGGCGAGAGGTTCAAAGACGGTGACATGTTCCGCCGGCAGGGATTCGGTCACTTTCATTAGGTTGGTGCCCGCGGCAATACACATGTATTCTCCGTATCCGCCCCACAGTCCACCCTCAACATCCAGCCCCATGGTATACCCGTAGAGCAGTAACTTCTCATGGTACAGGCCGGTCCTCAATATCAAATCAACAGCCACCCGGTCGCCTACGGCTATGGGAAACTGGGCATCCTTGGCCAGAGCCTCCACGCGGCCTACCATCTCGTGTCCTGCCACCACCGGGGCCACCTCTCCCGGCACATGCTTGTGGCCTTTGATCTGTTCGATGTCGCTGCTGCACATCCCCACCGCTTCCACTTTGATCACCGCCCCGCCAGCGGGAGGCGTTGGCTTGTCGAACTGGCGTAGCTCGTAGGTTCCGTCACCATTGAACACCATCGCTCTACATTTCGAAGTCATTGCTCCCCTCCATCGCCCATCTGTCAAAGCGCTCCGCTCTCGGCAGGACCGGCTCGATCACTACGTCGCCTTGTAGACCCGGCACATTAGCCCCCTGAAGTAGCTGTTGCCCATGTGGTCAGAGACTTCCGGGGCATCAGGCAGGATCGAGTCAATGTTTGACTCCCACACTCCAAAAAGGCTCGGTTCCGCCTCCGGTTTCTCCGGGTACCACCAGTAGCCGTCCGCGTGGACCACCGAGGGAGCCATCCCCTCCAGCAGCTGCGCCTTCTGCGTGATCTTGCCCAGGGGGGTCTCAATGCAGACCTTGTCGCCTTCCGCGATGCCCAGCCGGGCAGCGGTCTGCGGGTTGATCTGCAGCAGGGGCTCAGGGTACCTCTTCCTCAGCTTGGCTATCTGTCGGCCAGTGGAATGATGATACGCCCGGACCCTAGAACCGCTTATCAGGATCAAGGGGTACTCTTTGGCCAGTTCGGGAGTGGAGACAGGGCTCCACGGAGGCTCTTTATAGCCTTCCAGGGGATCGTACCCCAGCCTCGTCAGAATCGAAGGCACCAGTTCCAACTTGCCGGAGAAGGTGCCGAATCCTTTCTCCTCGTACTTCTTGTATCTCTTTTCTTGGGCGTATCCTGTTCCGGCGGCGAAATCATGGAAGCCTATCCCGGTGGGCGCCATCAGCTTGTCCAGCCAGCCCTGAAGGGTTGCCGGCCAGCTTTCAGCCTGGCCGAGACGCCGGCCCAGGTCACACCAGAGCTGGTAGTCATCCCTCCGCTCCGCCTCAGGTGCGACGGCAGCCTCGCGCGCATACCACTGATTGCCCAGAACGCCCCACATGTGGGTCAAGTGGGGTCTCTCCAGGGCGTCCGTCGCTGGCAGAACGTAGTCGGCCAGCGCCCCAGTGGGCGTGAGGAAATGGTCCATGGAGACGTGCAGTTCGAGGTTCTCGCTCTTGAAGGCCTGGTACGCGTGTCTGCTGTTGCCGATGGAGCACAGAGTATTGGTTCCCTGATCAAACACGGCCCTTATGGGATAGGGCTTCCCCTTTAGGATGGCTTCCCAGACGGCGTAGGGAGCCGGATAGATGAAGTACTGTTGAGGTCCCCATCCCTTGGGGTAGACCTTCTTCATGGCCTCCTTGAAGAGGGCCAGGCTCTTGACCGAACACAGGGGCCAGCGATCGGCGCTCACGTTGTCTCGTTTTCTCAGTGGGTGATTGATCTGATAGTCCCAGTTGATCTCGTCGAGAAGAGGGAGGTAACTGGGCCAATCGCTGAGCACGCATCCGCCTTCCCTGTCGATGTTTCCGGTTATGGCGCGCAGCCAGCACTTGCCCAGTACGGAGCTGAGTCCAGCGCCGTTGCCCAGATGGCAGTTGGCCACGCCAAAAGTGAGGACCGCGGCGGGTGCCTTGGCGAAGATCCTCGCCGCTGCGACGATATCCTGGGCCGGAACCGAGGTGATTTGGGACGCCTTCTCGGGCGGGTATTTCTGGGCCAGTGCCTTCAGCTCCTCGAAGCCCAGGCACCATTTGGCCACGAATTCCTTGTCGTAGATGTCCTCATTTATGATCACATTCAACATACCCAGTGCCAGGGCGCCGTCGGTCCCCGGCCGTAGTTGCAGCCAGACGTCCGCCTCCTTGGCACATTCCGTTGGTCTGGGGTCTACGACTATCATCTTCATGCCCTGGCTCTTGGCCCACTGGTAACCGGCCCAAATCCTGGTCTCTGACTGGGACATGTTGGCTCCCCAGATGATGAGCGCGCCGGTCTTCTGGGGGTCGAGGAAGGTGGCCCAGGCTCCAGTGGTGTCATGACCATACATGGCAACCTCAATGGGGTATTCGGCCTCCCCGCAGTTCTTCCCTAGGTGGAAGAAATTGGGCGTACCCCATAGATTGCACCACTTCCAGGCTGCGGGGTCACCTGGGCCGTGAGGAGAGCCCCCCAGAACCAACACTGCTTCTGGGCCGTAGCGGGTGCGGATTGCATCCAACTTGCCGGCGATCTCGTCCATGGCTTGGTCCCAGCTAATGCGCTCCCATTTGGCCTCACCTCTGGCGCCCTTCCGCTTGAGGGGATAGTTTAGGCGTTTCGGGTGGTAGTGGTAGTCAATCGCGTTCGCGCCGCGCTCACAGAGATGGCCAAACAGGGACTCCTGGTCAGGTTCGACCTTGGTTATTCTGCCATCGGTGAGATGCGCCTTGACGAAACACGCTGATCCGCAGACCGGGCAGGTTCCCTTCTTGGTGGTGGCAGTGGTTTCACTCATCGTTGCCCTCCTCAACAATGCACTCCTGCCCTGGCCTGGCTGTGGCTATATCGGGGAACGGAGATGCGGAATTCGAGCAGAATAATATCAGATGCGCGATCACTGATGTCAACTTTGCGTTGAATAGTTGGGGGTTCGCTTGGGATTCCGGGATGCGCCCCGGAGCGGCAAGCTTCCTGCGAGCACCCAGCAATTGATCTGCGGACTTTCTCGAGTAGCGGTAGGCGGCAATGGACTTGTGCCAATGGCCTTCTGTATTCAGCACAGGTGCTCTGGGAGAGATGCCTGGAGGGGCTGCCGGGGGAAGAGGGATTGTGGATGACCTGCGAACTTTTGCGTCACGGTTGCGTCACAGCTGCAAACTTTTGCAAGTAGACATAAGTGGGCCATGGTGTACGATATCTAGAACTGCGAACTTCGTACTAGTCTTCAGTCTGTAATAGCGGTGCGGTTGGACTCCTAAACGGTCCACCATCGCCCAGTTCCTGGGACCACCTCACTGGGCCTCAATCCCTTCAAACTGGCTCTTGTAGAGCGAGGCATAGAACCCGTTGGCGGCCAGCAGGTCCGTGTGTTTTCCCTGCTCTAAGATGTCGCCGTCTTTCATCACCAGTATGGTCTCCGCGTCCCGAATCGTGGAAAGGCGGTGGGCAATGATGAAGCTGGTTCTGTCCTTCATCAACTGCGCCATAGCTCGCTGAATGAGAACCTCAGTGCGGGTATCCACGGAGCTGGTGGCTTCGTCCAGGATCAGCATCTTGGGATCGGCCAAGAAAGCCCTGGCGATCGTCAGTAGCTGTTTCTGGCCCTGTGAGATATTGCTGGATTCCTCGTTGATCTCAGTATCATATCCGTGAGGTTGAGTGCGAATGAAACGGTCCACATGCGCCATCTTGGCAGCGGCAATCACCTGTTCATCGGTGGCACCCAGCTTGCCGTAGGAAATGTTCTCCCGCATGGTGCCGTTGAAGAGCCAGGTATCCTGCAGGACCATGCCGAACATGCGGCGTAGATCTTCCCGTCGCATCTCACGGATATCCACCCCGTCAATCAAGATCGCCCCGCCATTGATATCATGGAAGCGCATCAGCAGCTTCACGATCGTAGTCTTGCCCGCGCCGGTAGGCCCGACAATCGCCACTCTTTGTCCGGGTTTGATATCGGCGCTGAAATCATGGATGACGGGTTTTTCGGGATCATAGCCGAAGTGAACATGGTCGAAGGTCACGTTTCCCCGCACTGTCTCGACCTCAACGGGACGGGCCGATTCCGGCACCTCCTCCAGCTCGTCCAGGAATTCAAACACCCGTTCGGCGGCTGCGGCAGTTGACTGCAGCACGTTCGTGATATTTGCCACCTGCGTGATGGGCATGGTGAACTGCCGCACGTACTGGATGAACGCCAAGATGTCACCTACGCCGATGGTGCCCACCGCCGCCAGGTAGCCACCCAGGATAACCACGGCCACATAGCCCAGGTTGCTCACAAACATCATTACCGGGATCATCATGCCGGACAAAAACTGGGATTTCCAGCCCGACTTGTAGAGTTCCGTATTGAGACGGTTGAATTTCTGCAGTGACCTTTCTTCTCCGTTGAAAGACCTCACGACTACGTGTCCGCCGTACATCTCTTCCACGTGTCCGTTCATGTGCCCCAGGTACTCTTGCTGTGCCCGGAAGTACCCCTGTGAAAACTTCACGATGAAACGGATGAAGAGAAAGGAGATGGGCAGTATGACCAGCGCTACCAGGGTCATCAGCCAGCTGATGGAGAACATCATTACCAGGACGCCCAGGATGGTGATCACGGAGCTTATCATCATGGAGAAGTTCTGAGTGAGGGTGGTATTGATGGTATCCACATCGTTGGTCACCCGGCTCAGCACTTCACCGTGGGTCTGGGTATCGAAATACTTGAGGGGTAGGCGATTGATCTTCTCTGCAATACTCCTCCGGAAAGTGTAGGTGATCTTCGTGGCAATGCCAGCCATGATGAAGCCCTGCACCCAACCAAGTATCGCGCTCATCACATAGAGTCCCACCAGTAGCAGGACGATACGGGCGATATAGTCAAAATCGATGGCTGCTCCCGGCACGTGCATGGCTTTGGCAATGACGCCTTCAAACAACTTGGTGGTAGCTTTGCCTAGCAGCTTGGGACCGACAATGGCAAAGGCTGTGCTGGCAATAGAGAAGAGTAGCACCAGCACCAACTGGATGCGGTAGGGCTTCAGGTAAGTCAGAAAGGTCCTAAAGGTCTTTCTGAAATCCCTGGCCTTCCCGCCCGGCATCAAGGCAGCCATGGGACCGCCTTGCATTGGCCCTCCCCGGCCTCCCATCGGGCCCATTCCGGCCATAGGCCGAGGAGCACCCGGGTCTCTCATCCGACCGTTCTGACTCACGCGCTCAGTTCCTCCTTCGAGAGCTGGGAGAGCGCGATTTCGCGGTACACCTCGGAATCCTTAATGAGCTGCGAGTGAGTGCCGATGCCCGCGACACAGCCATCCTCCAAGACTACAATCTGATCCGCACCCATGATCGGCCCTACTCTCTGCGTCACGATCAGAACTGTGGCCTGGTCCGCTTCCTGCTTCAGCGCTTTTCTCAAGGCGACGTCCGTCTTGAAATCCAGGGCGGAAAAACTATCGTCAAAAATGAATATCTCGGGCTTCTTGGCGAGCGCCCGGGCGATGGAAAGCCTCTGCTTCTGACCGCCGGAGAAATTTGCTCCGCCCTGGGCCACTGTCGTGGCATAATCCTTGTCGCTGGTGCTGATGAATTCCGTGGCCTGGGCAATATCAGCGAATTTCTCCACTTCTGCCCTGCTGGCCTCTTGGTTGCCGTACTTAATATTGCTCTCTATGGTGCCGGAGAAGAGAACTGCCTGCTGCGGGACATAGCCAATCTTGTCGCGCAGGTCATGCTGGGTGACGTCGCGGACATCCACGCCGTCCACCAAGATCCTGCCGTCGGTGACATCGTAGAAGCGCAGTATCATGTTGACCAGAGTAGACTTGCCGCTGCCGGTACTGCCGATGAAGGCCGTGGTCTGCCCCGGTTTGGCCGTAAAGGAGACATGTTTCAACACATCTTCTTCCGCGCCCGAATATCTAAAGGACACGTCCTGAAACTCCACGACCCCTTTCAGTCCTTCCTTGAACTTCGCGGCTTTGACCGGATCCTTGATCGAAGGTTCTGTGTCGATGACCTCGGTCACCCGCACGGCCGAAACGCTGGCGCGAGGGAGCATGATGAAGACCATGGAGATCATTATGAAGGCGAAAATGATCTGCATGGTGTACTGCATGGTGGCCATCACGTCGCCTACCTGCATGGCGCTCTGGTCCACCTGATGGGCTCCCACCCAGATGATGAGCAGCATCGTACCGTTCATGATCAGCATCATCATGGGAAACAGAAAGACCATCACCCGGTTGACGAAAAGACTGACATCGGTCAGCTCGACATTGGCCACGTCGAATTTCTTCTCGGCCGTCTCTTGGGTATTGAAGGCCCGTATCACCATCAGACCGGAAACGAACTCACGGGTGACCAGGTTCAGCCTGTCCATCAGTCTCTGCATAGTGCGGAATCTGGGAACCGCAACGAAGAACAACACCCCTATCAGCGCTATGATTACAGATACCACGGCGGCTATGATCCACAGCATGGACGTGTCCAGGCTGAGTACCTTAATCACAGCACCTATGCCAAGGATCGGCGCGTAGAAGATGAACCTGAATAGCATCACCGTCAGCATCTGAATCTGGGTGATGTCATTAGTGGAACGGGTGATGAGAGAAGCTGTGGAGAACTTGTCTAACTCCGTGGCGGAGAAGCTTTCCACCCTTTCGAACTGCCGGCGGCGCATGTCACGCCCCAGCCCCGCGGCAATCGTGGCCGATATCAGACCCACCGTCACCGAGGCTAGGGCCCCGGCCAAAGCTAACCCCAGCATGATCAATCCAATATGCCACATGTAGGCCATTCTCAGGCCGCCAAGGTCCACCCCGATGGCTTTGTACTCCGCGGAGACATAGGCGATGGAGTATTGCTTCAGCAAACTGGCGGCCACTGTGCTGCCCTGGTCCGATATCAGGCGCTGCAGGGCAGCCAGCTGTTCCGCGGGAAGCTGGGCGATGAAGTCAAAGACTTCATCGGGCTCCATCCCCTCCGGAATGGTGAGACCGTTAGCAGCCAGTCCAGAGACATCGTTCACTTCGATGCCAGCCACCACCGGCATGGTCCGCATGAAGATAGCGTTGAGTCGCTCCGTCTGGCTCTTGCTTACTTCTCCGAGCACGTACAGTGGGGAGGTGTCCAGCAGGGGATACTTCTTTGCCAGGCTGGCATATTCACCTGGAGAGAGGGTGGCTCGATCCACCAGAGAATACGCGGCGCTGACTTCGGCTCTCTCCGCCTCGCTCATGAAGAGGGCTAGCCGGCTGAATTCTGCGGGCCTGATGGCCTTGGGCACGGCATTCTGTATGCCGTTCTGCTGGATGCCCACATTGACGATGTCGGACATGTAGGTTGGCAGGGACAGATCGGCCATGGCCTGCCCGAAGAGGAGAAGGACAATGAGTAGTATCCACCAGACATAGGGTCTGAGGTACTTGATTAGTCTCGTCATGGGCTATTCTTTGGCTGGCCTCACAGGCTAGCGGGGGATCCTTTCGATAGGCTCATACTGCCTACTGTTTGAGTAGTTCATCTACGTCCTTGCGGGCTCGAGCGAGTATGTCACGCACCTGTCTAAACTGTTCCGGGCGCTGCAGTCTATTAGCGCGAGCAGCACGAAATAATGTAGTGACCAAACCGTGCATTTCCTGCGTTGCCTCGCGAGCCTCCGGCGAGAACATGGCAGCAAAGGGGGACTTCGCGGGATCCGGCACTTCTTCCAAGGCTACCCGGTTCTCAGCCAAGTATTTCCTGCCCTCGGGGGTAATCTCGTATACCTTCTTGTTGCCATCCTGCCTAGAGACGACATAGCCCTGCTCTTCCAGCATCTGAAGTGTGGGATACACCGATCCAGGGCTTGGACTGTGCAAACCACAGGCTTTGGCTTCCATGTCCTTCATGATCTCGTATCCGTGTTTTGGCTTCTCTTGCAGCAAGTCGAGAATGATGAACTTGACGACTCCTCTCGCCATGAAGGGTGGGACAAACTCACCATGAGGAAATTTGCGCCACATTCTTCCACCTCCATCTATAGCCTAACAAGTGACCTATCATCTAGATATATCACCAAATACTGTACTAGCCGAGCGCGTGTGGTTTCAAGGCCGTTTACTGGTCCACTGGGTACGGGACAGAAGGAATGTGGCCTGCCGCCAGTTGTTGTACCACTACTTGAGTTACAGTTGCCAGATTGAAGGCCAGTTCGAAGGTTGCAGTTCTGCCTATCGTCCAGTACTGCCCACTCCCTGCAAAAATGTTGCAGGAGTTAGGGGATCACTGGCAGCTCCAACTCTGTAAGTGGTACCATTTCCGAGGGCAGGTCACCTGCGCCAAGTTCTTGCCCCAGAGGGAACGGCGGCAGTTAAGAAAGCTCAGTGAAGTCAATGTCAATTCCAGTCGTGGAGACCATTGCGCTCAGCTGCCGTTATGGCGATCTCACCGCCGTGGACAATCTGACCATTTCGGTGGAACGGGGCGAGGTTTTTGGATTGCTTGGGCCTAATGGAGCGGGCAAGACCACGGCCATCAAGATGCTCACCACACTGCTGCGCCCCACCTCAGGCGAGGCCAGCGTGGCAGGCTTCAGCATCACCCGCCAGGCGCCCGACGTGCGCCGCGTCACCGGATACGTCCCGCAGATGATATCGGCAGATGGAACGCTCACCGGTTACGAGAACCTGATGGTCTTCGCCAAGCTCTACGATGTCCCGCGCGCGGAACGGAAGCAGCGGGTGCAAGAGGGGCTGGCGTTCATGGGCCTGGAGGATGCTGGCAACAAGTTGGTGCGCACCTATTCCGGCGGCATGATCCGGCGGCTGGAGATCGTCCAGTCTGTTCTCCACCGCCCCCGGGTGCTCTTCCTGGACGAGCCAACGGTGGGCCTGGATCCGCTGGCACGCAAGGCGATCTGGGAGCACATCAGCGAGCTGCGCGCCGAACGCGGCACCACCGTCTTCCTGACCACTCACATGATGGAGGAGGCCGACCGCCTTTGCACCCGCGTGGCCATCATGCACCATGGGAAGCTAGCGGCTCTGGGCACACCTGCCGAGCTGAAGGCATCGATTGGCAACGAAGGGGCCACTTTGGATGATGTCTTCGTTCACTATGCCGGGGACAGACTGGAATCGGAGTCAGGAGTCAGCTATCGTGAGACCCGCCAAACTAGGCGAACAACCAAGCGTCTCGGCTGAGAAACCGAAGCAGCGCAAGAATCCCTTTACTGCAGCACAGCGGTTTCTCTACAAGACCGCGGTCATCGCCGGATTGGATGCCCGCAAGCTGCGGCATGATCCCACCGAACTGGTCATGCGGGCAGTGCAGCCGGTGCTGTGGCTCCTGGTATTCGGGCAGGTGATCGCCCATACCCGTATCATTCCCAGCGGGGATCTGCCGTACATCGATTTCCTGGCCCCAGGCATCCTGGCTCAGAGTGTGCTTTTCATTGCCATCTTCAGCGGCATGTCTCTCATCTGGGAACGGGACTTGGGAATAGTTCATAAGTTCCTGGCCAGCCCGACGCCCCGAACCGCCCTGGCACTGGGCAAGGCTCTGTCCGGCGGAGTCCGCGCGCTTCCCCAATGCATCCTGGTTTACATCCTGGCGGTCATTCTGGGCGTGAAGATAGACTGGAATCCACTGGCCCTGGTGGGAGTGCTGACGGCCATCCTCCTCGGAGCCGCCGCGTTCTCTGCCTTCTCTTTGATAATCGCCCTCCTGGTCAAGACCCGCGAGCGTTTCATGGGCATCGGGCAGGTCCTGACCATGCCGTTCTTCTTTGCCAGCAGCGCTATCTATCCTATCTCGATCATGCCGGATTGGCTGAAGGTCATAGCCCACGGCAATCCGCTGACCTATGAGGTAGATACGTTGCGGGCGCTGATGCTGAGTGGCGGAACCAGCTCCTTCGGCTTGGCGCTCGACTTCGGTGTCCTGGTGGCGGCGACGATAGTGATGGTCCTCATTGCAGGGCGGCTGTACCCCAGAGCAGTGACTTGAGATGATGGCTGGAGTACTGGCAGCCCACACTTACAGCGGGTCAGCGAGTTCTTTCGAGAGAAGTGAGTTCGCGTTTTCGGCCGATTTCAACTCTCCGCCGTCTCCACCAGAAACATATCCACAAGAGCTTTCTAAGTCGCCTCTAGAATCTCCTTAGCTTTCTGCACCCCATCTTTGGAGAAGTTCTCAAACGCCTTCCTCATCCTCAGCTTGTCCACTCAAGGGCGATGACATTCGCATTGAGGCGCAGATCATTGCAGTGGCTGACGTGGTCGAGGCTATGCTCCACCCCAGGTCCTATCGGCCGGCTCTCGGTCTGGACAATGCTTTGCGGGAGATCGCCAAGTCCAAGGGCATCCTGTACGACACGGAGGTGGTCGAGGCCTGTCTCTCCGCCTTTCTTGATCGGGGGTTCAAGTTTCAGACAGAATAGAACCTTCCTCTCTGCCCTCTCCCCACTTACGCAAAGTCCACATCGGGCTCTTCTGACTGGAGCTGGTCTGTCTCTGATCCCTGTGTCATCTCTGGAGTGAGACTCCAAGAATGCGAACGGCAAAGTGCCACGGGCAAGCCCGCCCGGGCGCACCGGGAACATACGAACCGGTACGGCGATGGCCTTGGAAAGGGGGGACATTCTCCCTTGGTAATGCCCTGCTTCCCCACCAGTGCCTTGTTTGACCTCGGCGTTTCTGGCTCCGTAGGCAAGGTGAGGTTGTGCTGCTATAATGTCGCCCAGTGACTCGGCCGCGCCCCCATTTGGCGTAATAGCGAAAGAGAATCCGAGTGTTGGCGTCGTAGGCTTTTGTGGGGAGTCAACAAGGCAAAGGAATGCAATTCGACTACAACGCAAAGAAGGCAGCTTATGTGAGACAGCACGGCCATTGTGCGAAGTGCGGCAAGTACTTGAACATGATTTTTGAAGACAGGAAGGGATATGAAGGGGCTTGGACTGCACATGATCTGGTGCCGTTGGATGAGGGGGGAAGCAATAAGGCCTACAACTGCGTCATTCTCTGCATCGCAAAGCCGGACTGCCATCTCAATTTCGCCCACGGGGGAGACCTGGGCAAGCGCGTCTTTCTAACGCAATTCGCCTTCCCACACTGGATGTACAGGAACAGCACGGAACAAGCGTGGCCTACTACAGAGGATGGGCAGAGACAGTGACCCGTTCTCAGCCTTGTTGCGAGATCGAACCGGGCTGGAATCGCGATGCTACAGGTCAGACTGGAAGTCAGTTGGAAGACCTTCGCCCTGGCCTACTGCGAACACCCGGCAAGTGATTTGCTCTACTTCTGCTGCACTCTTGCAGGCAGTGGTGGGCCGTGGTGTGCGATATCAAGGACTCCCCACTTCGAACTGGCCTTCAATCTGGTGACCGCGACTAAATAGTCAGCATGACCGCAGCAGACAATTCACAGCCAATTTGACATCCTTGGCTATTGCGCCATAGGATTCGAGGGACTCTTGCTAGAAGAGATCCCCACGCCCAAGGGAGCACGCAATGGCCAATTTCAATCCCAAACACAAAGTTGTTCTCGATGACCTGCTTCTGGGCAAACCTCATGTGCAAGCAGGCAAGATGTTCGGCTTCCCGGCCTATTACGCTGGCAAGAAGCTCTGCATCTGTTTGTATGAGCAAGGGTTGCGCTCAAGCTCCCTGAGCAATCAGCGGCCAAGTTGCTGGCTTCGGACCGCAACGCGGTTCCATTCCAGCCCATGGGAAGGCGGAAGATGCGTGAATGGGTCCAGATCAATCTGAGCCGTTCGGAGGACTACAGACGGTACGAGGCCGTTCTTGACGAGTCTGTCCGTCACGTCCTGGCGAAACAGGAGTGATCCACAGATTCCCGCGTCACAGCAGCAAATTTTTGCAAGTAGACATAAGTGGGCCATGGTGTACGATAGACAGAACCAGACGGTTCGAACTGGCCTTCAGCCTGGTATGCCCGCACATCTCGGGGCGGTGTCAACTCCGCAGTGTCTCCAAATCCTTCTCC
>Ga0105094_10001309_pt1 | contig 13001 bp, 10 predicted proteins | sample PPLLak1March2015_2_FD_87023 | JGI IMG/M metagenome (GOLD analysis project Ga0105094, IMG submission 87023) | Freshwater sediment microbial communities from Prairie Pothole Lake near Jamestown, North Dakota, USA - PPLs Lake P8 Core (3) Depth... | ecosystem: Environmental > Aquatic > Freshwater >...
TCTTAAAAGCTCCAGGATGACTTCTTTATTTCCCCATTCCAGCTTTAGGCCACCCGTATCCTTTTTCGTCAGAATCCCTCGCTGGTAACATTCAAAGGCCATGGCCATCGTGGGGCCGGCTTCCTGGGCATCGATCCCCAGTTGATTGGCAAGATTTGTCGCTTTAAGACTGAATGCAAAATCAAAAACTCCCAACTGAGTGCATAAGGATGCCGTGCAACCATATTCTGGCCTCATCCCTTTTTCACCGGCATAAGGGCCATCGGTAATCATGAGAAATTTCTGGCACGCATGACCGCAGGAAAAACAGGCGATATTTCTAACGAGGTATTTTGGCACATGATCATCGGCGTACAACTTCTTCAGTTCTTCCTCAGGCCCGTGGAGTTGCTGAGAATTCTTTATGCCGAGGTTGAACACCTGGTTAAATACCTTGATGAGATACGGACTGCCAATGCTCTCGTGTAAAGGGGACAGGTGCTGTTTGGGAACATCCTCATACCATTTCTTGACAATCTCATAATATTTTTCCGGATGAGCCACCTTGACCGATCTGGAGCCCCTGACCGCTATTGCCTTCAGGTTTTTCGAGCCCATCACGCAGCCCATGCCTGTTTCAGCGGCCACCCTCTCATCGTGAGCGATCGCGAAAGCGTATTTGACCAGGTTCTCTCCCGCCTGCCCGATACACAGGGTCTTAATGTCTCTATCACCCAATTCTTTTCTGATTAATTCCTCTGTCTCCCAGGTGGTCTTTCCCCACAGATGCCGGGCATCCTTGATGACCACCTCACCATCATTGATCCAAAGATAAACGGGTTTGTTTGATCGACCCTGAACAATAATATGATCATAGCCGGCAAATTTCACCTCGGCTCCGAAATGACCGCCCCCGCTCCCATCCCCCAGAATTCCGGTGAGAGGAGACTTGACCGTCATCGTAAAACGCCCATTTCCGAGGCCAAGCGTACCGCTCGTGGGGCCTGTCCCGATGATCAGCCGGTTACCCGGTCCCAAGGGATCTGTCTTCGGACCTGTTTCATCATAGAGTATCTTCGAATTAATACCCCTCCCTCCGACAAAATTATAAGCGAGATCCTCAGAGAGGGGTTCCTTGGTAATCTTTCTGCTGGAGAGGTTAACCCTCAGAATCGTTCCCATCCAACCATACCATTTACTCATGTCGGCACCTCCTGGTTATTTTCCGTTCATTAAGATTGAAGAGCCTTCGCCGCCTCATAATGAAGCACATCCTGCGTACACCATTTCACACATTGAGGGTCTCCATTGCACAGGTCACAAATGTTTACTTTCTTAGAGATTGGGTCCAGGAATATGGCTGCTTGATCACATGCTGCAAGGCAAAGGCCGCAGCCATTGCACCGGTCTTTGTCCACCCTCACCACCCCAACCTTCTCGTCCCAGGAGAGGGCATCGCGTTTGCAGGCAGAAAGGCACTTCTTGCACTGGATGCAGAGGAGCGGCGCATTGATTCCTTCTTTTTCCCTGATCAGGATTTTGATTCGGGCCCTTCTCGGATTGAACTCCTGTTCATGTGAAAAGGTGCAAATCTGCTCGCAGACACGGCACCCGCTGCATTTCTTATGATTCACATTGATTTTTGGACTGACCTCGCTGGTTTCCATTTTCAAACCTCCATCTCAGATTTACTGTTTCGAACCCACAGCAGACCTCTTAAGAAAGGGAGCTCTCAGCGCCCACCTCCTTTCCCTCTCGTCCGCACACCTTCTTTTCCTCACGCCTCCTTTCTTTCCCATCTTCTCAAAGGGTTACTTCCTCTTCCATACGAATACATCACAAACCCACCTAACCTCCTAAATACGCCTTCTTCACTCTCTCATCGTTCAGCAGTTCGTCGCGTTTGGCACCCAGCACAATCTTGCCTGTCTCCATCACATAACCACGATCTGCCAAACGTAAGGCGACGGCAGCATTTTGTTCCACAATCAGAACGCTAATCCCTTGTTTGTTTACAGTTTTGATAATGGATGTAATCTCATTGACCATGATTGGACTGAGACCAATCGATGGCTCATCCATCAACAAGAGTTTAGGCCTTGACATGAGCGCTCTGCCGATAGCTAACATCTGTTGCTCTCCACCGCTCAGACTCCCGGCCTTTTGTTTTTTCCTCTCCTTGAGTCTGGGGAAACGCTGATACACCTCTTCCAAGTCCGTCTTGGACCTTTCCCTGTCCTTTCGGATATAGGCCCCAAGTGTAAGATTAGACTCCACACTCATATCGCGAAAGACTCGCTGTCCCTCAAGGATCTGACTGATTCCCGTCCTGACGATATGGGTGGGTCGGCTTCTGTCGATCCTCTTCCCAGCAAACCATATCTCGCCCGACGTTGGAGGCTTTAACCCGGAAATGTTTTTTAAGACCGTCGTCTTCCCTGCCCCATTCGCTCCTAAAAGGGTAACGATCTCCCCTTCGTCCACCTCCAGTGAGACGCCTTTGACTGCTTCCAGCTTTCCATAAAGGGCTCTAATCTCTTTAACCGACAGAAGCATACTCAGATCCTAAATACGCGGCGATGACCTCCTTGTTTCTGGAGATTTCAGACGGAGGGCCCTCCGCTATCTTCGAACCAAAATTCAGGACACACAACCGATCGCATAGGTTCATCACGAGCCGCATGTCGTGTTCTACAACCAGGATAGTGACTCCTTTATCCCGAATTTCCCTAATTTTATTCATCATCCTATCCGTTTCTTCTGGATTCATCCCGGTCACCGGCTCATCCATCAGAATCAATTCAGGATGGGTGGCGAGAGCAATGGCTACGCCGAGCATCCGCTGGTGTCCGTGGGGAAGGTTTCGTGCCAGCTGCTCCTTGCTCTGTCCCAGCCCCATAAAATCCGCAATCTCTGCCGCCTTCTCGAGGAGTTGAGTCTTTTTTTCCTGAACGGAACGGCCATTGAAAAGGGAATTCCAAAAGCGTGTTTCTGAAACCAAATGGAAACCAATAAGGATGTTCTGCAGTACGGTCATCTCACTGAAGAGGACCGTTCTTTGAAAGGATCTGACCAGGCCTTGACGCACAATCACATGGGATTTCTGACCGGTGACATCCTTTCCACTGAATATGACTTTACCCGCACTGGGAGAATACGTTCCCATAACCATATTGAACACCGTGGTCTTTCCGGCACCATTGGGGCCGATGAGCCCAGTAATTTCTCCCTTTTCTACAGATAGATCAAGGGTATTGACGGCCGTTAATCCACCAAAATACTTTGTCAATCCCTTCACTTCAAGCAGCGGCATCCTGCACCTGCTCGTTTGCTCACTCGTAGGAACCAAACAGGGTTCGCAACCGAAAATTCCAAATGACAAGCTCCAAATCCCAAATAAATCTTACATGACAGGTTCGTCACCCCTGCCTACCGGCAGGCAGGCGGCATCAAAGAAAATTACCAGGGCTTTCCTCCCCCCTGATGGGGAAGGATCGAGGTGGGGCTGAATATCATATTTCCCCCTCACCCCGCCCTCTCCCTCCAGGGGAGAGGGGATAATTGAGTTATTTTCAACGTAATCTTAATTTCCGAGCCCAAATGACCGGAACGATTCCAAATCCCCCTAACCCCCCTTTGCTAAAAGGAGAGGGATTTACGGTTTTTCTATCCGATCTCACCGGCGGCGATGATTTCATCTCTCGGAAAACGGCTGAGCAACTCGGCCCCTTTTTCGGTCACCACAATCATATCTTCAAGCCTGACGCCTAAGCCCGGCTCGCCATCTCTGCTCTCAATCGCCATCACATTGCCAACCTCAAATGTCTGGGGGTGTTTTAATGACCATAGCCTGTTGATAATAGGCGGCTCATAAAGAAATAGGCCAATGCCATGTACGATCTCGATGGTGAACACACGATCCTCATCGTCATAACCCCATGTTCCCGCTGGCCTAAAATGCTTCGCGGCATCTGCGGTTGTAGCACCCGGCTTGATCGCTTCAATAATCGCATTCTGGTTATCCAGGAGTCTTTTGTAGAGGTCTTTTTCCTTCTGGTTGGGTTTCCGCCCTACAATAAATGTACGATAGAGACAAGTCTTGTACCCCATATAACCGAAGTTCGTGATATCCCCATAGACGATATCTCCCGGCTGGATGATCCGATCTGTCATAGCAAGCCCTCTTTCAAAGGTGCTCGGCCCGCTAAAAAAAGGAACAACCCCGCCAATCTCGGCACCCGCTTCAATCATGGCCTGGTATCCTATGGCGGTTAGATCCATATCGCGCATCCCCGGCTTCATCGCCTCGTACAGTTTGCACCAGGCTCGATCGGTAATCGCTGTAATCATTTTCAAACAGTTGATCTCATCCTGCGTTTTTACTTTTCTGGCTTCAAAAAGGAGTGATTGTGCGTCAAATGTCTGGACCCCCAACTCCCCTAATGCCCTCAGGGAGGGCCCATCGAGTGCGGTGACCCCTAATTTTTCACCCTGCAACCCTCTTTTCCTCAGTTCCTGCACAATCTCAGAAGCAAACAGCTTCGCTGTTTCAGCGGTCGCTTCGGCACCGCACACGCCTCCCAGCCAGCAACGGGCAATTCTCCAGTTCTCGGGTTTTACCCAGGGCCACTCGTCCCGTCGTTCGTACCGACCCGCATGCTCCCATAGAACGGGTTTGTCCTCAGCGAAAAAGAGGCAATATCTCAAACCCGGCATGAAGGCATCACCGGGCAACCCTGTCGCATAGCGGATATTGTCCTCACGCTCCAACAGGCAAGCGGCCACGCCATTTTTCTTCATGACCTCCCGCAATTTGGTGGCTCGTTCTTCTCTCATTCGAGTTGTATTGATGCGCTCCTGCCAATCCAGGATTCCAGTACCATAGGATAACCGAGAAGCCAGCTTTACCATTTCTGTAAAGACCTCCTTTCAATCCCTCATCTTATCTGGTCAACGGCTGCCGTCGTACTCCGTCATCGACACACAAAGCTGGAGATTGTTCCCGATGAAGAGCCGGAATTAAATGGCCTTTCCGGAAACACGAGCAGTGATCTCATTCGTCCGACGCCACAGCGCTTCCAGAAGTCCTATCAAACCGCCCTTTAGTAAGAGAACAGCACCGATCAGAATCAATGCGAAGACGATAGGCTCCAATTCCTTGATGGGCCTCAAAAATTCTGAAAGAATATTGAGGACCAGCGCACCCAGGATTGGCCCAAAGACATTGATGCTTCCCCCGACTGCTACATAGACGAGGTAGTAGGCAGACTGTATGACCGTAAATGACGAAGGCTGTATGCTGCCTACGTTATAGGTGTACAACACGCCCGCCACACCCGCGAACATGCAGCCAGTAACGAAAGCCAATACTTTATACCCCATAATATTGATGCCGACGTTCTCCGCCAGGTCATCGGCTTGCCGGATACCTGAGAACACCAAACCGATCGGCGATCTGTCTAACTGATGCATCACCACGATGCCGATCACCACAAAGAGCAGGGTCAGATAGTAAAGAGAGACTTTTGATGCAAATTCAATCTTGAAGAACCCGGGGATGGTAATGGCGTTCGGAGGAAGCAAATTCATAATTCCCACCAACCCGCCAAAAGGGTCATCCCATGCACCAAACACAACCCTGATGACCTCTCCCATCGCCAGTGTCGCCACGATAAAATAAATACCCTTAATCCTGAGTGTGATGTATCCGATGATGAACGCTATCATTCCTGCTGCTACGGTGGCGATCAGTAAGCTCAACCATGAGTTCATCCCGTACCTTGCAATGAGGGCCGCGGATAGATAACCGCCGATGGCGGCAAAACCACCATGACCGAGCGTGACCTGACCTGTAGTCATGATAAACCAGCAGCTGACAGCCAGAAGCACGTTGATCAGCATGAAGGTGATGACTCCTAATTGATACAGGTTTCGAAAAAGGACGGGCACAGAGATGAGGACCGCCAGTAGAACAACATAGAAACTCGCCTCCTTCCAGCCCAGTCGAATCATGCCGCCCTTCCCATCAGTCCTGTACGTTTGAAAACAAGGATGAATAAGATGATCAAGAACGGAAAGGTCGTTGCAGAATATCCCAGGAACGTTTGCCCGTAGCTCTCGATCATACCTAAAATAATCCCTCCAAGTGCGGCCCCTGGAATACTCCCGACACCACCCAGGATAATAATACACAGAGACTTAATCAGCGTCGTTGTTCCCATGGTTGGCTCGATAAAAAAGATCGGGGCCATGAGGCCTCCCGCCGCGCCTGCCAAGCCACAGCCAAGAGCAAAACCAAGGGTGCCAATTTTGCCGACATCGATCCCAAGTGACATCGCCGCTTCCCGATCTTGCGCAACGGCCTGCATGGCTTTTCCTTGTTTTGTTTTATAGATGAAGAGATAGACGCCCGCTACCAGAAGAATACTGATGATTCCAGCTGCAATCCTTGAATCGCTGATGTTAATGTTCAAAAACGATACGCTACCCTGAAAGACCTCTTTCATTCCTCTTGGCTGCGCACCGAATAACAATTGGGCTGCCGTCTGGAGCAGCCACATCAGCCCGATCCCCACGATGACCGTCGGGACGACTTCCCCGCGCGCTGGTCGAAAAAAGATTCGCTCAAAAAATATACCGATCACGGCGACGACGACCACACTCATGGCCAAAGCCAAAAAATAATTGACTTTCAGCAGCCCATTCATGTAGAAGACCGTGAAGGCTCCCAGCATATAGAACTCACCGTGGGCAAGATTAAGAACGTTCATCATACTGAAAATCACCGTAAGCCCCAGCGCTAAGAGGACGTAGGTCAACCCGGTCTGCAATCCATAGACTAAAGGCTGTAACAAGATTTCGAAGGTCATGCGAACAGATCCCGATGCCCGGCGATGTGAAGCTCCCGGCCCACCCCGTGAGGACGGGGCAGGCACGACGGCCTTCCCGGACAGGAAGTTTCATTCATACCGTGCCCCTTCCTGCCTGCCGGTAGGCCGGGACTCTGCCTATCCCGCTTTGGCGGGACGGGGCACGTTCCGGTCAAAGAAGGGTGAATAGCCTGCCTTATGTCCAAAATGCTGCTGAAACTAACGCCCCTTCTGCACCCCCTTGATATCAGAGGAAGCCTCTGGCATCAAACTATCCAAAAAGGTCTGAGCAATCGCCTCGGATAACTCCCCCGCATTCGTCTGGCGACCATAATCAAACCAATACACTACCCAGAATGCCATTCCTACCCACATAAATGTGAGAAAAGATTCTCTAACCCTGCGGGCTCTTCCTGATCGCTGAAGATCTCGAATCGAATCCCGGACCATCTCATAAGCCCTTCTCCAAATGTGCATGATTTCGTTTTGATGATTCTTGTCGAGCCTGTGGACCTCGTGAACCAATGTCCGGTTCGCCCGGCTGGAGGTATTCAGAAGAGCAAACCTCCGTAAGAAAAGGGCAACCCGGCCTGCAGGATCAGCCAACTTTTCTGCTTCGTCGAGGATCGGAATAAAGTGATTGTTCAGAAAGTCTAAATGAATCTGGTACAAAAGGTTCTCTTTGCTGGAACAATAATAATAAAGGTTGGCCTTGCTCATCCCCAGGGTCTCAGCAATCATAGACATCGACGTCGCATCATACCCATGCTTTACAAAAAGATCTAAGGCCTTGGTGTAAATTTCTGACTTTCGTCCAAAATTTTCATTCTTCTTAGGTTTCATTTCCGAATGCCGTTTTCTCTCCATGGTCACCTCTGAAAGGGTGGATAAGGGGTTTTGTTCGATTTAGTTAATTGACCGGTCGGTAAAAAAATTATCAAATTGTCTTTTCTTTGTCAAGAAAAAACAATTTATCTAAAAAATTGGATTTTTAAGTTATTTTAAATAGTTATACCTTGGTAACATTAAGCGAGCCTAAACCTGTTGTTTAGCTCTGCAAAAACGGAGATAATGCGGGGAATGGTATAGGTGGCCGTATCCCTTCCCGAACCGCCACACAGGATAGCGATGAGCCTTCCTTGACAGACCTCATCTGCAACAGTCTTGATCAGTTCCGCCAGCTTAATGTGTAAGTCACGACTTACACCCCTGTCGCCGTATTCTGCTTTCGTGGCATCATAGCCGTACTCCCAAAAGATATATTCCGGCTTGAATGCTTCCACTCTGAGAATAAAGGCCTGCTTCATTTTTGACAAACACTCTTCGTCCGTGGCGGGGTTCAGAATCCGAACGTCTATCTTGTTATATCGGTCCGAATAGTCCTGATCACAAAAGCACACGTGAAGGACATCGGCATCTCGCCTGAAGATATCTCGCGTTCCATCTCCATGATGGCTATCCGTGTCTACGATTGCAAATCTCTTTGTTCCCTTCTCCTTAAGCATCGCAATGGCTAGAGCCGCCCCATTGAAATAGCACATCCCGTGATAGAAGTCTCTCCCTGCATGGTGGTCACCGAAAGCTGTGAAGACGAAGGCATTGTCAATGTTCCCTCGGTGGATCTCTTCCGCTGCTTGGACTGTGCCTCCTGCGCAATAAAGAGCTGATTCATAATCACCCGTACGCTTCACTGATTCGATCATATTCTTAGAATGGACCTTGAGCAGAAGGGGCTCACCGACAGGGTCCAGGTAAAAGAGCCCGTCCCGTGAACCATAGACGGCGTCGTAATAATATACATTTCCCTTGCCGAGCAATCCGCCTAGAGCTTCGGGGAAATCCTTTAACCTTTCTCCCTGAAAGTAAGTGAAGAAAATTCCGGTTTTTTTCATTGTCAGATGCCCCGGGTTAGAAGCAGTGCTGGGATTCACTCTTTATAGACTTTGCAGAGATAGGATTTCAGGGGTTCAGAGCCGTTTTCCGGATCAAAATGGGTGTGACCATACAGCAGGTTCACATTTGACCTTTTCCAATCATAGGCAGAGGCTTTCTCCTCAGGAAACCACCAGGCGTGCTGCGCATTGACTACGTCGGGCCTGATACCCTCAAAGAGCTTCGCTTTCATTTTCACCCGGGCCACAGGAGTTTCGATCCAAACCCAATCTCCTTCTTTGATACCAAGAGAAGATGCCGTGTCGGGATGGATCTCGACGAGAGGGTCTGGATTGTCCTGCCTCAACGATTCAATTTGGCGATATTCTGAATGAAAGAAATTTCTGACTTTGGTGCCGGAGATCAATATCAGCGGAAACGCTTTGGCTAATTCAGGTGTGGAGACAGGAGATAAGGGAGGTTCGCGAAAGAGCGGCATGGGGGATACCCCCATCGCCTCCATGACGCCGCTCGATATCTCAAATTTGCCTGTAGGCGTCTGAAAACCTTCTGACTCGTATTTGCGATAGCGCATCGCTCCCAAGAGAATGTCCCTTTCACAAAACCGTTTAAAGTTCAGCCCGGTGTCTTCCAGGACCCAGTCTAAATACTCACCACTATCCCTCCATGGAAAGGCTTCATGGAGTCCGAGGCGATGGGCCATCTCGAAGATAACGTCCCGGTCGTCGCGGGCTTCACTGAATTGAGCCAATTTCTTTCTTGCGATGACACACCAGATCTTGTGAAAAAAAACCACGTCATTCTGCTCCAGCCATGTGGCTGCAGGAAGCACCAGATCAGCCCGTTGGGCGGTCGGTGTCATAAAGAGATCTGAAACCACGGTGAATTCCAGATATTCTTTCAGGACGCGCTCGATTTTCGTGCCCTGAGTGGCAGTCAGTAGTGGATTCGATCCAATGAGCCACAGGGCTCGAACCCGATAAGGTTGCCCGGTGATCACTGAATCCCAAAATGTGGGAGTATGGGTATTGGGACAAAACGGGAACTTTCCGGCTGCGATCATGCGTTCCTTCTGTCCCGGAGGTAGAAATTGCTCACCCAGCTGATCCCTGTTAATAAAAACTGATTTTGGCTTAACCTTGGCAGGTGGCACCCAGAGCACGTTTCCTCCCGGGCGGTCAATATTGCCGGTGAGGCCCATGAGGATGAGCAGCGAACGTCCCGTATGGAAACTGCAGACGCTCATATCAATGCCGTTACCCCATTGGAGGCAGGCGGGTGAATGGGTAGCATAGGTTCGGGCAGCCGCGCGAATTTCAGAGGCTTTTACACCCGTGATGGACTCAGCCCATTCAGGAGTCGAAAGGCGGACGTGTTCGACCAACTTGTCAAATCCTGATGTATAGTTGTCCACAAAATGGTAATCCACCAAGTTTTCGGCGATGATGGTGTTGATCATGGCCAGAGCCAAAGCGCCATCCGTGCCGGGCCTCAGCTGTAGCCAGTGGTCAGCTGTCTCAGCCGGAGGAATGCGCCGAGGATCCACGACGATCACTTTCTCGGCGTCTCGAAGCGCCCTTTGCAGCATGCCTCCACACATTCCGTCAGCGGCTCCAGAATAAGTGAGATTGCACCCCCAGATCAAAATGCAGGCAGGCTTTTCTCCTCCAAAACCATAAATGTCGGAGACAGGAAGTCGCCCTAGGGTCAATCCGCTGGCAATGACCCGTGGAACATAGCAGATGTGAGCGGGGCCAATAAAATTAGGGGACCCATACGCATGGGCAAAACGTGCGGTCCATTCGGTGTGGGGTCTGCCTGTGCCTTGCCCTATGGCTAAGAACTCTGCGCCGCTTCCCTTCTTGATCTGAGTGAGTTTATCTGCCATCTCGCTCAGCGCGTCTTCCCAGGAAACCTTCTCCCACCTGTTCTCCCCCCGTTTCCCGACACGCCGCAAGGGGTGTGTTAATCGATCAGGATGGTGAAGTAACTCGGGGGCGGCACTCCCTTTCGGGCAAAGATAACCGCGGCTCGTAGGGCTGTCAGGGTCACCCGTGACCTTGACGACTCGGTCCCCTTCCAAGTGAACCAGCACCTGGCAGACGCCGTGGCAGCCTCGGCATGCCGAACGTACAATGCGCATCCGATCAGACATAACGATCTTCCTCTGGAGATTGGGTCGGGTAATCATTATAATACAATGTTGCGGCCCGATCTATCAAAACCCGGAGAGGAAGGATCGAAAATGAACTTACTTGTCTTGAACAACCTGGCTGAGGATTACAAAAAGGCATTGGCAAAAAAATTCCCGGAATTGGTCGTCCACGCAGCGAAAGATGAGGATGAAATCGGTGACTTCATCGAGCGAATGGACATTCTCCTCACTGTAAGGATTTCAGACGAGCTTCTCAAAAAGGCCTCGAAGCTTCAATGGATTCATACCATCACCACTGGCGTGGACTACGTGATTCATCAACCCTCACTCAGAAACGACATCCTGATCAGCTGCTCTCGAGGTATTCATGTGCCTCAGATGTCAGAGATGGCTTTGCTTTTTATGCTCGCCTTGAACAGGAACCTTCCACAATTTATTCGGAACCAAGACGCGAAGGTATGGGAGCGCTGGCCCACCAAACTCCTCTATCAGAAGAAGGTGGGGATTTTGGGAATCGGGGCCATCGGCGAGGAGATTGCCCGGAAGTGCAAGGTTTTTGGAATGACGGTCTTTGGCATCGATGCTGTCAAGAGAAAGGTTGATGCTGTGGATTATTTTTATGGGCCGGAGGATCTCCTGACGGTGGTACGGGAAGTAGATTATTTCATCATCGTTGTTCCCAACATCCCCCAAACCAGGAAGATGATAGGGACAGAAGTGCTCTCGTCGATGAAACCCTCTGCTTTTCTGATCAATATTGGAAGAGGCGAAGTTGTGGACGAGGAGGCTTTGATCCGTCACTTGAAATCGGGAAGGATTGCGGGAGCAGCCTTAGACGCCTTTTGGGCGGAGCCGTTGCCGGAAGACCATCCCTTCTGGGGGATGAAGAACGTCATTCTCACTCCCCATGTGGGTGGCATGAGTGAATTTTGCGTTGACCAGGTCCTTGGAATTTTTGAAGAAAATCTGCGCCGATTCCTAAAAGGAGAAAGAAGGAATTTGATCAACTTTATCGAAAGATAGTAAATTTCCCCCTGGGTTCTGCGATTTCTTCTCGTATTAACACCCTTCTCGCATTTCGATGATAAGCGTCTTTGTATCTCTGCCGGGTTAATTTTGCACAGCTTTACCAACTGCGAGTGACTACATGTGTTTTGGCAGGAACAAGGCGATTTGGGGAAAAACAATCAAGAGGACGACACAGAGTACCATCGCAAAAACAAAAGGCCAAATACCTCTGAATATAGTATACATGGAGACATCCCGGGCCATTCCTGCGATCACAAACACGTTCATGCCTACAGGCGGCGTGATCAGTCCCATTTCCAGCATGATCACCGTAATCACGCCAAACCATATCGGGTCGTATCCCAGGCTTGTCACAAGCGGGAACAGGATAGGCATGGTAATCAGCATCGCGGAGAAGACCTCCATGATGCAGCCGAGGATGACATAAAGGATGAGGATGGCGATCAGGATACCCAGGGGCGGCAAAGCGAGTCCGCCGATGAACCCTGCCAGAGCCGAACTGAGACGGCTGACTGCGACGAAGTAGCTGAATATCTGGGCACAGATGATCAGCAAAAAAATCATGCCTGTGGTGACGAGCGTCGCCCTGAAGGAGGTTACGATATTTTCCTTCGTCAACTTCCGCCTCACCAGGGCAATGAGAAAAGCACAAAACACGCCGACAGCAGCCGCCTCTGTCGCATTGAAGACGCCCGAGTAAATACCACCGATCACGATAACAAAGAGAGCCAACACTGCCCAGATGTCTTTTAGCGCCATCCCCTTCTCACGCCAGCTTGATTTCGGCCCGCCGGGACCTGCGGTGGGGTCCAATTTTGTCCAGATCGAGATGGCGATGATAAACAAAAGGGTGAGTAAAATCCCAGGAAGAATACCGGAGATGAGTAGCTTTCCGATCGATTGTTCGGTGATCAATCCATAGAGGACAAACCCCATGCTGGGGGGGATCAGGATGCCGAGGGTACCTCCTGCGGCAACAGAGGCCGTCGCCAAGGAAGGATTGTATTTGTATCGCTTCATCTCTGGCAGCGCCGCGGCGCCAATGGTTGCGGAGGTTGCTATACTGGAACCGCACA
>Ga0105094_10001310_pt1 | contig 13000 bp, 9 predicted proteins | sample PPLLak1March2015_2_FD_87023 | JGI IMG/M metagenome (GOLD analysis project Ga0105094, IMG submission 87023) | Freshwater sediment microbial communities from Prairie Pothole Lake near Jamestown, North Dakota, USA - PPLs Lake P8 Core (3) Depth... | ecosystem: Environmental > Aquatic > Freshwater >...
CGCCCATAAGTTTTCCGCCGCATGACGTTGTGTCGTTCTGCTCACAACATTGCTGCCTTCGTTGTAGGCTTCCAGGGCCAAAGGCCAAGACTCAAACTGCTCGTGAAGCATGCTAAGGTATCTCGCTGCAGCGAGAGTGGACTTGACAGGGTCGACGCGTTCATCCACCCATGAATCCACCCTGAGCCCCAGGGACCTTGCCGTGGAACCGAGCAGCTGCCAGTACCCCTTCGCGCCGCGATACGAAGCTCTCCCTTTGAAACAGCTCTCCACAAGAGCAACGTAGATCAGCTCCTCGGGGATTCCTTCGGATTGGAAGATTTCCTCCATCACCGGGAGATGCAGCCACGAGCGGTCCAAGGCTTCTCGAAAAGTTCTTCGGTCTCTGTCCTTGTAGCGTTCGATGTAATGGTTGATTGCTGGATGATTCGGAATAGGAATTCTCATCCTGTTGCTCGATCCTCCAGCAGGGGAAGCATGAAAAAACGCAGGGGTTGAGGTGAGACTTGCCATCTGCAGAGCCTCGGTCCGGTGCGATCCGCGGGTGGATACAAACCCTATGGTGAGATCGCTCCAGACGCCACCGTTGAGGTCGGTTTTAGACTCTGCCGGTGTTGCGAGAAGTATGGAGAGGATACATAACAGAAGTGTGGCGCGATGGCAGGTGCGCCATTGGTTGGTGGTTGCTTCCCCCAGCTGGTGCCTCCAGATTCTGGAAACAGGCGCCATACTGGTTCTCCTTGTCTTGTCAAAGAAATTCAACATCGCCCTCGCAGTGTAACCGTTGCTCATGGACCGCTGTTCTAGCAGCCTCTTGGCTGGATGCGCAAACGCGGTAATCAGGGTTTATCCGCGGTTAGACGGAATTATGGGCTGATTCGTGGGATCTTGGGATCCACAGAAATCCATGGGCTTCCATATGTGAAGATTTGGACAAAAAAGGAGGGTATCGCTGATAGATAGCCGATTTTTGAACGTTTTTTTTCTCTGTTAAGGCCCAAGATCATTGGCAGAGGATGATGAGCGGTGATCTCATTCTTTCATCTATTTCTTCAGCTTTTCATTGTTTATCAAAGATTTTCACGGTGATTATCTGTTCCTTGTCTTGAGAATGAGTGGCATAACGGATACAAAAATGTTGAAAGGATGCCACGCATGGATGCTTCCCATGAGGTCTCAAACCACGACGGGGCTTTGATCCGGTGGAAAAGTCCCACCTCTGTCCTGAGGGATGGAATGATCCATCCGAACCTCGCCTTTCCATCCTTCATATTTGGTGGTAATTGACCGAGTATTAAATTTACCCAGGGCTCTTCATGATCCTCATGCTGCACAGGGGGATCGGGAGCTGTATTTGAATGTATCTCCAGAAGAGGCATGAGTTTCTTTCGGCCATCAAGTCGTGCCAATCTTGAATCAGCATCGCTGACAAAGCGATCCGAACACAATGGGAGTTGAATCACATGGGTGAAAGGCGGAATTTCACGCGAGTCCTATTTCGGGGTGAGGCAGAGCTGCGCTGTGAAAACAAGTCGGTGAGGGGTGAGCTGAACAACCTGAGTCTTCGTGGCATGCTGGTTACCAGTGCCGACCCATGTCCCCTTGGAAAGCCGGTGGCTATCCGCATTCAGTTGACCGGGGCGACGTCCGAGGTTTCCATACGAGTAACCGGCATAGTGGTTCGTCAGCAGGAAGGTGAGATCGCCATTGAGTTCACCGGGATGGATCTGGACTCTTTCATCCTCCTGAAGAATGTGATCGTCTACAACAGTGACAGTGAAGATATGATTTTGGAGGAATTCAACAATTACATGAAATTGCGGTCGCAGGGCGAGAACTGATCCCTGAGCATCCTGGCTCGAAGTCAGGCATGAAAGCAGGTCCTCTGCCTGGGACAAGGGGCTGGCGAGTCGGTCCGGTCGGCATTTGTGGACCGGGACGACTGGCTTTTCCCTCCCGCCCCTCCCTGGTCAGCAGCCCGAACGAGGCCTCTCATCGGATTCACGAGGGCCTCCGCACCGACAGTGCCGGCAGCAAGACTTTCATGGCTGAGCATTCTCTTTCCGTCAAAAGGCAGTGAAACCCTCCACAGCTCTGGAGTCCATGGCCAAAATAAGGTGCCGCGTGAGATCGAGGGCGCTGAAATAGTCCTGGATGTTGACGATGCTGTTGTGGGTATGGATATACCGCGCGGGCACCCCCAAAACCAGGGTGGGGATTCCTGAACCGTGGAGATGAATGGCCCGGGCATCGGTGCCGCCGCTTTTGCGAACGGCCACCTGATGCGGGATTTGATGCTGCTTCGCAAGGTCCAGAGCAAGATCTACGAATGCGCGATTCATGATGGCCGAGGGGTCCATCAGCCGGATCTGCACGCCGCGGCCCAGTGCTCCCTGCTGCTCCTCTTCGGGGATTCCGGGAAAATCATCGGCAGGAGTCCCCTCGAGGACGATCGCCGCATCCGGTTTGCCAAGGTGCGGAGCCGTTTGGGCACCCCGCACGCCCACTTCCTCCTGAACCGTTCCCACCGCAACCACCGTGTTCGGATGCTCCAATGTTTCGAGCGACCGGATTGCCTGAATCGCCAGGGCGACCCCAAGGCGATCATCCAGGGCCTTGCAGACCATGAGGTCTGGATTGGACATGGCAGTGAGCGGGCTGAATGGAACAACAGGGTCTCCGAGGCAGATCCCCAGGCCGTCCATTGCCTCTTCACGCCCTCCTGCTCCGACATCAATGAACATGTCATCGATCTTCATCACCTTTTCTCGCTCACTCTCCTGCAGAAAGTGTGGTGGCTTGGCCCCGATGACGCCCAGGACTTCATCCCCCCTTTTCGTCTGAATCCTGACGCGCTGAGCCAGCAGCGTATGAGGCCACCATCCTCCGAGGGAACTGAATTTAATCAGGCCTGTCTTCGTGATGGTCTGCACGACGAATCCCACTTCGTCCATGTGGGCTGCCAGCATCACACGGGGTGCAACGGCACCGCCCGGTTTTTCGCAGAACAGGTTGCCCATGCCGTCGGATCGAATGGATCGACTGCCCAATTCCTCTCTGAAAATGCGTCGAACGGCATGCTCACTGCCCGGGGCTCCGTGAGCTTCACAAAGTTGCTTGAGCAGTGCGAGGGCTTCCAACCTGGCCGGCTCGTTTGGCATGGCATATCACCTCTATTTCTGAAAAGATCAAAAAGGCTGCGTCAAAGCTCCTCAATCGATGGCCGGTTTCTTATCTGCCGGAGCGGAACCCCTGCAGAGACTCATCCGGGGTACTTGCTCCAATTCCTGCACCCTTCATCCCAGCATTCGCTGGACAGCGTCCAGAAGCTCTTCAGGCTCGGGTGGTTTTTCAATATATTCATTAGGCTCACCCAAAAGATTGCCCTCATATTCATCCAGGACCTTCTGTGAATGAAAGAAAGTCTTTTTCGACAGGGCGGAACAGACGATGATGGGGATGTTCCGCAGTTCGGGGTCAGTCTTCAGGCTGCGGTAAAGGAAGATGCCGCTCTCCTTGGGCATCATGACATCCATGATGACGAGCGCCGGCTTGTGCTGCTTGGCGAGGGCCAGACCCTCCTGGCCGTCCTCGGCGCGCACCGGTTTGAAGCCATTCGTTTCCAACAATGTCGAGATGAAGACTCTCATGTCCAGTTCGTCGTCTACTACGAGGACCTTCTTGGCCATTGATCCACCCTCCAGATTCTCAAGCGCATCCGATCTCACGATGCCGCATGGCAGAGCTTACTGCATTTTTCCGGGTAGTGTGAACTGCTTTGCCGGGTTCCGAATAGCCATCACGTGACAGTGGGCGTACTTGGACACGTTGGCGACGGTGCTTCCGTGAACCATCCGGTCGAGATCCGACTTCCCGAGCGCACCCATCACGATCAGGTCAATGTGGTTTTTTTTGGCGTAGCGGATGATCTCGACATCGGGGGCGCCGCAGCGGACCACGAATGTGTAATCCGAAATGCCACTCAGCTTATTCTCATAGGCTTCGCGAAGCACCTTTTTCGCCTGCTCTTCAATATCTTTGTCGAAAAAGGCCTGTCCATTCTGAGATTTCTCCGGGGGCACGTGCTCGTCCACGATGTGGCGCGAATAGGTGAATGGGGAATGGGGGACATTCAGAATATGCAGCCTGGCCCCGTACTTCCTGGCGAAGTTCGCTGCGTGCAGGAAGGCGATATTGGCGTCCTCGGAAAAGTCTGTGCAGAAGAGAATATTCTTATACTCGACCATGGCATCCCCTTTTCATGCATGTCGAAGATTGCGAGTTGACACCCCTCCCCAGAGGCAAAGCCACCGGACCGATCGCCGTCGCAGCGTGGAACGCCCCTACGAATACGTTCCTCTCTCCAGGAAGTCCAGTTCAGAGGTGCATATGTGAAAAGTTCTCATTTCAGGAGGCCGGCAGATCGGGCAGTCGGACGGTGAAGATGGTCCCTCCTCCCTTGGGGGAGCTGACCTCGATTTCCCCTTTGTGCTCACGCACGATCTTCTTGGCGATCATGAGCCCCAGTCCCGTCCCCTTGGTTCCTTTGGTGCTGAAAAAAGCCTTGAAGACCTTCTCCTTGGTTTCTTCGTCCAGGCCGCAGCCGTTGTCCTCCACCTGGTACTCGACCCCCCAGGAATTCGCTCGCCGGGATCTCAGTATGACTTCTCCGGGCTGACCGCGACCCCCTCCGCACAGGCAGGCATCCAAAGCATTGCTGACCAGGTTGAGCAGGCAGCAATGAACCGCCTCCGGATCCATCAGGATGTTCCCGAAATTGTCGTCCATTTCCGCCCGCAACGAAACCCCGCATTCCTCCGCTCGGCTCAGCATGAGCTCATGTACCTCCCGGAGGGGTTGATTCGGGTTACATTGCCGGTAGTCCGGTGTTCTCTCCTTGGCGTAGTTCAGCAGGTCCAGAGCAAGGTTCGTGATTTTCCCAACGTTGCCCTTGAGCATGTCCCAACCTTGAGACAGGTATTCTTTGTTGTCGAGCTCCATGCCCTTTTCCAGAACATACATCCCCCCCTTGAGACCTCCGATGATATTCTTGATGGCATGGGCGAGGGTCGCCACCGTCTGGCCTATGGCGGCCAATCGCTCGGAATCGAGGAGCTGTTGGGTCTTTTCGGAAACAAGCTGTTCGAGGTTCTGAGTATACGCTCGAACCTGCCCTTTCAGCGCAATCCTCTCTCGCGCACGTTTGAGTGAGATATCGAGTGCATCATCGTTGATGGGCTTGGTGATGAAATCCGCCGCTTCGAACTGGAGACTCCTGATGGCCAGGTCCAGGTCTCCGTGCCCCGTCATCATGATGACTTCCGCATCGGGACTGAGCGCCTTGATGCGCTGGAGCAGCTCGATCCCGTCCATACCCGGCATTTTGATATCCGTGAGCACAAGGCGCGGAAGGGCTTCAAAAAACACCTTCAGTGCCTCTTCGCCATTCTCGGCCGTCAACACCTCATAGCCCTCGTCCTCAAGGGATATGGCCAGAACCCTGCGAATCCCCTCCTCGTCATCCACCAGAAGGATCTTCTCTTTCATGAGCTCTCCACGGGTACCGGGAGCTCGATGATGAAAGCCGTCCCCTCGTTTTCCACAGTCTCGACCCGGATTTTTCCGTCATAGTCCTGAACGATGCCGTAACTGATGGACAGTCCCAAGCCTGTCCCCTTTCCCACCTTCTTTGTGGTGAAAAAGGGCTCAAAAATCTTCTCCCGCACATTTGCCGGGATTCCCATGCCGGTGTCACGCACCTCGATCACGACCTTGCCGCTGACCGAGTAACTCCGAAGGCATATCTTCTTCTCAATGTCTCTTCTGCCTTGCTTCTCCTGTTTCTCTTCAATGGCATCTCTGGCGTTCAAGAGCAGGTTGATGAGGACCTGCTCCAATCGATTGGCATCCGCCAAGACCGGAGGTATAGCCTCCTGCAGATCTTCAATCACTTCGATCTCTCTCAGCTTCAGCTGCTGGCTGAAAATCTCCAGGGAGCGCCTCAGAGTAACATTGACGTTCACTTCCTCCCTCATTACGTCTGATTTGCGTCCAAATTCCCGCAGGTGATTGATGATCTTTGAGGCCCTGTCCACGTGGCTGTCGATTTCCTCAGTCATGGTCACCATGATGTCGTCTTTGATCCTCTCGCCTTTCCTCACTTTCCGCATGATGAAGCTGCTGGCTGTCTTGATCACCGAGAGGGGCTGATTCAGCTCATGGGCAATTCCCGTGGCCATTTCCCCCAAAGTCGCCATCTTGCTGGCTTGAATCAATTGCTGCTCAGCCATGAGTCTCTTGGTGATGTCGCTGGCGGTCACGAGAAAAGCCTCTCTACCCATATACTCGAAAGGGGAGCGTCGGATGTTGACGTAGATCTGCCTCCCCTCTCGAGTGTTCTGGCGGGTATGGGTCAAGACGTCTGAAGTTCTGAGCTCCAGGGCGTATTGCTGGTGCTCGCTGTCTTCGAACAGGTTCAGAAACGAGGTCTTGACAAGCTCGTCCTTCGTGTAACCGTAGACCGGTTTGACGCTGTCGTTGCAGTCGAGAATCGTCAGGTTCTTCCTGTCCAGAACGAATACCGGGTTGGGGATATTGTCAAAGATCGCCCTATATTTCTCCTCGGATTTACGGATTTCCTCTTCCAGGCGTTTGAGCTGGGTGATGTCGATGGAGATCTCCATGACGGCGGTGATCTCGCCGTCCATGTCCTGGATGGTTGCGGTTCTCACCATCCAGTGAGTGACCTGGCCATCCTTGGTGACCCCGGTCTCTTCGCTGTAATGGGATTGACCGTCCTCGAAAGTCATCATCACGGGACAGATTTCGCAAGGTTTCGAACGACCCTTGTAAACCTTGTAACAATAGTCGCCGGGGTTGGGGGCGAACTGCTGGGTGAACTCATGATTGTATCGCAGCACCCTCAGGTTTCGATCCTGAACGGTGATATAACAGGGAACCTGCTCGAAAAGCTGCTGATACTCGTAGCGCTGCTTGTTCAGCGCCTCCTGTTTCTCAAGGATCTGCAACCCCATCTGGTCGATGGCCGCCTCAAGCGCCCCGATCTCGTCATCAGAATACGATTCTGATCCGGGCTCGTAAGTTCCCTGTCCGATCAGCTGAGTCCTGTGTATGAGTCTGGTGATGGGGCGCTTGACAAAGATCAGGAGAAAGGTACCGACGATCGTGGACGTGCAGACGAACGTGAATATCGCCAAAAGGATGATCCAGCGCTCGTAGGCGAGAATCTCACGGTCCGTTTTGGCCAGCGAAACGACAACATCCAAGGCTCCGAGAACCTGTTTGTCCGGGGAATGAATATGACAGGCATCCGTCCAGCAAGCCGGCTCGTTATAGATGGGGCTGATGATGCCCAGCAGCCGCTCATCGCCCTGTGACAGGAACCTCCCTCTTTCCGCCATCCCCACTTCCTGGAGGGGCGGCTCGGTCATGTGACAGATGATGCATGCTTCATCCTTGATATTTGTGATCTTGTCGACCTCTTCAGGAACTTTCGAAAACTTGATCTGCCCATTCTTATTGAAAATCCGAATGAATTCTATTCCTTCCTGTCTTCCAATGTTATTGATGATTTTATTGATATCATTTCTTGCATTGAGCATCATGGCATAATGCGTTCCAAGTTTTATAGTAGTTCCAAGCCTGTCAACTTCATCAATAATAGTATTGATTGTATTTTCTTTCTGATATTCAATATTGAAATAAGACCAGGTAAATATGATGATAGAAAGAAAAAATCCAACAAGAAGGATAAGTTTGAAGATCAGACTGTGGTAGGAGCTCATGAACTGCTTATACATGATTTATGCAGCTTCTCAAAATGTTCTGAATCATCCAGAGTAAGATGGGTTCATTTACCATAAACCCACAAGCTGAGTCAGATTCTTGGATCTAACATTCTCGCTAATATTACATCAAGTGCGTGATGAATCAATGCTACAAATCTCTCTGGAATGTGTACTTTCAAATTCAAGTTAAAGCGCTTGAGGATTCCAGCCGCCTGCAACGTTGCCCGGTGGGATGTCCATTTTCGTACGCCTTTGCGAGTGAGAGCAGCTTTGGCTGACTGGAGAACAAAGAGTTAACAAACACAACAAATCTAGCTTAATCGTAATGGAGGGTCAAGGACCAAGGACCTTTGCCCCCATGGCGCAATGCAGCCATTGGAGCGCTTTTCAAGACCTCCGGAGCCGGGCTGCGGATCTGGCGGAAGGGTGCGAATACTATTCAGATCTCACTTGTAATATCCTCATCGATCCGATATGATTAAGGTTATGGTCTGCTATCCTGGCATGATACGAAGTTCCATTACTGCTCGGTGGGGGAGTGTAACGGCGGCTCAGTAGCGGCAATATTGTGGTTTGCGTCGTTGTGGTGCCCAAAGTGATGACCGACGGATCTTTGGCCCATTGGAATCTCCTTTGTAGGGCGGCCTCCCTCGTTGTTTACAGGAGCGGAGGACCACTAGCATCCATATCAAGGAGACGTGAACATGGAGAACGGGGTTCGGGCGTACGCTTCGACGGCTCAGTCTGTTGCGCATCAGGGGCCAACGGTCGGCTCCCAGGTGATCGAACAAATTCTTCCCATCTCCCTGGTGGTGCAGTATCAGAAAGACGAAGAAGTTCCCATCAAGGAAACGGATTCCCACCGCATCTATTATGTACAGCAGGGTGCAGTGGAAGTCTATCATACGTTCAAGGAGACCAAGATCGTCGTGGCCATGATTGGCGAGGGCGATTTTTTTGGGGAAATCGCCTACTTTGATGGTGTGTCCCGAGTGAGGAACATCAGGGCGACTTCCGATTGCATCATACGCATTTTCGAAGAGGACATGCTCGAACGGGTCCAGGAGGAAAACCCGAGGCTTTACGGCAAATTCATGACTTATATGACTCGACGGATCTGTGCGAAATTCCGGACGATCCTGGAGGAGCGTGAGCCTTTGACGGCTTATGCCGCCTCGTTGTCTACCGGAAAACGCGGGTATCAAGGTTCGCGGCCCTTGCCGGAGAGTTTCCTCCAGACCCGAGAGTGGCGCTCCGTCAGCCGCATCGTAGAGGATATGAAGGCCCAGCTCTTCGATCTCTCGCATCGGCTTCAGCAGGACTCGAGTGCAGAGATCCCTGAAGCTGCACAGCTGCAGTGCCATGCCCTGTTGGATGGCCTCAACGAACAACTGGAGGCTTCCAAGGATGTCCTGACGCACCCGGATGTCGAAGAGAATGTGTGGGGCTATTTCTTCAAGGAGCTCTTCCCCTACTTCATGAGAAGCCGTTTTGCAGAGAGGGCTTATTTCAAGCCCAAGGGTTATGCGGGCGATTACTTGATGATGGAAATGATCTATCGCAATCAGCCCGAAGGGGACGGAAAGCTGGGGGTGATCCTGGATCGCTGGTATCTCAGCACTTCGGCGGCCAGGGCCGTGCGGGGACGTCGCGAGCTTCTTGGAGAGAGCCTGCAGCAGTCCTGTGCCGAGAGAGTGAAATCCACGGAGATGGTCCGTATTTTGAATCTGGCCTGCGGATCCAACCGGGAGCTTTTTGATTTTCTCTCACAGTGCGATTACACGGACAAGATAGAGGCCATCTGCGTGGATGCGGACCTCGATGCACTTCAGTACACCAACCAGTACGTCAATGTGTTCCATCATGGGGCCTTGATCCGGCTCATGAACGACAATGTCGTGAAATGGTCTTTGGGGAGAGTCCGGCACAATTTTGGAATGCTGGATATGATCTATTCGGCGGGTTTGACCGACTACCTGGATCGTCGGTTGTTCAAGGCTCTCGTCAGCCGCTGTTACGAACATCTCAAACCCGGAGGAATGCTCATCGTCGGAAATTTTGGCCCCAACAACCCCAACAGGATATTCATGGATCGCATCCTCCAGTGGAAGCTCATACATCGGGATGAAGACGAGCTGAGGCAGTTGTTTGCGGAAACCCCATTCGGACAACAAGCTGAGATCATTGCAGAAAAGAACGGCGTCAATCTCTTCGTCAAAGCAACTCGCGAATGAGCTGACGCCAGACGATCGGGCAAACCGGGTGATCCCATTTCTGAGCAGGGACCCCGGATGGCCTGGATGGTCCCTTGGTCTTTCCAGCTTTCCAGCCTGATGCATCGAAGGTTCGCACGTGGCGATATTCAGGGCCGATCCACCTCTCATCCGTGAATTCGACAAAGATCAGATCCCTTTCGTTCGAGAGCGGGTGGGCATCACTCTGCTCATCGGGGCCACTCTGGTCCCGCTCTTCGGCATTGTCGACTACCTGCTGTTTCCCCAGCACCTGCCGCAATTCCTGACGATACGGTTGCTAGTGGGGGGGGTCTGCATGGCGCTTTGGGGGCTCAACCGTCGGTGGGACCTCGGCGAGCGGAGCTGTTATCTCGGCGCGGCCGGGGTTTACATCACGGCACTGGGCATCATCCGGATGATCATTGTCACGGGGGGTTACACGACCACCTATTACGCCGGGCTGAACCTGATTTTCCTGGCATTCTGCGCCATCATGACCGTCGGGATGCGCTTCGTCCTCATTCACTCCGCCGTCATCTATTTCATCTACATGGTTTCGGTCTTTCTCTTTTCACCCCGGGAAAACATTAATCTCTTCATCGCGAACAACATGTTCATCTTTACAACGCTCGTCATCGGGCTCATCGCCTCCTTCACGGACTACCGCCACCGCTTCAGACAGTACCAACTGCGATTGAAACTGGAAGAAGCTCAGTCCCAGCTCAAGGTTTACTCACGCATGCTGGAGGACAGCGTTGCGGAGAGCGAAGTCAAATACCGGATGCTCGTGGATCATGCCAACGAGGGCATTTTCATCGTGCAGGACGGAGTGGTCCAGTTCCCCAATCCGAAAACCTGTGAGATTTTGGGATACAGCGCAGAGGAGTTCAGCACGACATCCTTCATGGAGCTCGTGGCGGATGAAGACAGGGACAGTGTCCTGGAGAAGTGCCGTTTCATCGACTGCGAGCGAAAGCCGGTCTTCATGCTTCCTTTCCGCATGGTGAACAAGTACGGAAAGGTTCTCTGGGTGGATATGAACTCCGTTCCCATTGAATGGAAGGGGAGGCTGGCCACGCTCCATCTGCTTCGCGACATCACACAGCGAAAGACCATGGAAACTGAATTGATGCAGGCACAGAAAATGGAGGCGATCGGCACCCTTGCAGGTGGGATAGCCCATGAATTCAATAACCTGCTCCAGGTGATTTCGGGAAGCCTGCAGCTGCTCTTTAAATCCAAATCCGCGGATAATCCCGATGCAAGGTATCTCAATCACATTGACAAGGCCGTTCAGCGGGCCACGACTCTGACCAAGAAGCTGCTCGTTTACAGCCGCAGGGTCGAAAGTCAGCTGGAAGTGGTGGACCTCAACCACCAGGTCACGCAGGTTTGCGAGTTGCTCGAACGATTGATTCCCAAGATGATCACCATCGAGCAGGCGCTCGACCCCAAGCTTCGACCCGTTCGAGCCGATCCCGCTCAACTGGAGCAGGTCATCATGAATCTGGCGGTGAATGCACGCGATGCCATGCCGCACGGCGGGCGCTTCACGCTGGAGACTCGAAATGTGGTCCTGGATGAGGAGTACTGCCGCAGTCATGTGGGCACTTCACCCGGTCGATATGTTTGCCTCAGTGTTTCTGACACGGGAACAGGCATGGATCAGGAGGTTCTGGAGAGGATCTTCGACCCCTTCTTCACCACGAAGGAGCCGGGCAAAGGGACCGGGCTGGGATTGGCCATCGTCTACAGTATCGTCACGAACCACAATGGTTTCGTGCGCTGTGTGAGTGAGAAGGGCAAAGGAACGACGTTCGAGATTTACTTTCCCGCGGAGACGGGCGAGGTGGTGGGCGGGCTCAGCGAAAGGGTCCTGGACCACGAGATCCAGGGCAATGGAGAGACGATCCTGCTGGTGGACGACGAACAGGAGGTCCTGGAGGTCGGAAGGGAATTGTTGGAGCGTTTCGGCTACAGGGTCCTGACCGCCTATGATGGTGAGAACGCCATGGAGGTCTTCTCGGAATTCGAAAGTGATGTCCAATGCGTCATTCTGGATCTGAACATGCCCGGTCTGGACGGACAGAGCTGCCTGGAGCGGCTCCTTTCACGCAGTCCCCGCATGAAGATCATTGTGGCGACAGGCTATCTGGAAAGGGAACGAAGAAAGGAGATGATCGAATCCGGCGCTTCGGGATTCATCACCAAGCCGTACCGGTTCACCGATATGCTTCGAGAGTTGAAGCGCGCCTTGATTTCCTGAACGATTCAGATGGAATGGGTTCCAGTTGCAGAATCCCCCCCCTGAATCATCACCCTCCTCATGACTTGTTTCCATTCGGCCGTACAGAGACTATTTTGTAATCCGAAAGGCAGACCGGAAGAGCCAGGGATCAGGTCCCGGATTTGGCTCGAAAGCTGACCACGGATCTGTACGGTGGGTTGCTCCCATGCCGTTATTGATGGACCGTCCTTGAAGGGAGAATGGAATGGAGACGATCCGCAAACGGATAGCCGATCTCCTGTCGGACAATCCGCTGACGGCCCGGGAGCTCTCCCAGGCCCTGGGGGTCCGCGAAAAGGAAGTCTTCGAGCACCTGCCGTTCGTGACCCGCACGATGGCTGCCAAAGGTCGGAAGCTGGTGGCTCTCCCATTCTCGTGCATGGCCTGTGGGTATGTGTTCCAGGAAAGGAAGCGGCTGGACAGGCCTGGTCGGTGTCCTGTGTGCAAGAGCGGTCATGTGGAAGAACCCAGGTACCGGGTGAGTTGAGCGGCCACCAAGGGCTGCGCTTTTGAGCCCTCGATGAAAAACAGACCAATGGATTGTTGACGACCATGAAATACGACTTTCATATTCACACTTCCCATTATTCCCCCTGTTCTCTGGTCAGTGCTGCAGAAGTCTGTCAGAGGGCTCTGCTGAAGGGACTTCGGGGGATCGCCCTCACGGAGCA
>Ga0105094_10001311_pt1 | contig 12999 bp, 12 predicted proteins | sample PPLLak1March2015_2_FD_87023 | JGI IMG/M metagenome (GOLD analysis project Ga0105094, IMG submission 87023) | Freshwater sediment microbial communities from Prairie Pothole Lake near Jamestown, North Dakota, USA - PPLs Lake P8 Core (3) Depth... | ecosystem: Environmental > Aquatic > Freshwater >...
ACCTGACCGGCAACGGCGTCACCGTCTTCAACCCCGAGGGCAAGCAGATCGACCAGATTCCGATCAAGAAGAACTGGACCGCGAACGTCACCTTCGGCGGCAAAGACCGCGACACGCTCTTCATCACCGCCAGCGACTCCCTCTACGCCGTCAAGACCCGCGTCAAAGGCGTGTATTGACATTCAGACAGACAGGGCAATACATCGGCGCCAAGGACAACGCCATCCTGTTCATGCATGGCTTCGGAATGAACCACCATCAGATCGATCATCTGATTGGCCCAGGACGCCCGCTCGACAGCGACAAGTACTTCATCATCTGTGTCGACGAGCGGGGTAACACGCAAACGAGTTTCGAGCACTCCACCAGCCCGACCAACAGCGGCCTCAAGATGAAGTTCCCGCTGTACAACGCGCGGGACAGGGTCAAGGCGGAGCATCTCGTGGTAACCCGAGCGCTCGAAATTCCACATCTGTTGGCGGTGACCGGTATTTCCGCCGGCGCGAGAGATAGCCTGCAGTTCGCGGTCAGCTACCCGGAGTTTATGGATGGCGTCGTCCCTACTGTCGGCGGCGCCCAGCTGACAACCCAGGCCTTCTTCTTCGGGTCGCTGATGGGTTCGCTTCTCGAGTCCTGCGACGGCTGGCAGGGAGGAAGTTATGAGCAGAACCCAGCACAGTGCGCGGCGAACGGGCTTTCCGTGCTGTTCCCCTACTTCTACACGCGGGACTGGTGGAAACAGCATGTCGATACACCGGAGGCCTACACGAAATGGCGCAATGCCTGGGGCGACTACTATCTCGACATCCAGAACGCTCGGGACTTGTGCTATCGGCTGGCGTCCGTCGGGCGGAGTTGGGTCGGAGACACACCGGGGTTCAACGGAGATCTGCACGCGGTCCTAGGCTCGATCAAGGCACGGACTCTGTACATCGTCAGCCCTCAGGACCAGTTCTTTCCGCCTGACTACATCGAAGCCGAAGCAAAGGCGATCCCGAACGCTCGCGCGGTTTGGATCGACTCGGAGGCGGGCCACCTGATCTGCTGCAACGCCGATCCCCAGGCCACGTGGGCTTTGAGGCAGGAACTCGAGGAGTTCCTGGAGCAGCTCACGGCTCGAGGTAAACCCGCCAAATGACCTGATGACGTGCCATGGGCGCAGCTTCGCAGGGAGGGACCAGAGTGCAGACATCACGCATGCTCGACCTTGGGCGACGCGCCTTTCTGACGCGTGCCGCAACGATCGCGGCGGCAGGCTGCCTTTGCACCTACCGCACTCCGAGCCGAGCCGCGCCGACGCCCTACTCGAAACCACGAGGATCCGCCTGACCCACACTCCGTCTATATGCTCGGCTCCGCAATATCTCGCCGAAGAGCTCCTGCGACTGGATGGATTTACCGACGTGCAGTTCCTGCCCCCGGGGACTCGGAATGGACCCTACGCTATCGCGGACGGCAGGGTGGACATTGGGATGTGGGATGCGCCGGGCTTGATGCCGCATCTGGACGCAGGCAAACCCATCGTGGTGCTGGCCGGTGTGCACGCCGGCTGCTACGAGTTGTTTGGCAACGAGCGAGTGCACGCGATTCGGGACCTCAAGGGCAAGCCGGTGGCTGTTCAGTACCTCGGGGGCGGCGACCCGGTGCTGCTCTCCAGCATGCTGGCGTACGTCGGGATCGACCCGCGCCGAGAGGTGCAGTGGATCGCGGGGCAGAACACGCGCGATGCGATGGATCTGTTCCTCAAAGGTCAGGCCGACGCCTTTCTCGGCTTCGCTCAGCAAACCGAGGAGCTGCGCCTGAAGAAGATCGGCCGTGTCATCGTGAACACTTCCCAGGACCGGCCATGGTCTCAGTACTTCTGCTGCATGGTCGCGGCCAACCGCAACTTCGCCCGGCGCAACCCGGTTGCGACCAAGCGCGTGCTGCGTGCGATTCTCAAAGCCACGGACATCTGCGATGCCGACCCCGTAAGAGCGGCGCGATTCCTTTCGGACAATCTGTACGAACCGCGTTTCCAGATCGGACTCAACGTGGTGAAGGCCCTTCCTTATAACCGCTGGCGAGAAGCCGATCCAGAGGACACCTTGCGTTTTTACGCTCTGCGGCTGCACGAGGTGGGTTTGATCAAGTCCACGCCGCAGGCGCTGATCGCGCAAGGCACCGACTGGCGGTTCCTGAATGAGCTAAGAAGGAGTTGAAAGCTTGAGCCACAGTCCCCCTCTCCCGTTGCGGGAGAGGGCGGGGGGTCAGGGAATAAAACGAGTGAGGGAGCCTTCGGAATGAGAAGAATACTCGAGTACCTCTGCGCAGCGGCGGTCTTGCTCTCTTCGCATCACCCGCTGGCGCTCGCCCACTGGCCCGACCAGCCGCCACACGAGTTCGCCGACCTGGGCGAGTTCGAGTTCGAGGGCGGTGGGAAGATCCCGAATCTCAGGATGTCCTACGTCACCCACGGCAAGCTCAACGCCGCCAAAGATAACGCCATCCTGTTCCAGCACGGCTTCGCCGCCAACCACCATCTCTTCGATCACATGATCGGACCCGGCCGGCCGCTGGACACCAACAAGTACTTCATCATCTGCCCGGATGCGCTGGGCGCAACGCAGACGACCTACGAGCACTCGATCAGCCCGACCAACAGCGGGCTCAAGATGAAGTTTCCCTTCTACAACGGGCGCGACATGGTGCGGGCGCAGCACAAGCTGATCACCGAAACGCTGGGCATCCCCCGGCTCCTGGCTGTGACGGGGATCTCCTCTGGCGGCGACCACAGCGTCCAGTTCGCGGTGAGCTATCCGGATTTCATGGACGGCATCTTCCCGATCGTGGGAGGCACGCCATTCACGACACAGGGCCGTCTCATCGGCTCCTGGATGGTGTCGATCATCGACTCCTGCGAAGGATGGAATGGAGGCGACTATGAGGTAAGCCCAGAAGGCTGCGCGTCGAATGCCCTCTCCGTTCTGTTGCCGTATTTCTACACTAGAGACTGGTGGGAACAGAATGTCGACAGTCCTGAGGCTTACACCAGGTGGCGAGACGCATGGGGTGACTACTATCTCGACGTTCAGGATGCGCGGGATTTGTACTACCGAGCCATCGCTGCGGGACGCGGCTGGCTCGGCGACACACCGGGATTCAACGGCGATCTGACCGCCGTTCTGGCCTCCATCAAAGCCAAAGCGATATTCGTCCTTGCGCCACAGGACCAGTTTTATCCCCCGCAATACGTCGATAGTTACGTCAAGGCGATACGAAACGCCCGCACTGTCTGGATCGATTCGCCCGCTGGCCACCTGATCTTCGGCAACGCCGACCCGAACGCTACGCGTCGCATGGGCGACGTGATCAGGGAGTTCCTGCGCGAACTGAGCACTCGAGGACAGCCCGGCAAAAGGGGCAACTGACATGAGATCCGCCCGATCATTCAACCCGTGGCGCCGAGACTTCCTCTCGCGCGTCAGCGCAATGGGCACCGCAGCGTTCCTGGGGCTGCGTGCACACGCCGCCACAGCGGATCCCCCACCAGAGATCAAGAAGATTCGCCTGCTTCACGTCCCGGCCATCTGCCACGCGCCCCAGTACCTGGCCGAGGAGCTGCTCCACCTCGAGGGGATCACGGAAGTCGAGTACGTTCCCTTTGGTACCCGCTACATCCCGGATGCTCTCGCCGCCTCCAAGGCGGACATGTCGATGTGGAACGCCACGGAGCTGATCCCGCACATGGACGCCAACAAACCCATCGTTGCGCTTGCTGGTGTCCATGGAGGTTGCTTCGAAGTATTCGGCAACGAGCGCGTTCGCTCCATTCGGGACCTCAAGGGGAAGACAGTTGCCGTCACGTATCTCGGTGGGGGCGATCACATCCTCTTGTCGAGCATGCTGGCCTATGTGGGGATGGACCCAAGAGACGTCGACTGGATGCCCGGCACTACTTCTCTCCTCGATGCGATGGATGCTTTCACCAGAGGCAAAGCAGACGCGTTCGTGGGCTTCGCCCAGCAACCGGTGGAAATGCGTGCGCGGAAGATCGGTCATGTCATCGTCAACACGACCACCGATCGGCCCTGGTCCCAGTACTACTGCTGCATGCTAGCCGCCAACCGGGAGTTCACGCAGCGGTATCCGGTGACCACCAGGCGCGCGCTACGGGCGATTCTCAAGGCGGCGGACATCTGCGACAACCAACCGCTGCAAGTTGCTCGCTTCCTGTCGGAGAAGCTCTACGAGCCGCGCTATAAGATCGGCCGGGAAGTGGTGCAGAGCCTGCCGTACAACCGTTGGCGCGAAGCGAATCCGGAAGACACGATCCGGTTCTACGCCCTGCGCTTGCACGAAGTGGGAATGATCAAGAACACGCCACAGAGACTGATCGCCCAGGGTACGGACTGGCGGTTCCTGAACGAGCTAAGGAAGGAGTTGAAAGCGTAGCCAAGATCCTCTCTTCCCTCGCGGGAGAGGGTCAGGATGAGGGGGATACATGCCTAGCATCGCAAAGAGGTCGATGGTGTGTTCCGGCGCCGCACTCGCGGTCTTGCTGCTGGCGCGCACACCAATAGCAGTCGCCCACTGGCCGGGTCAGCCGGAGCATCAGATGGCGTACCTGGGCGATCTGCAGCTCGAGGACGGCGGGGTCATCAAGAACTTCCGGATGTCCTACGCCACCCACGGCAAGCTCAATGCGGCTAAGGACAACGCCATTCTCTTCATGCATGGCTGGGCTGCGAACCATCACTCGGGTGACCACCTGATCGGGCCAGGCAAGGCTCTCGACACCGACAAATACTTCATCATCTGCAGCGACGAGCTCGGTAACCCGCAGACGACCTTCGAGCACACGACGAGCCCCACCAACAGTGGGCTGAAGATGAGCTTCCCCCAGTACAAAGGCAGGGACCGGGTCAAGGCCGAATACATGCTGGTGACGCAGGCGCTCGGCATTCCCCGCCTGCTCGCCGCAACGGGCATTTCATCAGGCGCCGACGCAAGCGTACAGATGGCAGTGAGCTACCCGGACTTCATTGACGGCATCTTCCCCATATCCGGTGGAGGGTTGTACACGACGCAAGGGTTCTACTTCGCCCCACTGACGCTGTCGATCCTTGAATCCTGCGCCGGATGGGATGGTGGCAACTACGACCAGAATCCCAAGGCATGCGCCTATAACGCCATGGCAGTGGTCATTCCGTTCTTCTACACCCGGGAGTGGTGGGAGCAATACATCGACTCTCCGGAGGTCTACACAAAGTGGCGCAACACTCAGGGCGAGTACTACCTCGACATCCAGGATGCACGTGACCTCTACTACCGGCAGATCGCAGATCTGCGCGGGTGGGTCGGTGACACGCCCGGCTTCAACGGCGATCTGAATGCCATACTGGGTTCGATCAAAGCGAAGACGCTGTTCCTCGCCAACCCCCACGACCAGTTCGTGCCGAAGTCGTATTACGAAACGATGACCGACGCCATTCCCGGTGCGCGGCTGGTATGGATCGATTCGGTCGCCGGCCACCTGATCTGCTGCAACGCGGACCCGAATGCGACGCAGGCCCTGGGCGAAGCTATCGAGGCCTTCTTGCAGGAGTTGAGGGACCGCCAGACGGCCGGAAGGTGATACGCGCGAGCCCGAAAGAAGCGCTCCAACAGGAGGCAGAGACATGTACGGATGCAGAGTGGATGACCTCGGCCGGCGAGAGTTTCTAGCGCGTACCTCCGCGCTGGGGGCAGCGAGCCTGCTCGGGTTGCATGGTGCTCCGGCCGGCGCCGAGCCACCGCCGGAGACAACCAGGATTCGCCTAGCGCATGCGCCGTTCATCTGCATTGCGCCACAGTACCTCGCCGAAGAGTTCTTTCCTTTGGAGGGTTTCACGGAATGGAAGTACGTTCCCTTGGGGAGCAGAATGGCCCTCGAAGCGCTCGCCGAAGGCAAGGCAGACATCGCCATGTGGAACTCGACCGAGCTGCTGCCCCATCTCGACGCCGGTAGATCGGTCGTGGTACTTGCCGGGGTGCATGGAGGCTGCTATCAACTCTTCGGCGGCGACCGCGTGCGGGCTGTACGGGACCTCAAAGGAAAGACGGCTGCTGTCCACTACTTCGGAAGCGGGGACCACCTCCTGCTCTCGACCATGCTGGCGTATGTGGGCATCGATCCGCAGGAAGTCAACTGGATTACCGGACGGGATCTGCTCAACGCCATGAACCTGTTCGTTGAAGGCAAGGCCGAAGCCTTTGTCGGATACGCCCAGGAGCCCCCCGAATTGCGCGCGAGGAAAATCGGGCGGGTGATCGTCGACACTGCCCAGGACCGTCCTTGGTCCCAGTACTTCTGCTGCATGGTCGTCGCGAACCGGGACTTTGCCCAGCGCAACCCGATCGCCACCAAGCGTGTGTTGCGAGCGATTCTCAAGGCAGCCGATGTCTGTGCCGACGATCCCGAGCGCGCTGCACGGTTCCTCACCGAGAAGCTCTACGAGCCGCGCTATCCGATCGGCCTGGAGGTAATGAAAAGCACGCAGTACACCCGCTGGCGCGAGGCCAATCCGGAGGACACGCTACGTTTTTATGCCCTGCGCCTGCACGAGGTCGGGATGATCAAGAACAACCCGCAGAAGCTCATCGCCCAGGGCACAGACTGGCGATTCCTGAACGAGCTGAAGAGGGAGCTGAAAGCGTGAGCCGCCGGGTCGGATCAACGTCTGCCCTTCGCACCAAGCGTGGCAGGTGCCGCCTGCCTGGCCCGGTCGAGCAAAGTACGCAATGCCCTCCGCCTTTCGGTGACCTGCCGTCTGAGCTGCGGCCATCGGCGGCGCTGGAACTCCGGGACAGGGATCGCCTTGACGGGTACGGCCCGAAGGACATCGACCCGAAACTCGATGAAGCAGCGCTTGCCCGGCTCCGAGAGCGCCAGCTCTCCAAGCCGCTCGACCAACTTCAACGCCTTCCTGAGTCCGCTCGGTTCCTTCAGGACATGCCTGATGTGCGAACGCAGCACGCGAACGGCGAGCTGGGCCTGGGCGACGCCGAAGCGGTCGCCCTTGCTCGGGAGCAGGACGAGGTTCTTGATCCGGCTCTCCAGGCAATAGATGGGGTGCATCACACGCACGAGCAGCCGCCCCTGCGTATCTTTGATCTCGACCGCATTGCGGCGCACATCGCCTTCGCTCAATCCTGCGAGGGAGTGGAGGAAATCCACTTCGAGCGTACGGCCGAGAACGTTGCGCGCCACGACCCGCCCGCTGCTCGGGGTATGGTCGTCGAGGCTCGGCACGTAAAGCCGAGATCCTGCCACCCCGTCGGCGAACGCCTTGGCGTGAGCCGACGTGCCGAGGAAATCCAGGTCCAGAGTCACATAGGGAGTCAGATCAACAGGCAGCCTCGTGCGGTAGTAGTGTGCCCAGAACGCGAGCGCCTGGCCACCGACGAGCACGACCTCCGGCGACACCCCGCCGAGCTGACCCAGGAGCCGCCACACCTCTTCGACTGTGTAGCCGCTCGGCGTTTCGGCGGATGCGCTCACAGCAACTCGTCGGGGCCAAGGTCCGGCTCGTCGAAGTGCAGGCCCTCGCGCGGCAGCCGAAACACGGCCGCTCCACGCACCTGCGGCGAACCGGCCGCGAGCTTCCGGAAGCGCCTCTGGCGTCGTCGCTTCAGCGCCTGCCCGCGGCCGCGCTCGGCGAGCACCAGTCGCGTCTCGCCCCCGGCCGCCCGAGGACGCGGCCCGCGGGTACCCGGCACCACGCGGGCTGAAGCCGGAATCAGCCAGTCGCGGCCCACTTTCACAGCGCCTTCGACTCGCCCGGAGGCAGCGAGTGCGCGCGCGCGCCGGGCGGTGACGCCCAGACGCCGCGCGAATTCGTGCATGGTCAGCAGGTGTGACGTCTCGATCATGCAGGCAGTATACCCCGTGCGGAATAGTTTTGGAGTCGATCGTCGACGCCGAGTTGGGATGAGGCAACAACGCAGAGTGCACACCGGATGAGAGAAACCTTGGAGCGCATCTGCGCCTTCGCAGTGCTGGTTTTTGCGCACAGCTCTATGACGCTCGCCCACTGGCCCGACCAGCCGCCGCATCAGTTCGCGGACCTGGGCGAGTTCGAGTTCGAGGGTGGCGGGAAGATCCCGAATCTCAGGATGTCCTACGTGACCCACCCCTGCCCTATCGCAGCTGGCGCGACCTCAACCCGGAGGACACTCTGCGCTTTCACGCATTGCGCCGGCACGACGTGCGGATGATCAAGTCCACCCCACAAAGGCTCATCGCTCAGGGCACCGACTGGCGGTTCCTGAACGAGTTGAAGAAGGAGTTGAAAGCGTAATGTGGGGATCTCCGACGCACATGTCTCCTTCGCGTGATCGCCTCACGCGTCGTACCTTGGCGTCGAGTAGTCCTGCCGCGCAGGGCTCACGAGTCCGGGGCCGTTCGCGATCCTCAGGGCTGGCCCAGCTGCCTCATCACCGACTCGATCGGCACGCCCTCGTAGATCTCGCGCATGCCGACCTGGAGCCCAACCGACGCAAGTTCCACGGTTTCGGGGCCGGCGTACTCGATCTTCTCCCAGCCGATATCTCCGCGGCGGCGGTGAATTTCGACGTGCGCTTCGTCCTGGCTGATCAGCACGTACCCGGAGAGGGAGGCGAGAGTGCGATAGGCCAGAAGTTTCTCCCGCCGGTCTGTCGCTTCGGTACTTGTCGAGAGCACCTCGACGACAAGAACGGGATCGTCGACCGTCACGGCGCTCAGACCCATCGTCTCCGTACCGCGCGCGCAGGTCACCAGCAGGTCGGGGTAGTAGTAGGAATTCGTCTTGGCGACTCGCACACGGACATCGTGGATGAACGCCCCGCAGGATGTATCGCGAAGGTGCCCTCTAAGGGCAACCACCATGTTTCCGGCGATCGTGTTATGCCGCAGCGTGCCACCGGTCATGGCGAACATCTCGCCATTGACGTATTCGTGCTTGATCGGGCTTTGCGCTTCGAGCCGCAGGTACTCGTCTTCGGAGATGGGTGTGTATTCGACAGTTCGCATGGCGCTGCCCTGGAGGGGGCCGTTGCCTGATTATGCCACCCACGCAGGGCCAGAGCGTTGTTGGTTCAGGGCCGAGAATCGAATGGAGCAGACGTGCTTACGGGTTTCACGCCCCGGCTTCGGGGGATGCCAGCGCCGAGCGCGGGCCGGGCAGTCTTGAAACGCAAGCACGGAGGCAAAGGCATGAGCGGCGGCCCCCATCCCACCCTTCCCTCGCAAGCGGGGGAAGGAGCCGCGTGCACCCCTGCGGAACCGGCCCGTGATAAGTGGGCCGTAGGTCGGTGCGTGCATAGGCGGCCGGCCTCCGTTCTCACCCTCACCCCGGCCCCCGGATCAGGTCCGGGGCAGGCTCTCTCCCATCGAGCGAGAGGGGGCTCTTGCTCGCGCTGGCGCTTCCGCTTGGCCGCTGCGCTGCTCGCCCTGGCCGCGGCAGGCTCTGTGCCCGGTCTCGCGAGCAGAGCGACGGCGGCCGAGCCGCTGCCCAAGATCGCCCCTGCCCCGCCGTTCACGCTCACCAATCAGGACGGGAAGCGTCTCTCCCTGCGCGACCTGCACGGCCAGGTAGCCGTCGTCACGTTCATCTTTACGACCTGCTCGGACACCTGCCCTCTGCTCACCGCCAAGCTCGTCGGGATCCACCGCAAGCTGGCGCCCGATGATCCGGTGTTCTTTGTCGGAATCACCGTCGATCCGCTGAACGATTCGCCCGCGGTCTTGCGAAAGTACGCGGAGGCCTTCTCCGCGCCCTCCTCGCGCTTCGCTTTCCTCACCGGGGACTTTGACGAAATCCATCGGGTGGCACGCAGCTACGGCGTGTACTATAAGGAGAAGGAGAAGGGCAGCATCGATCACACGTTCCTGACCTCGATCGTCGACCCTTCCGGCATGCTCAGGGTGCAGTATCTCGGGTCACGCTTCGACCCGAACGAGTTCCTCGGCGACTTGAGGTCGCTGCTCGAGGAGGCGCCACCGAAGTGAAGCAGCTCATCGATTGGCTGCCCGGCCTGGTCGCGCGTACCCGCGCGTCGGTTTACACCAAGCTGCTGGTGGCGTTCCTGGCCATCGTGGCCTTGATGCTGGTCGCCGGCGTCGTCGGGCTGCGAGCGCTGTCCGATGTGAACAAGCGCTCGGAGGACATGGTGCAGCTGCAGCGCAAAATCGCTGCTTACCGCCAGCTCAACCACGACACCATCGGTCAGCTCTACAGCGTAGCCTCTTCCCTGCTCAAGCCCGAGGACCGCCGGCTGGAAGCCACGCTTCGGCAACTCAACCAGTTCGGCTACGACCTCGACCGGCTGCAGTTCGTTGCGCAGGACGAGAAGGAGTTGTTCGCCCGCGTGCGCACCGACTACGAGGAATTCATCCGGGTCGTGACCCAAGTGGTGGAGCTGATCCGTAGCGGCAAGACCGCAGAAGGACAGGAATTGCAGCTCACGCGGGCCACCCCGCTCGCCGACCGGGTCGAGCGCCTGACCAACGAGCTGGTGAACAAGGCCGAGGCCGACATGGTCGCAGGCATCGAGGCAAGCCACCGCGCCTATCTCACCTCCCAGGGCGCGGTGATGGCATTCTCGCTGCTGAGCATCGTGCTGGCGTTGCTGCTCGGGTACTCCATCTCGTCCTCGATCGTGCACCCCGTTCAGCAGATGCAGGCGCGCATGGCAGAGATCGCGGGCGGCGACTTTTCCCGGCGGGTCGAGGTGCCCAACCACGACGAGCTGGGTGCGTTGGCCGCGGGCTTGAACCGGATGAGCGCGGAGGTGGGCCGCCTCTACAGCGAGCTCGAGGCCGCCAGCCAGCACAAGTCGGAGTTCCTGGCCAACATGTCCCACGAGCTGCGCACGCCGTTGAACGCCGTGATCGGCTTCTCGGAGGTGCTGCGCGAGAGGATGTTCGGCGAGCTGAACGACAAGCAGATGGAGTACGTGCAGGACATCCACGCCTCCGGACGGCATCTGCTCTCGCTGATCAACGACATCCTGGACCTGTCCAAGATCGAGGCCGGCAAGGTGGAGCTCGAGCTCTCGCAGTTCGATCTCCCGAATACCATCGACGGCACGCTGACGCTGGTGCGCGAGCGCGCCGCACGGCATGGGCTCGAGATGGGCTTGTCGCTCGATGATCGGCTCGGTGCGATCCTCGCCGACGAGCGGAAGGTCCGCCAGATTCTGCTCAATCTGCTGTCCAACGCCGTGAAGTTCACCGCGGATGGCGGACGGATCGACGTCGGTGCAGGATTGCGTGACGGGGTAGTCGAGATCTCGGTCAGCGACACCGGCGTGGGCATCGCGCCCGAGGATCAGGAGGCGATCTTCGAGGAGTTCCGCCAGGTGGGTGCCGACCACGCCGGGAAACGCGAGGGCACCGGACTTGGGCTGACGCTCGCCCGCAAATTCGTCGAGCTGCACGGCGGGCGGATCTGGGTCGAGAGCGCTGTGGGCAAGGGTTCGACCTTCACGTTCACGCTGCCGGTGGCCTCGGCAGGCGCCAAGCCGACCACCGAGGCAGGGAAGCCGGAGCTCGCCCGCTCATGACACAGCACCCCGCTCCGCCGGTGTGCACGGAGCATCTGATTCAATGTCATCCCCGCGAAGGCGGGGATCCAGGAGTGTTCAGGCAGCCTGGATTCCTAGCCGGGCGTACGCTATGAGCGGAGAACTGATACTCATCGTCGAGGACCAGCCGCTCAATCGCAAGCTGGTGCGCGACGTGCTGCAGGCGAAGGGCTACCGCACGCTGGAGACGGAGACCGCCGAAGAAGGGTTGCGTGTGGCGCAGGAACAACATCCAGCGCTGATCTTGATGGACATCCAGCTCCCCGGGATCAACGGCATCGAAGCACTGAAGCGGCTGCGCACCGATCCGGCCACGCACGCGATTCCCGTGATCGCGGTTACAGCATCCGCCATGCAGCAGAACCAGCGAGAGATCCTCGAGGCAGGCTTCAACGGCTACCAGCCCAAGCCCATCAACGTCAGCGCCTTTCTTAATGCGGTGCGCGAGGCTCTGGATGCAGGGCCGGGCGCGTCGACAGGTTAAGAGACCCAGACAGGCGTGAGCACCCCAGCCAGAATCCTGGTGGTGGACGACACCCCGCGCAACGTCAAGTTGCTTGCGGATCTGCTCGCCGTCAAAGGCTATGACGTGGTAACGGCCGCATCGGGCGCCGAAGCGCTGGAGCAGGTGGCAAGTTCCCACCCCGATCTCGTGCTGCTGGACGTGGTCATGCCCGGGATGACGGGCTACGAAGTGTGCCGCCGCATGCGCGACAACCCGGCTACGAAGATTCTTCCGGTGGTGATGGTCACTGCGCTCGACCCTGCCGAGGAGCGCATCAAGGGTATCGAGGCGGGTGCAGACGACTTTCTCACGAAGCCGATCAACCAGCCGGAGCTGCTTGCGCGGGTGCGCTCCCTGCTGCGGATCAAGTCTCTGCACGACCAGCTGGAGGAGTCGAACCGCACGCTGGAGCAGCGCGTGGCCGACCAGGTCGAGCAGCTCGAGCGCCTGTCGCGGCTCAAGCGCTTCTTCTCGCCGCAGCTCGCAGAGCTGATCCTGAGCGGCGGCGCAGAGGACCCGCTGAAGAGCCACCGCCGTGAGATCACCGTGGTGTTCCTCGACCTGCGCGGCTTCACCGCATTCGCCGAGACCGCCGAACCCGAAGAAGTGATGAGCGTGCTGCGCGAGTACCACGCCGAGATGGGCCGCATCATCATGGCGCACGATGGCACCCTGGAGCGATTCGCCGGCGACGGCATGATGGTCTTCTTCAACGACCCGGTGCCGGTACCGGATCCCGCCATGCGGGCGGTGCGCATGGTGCTGGCAATGCACGCGCGGCTGCACACCCTGATCGCCCAGTGGAGCAAGCGCGGGTTCGAGCTGGACTTCGGCGCGGGGATCGCGCAGGGCTACGCCACCATCGGCGCGATCGGCTTCGAGGGGCGGCTCGACTACGGCGCCAT
>Ga0105094_10001312_pt1 | contig 12992 bp, 12 predicted proteins | sample PPLLak1March2015_2_FD_87023 | JGI IMG/M metagenome (GOLD analysis project Ga0105094, IMG submission 87023) | Freshwater sediment microbial communities from Prairie Pothole Lake near Jamestown, North Dakota, USA - PPLs Lake P8 Core (3) Depth... | ecosystem: Environmental > Aquatic > Freshwater >...
CAACACATCTTTCACCGCTTTCCCATCCGTCGACGCCGCCCACGCTTCTGCCGCAGACTTGTCAAACTTCGCTCCCTTCGCCTCGACCAGCTCAACGAGAGCTTTCCGGTAAGCAGGTTTTGCCCCTGACAGCAGAACCTTATCCTGCGGGCGTTTCGGACCGGCGATCGAGCTCTCGACGCCGGAGAGTTCCAGCTCCAGCGTGTCGGTGAACACCGGATCCTTCATGTCGGCGCGCCAGAAGCCTTGCGCTTTCGCGTACGCCTCTACGAGCGCCACGCGCTCGGCAAGACGGCCGGTGGAGGAGAGATAGTTGATCGTCTCCCGGCTGATCGGGAAGAAGCCGCAGGTCGCGCCATATTCGGGCGCCATGTTGGCGATGGTGGCCTGGTCTTCCAGTGAAAGATTGTCGATGCCGGGGCCGTAGAATTCGACGAACTTGCCGACCACGCCCTTCTTGCGCAGCATCTGCGTGACGGTGAGCACGAGGTCGGTGGCGGTCGCGCCCTCGGGCAGCTTGCCGGTCAGCTTGAAGCCGATGACCTCCGGGATCAGCATCGAGACGGGCTGGCCCAGCATGGCCGCTTCGGCCTCGATGCCGCCCACGCCCCAGCCAACCACGCCCAGGCCGTTGATCATGGTGGTGTGAGAGTCGGTGCCGACCAGGGTGTCGGGGAATAAGACCCTAAAGGTCTCAGTCCCCGTTGTTTCACTTCGGGAGTGCTCTGTGAAGACCTTTAGGGTTTCTTCTTTCGTCATCACCACATCCGCCAGATATTCCAGATTGACCTGATGCACAATCCCTGTCATCGGCGGGACAACGCGGAAATTATCGAAAGCCTTTTGTCCCCATTTGAGGAACTCGTAACGTTCGCGGTTGCGGTGGAACTCCATTTCGGTGTTGCGTTGCAGCGCTTCGGGCGTGGCGAAGAAATCGACCTGCACCGAATGGTCGATGACCAAGTCCACCGGCACGATCGGGTTGACCCTCCTGGGGTCGCCGCCCAGACGAGCCACCGCTGCGCGCATAGCAGCCAAATCGACGACCGCAGGCACACCGGTAAAGTCTTGCATCACCACGCGAGCAGGTAGGAACGGGATGCCGGGCCGGCCCACCCCCCTCTGTCCCCCCTGCAGGGGGGATGAAAGGGGGGTCGGGATCCACGCGGCGATGTTCACCACATCTTCCCGGGTGATCTCGCGCTCGTTGCATTGACGCAGCGCCGCTTCGAGCACAATGCGGATCGAAAACGGGAGCCGTTTGAGGTCCGTCAGCCCCGCTTTTTCCAGCGCGTCGAGGCGGTAATATGTATAAGTCCCGTGCTTGGTCTTCAGGGTATCACGGGCATTGAAAAAGTCTTGCATTGTGGTCTCCTTTGGCTACACCCCTCTCCTTCAAGGACATGTGCCCGAAAGGGTAGAGGGGCCGGGGGTGAGGTCAGGTCACCACAGAGACCAAAAAGACGCAAAGGTGCGCCTTTGCCGTCCTTTCGGACTGTGTGGTGAGAATCTGATTATTGCAGGTTCCTATTCTACCAAAATCGGATAAGATACAGCAAGTTTGAGGGGCGTTTCTGCCATTTTTCGCACCAGCTTACAAACTACTATCAAATGCACATATGCCAATCAAATCTGCTTTTGATGGCTGTGTTACGTTCAGCAAGGCTGAAATTGGCGGCGATTGATGCTCTCCGAGGCACGGTTCAACAGCGAATTTCAACCAGTTAGCTTTACCAACATCAGACGTTATTTATATTCCCCCGCACGTATACCTGTTAATCATTCCGGCTTGTACTCGAACCTGTATCCCTGAATCTCCACATACGGCTGCCAGTGTTTATAACTGATAGCGCGGATTCTGCGGGCAATCTCGTCCTTGCGCATGTTGGGCCGGATGACGAACAACTCGTTGAACTGGACGCGCGTGAACGGCGGCCGGGTCCAGGTTTCCCCGGAGACGGATAATTCTTTTCCTTCGGCCAACAACCCCACGATCTCGAAGAACAATTCGATTTGATGCATATACGTCCGTTCGAGTAATTCGGCCACTCCGTCTTCCGGGTAGACCGGAAAGCGCCTGACTGCGATGATCGCGCCTGTGTCCACCTTGGAGGCCATGTGGTGACAGGTCACGCCGTATTCTTTGGCATCTTCGTACAGTGCGAAGTTATTACAGCCAATGCCGGGATACTCGGGCGAAGCCGGGTGAAAGTTGAATGAAGCTTTGCACGCACGTTCCAACAGGAATTCGGGCACCACCCAGCGCGAGAGATACGAGATGACATAGTCGCCTTCCCAGCTTCGGGCGGCTTCGGGCAGCGGGTCGCCCCACACGCCGAGGCAGTAGGTCACGTCCGTGAAGTGCTCCTGGCAGAAGGCCAGCGCGCGGGCGCAGTCGGGGTCACTGGTTTTGCCGAGGAAGAGGATGGAAGAGTCAGATTTTGTCATATTTTATTGGGGACACAGATAACACGGATGGAACAGAGACCGATTAAATCACGGAAGAATCCGTCCTGTCCGTGAATTCCGCGTCCAAAAAAGTGCTCAGATTTAGGTCATCATTATAAACCGAGAGCAAACTCATCGTGGGATAGAAGCGCGCGGATCCTTTTTCGTGATATTCGTGCTTTTAGTGATAAAAAAACCTGCGCGGGGCGCAGGTCATTGTCTTTTAAGTCGAAATATATTCGCGCAGGCTATGCTCCACCGCATACGCGGCAGCCTCCGCGCGATTGTTGACTCCCAACTTGGAGAGAATACTGCTGACATAGTTGCGCACCGTGCCTTCCCCAAGGAACAAGTTTTTAGCGATCTCGCGGTTGGTCTTGCCTTCCGAAACCAGCAGAAGCACATGTTTTTCCTGCTGGCTCAGGTGTGCAAAGGCCGAAGCTTCTTCTTCCTTCACCGCCCGGCGCACTTCCTGGAACACGCGCTGCGTCACAGCCGGGTCGAGCAGCGCTTCGCCGCGTCCAACCGCTTCGATGGCCTTGACCAACTCCTCGCTGGCGATCTGCTTGAGCACATAGCCCGACGCCCCGGCGCGGATGGCCGAGAACAACATCTCATCCTCGGCGTACGAAGTCAGCATGATAACTTTGGTATTCGGATGTTGGTCGACGATTTGCTCGCAGGCTTCGATCCCCGATGTGCCCGGCAGGCGGATGTCCATAACAACCACATCTGGTTCCAGGGCGGCCACCTGTTCCAGCGCATCGCGCGCCGAATTCGCCTCTCCAACGACTTCAAACTGCGGATGTCGTTCCAACAACGACTTCAACCCCAAGCGGACGACCTCGTGGTCATCCACCAGTATGATCCTTTGTTTTGCCATTAAGGTTAGCCTCCAAGATGGTCGGATAAAGAGTATAGTCCAGACGAAGATGTCTGACAAGGGCGGATAAAACAGGGCGTGCCGTGCAACTCTGCGAGACGCGCCCTGTTCGCTTCTTGCGAGACCCTAAATCTGTATCATCCCCGCATCGTCCCCGTAAGGGGGAAGAGGGTTCCCGTTTAATTATCTCACACGCTACTCTTTATTCTCTCTTCGAAAATCCACAAACCGGTAACCTACACCGCGCTCTGTCAGGATGTACTTGGGATCGGAAGGATCAGCCTCCAACTTCTGGCGCAGGTAGTTGATGTACAGTCGCACGTAATGAGGCTCATCGCGATACTCGTAACCCCAGACCTTGGTCAGCAACTGATCGTGGGTGACAACCCAGCCCGCATTCTGCACCAAATGGTAGAGCATGCGGTATTCGGTCGGGCGCAGTTTTACCAATTTGCCTTCTAACCAAATCTCGCGGCGATCGAAATCGATCTTGAGACGGTCGTCCACCTCGATCAGTCCATGCATCGAACCGCTGGCGCTTTCCGTGCGACGCAGCACAGCTTTCACGCGGCTGACCAGTTCGCGCGGGCTGAAAGGTTTGGTAACGTAATCGTCTGCACCCAGTTCCAGGCCGCGCACACGATCATCTTCCTCGCCTTTGGCCGTCAACATGATGACCGGCACATTGCTCACCTCGCGGACGGTCTCCAACACTTCGAAACCATCCAGGTCGGGCATCATTACATCCAGCAGGATTAAATCGGGGGGCACATCGCGTATCTTTTGAATGGCCTGTTTCCCGTTGAATGCCTCACTGACCTGGAAGCCATCATGTTCCAGGTTCATGCGAATGAAACGGACCATGCGTTCTTCGTCGTCTACTACCAGGATGCGGCGGCGTTCAAAATCGTCTGGCATACTTACTCCCTTACGAATCCGATGATTTGGTCTTCTTCCTCGCCTGCCAGAATTTCGATGAAGCTAATGCGGTATAAGGGCCAGATCACCTCGACGACGTTGTGCTCCAGGTAGTGCAGGTCTTTTCCGTCTTTCTGGCGCGGATTGTGGACTGTGATGATAACATCGGTTGGCTTGGGTAGTTCATCTACTTCACCGATGATGGCGGATTCATTTGCAATATGTAAAATAACGGTATGTGGCATTCGTGCACCTTTTTCTGTTAGGGATTCTTTAACAGGATCTGGATTTTGAGTTTACCCAGGGAAAGGATATCGCCATGATTAAGGGCCTGGCTGTCGTTTGGTTTTAAACGTACACCGTTCAAATACGTTCCATTCGATGAACCCAGGTCCATAACATAGACTTGGCTTTCTTCTTTCCTTAGAACTGCATGTAAGCGTGAAACACCACAGGCGTAGGCCTGATAGGGGGTCAGATCGATATCCGGCATGATGGGTTGGGCGTCACTGATACGTCCCAGTGTGAATTCTTCGCGGTCGGAGAGGGGCAGGATCTGCCCGCTATTGGTCAGGTGGATGGCGGCCCACGCATCGAGATCCTTTGGAAATACGCTGGTTCTCTTTAAATCCCGTGTTATTTGCTCTTCTGAGATGTTTTGTGTGACGATGGGATTTATACTAGTTAATTGCGTGCCGCAATCACTGCAAAATACGGTCCCGTCTAAATTTTCATGTGTACAGTTGGGGCAAATGATCATACCAGTTCTTCCTTTTTTTCTTGTGGCATTATGAGAGCCCGTGTGCCATATTTGATTTCTTTACTTCCTTCTTCGGAAAACGCCTGCGATTTCTCAATATTTTCAGCTTCTATCAAGGCTGTGCGTGCCAGATCCCGTTCGCCCTGTGACAACAAACTTGTTGCAAGTTGCTTCATATGATGGGCAGCGAGTTCAAACTGACCTTGGTCCACTTCCATATGAGCTTTTTCTTGCATGCGATACAGGGTCAGTTTGCCAAGGGCCCGGATAATCAAGGCAGACGGTGGTATTGTGGTGTCTGCCTCTTCTTTCACCTCACGTGAAAATTCGATCCGGACAGGCTGAATCGGCGTCGGTAGGGCAGCGATCGTGAGTTTGAGTGAGCCGCGCAAAACTTGAATCATGTCCCCTTTTGTCAGCGATGGATCGATGCGGAATTCGAAGAGAACGCTCAGAGTGGAATCTTGCAGAACCGGGCCCAGGTGGATGTCTCCCTCCATCGGCAGCGGACCAGTTTCAGGTTGAGTCCGAAACGCATAGGCCAATTCAACGCCGGTTGTCTCTTTGAAGTCCAGGACAACGTCATCGGCCAGGATACGTGCCAGCGTGTCGAATTTTTCCACTAGAAAACGTTGGATGTCTTCGGCGCGGGAAATATAGCGGCTGCTTCCGCCGGTGCGATTGGCCAGGGTGTCCAGGAACACGTCGTTCCACTCTTTCCCGATGCCCATTGCGCTGATGCCAATCCCTTGCCTGGCAGCTCGTTCCGCCAATTTGAGGCACTGCTGTTCATCCCCATATGTATGGCCATCGGTCAGGAGGATGATATGGTTGACACGTTCATGGCTGGCATTGCGTTGGATCTCATCGTAGGCCGCTTGCATGCCCTGGTAAATCTCAGTTGCGCCCCCTGACTGTAACATTCGAATGCGGGCCTCGAGTTTGCTTTTGTCGAACGAGTACGAAGCGGGGATAAGAACTTCTGCTCGATCGCTGAATGTGACCACACTGAAGATATCTTGAGACCGCAGATTCCGCATGACCTTGATAGCCGCATTTTTGACTATATCCATTTTTTCATCTTTCATGGACGTGGAGCGGTCGAGCACCAGGCTGACGTTTAACGGCGGTGCAGGGATTTCTTCTGATTTTTGTTGAGGTATGATTTCCAGGAGTACGTACAGGATCTGTGGTTCGTTCAAGCGAACCAGGTTGGGGCGGCTGTAATAAATTTCATATTTTACTGGTAAAGACGGCTCTTCTTCTGGCGGTAGTGTGGCATCGTATTTTTTGCGTCGTTTGGGATTGGAGAGCGTTTCGTATGCCTGCTGGATTTCAAGAAAGATTTCGGTCTCTCCTGCCGCTTTGTTTTTGTCCGGATGCAAACGTTGCGCGGCTTCGTAATAAGCCTGCTTGATTTCCTCCTGGGTTGCGTTGCGTGCTACGCCAAGGGTGACGTAGTAATCCGGGTTTGTGGGCATTTTATCCAATCAACTGCGCAATAATGACACTGATATTATCCGGCCCTCCGGCCGCGTTCGCTGCCTCGACCAGATTTTGACAGGCGCGCTGCAAAGTGGGTGCGTCCTTGATCATGCGATGCATATCTTGCTCGGCCACAACACCCCATAAGCCATCGCTACAGAGCATAAGGTAGCCTGTCTGGGGGAAGGCAACGGTAAAGATGTCAGGTTCGAGGATTTCACCCTGCCCAAGCGCACGATAAAGAACATTGCGATGAGGATAGTTTTCGGCTTCATCTGCGCTGATATGCCCAAGCTCTTCCAGGCGTTTGACCAGGGAATGATCGCGTGTGATCACTTCTATGCGCCCTTCGGAGTAAATGTTATAAGCACGGCTGTCACCCACATGGGCAATTGTTACTTGTTGGCCCAATACCAGGGCAGCCGTCAGCGTGGTGCCGCTGCTGGGGGCTTCGTTTTGAATGGTTTTCTGCGCTTCTTTAACTGCGGCTTGCATGATTTCTTGCAGGGATTCTTCGGGCGGGGTAGGCTTGAGACTGAACAAGTAAGGCTGGAACTTGCGCATGATATGGCCGGCAACAGTGCGGATGGCTGCATTGCTGGCCACTTCTCCATACTGATGACCACCCATTCCATCTGCGATGATGTATAACCCTAAGGGTAAACTGCCTGAATTGCCAGCCAGCGTTGTTGTGAGGGCAAAAAGACTATCTTCGTTTAACTCGCGCTGTTTGCCAACCGATTGCCCTGAAGCAGCAACCAGTTGTTGCAAATCAAATTGTACGTTTTTGCTGTACAAAATCGACTGGATTTGTTGATCGGTAAGGGGGGCTGTGGTAACTGTTTCTGTTATTGGAGCAGCTCGACCGCCGAATAATTTTCGGAAAAATTCCATCACAATAATATCTCCTTCTCAGGCAAGTAACGCATAAACCTGGTGGTCGGTTGAACCAACATAGACAATATCATCATACACCAAGGGAGAGCCAACGATCTGGCCTTCTGTCCCAAACTTCCAACGAAGGCGTCCAGTGCGATATTCCAGACAATACAGGTAACCATCCACCGAACCGCAATAGAGAGAGTCTTTGTAAACAACCGGCGAACTGCTAACCTGATGCTCCGTGCGGAAGCGCCAGACTTCTTTGGCTGTTCTTGCCTCGACCGCATAGATGAATCCATCTGCTGCGCCGACAAATACCATGTCATCGCTTACATAGGGGGATGAAATGGAGCCTTTGCCCAGCCTGAAGCGCCAAATGATGAAACCATTGCGGTGATCAAGGGCATACAGCGTACTATCCAGGGAACTGAAGATGATCATGTGCCCACTGGTGGTTGGGGATGAAGTAATGGCTCGTTTTGCACGGAAGCGCCACTTCAAATTGCCCCGAAAGTCAATCGCCAGGAAATCGCCCATTTCGTTGCCCACATAAACCAATTCGTTGGCGACAAATGGCGTTGAGCGAACAGGATCTGAAGTTTCAAATTTCCAAGCCAGGCGTCCCGTGTTCAGGTTAACAGCGTGCAGGTATTGGTCGTCGGAACCTACAAAAATGTGGCCTTCTGCAATGCGCACGGAGGAACGTACCGGACCGTCGGTGAAATACGTCCACACCACTTTGCCGGAGCGCGCGCTTACGACATACATACGGTTATCTTCTGAACCAAAGTAGATGTTGTCTTCGTATGCACTGGGCTTGGAAACAATTCCGCCTTCGGTGGGGTATTTCCACAAGAATTTTCCATCGGCCGCGTTGATGGCGTACAGGTTGTTATCGTAGCAACCGATATAGATCGTATTCTTATAGTTCAAGGGTGTGCCGCGGATTTCATCTTCACACTTGAACGTCCATAAAGGTTTGATGCCGTTCCCCTTGCTAATAGATGTTGTCGAAACTTTTGACAGGATGCCGGTCTTGTGCGCGGCAGCCAGTAGAGCATCCTTCATGTCGCTTGCGCTTGAGAAGCGGTCTTCGGGATTGTACTCCAGTGCCTTCGAAACGACAGCTTCCACTTCGGCAGAAACCGCAGGATTGATTTTTCGCAACGGGCGTTCTGCAAACGAGAAAGGCGGTTCCATGCGCGGGTCACGGCGGGACAGGGCGTGATGCAAAGTAGCGCCCAATGCGTACAGATCAGCTACGGGCGTAGCTTCGCCGCGATATTGTTCGGGGGGGGAATATCCCTCGGTGCCGATCATCGTCCCTTTTTGCCCGGATTGGAAGGTCTTGGCAATGCCAAAGTCCACCAACTTTATTTCGCCGTTGTGATCGACCATCACATTCGATGGTTTCATATCGCGGAAGATGATCGGATCGGGCTTGTGGTTGTGCAGGAAAGAGAGTACATCGCAAAGTAAAATACCCCAGGTCAGTACCTGTTCCTCGGGCAAAAAACCGCCTGTGTCACTGATCACTGCTTCCAGGTCCTTACCGTGGATATATTCGAGCACAAGGTAAGAGCGATCTGACTCTGAGAAATAATCATAGATGCGCGGAATAGCCGAATGATTAAGTGTTGCCAGTATATTAGCTTCCCGCTCGAAATTTTGAACAATGGTTTTCCGCACTAATGGATCTGGCGCGGTATTAACCATCTCTTTGACCGCGACCAGCTTCACCACGTTTGGGAAGTGTAAATCACGGGCGCGGTATACAGAGCCCATGCCGCCAACCCCTATGACTTCCTGGATCAAGTAGCGCTTAAAAAGGGTAGCACCTGACTCAAGTTGCCGTCGAGGGGGTTCTCTTCCGTTTCTGTCTTCTGGCGGTGATATATGTTGTGTTTCCAGTGGAAACTCCTGCAAAGCTATGACAAGTGCCGCTATTTTATGCGGCAAACTGGTTGAGTATTGATTTATTATAGTAGGCACTCAGGGGTTTGGCAACTCCCCACATAAGTTTACCCTGATTTATCCCACGTGACGATTACTGTTTTGTAAAGTTCCCTTGCACAGATTGCCAATCTGCGGCAAAATGAACCACAGGTATGATCAAAATACTCGCTGTGAGTGACCAGGTGGTGGAACGCATCTACGCGCTGTCTGCGGACGGGCATTTTCAAGACGTGGACTTAGTTCTTGGCTGTGGAGATCTGCCTTATACCTATCTGGAGTATCTTATCACCGTATTGAGTGTCCCGCTATACTACGTGCCTGGCAATCATGACCCTGAGTACAATGTTTACCGTTCTATCTCTCGTGCCGAAGGCGGCCTGAACCTGGATATGAAAAGCACTTATGCCAACGGACTTTTACTGGCCGGCCTGGGCGGCAGCATTCGTTACCGCCCCGATGGGGTCAACCAGTACACGCAAGAACAGGCTTTTTTTCGAGCTTATAGGTTATTGCTAAATTTGCTGGTCAACCAGGTTCGCTTTGGCCGCAAGCTGGATATTCTCATCAGTCATTCCCCTCCATTTGAAGTTCACGATGACGATTCCCAGGCCCATCAGGGACTCAAGGCGCTGAACTTTCTCATCCGCACAGTGCGGCCACGCTATCTGTTTCACGGGCACACTCATTTCTTCCGTCAGAATCTGGAAAACTCCGTTACATCGATCAGGCAGACCACCGTCATGAACATTTTCCCCTACAAAGTGATCGAGGTCAATGATGAGTAACCCAATAAATTCTCGTAGTCAAGCTGATTACAATCGGGCACGCTTTCGAGCCTTCCTGAACAAGGTTTGGGCGGTGGTATCCGGTCAACCCACAAATTTGCTTTCCTACGACGAAATCAAAGAAAAATTGCGTATTGGCGGCCCCATCTATCGCGGCCTGCACACCGTACGCATAGACCAGATCGCCGGTAGTCTCAACCGTTACCACCAATTCGACCGCGCATTTCTGCCCGTGCAAGATGAAACGGCAGAGCGCTGGCAACGTGTCGACCGCGCATTTTACGAAGACATCGGCCTGCCACCGGTGGTGCTTTACAAAGTGGGGCAAGTCTACTTCGTGGTAGACGGGCATCATCGCGTTTCCGTCGCCCGGCAGCAGGGGCAAGTTTTCATCGAAGCTGAAGTGCGCGAGTGTGCTACCAAGGTGGACATTACGCCCAGTATCAAGCCGGAAGACCTGGAAATTTTGGGTACCAAAGTCCGCTTTCTCGAACGCACCAATCTGGATCAACTACATCCCGAAGCCAACATCGAACTCACCATCCCTGATGGTTTCGCGCGTATGCTTGAGCATATCGCCGTGCATCGCTACTTCATGGGGCTCGACCTGGAACGGGATGTCTCTGAGGAGGAAGCCATCATGCACTGGTATGAAACCGTCTATATGCCCATCATTGAGATTATCCGCGAGAGTAACACTATGAAAGAGTTCCCCGGCAAAACGGAAGGCGACCTGTACCTGTGGGTGCTCGACCACCAGCATTATCTGGCTGAAACTAGCGGACAACCACTTCAACCGCCCGACGAAGCAGCGCGCGGTTTTATCGAAGGAGTAGAACCCTGATGACCGCACACCCTTTATCCGGCGTATATGCCGCAGCTCTAACCCCCCTCAAAGCCGATTCAACCCCGGACCTCGAACCTGTTCCCGCTTTCCTGGCCTTTCTCGCCGACCGGGGCTGTCATGGCGCACTCGTCTTCGGCACCACTGGTGAAGGCCCATCGTTCTCGCCCGTTGAACGTGAGATGGTCTGGCAAACAGCCCTGCGAGTCCGCGAAACGCACCCGGATTTCCGCCTGCTGGCCGGGACCGGGACTCCCAGCTTGCAAGAGACAATCGACCTGACCAAAACCGTCTTCGACCTGGGCTATGATGGCGTCGTGGTCGTTCCCCCGTACTACTTCCGCAATGCCACGGACGAGGGCTTATTCCGCTGGTTCGAGCAGGTGATCCATAAAGCGGTTCCAGCGGATGGCTATTTGCTGGGGTATCACTTCCCCGCTGTGGCCGGGATCGGGTTCTCGCTGGCATTACTTAGACGACTGAAAGATACTTTTCCTGTCCAATTTGCAGGTATCAAAGATTCATCACACGACCCGGCGCTGGCCAGCGCCCTGGGCGCAACCTTTGGCGCAGACCTGGCTGTCTTCACCGGCACAGATTCTTATTTATCGATGGCTTTACAGAATAATGCCGCAGGTTGCATCACTGCGCCCGCAAACCTGATCTCACCGGGCCTGCGCGCCATCTACGATGCCTTCTCACGTAATGAAGATTTGTCGGAAACGCAAGCATGCGTAACCGAGCAGCGACATATTTTGGAGAAATACATGCCCTTCCCGCCTGTTCTTAAAGCCTTGCTTTCGAAAAAATACGTTTTCCCGCACTGGCCGGTCCGCCCGCCGCTGGTAGAAACGCCAGACGAGCTCGTGGAGCAGGCTGCCAGAGAACTGGAAGAATGTGAATAGCCAGATTTTTCAGTTTTTTGCTAACCTGTCATTCTAATGGTCTCCCCGCTCAGTGTGGTTGAGTGATTGCCGTGTCAAAATTACCGCAAAGCACGCAAAGAACGCGAAGAAAAGCCTTATAATCTTTGCGAGCTTCGCGCTCTTTGCGGTTCAAAAACAAACCACACCGAAGGGGGAGACTATCGTCATTCTGCTCTTTTGAATAAGCGGCTTATTTGCTGTATCAGACCCGGGATGCAGCCCGGCGATTCGGGCTCCGGCTGTGGTTCCGGTTCGGGCTCAGGTTCGGGCTCTGGCTCAGGTTCAGGCTCTGGCTCCGGGTCTGGTTCTGGTTCTTCCACTGGCAACGGCTCGAATAACACACGGGATTTATTTTCATCTGCCCCTTCAAGCTGAGGGGTCTGTGGGTATTCCTGTGATGGCAGCATCTGACGCAGTACCGTATAAAACTCGCTGAATGTCGCCCCGGGATTTGCCCTGATGCCATCAATCGCATAGCGTGACATGGCTCCATTGTAGCGACCGTTGATGTATGCATCGTAGGAGTATTCGCTGTCGCTGCACCCGGTCAACAGCAATTCCAGCATCTCAGCTTCTGCCAAAAAACGCCCTTTGACAGGGATCAAGGGATCGTAGCCAAGCACAGGCATGAAGCGCGGTTTGGCATAATGCGTTTCATCATCCATCACCCTTGTGATGGTCCCGGAATAACAACTGTCTGAAATGAACGCCAGGCTGGCCTGTGGCCATAATTCATTCAAGATTTCGCGTAATTCGTCATCCAGCAAAATCCCATCGTAGACATACAGAGCCTCGTCATAGCTGTCCGGTTCATCGCCGCTGGCGTCGCGATTGTATGTCCCGTGGCCTGAATAGGTAAAAACGCCGTAATCCCCTGCCCTGAGTGACGACACCAGATCGCGCAAAGCAGCTTTGATATTCTCCCGCGTGCCCTGGTCATCGAGTAACACCTCCACGTCAAAACCAAATTCCGTCAACAACTCCGCCCAATCGTTTGCGTCATTCACGCAACCTTTCAGGTCGTTTAAGATACCAGGGTAGATATTGATACCGATGCAGACAGCATTTTTCATTTTTTTCTCCTTTTGTTATCTATGGTGCGGAA
>Ga0105094_10001313_pt1 | contig 12992 bp, 15 predicted proteins | sample PPLLak1March2015_2_FD_87023 | JGI IMG/M metagenome (GOLD analysis project Ga0105094, IMG submission 87023) | Freshwater sediment microbial communities from Prairie Pothole Lake near Jamestown, North Dakota, USA - PPLs Lake P8 Core (3) Depth... | ecosystem: Environmental > Aquatic > Freshwater >...
GCCGCCAGCATCATCAGGGCCCACCCCGCCTGGCAGTTTCCGATCACAACCGGCTTTCCATCGGCTTTGGGGTGCCGATCGGCGACCCGTCCGAGGAAGACAGCCCATGCCTCGATGACTGCTTCGATGGTCTGCCCGGGCTCCGGTGCCGGTGCGAATCCGATAAAGTAGCAGTGATGCCCAGCTCGCATGGCCTCACCGATCTCGCTCTCCGCCTTGAAGCCGCCGATGCCGGGTCCATGACCGGCACGCGGATCGATCACGACAAAGGGCCGTCTCGAATCGTCGACCGTCGTCCCCCGGGGTGGGCGTATCTTGACAATCCCGTAGTTAACAGGCTGAGGCAGCGTTCGTCCGTCCAGGATCAACTCGTGGTCAACTGGAGAACGTGGGGGACCGTTTCTGACATGTGCTCTAGGTACTGATTTCCCCTCTGGCGCATCACATCCCAGCACAGCACCGTTCGCTGCGTCGTATTCCTTCAAGAGATGGACACTTGCTTCACGCCATGATATTGATACCGCCGTCGACATACAACGTCTGGCCGGTGAGGCGCCGCCCATAAGGTGCCGCCAGGAAGGCACAGGCGAAACCGACGTCCATGATGTCCACCAGTTCGCCGACCGGTGAGCGCTCAACGGCATCGTTCAGCATCCGGTCGAAGTCTTTGAGCCCTCCTGCAGCGCGCGTCTTGAGAGGGCCCGGTGAAATTGCGTGCACCCTGATCTTCTGAGGGCCAAGCTCGTAAGCCAGATAGCGGCAGGACGCCTCCAGTGCCGCCTTGACCGGTCCCATGACATTGTAGTTGGGGACCACCTTCTGAGCCCCATGGTAGCTCATGGCAAACAGGGTTCCACCGTCTTTCATCAGCGGCGCTGCCAACCGTGCCATGCGAATGAAGGAATGGCACGAGATGTCCATGGCGATGGAAAAGCCGTCGGAAGAGCAGTTCAGCAGCCCGCCCTGCAGATCCTCCCTGGGTGCAAAGGCAATGGAGTGCACCAGGATGTCCAGGTGATTCCACTGGCGCTCGATCTGAGCAAAAACGGATTCCAGCTCTCCCGGCCTGGCGACATCCAGCGGCATGAAGATCGAAGCTTGCAGCTCATCAGCCAGGGGTTCGACATAGGGTCTGGCCTTGTCGTTGAGATAGGTCACAGCCAGCTCGGCACCCAGCTCGCGGAATGCCCTGGCACAGCCGTAGGCAATGGAGTGTTCATTGGCGATGCCGATCACCAGTGCTTTCGTGCCCTTGAGAGCCGGGCGCGGGACTTCTGTCATCACTTGTGTCCTCCTTCGGCCGATTCCAGCACGCGTCGGGCGTGACGCGCGATCATCAGCTCTTCATTGGTCGGGATGACCCACACGGCGACACGGCTCTCATCGGTGCTGATACGCTGCCGGCCCTCCGCATTGGCTGCTTCATCGATTTCAACGCCAAGCCATGCGGCGTCATGGCAGACTCGGCTGCGGATCACGGGAGCGTTCTCCCCTATGCCGGCGGTGAAAATGATGGCATCGATTCCGCCGAGGGCTGCCACCAGGGAGCCGAGCTCGCGGCGGATCCGGTACAGGAAGAGATCCACGGCCATTTTTGCCTGGGGCTTCTCGCTGGCAAGCAGAACGCGCATGTCGCTCGAAAACCCTGAAACGCCGAGCAGCCCCGATTGATTGTAGATGAGCTTTTCAATGGCACGCGCGTCCATCCCGCATTGATCCATCAGATAAAGGATTACCCCGGGATCGAGGGAGCCGCTGCGGGTCCCCATGGGCAGCCCTTCGACCGCCGTGAACCCCATGGTGCTTGCCAGGCTGCGACCGGCCTGGAGGGCGCACATGCTGGCGCCGTTGCCGAGGTGCAGCACCACGCTCCTTCCCTCCGCCGCCCTCGGATCGACACTCGGCAGGACGGAAGCGATGTACTCGTAGGATAGCCCGTGGAACCCGTATCGCATGATCCCCGCCTCGCGAAGCTCAGCGGGCAGAGCGAACATCTGAGCCACATCAGGCTGGCTGCGGTGGAAGGATGTGTCGAAGCAGGCCACCTGGGGCAATTCGGGGGCGCGCTCCAGCGCCCGGCGAATGGGTGCGAGATTGTGCGGCTGATGGAGGGGAGCCAGCGGAACGAACGTCTCCAGCCGGCTCAGCACTTCCTCGTCCACGCGGACCGGCTGTGTGTAGACCTGGCCGCCGTGCACCACCCGGTGTCCGATTCCGACCAGCCGGTCGTCGACCAGCTCCGAGCGCAGGTGACCGACCAGGTGGTCGAGTGCCCCGTCGTGGCCCAGCTCGAAGCCGGCGGGCCATGATTTCTCGGCTTTCACCGTGCCGTCGGGCGCCTTCGATACAAAACGGGCGGAGGCGTATAATCCCTCGATGTGGCCGACGACGTCGGGCTCCAGTGTTTCACCCCGATCGAGATACAGGGAGAACTTGACGCTCGATGAGCCCGCATTGAGGACGACGATGGCGTTGGGCATGATGTTCTTCCTATGGCTTGCGGTGCCAATGATCGGCAGAGGCAATTCCGCCGTTTCACGGAGCATCCGCCGTCAGGGAAAGGGTCGCGTGCAGGACGCCATCTTCATAGGACTGCTTCAAAGGAAGTCCGCTGCGGGCAAGTACGGTGAGCATCGCTTTGTTCTGCGGCAGCACCTCGGCCTCGAACTGCGACACGCCATTTTCTTGAGCGATTCGAATCAGGTGGCTCAGGATAGTGCCTGCAATCCCCTGCCCCTGGTAGTCTTCTTCCACCGTGAAGGCGATTTCGGCGCTGTGCAGGTCGTTCGGAGGGCCGTACAGAACATAGCGACCCGCCCCGATGACGGTCTCTTCCCCTTGGGCAGCTGGAATCGTGACCACGAGGGCGACCGTGTTTTCGAAATCCACGTCGGTGAACGTTTTCAGCTCTGCATCGGTGAGCTCATTCTTGTAACGGAAAAGGCGCGTGTAGATCGATTCAGGGTCGAGATTCCTGAAGGCTTCCACGATTCGATCCCTGTCGTCCGGGCGGATGGCCCGGATGGTCACCGCTGTGCCATTCTTCAGTGTTCCGGCCATGCTGTAATTCTTGGCATCGATCATGAGATGCAATCCTTTCAATTATAACGCTCATGCGAGAAAGGAATGCATGAGCGAAACCGGGTTTATGGCAAGCAGCGGGGTGCTGTATGCGTCTTCCATCACGTCGGCCAGGACGACTTTCCGCCATTTTGAACCCAGTATCTGGCAAGAGCGAGCCCGATGCCGCCGCTCCCCCCCGTAATGACTGCCACAGACTCTTTGATTTCCAGCATCTTTTCTCTCATCCGTGTGAGCGATGGACCAGTAATGGCGTCAGGTGATTTGGCGACTCTCAGGTCTTCTGTCCCAGGCGGCCTCGATCAGTCCGCACGGTATGGTTGCGAGTGCCCTGCGAATGTATGCGGATTGGATGGAACTGGGTAAACCTGTCAAGAGGAAATTGTTGCGTTGCACTATTTTGATTTTGGGCACTGAAAGTTCAATGATATCTTTTATTTTTAAACATTTTTATGTGCAATATAGCTTCAAACAATCTTAAAAATGTTGCGATGCAATCTATTCCACTCGATATTTACCCCCGCTGCCATCAGAAATGGCTGCTCCCGCAGTTCATCTTTTGTCTTCGCTTTCGCCTGTTGGCCCTTCATCAGTGTCATCCCGTTGTGTCTCAGGTTTTTTTGTTGAGCTCGCAAAAAGGTCCATGAAGGATGGAAAAGAGGGAATCGGAGGTGGGTTGTACTGAGACAGGCCGGAAAGATTGCCGCCGATATCAAGCCATCGCTTGAATTGCTCGTCGAGGGTCGTCTTGTAGTTCAGGTAATTCTTGATCGTCAACTCCAGATACTTCTCGAAGAATTCTCTGAGGACATCCTCTCCGCATTCGATGATCAAGTGGAGGAGGGGCACCGGCAGCAGGGTTTTGTGGTTCTTTGCCTCTTCAACAATGATCTGAGTGAGGATGAAAGCGGTAACGTCTTCCTCGGTTTTGGCGTCGATGACCTCGACCGTTCGCCCTTCCTTAATGAGATCGGATACCTGCGTCAGTGTGACGTAAGTGCTCTTTTCGGTGTCGTACAATCGCCTGTTAGCATATTTCTTGAGCAGTACTCTTTCAGCCATTTTCGCTCCCCATGACACCGTCGAAGGCTGTTGAACAGAAGGAGGTTTATCTGCCCGCGAAGGGAAATATCGTGCTCCATGAGGAATCAGCATGACACAATGCAACAAAAAAACCTGTTCTTGGAGCAGGCTGCCCACGGAGCATCAAAATTTTTAATAACACACCCAATAAATTTAATCTACTGAACGGTACGGTTCGAAACGAAGCCATGGAATTGATTATGGTGCAGTGCACCAATTTTTCCTTGACAATCGAGAACGCCTGTTTAGAATACTGTTAACGATGGCCGCAGGGGTGATGGCATGACGAGAACCCCGACAACGCACAATTCTAAGAACTGGGAGGAATATTCTAATGGAACCATTGAAACTGGCAAAGCAGATGATCGATTTCAACAAGGCTACCTTCGACAACAGCTTCAGCTCCATGGTCTTGCTCCAGGAGCAATCGGAAAAGATGGTGAAGGCATTTCTGGATCAGGCCAACTGGCTGCCCGAGGAGGGGAAGAAGGTCCTCAATGAGTGGGTCACTGCCTACAAGAAGGGACGTGAGGATTTCAAGAAGATGGTGGACGAGAGTTACAAGAAGGTGGACGATTACTTCGCCGATGCTTCCAAGTAATGGATGGAAACCTCACTGGCCGGAAATACGCCGCCGCTCCCCCCGCACATTCAGGCTTATCATGGGGAGCGGGATGGGATGAATGCACAGCATAGATGATCTGATTCCCACGTGCCTACTGCTACGGAATCACGAAAGGATACAAATGAACCAGAATCAGTTGCTCAAACAGATGATCGATTTCAACAGGACTGCTTTTGACAATGCCTTCAGCACGATGACGATGCTCCAGGAACAGGCTGAAAAGGCAGCGAACGGTTGTCTCGAGCAAGCCACCTGGCTGCCCAAAGCGGGACGAACGGTCGCCAATGATTGGATGAAGGTGTGCAAGAATGGGCGAGAGAGCTTCAAGAGCAGCATGGATGAGGGGTTCAGTAAGGTTGAAGCCTTCCTAGTTAATGGTCCGCAGGGCGAATGATGCGTGCCGTGTCGTTGAATCCCGGTCTCTTTCAGGGGTATTAGATGGAAAACCGTTCCCAAGGCAACAGAGAATTCTCAGACCTGCTGCTCCATTCCGTGGTGAACTTTCCGGAATGGAGCTCAAAAATGATTGAGGCCTCTTTCAACAAGGCTGAGGCCCTGCAGATTTATTGGATGGGGGTCCTCCGGTCTCTCTGTGAATTCATGACTCCATCGCTGGGCGCCATGAATGCCCTCTCCGAGGTCGAGCGAGGGAAGTTGCTGCAGGCAGAGCCACAGGACACGTACCGGGACTATCTCGAACTTCTGCAGTTCAACATCGAGATTGGAACCAAGGGGCTCACCAACAGTCTGACGGCGATGATGGACTATCACTTCCGCCAAAGCGGTGATGCACTCCAGGCGAGCCTGGTCACTCTTTTCGGTGGGGATGGAGAAGATATTGTCTCGCACACGGCCAGACAGCGCAGGCTTTTCGATCTGGTTGTCAACGCTTATCCCAAGGCCATTCTGGATATCAAATCAGAATACGGACTTCACTTCGACAACGGCCGGTATATCAAGACAGCCGAGACCGAGCGATTTGAGCTTTACCAGGTTCTTCCATCGGATCAGACCATCAAGGTCAGGGATGGCGGCAAGCCGGTTTTCATCATTCCTCCGTACGTGCTGGGTCCGAACATTCTGGCCTTCCTGCCGGGGGAAAACAAAAGCTACGTCCACTGTTTCGCAAACCAGGGGATCCCCACCTACATCAGGATCGTGAAGGACATTGACACGACCCCGGCAGTCCAGGTCATGACCTGCGAAGAGGACGCTCTGGATACTCGCGGCTTCTGCGAGCAAGTCATGGCCAGGCATGGAAAGCCGGTCACTCTGAACGGGTTTTGCCAGGGAGGATATATCGCCGTACTGGACCTGCTCTCGGGGCAGCTGGACGGAGTTGTTGATGCTCTCATCACCTGCGTGTCGCCCATGGATGGGTCGCGGAGCAAGTCGCTGGTCGAATACATCGAGCATCTGCCGCCTCGATTCCGAGAGCTGGGTTATGCGGTGAAGACGCTCCCCAACGGCAACAAGGTGGTGGACGGGAAAGTCATGAGCTGGGTCTACAAGCTCAAGAGCATGGATTTGGAGGCTCCCGTTGTCACGTTCTTCCGGGACCTCATGATGCTCGAGCGCTCGGTGGATAAACCGGTGAAAATCAGTAAAACGGCTGCAGCCATCAATCACTGGATGATCCATGACCGTACGGACCTCCCGCTGGGCATCACTCAGATGAGCTTCGAGTCGTACACCAGGCCCGTGGACAAAGAGGGAAACCTTCCGGTGAAGCTCTTCGGACGTCAGCTCAACTTCAAGCGACTGAAGGAGAAGGGGATCAATTGGCTCATTTGCATTGCGGACAAAGATGACCTGATCGATGCGCCGGCCGCTCTAGCTCCGTTGGACTTCATCGAAGCTGAAGTCACCGTTTTCCCCAAAGGGCATGGCGCGATCGCCACGTCCTGGTCGATGCCCACTTCCGAATGCGCACTGCATTCTTGTTTCTGCCCGGCGAACAAAAAGTTTGGTGATCAGTGCCGAGGGCCAGTCATTTACCACCTGGACCTGGATCGAGATCCAGTCGGATCCAGGGTCACCGAAACCAGCCAATAGGACGCGCCTCACCCTCGTTTGAGAACAATGGGCAAGGCGGCGTGGGTCGGAGACCCTTGCCGCCTTGTTCTTGAATGGTTTTCATTCTGTATTGCCGCCCCAGGTCCGGTCGAGTGATTTTCAAGGGAAACCGGAGGTGGGAAAAGGGGGAGGGGCTTCCTGCGAATATCTCTAGAGAAGGAGAATCAACTTATGGACAAGCAATTCCTTGAGTTTTGGGGCAACTCTATGCTGGCTGCAGCCAAAAGCCAAAAACAGCTGGAAGACATGACCGCCTGGGTGCAGCAGGGGCTCAAAGGCTTTGAAGACATGACGACTCTTTTCCTCAAGGTGTATGGGTTGGACGGCCTGGCCAAAGGCAGTCCGGACTACATGGCGGCATGGAAGAAGGCCGATGAGGAATTCAGAAAGTCCTTGAAAGAGTATGTGAGCATGTTGGGGTTGGTGCCGAAGAACGAGCACTTGGAACTGGTCGGAAAGTATGAACAGCTCAAGGAGAAGTTCGCTTTGCAGGAAGAAACAATCAAGCATTTGCGAATGTTGGCGTCGGATTCGAAGTTGAAGGACCAGGGAGAACTGGCCCAACAATTCGATGAGCTCATCAGGAAACAGAACGATCAGTTTCAGAACCTGGTGGAAAACTTCTCGAAGGCCTTCAAAAAGAGCGCGTCGGGCAAAGAAACCAAGCAGGCATGAGGTTTATGTGGGAAACCCAGCGCTGTCGACGTTTCCTTTGGGGGTGGACGCTTGCACGAGGTGAACCATGAAGACTGACGATCAGGAGAAGACCGGTGAAGGTCCCGGGATGGGTGGCTGGATCAAGTCGGCCCTGGATTTCTGGCTTTCCGCAGCCGGCATGTGGCCCGACATGTCGAATCCCCGCCAGGATTCCGACGACGCCCAAAAGACAGCTCGAGATGATTTCAAGACTCGATCGCAAGAAGCGTGGCAGCAACCTTTCAAATTCCTTCAGACGCTGTTGACATCTCTCGGTGATGCTGAGGCTCTGAATGCATTCATAACGGGAACCGGCACGATTCCTGACATGATGATGAGAATGCTTCGCAGCGGGTACGACGGCTACTCCCAACTTTATCAGCAGTGGCTGGACAGACTCGGCAAGATGGATGAATCGGGCGAACCCTACCGCTTTGAGAACCTGGACGAGGACTTGTTCAGGGGTTGGATGGAAATCTACCAAAGGGAAATCCAGCCCATTCTGAAAGCCCCTCCACTGGGATTGCACCGTTTCTACCAAGAGAGAATGTTCCAGACCTTGGACAAGTACAACCTGCATCAGGCGGCGTTGGCCGATTTCATGCGTTTGTTCTTTCTGCCCGTAGAGAAATCCCTTCGCGTCATGGAGAAGGAGCTCGAACGGCTCAGCGGGGAAGGCAAGCTTTCCGAAAACTTCAAAGATTACTACCACATGTGGGTCAAGGTGCTCGAAGGCCACTACATGAATCTGTTCAAGTCACCCGATTACCTGGAATCGTTGGCACGCATGCTGAGCACGATGGGAGACTACAAGATGGCCCAGCGTAAAATGCTCGCAGACATTCTTCAGGTGCTTCCCATCCCGACCAATGAAGACATGGATGAATTATACAAAGAAGTCTACATGCTGAAAAAGAAGGTGAAGCAGTTGAGCAGCAAAGTGGAGACGCCGGAATTTTCTGCTTGATGGCCTTTAAAGGGGTGTTCTATGAGTCCGTCTAAAATTCCCGTCGATCTGATAATGGCCAAGCTGGCTGAAAGTGTCGAGCAATCGCAGGATCGCCTGCTCAAGTCCCGGGATGTCCTGCTTGGCCCACTGGACACAGAAATAGCCACAACTCCTTATGAAGTCCTCTATGAGGAAGACCGAGTCAAGCTCAAGTACTACAAGCCGACGGGCAAGGTACAACTCAAGACGCCTTTGCTCATGGTCTATGCCCTCATCAATCGAGAGACCATGCTCGACCTCCAGCCGGGACGGAGCGTTGTTCAAAACCTCATGAAGGAGGGTGTCGAACTCTACATGGTCGACTGGGGCTATCCCACCCGTAAGGACAGGTATGTGACCATCGACGACCATGTGAACGGCTACATGGATAACATCGTCAATTTCATTCGCAAGCGCCACGGTCTGGAAAAGATCAACCTCATGGGCATTTGCATGGGAGGCAGTTTCTGTGTCATGTATTCGGCGCTGCATCCCGATAAGGTCAAGAATCTCATCACCACCGTCACTCCGAGCAACTTCGACACCGATAAAGGACTCCTCCATATCTGGATGAAACAAATCGACGTGGATCGGGTAGTGGACACTTACGGCAATATCCCCGGCGACTTCCTGAATACGGGATTCCTGCTGCTCAACCCGGCCCGGTTGATGATCGACAAGTACATAGGTTTCTTTGAAAATATGGATGACAAGACATTCGTGGAAAATTTCGTCCGCATGGAGAAGTGGATATTCGACAGCCCGGACATTCCCGGCGAGACTTTCCGGCAGTTTGTAAAGGATTGCTATCAGAACAATCTGCTCATCCAAAGCAAAATGGAACTGGAGGGGCGCCGGGTCGATCTCGGGCAGGTCTCCATGCCCGTCCTGAACATCTATGGTCGCTACGACCACCTGGTCCCTCCCGAAGCCTGCGAGCTTCTGACGAGCCGGGTGGGGACCAAGGACACTCAGGATATTTGCCTCGATACCGGTCATATTGGCATCTATGTGAGCTCAAAGTGTCAGAGAGAGCTGACTCCCAGGATTGTCGGATGGCTGAAGGAAAGGGATGCCATTCCAACGAGGGAACCGGAGCCTGAAGCGGCAGCGAGCCGGAAAGTACGCCGAGCGCGGCCCAAGGCAATTGATGTCCAATCCACAGCTCCGGCCAGAAAGAAGAGTCAGTAGAACTGCCGGACCTGACCTGGGGAGAAAGAGCCATGAATCAGGAACATGATTATTTCAAGGCTATATGCAAGGTGAGCAGAGCGCTGGGCACGACCTTGAACAGGGACGAGCTTCTGAATCTGATCGTCGAGGGCGCTATCGAGACCATGCAAGTGAAAGCAGCGCGACTCTTTCTCTATGACGAGGGGGAAGTTGAATTCATTCAGGTCGCTCAGAAAGGCCTCTCCGAGAACTACACTCGATATGGACTCACCGAGCCACTCAAGATCGTCCCCATTTTGCGGAGCGAGGGTCATATCTTCTCCTATGACTCCACTTCGGATAGCAGATTGAATGGGCATGACCAGAAAAAGGCTGAAGGGATCGCTTCCATCCTGGTGGTGCCGGTCATGGTCAAAGGGAAGCTCATTGGAGGTCTCTCACTATTTACCGACAGCCCTCGACACTTCTCTCAGGACGAAATTGATTTCGCGACCGCCATGGCCGAGCAGGGCGGAATGGCCATCGAGCATGCCCGCCTGTTCGGGCAGATCAAGAAAAACACCGGCCTCATCCTGGATCTGGCCGTCAACATCAATTCCAGCCTGGATATGAAGCAGATCCTGCACATTCTGACGGCCGAAATCGCCGAGGCGCTGAAAGTGAAGGCTTCATCCATCCTGCTCATCGATGAAGAGAAGCGAACCCTCGAGTTCGTGGCGAGCTATGGTCTCAGCGAGACCTACCTCAATCGGGGTCCTTTGTCTTCGGAAAAGAGCGTGGACGAAACCCTTGCAGGCAACCCGGTCGTGATCGTCGATGTCCAATCTGACCCGCGAGTTCAGCACAAAGAGGAGAAGAAAAGGGAAGGCATCATCTCGATCCTCTCCATCCCCATCAAGACGAAGGAGCAGGTTATAGGAGTGCTGCGGCTTTACAGCGGCATCCGCAGAGAGTTCACGGAAGATGAGGTGCTGCTCGTCACCGCTGTGGCCTACCTGGGAGGTTTGGCCATCCAGAACGCGTCCCTTTATCTGGTGCTCGAAGAGGACATGAAGGATCTCAAAGAAGACATTTGGAGCCATCGATCCTGGTTTTAGTTGTTGGGCCCGGGAATCTTCACGGTTCAATTCGCCGCAGTGACGCAGAGACCGCATCGAAAGACTGAAGAAGGGTCTATGTGCAGCCTCCGCGCGCTCTGTGCCTCTTCGGTGGAAAACGAAACGGTCCAAACTTAACGAGTATGACTTTACAATGCACCGAGGTCCGTGCATTGGCCATACTCTTCAAACTCAGGCGCGAAAACGTCAGAGGGAGCTGCAAGACAATGAATGCGAACGGGAGAAAGATACTCGTTACTGTGGATGGTTCCGCTCATGCGCTGGACACGGTGCGTTACCTGGGCTGGACATTGCCGCCTCACGGGGTTGAACTGGTCCTCTTTTGCGTTCTGAACACGGAGCCTGAGTTCTTTCCGGACAACGCCGAAAGTCCCGGAGCGGGATGGGCATCGAACGTCACCGGCGACTGGAAGACTCAGCAGAGAAATGCCATCGATCTATTCATGGCCAATGCCTCCCAGATCCTCGTGGATCGAGGATTCCCCAGGGAAGCTGTGAAGGTCAGCATTCAAGAAAGAAAAGTGGGGATCGCAAGGGACATCATCCGTGAAGCTCAAAACGGCTATGATGCCGTGGTGGCGGGGCGCCAGGGAATGAATCCGATCACGAGGCTTGTGATCGGAAGCATTGCCAGCAAGCTTGTTCAGAGTCTCACGTTTGTTCCTCTCTGGCTCGTTGGAAAGGCTGTGCCGAGCAATAAGATGCTCGTGGCCATAGATGCCTCCGAGGGCTCCATGAGGGCCGTGGAGCATATCGGCCGCATGCTGGGAGGAACGAAGGTGGAGCTGACCCTGTTCCGCGTGGTTCGCACCTGGAAATCTGATGTTGCAGGACAGGAGGATTCGAAAGTGAAGTCGGATGAAGATTCCGCTCTGCTGAGGGCCTTCGAGAAAGCATCCGCAATTTTTGAAAAAAATGGGATCGATCACGATCAGATCTCTACGAAGGTACTCTCCGGTGTGGCGACCCGAAGTGGTTGCATCATTGCGCAGGCCACGAACGGCGGCTATGGGACCATCGTCTTGGGACGAAGAGGACATACAGAGGTCGGAGAGTTCTCCATGGGGCGCGTGACCAACAAAGTCATTCAGTTGGCCGGCAAAGTGGCGGTGTGGGTGGTCAACTGAAACCGGTGCCAAGGGAACTGAAGACAACCGACCCAGGCTCCAACATTCAATGCCTTGAAGATCCTCCGGCATCAGAAGGTGACCAATATGTATGAAAAATTGATGGACAAGACGATCCAGTGCGACCTGTGCGGTGAAAAGAATCCTGAAGGAGAGGTTTATAAGTCTGACGACATGATCTATCTGTGTCCGGAATGTTTGCAGAAGATTGAGGCCGCACCCCAGAATGTTCGGGAGAGCATGGAGCGGTTCCTCCTTGGAAACGTCCTTTGATATCCTCCAGCCCCTATTACTCTTGCGCTATTCCCTGGTCACTCTTTGCGAACGTCAAATAGGGCGCAGGTTTGCGGGGGGGGGGTATCGGAAGTCGGTGCCGCTGTCTGCGCCATGCCACTGATACGGGGCAAGCGCTGATTGATGCTTCCTGAGCATCAGAAGAGGCAACCTGTGACAAAAAATCCAATGAGTTCAATATACTGGCTGAATCCGGCCTTCGGTGCCAGAGCGAAAACAGAGGGCGTCGTTCCATGGAATGACGCCCTTTCTTGTTTCTGGGGTCAAAATGAGCACGCCCAGGAAGCACCCTTCCAGATCCATCGAGTGCCTCAATTCGAGCACAGGTGAAGCGATCCAGTCAGGCGTTGGATCATGCTGCCCATGCCGGACTCTGCGGGCTCAGACTCCGCCCTTTGAAAGAGCGGCAGCATGGACAAGCTGAGCATATCTCCCTATCCTTGAATAAAGGTGCAATGTGCGCCCGTGCGTCTTGCCTCTGTTCGACGTGCGTCAGCATGACAGCCCGAGGGTGTTTGAGGGCGCCGGCTCTCGGCTCTGATCGGATTCAATGCCTGGTCGGCGTCGAGCAATAGAAGAAGTGCATGAGCTGGTAACCTTTCACAAGGAAGGTGAGCGATGAAAAGGCTGGCTGGTATGGTCGTCTTGGTGATTCTTCTGGTTGGGCTGAACCTGGGCATGAGCTTGGCCGCTGAGATCAGCCCCCGGGATGTGGCCGGGAGCCCCGACCC
>Ga0105094_10001318_pt1 | contig 12974 bp, 12 predicted proteins | sample PPLLak1March2015_2_FD_87023 | JGI IMG/M metagenome (GOLD analysis project Ga0105094, IMG submission 87023) | Freshwater sediment microbial communities from Prairie Pothole Lake near Jamestown, North Dakota, USA - PPLs Lake P8 Core (3) Depth... | ecosystem: Environmental > Aquatic > Freshwater >...
AACCAAAGCCATCTACTGAACGGTTTGCATTGAACCCCAAGGATTACCTCCTCACTCTTCTTATGGTCGCGGTCGTTACCTTGCTGAACTTACTCCTGGAGAGATTCATCAATCCCATGTCCCTTGTTTATATTTATCTGATCGCAACGATTGCCAGCGCCCTCCTTTTCGGTACCGGGCCTTCTTTGTTCTCTTCCATCATCAGCCTCCTCACCTTTGATTTTTTCTTCACCGAGCCAAGATACAGCTTCACCATGTATCATCCCCATGACATTATTAATGTCGTGGTCTTCTTCCTCACCTCAATCATTGTTGGCCAGCTTGTCAAAATAACAAGGAGACAAAATGTTCTTCTGCAATTACGCGTCAGACTGTTTACCCTCATTGAAGAGATGAGCAAAGAATTCTTAATGCTTCCTCCAGTTGAACAATTTGTAGGGGGGCTTGTTCAGAACTCAAAGGAGTGGGAAAATATATTGACGCTGTTTCGTACAACCGTACTTGACCACATCAGCCACATCGGGATCAAGTATCTTTCAAAGATTCTGGATGTGCCCTCATTTATCCTTTTCAGCGGGAAAGATGGAAGGTTACAGGCTTGGGCCCGAAGTAACCCTGAAATTGTTCTCACAACGAACGAAATGGCCGTTGCTGAGTGGACCTATGCACATGGTGAGCCTGCGGGTGCGGGCACCCAAACACTGACGAGTATTAAGGCCTTTTTCATACCGATGAAATCGCTTGAGGAAACCATCGGTGTCATAGGCATTCAGTACGATTTCAAAAACCTTCTCCTTGATCAGCGCCGTCTTTTGGGAGTGGTATCCAATCTCTCAGCTCTCGCTGCAGCCAGGTGGGTCAAACTGTGGCCGGCCAAATGACCCATTACTTTTCTTCCTTTTTGACTTCCTCAAGAAGAATCCCTCCTGCCTGTCTCCATTTTCCACTTGTTGAACGATGGAGGTTATTGATAGCAGGTTCGTAGGAGGGATCAAGCGAAAGGGCTGCTCGATAATTTTTCTGTCCTTCAACACGATCTCCACGTATCTCCATCAGTGCACCCAGAAGATTAAAGGCCTCGGGTCGTCCGGGATCAATAAAGATAGCCTTGCGCACGTGTTCGACGGCTGCGTCGAAATAGCGATCTCCAATGCATTTCTTTACAAGCTCGATGTAAGATGCATAATCTGCGAGTTTATGTTCATCCAGTTTATCCCTGTCCATGACTCGTGATATGAGCTCACGAATCTCTTCAGGGTCGAAGGGTTTCTGGAGGAAGTCCACCGCACCGAGTTTCATGGCCTCTACCGCCGATTCAATCGTTCCATAAGCCGTAATCATGATGACACGGATATCAGGCCGGATCTCACGGACTTGGCGAAGGACTTCCATCCCATCCATCCCCGGCATTCTGATGTCCAAGAGGATCAAGCCAAACTCCCTTCCTTTGAGTTTCGTCAGGGCCTCTTCTCCGTTTGCAGCCGTATCGATTTCTGCCCCCAGAGTCTCCAAAGCTTGTGAAAGAGTTAAGCGAATATTTTTTTCGTCATCTACGATCAAAATGGACTGGTGTATCATGTCTCACCTCTTTTAGGATGTCTCTACTACAGGAAGGGTAAAGGTAAAGGTACTTCCTTCTCCGGTCGTTGAATCCACCCATATGGTACCACCATGGGCACGAACGATCTCCTTGCAAATGGTTAACCCAAGTCCACTCCCTCCAAGGGCTTTATCACTTTTTATCTGAACGAATTTGTCAAAGATTTTAGATTGAACTTCAAATGGAATGCCTGGGCCATTGTCACTGACTGAGACGTGAACATAGGGACCAAGTTGCTCAGCAGATAGGCGAATGGATCCTCCACTTTCAATATAGCGCAAGGCATTCGAAATCAGGTTGGTTAATACCCAGATAATCTTGTTAGCATCTGCTTTGACACGGGGGAGGTTTTGAGATAAATCCAATGTTAAACAAATCCCTTTGGAGTCGATCTGGCTTTTCAAAACGCCAACGGCATTTTCGCAGAGTGTATGGAGAGAAATGTTTTCAAACTCCATCTCCATCTTTCCTGCCTCGATTTTTGAAAGATCCAATAAGTTGCTGACAAGCGTTTTAAGGCGTTGCAGATCCTCATGAGCAGCTAAGAGAAGTTGTTGATCTTTCTCACTGAGTTTCTCCATGGTTCTTTCGAGAAGCAGTTTAATGCTCATGCTGATGCTTGTTAAGGGGGTTCGCAGCTCATGAGAGGCGGTCATGACGAACTCGCTTTTTAGACGGTCCAGTTCCGTTAAACGAGTGACGTCCCGCAAGAGCAATACGACTCCCAGCAAGGAGCCGGCCTTTCCGCGCACCGGCGTAATTGAAAATTGATAATGATATGGTTTTTCACCCTGTTCGACCGTAAGGATATTCTTCCTCTCTTCAATGGTGGGAGATTCACCCGTTTCAATGGAGTGCTTCACATGGTTAAATAATTGTTCGTCCTTAATCACCTCGAGAAAATGTTTATTCTCCATTTGACTCGACTCCAGATGAAGTGCCCTCGCTGCGGTTGGATTGATTCCAGTTATTCTAAACTCATTGTCAACAACCACAATCCCATCATCGATACTTAGAATGATGGCGTCACTCTTTCGCTTCTCCGCCATCATTTGATCGATATTTAGGTCGTGATATACCTTCAGCTTTTTGACCATCTCATTAAAGTCCTTCGTTAAATCGCCCAGTTCGTCAGAGGATTGGATTGAAATTTCTACGTCATAATTGCCTTCAGAAATCTTCCTTGTCGCTTCCATCATCTGACGGACAGGTTTTACGAGAAGATTTGAAAGGATTAAGCTGAACACCAATCCAATTCCAATTGCAGCACTACCGATGAAGACCATTGACCAAATCGCCCTCTTGGCAATGTGCCGAGCCCTTTCGCTTGCTTTAAACATTGTCTCTTGATTAATCTCACGGAGATGAATGCAAGCGTTCCGAACCGAGATAAAGGATGGGAGAATGGTTTCGTGATAAAAAGTCGCCGTTCTTTGTAAGTTAGATTTATAAACAGGCTTGAGTTCTGCGATATGATTTAGATAAGTGTTGTAACCATTTTCAATCGTCTTGACAATCCTCTCTTCTCCTTCAATAGTGATATTATCTTTTGCCCTGCCCAACCATTGGAAAAACAGACTTTCGTTATCGCGGAATTGTTTCCATGCCTGATCCTCATAACCGAGGAATAAGAGGAGTGTCGCACTATCTTGTCTCTCGATGGCGTAAACCATATTTTCCGCTGCAAGAATGCTCTTGTAGTTTTCCCTCAAGATAGCATCGCTGGCTTTACCCAGATCAAGAAGATTAACCAAAGCCCATATCAACACAACGATCATCAAAACAAGGGTGATGCCATAACCAATAAAGATTTTTTTGCGAAGAGTCCAAACCATAGTGATTTATTTTTTTATTCCCTCTTCAGGGTTTGTTTATAAGAATCATCATATAATTTTCTCAAAAAAAGACAAGCCTTTGTTTCGAGGACAATTTCTGTGACCCGAACCGATCCATTATGATGAAAATAGGGTTTGATTTTCAAAACGTTTTATGTAATATGGTGTAATCAATTTCATCCGAATGGGAGCAGCTATGACGACACAACAATGGATCGCTTTAGGAATCTTCGTTCTTTCTTATGGGTTGATTATTTCCGAGAAGGTTAGCAGGACGATCGCTTCCATTTTTGGAGCCGTCCTTGCCTTTCTCTTCATTTTAACACCTCAGGATCTTCTTCACTATGAAAACTGGGAGACCCTCCTCTTTGTCTTCGGGATGATGACCATCATCGAGACAATGAACGAGTCGGGTTTCTTCAGATGGCTGGGGCTTCACAGCGCCAAGTGGGTCAAACTCGACCCGTTCAAACTCTTTATCCTCTTTCCTTTCATTGCTGGATTTCTGTCCGCCTTTGTGGACAGCATCACGGTGATGCTTTTCATGGCGACATTGACGGTGGAGGTGTCAAGTATCATCGGAATCAACCCCCTTCCTCTTATTTTTGCGGAAATCTGTGCTGCCAATATCGGAGGAGCATCGACCATGGTCGGGGACCCCCCCAATGTTATTCTGGGAACTTATTTTCAGCTTTCCTTCATGGATTTTGTGAAGAACACGGGCTTGATCGCCTGGATCGGATTTTTTGTCAATGCCCTCTTTTTTATATGGTTTTATAAGCACGAAATCTTTTTGGCAAGAAACAGGCTCCGCCAAGATCCGCAGTGGCTTGAGGAACAGGTTAATGCCTTGAATCCTCGAGAGGCGATTAAGGATAAGCGGCTTTTTGCCGTAGGGCTAATCGCTTTTTTTTATGTGGTGGTTGTTCTGGTCACGCATCATATCACCCACCTTTCTGTGGCTACCTGTGCACTGACCGGAGCATTAATTGCCATGCTTCTCGGTGGTCACAAAATGAGTAAGGTTTTGTTGAATATTGATTATCCCACGATCATTTTCTTTGCAGGGCTTTTTATCATCGTGGGTGCCATGGAACATGTAGGACTACTCAAAATGGCAGCTTCGACGGTCAATACCTTATCCGGTGGAAATTTCTTTATTGCCCTTTCCATTATCCTCTGGGTGAGTGCTTTCGGGTCTTCGGTCGTGGATAATGTTCCCTTTGCCGCAACCATGGCGCCCATCCTTAAACATATGAGCGAAAACTTTGGGCTTCCACTCCTTCCATTGGTTTGGTCCACGGCACTGGGAACAGATATCGGAGGCAATGGGACACCCATAGGTGCTTCAGCTAATGTCGTGGCTGTGGCAACTTATGAACGGATGACGGATAAAAAGGTCGGTTGGGGATACTATTGCAAGGCATGTTACCCTGCGATGATGGTCGTGGTGGGTGTCTGCAATCTTCTCCTTTATTTATTTTACATATGATTTTTCATTCATTGACAGATGGGATATTTTTGAGTAAAGTCCTTTCTAATTTATAATCATGAGGCTTGCAAACCTCTATTCCCATGAAGATTCGTATTCGAATTAAGAACTTCTTTTCAAGGCACCTTTCTCCTACAAGGATCTTCGTCCTCAGTTTCGCAGGGGTGATCCTGACAGGTGGAATTCTCCTCGGGTTACCTTTTTCAGCTACCAAAGGGGATCTCCGTTTTGTGGATGCCCTCTTTACCTCTACCTCTGGGGTCTGTGTCACAGGCCTTGTTGTGGTCGACGTTGGAAAGGATCTGAGCACACTTGGGCAAGTGATCACCATCTTCCTATTTCAAATCGGGGGATTGGGAATCATCACCTTTTCCACAGTCTTTTTTGTTTTAATGGGACGTGGGATCTCTTTCAAGGGAAGGGAAATTATTCAATCAACCTTTCTTCACACACCCCGAAGAGATTTTATCGTGATTGCCAAGATGGTCCTCTGGTTTACCTTTGTGATTGAATCTCTTGGGGTCCTTTTCCTCTTCATACGGTTTTCCATGGATTTCCCACCTGGTACAGCCCTTTATCATGCTGTCTATAACGCGATTTCTGCTTTTAATAACTGTGGGTATTCTCTCTTTTCTGACAATCTTATGGGTTATCAAGGAGATCCGATTGTCAATCTGACCATCATGGGACTGATTGTTCATGGGGGCATTGGGTTTATTGTTCAGTATGAAGTGCTTTCCTGGTTAAAGGGGGCACAAAAAAGGTTATCTGTACATTCAAAAATCGTCATCATCACCACAATCATCCTTATTCTTTCTGGTGCGTTCTTGTTTTATCTCTTTGAAAGAAACCACATCATTAAAGATGTTCCGGTCCTGAACAAAATTCTGGCTTCTTTCTTTCAATCGGTAACCCCCCGGACAGCTGGATTCAATACTGTTGATATCGGACTCCTGACCAACGCAACCATTCTGCTGATGCTTGTCCTGATGTTTATTGGAGCCTCCCCCGGGTCAACAGGCGGGGGCGTCAAAACAACGAGTGCCGCTCTTCTTGTCATGCTGATGTGGAACCGATTAAAGGGAAATCTAGATTTGAATATCTTCAGCCGAACCGTTCCAAGAGAGATCGTCAGCCGATCTATTTCAATCATTTTTGCCTCTGCTTTTTCAGTCGCTATTATTACCTCAGTTCTTCTGATCGCAGGGGGAGGAAAACTTACTCCTACAGAGAGTCGTCATTTTTTTGTAGAGTATCTTTTTGACACCGTCTCTGCCTTTGGGACAGTAGGGTTGTCCATGGGGGTGACTCCAAAGCTAAATGATATTCAGAAATATGCACTGATTTTGATGATGTTTGTAGGAAGGGTAGGTCCCTTAACCCTCGCTTTTTCTCTTTCACGGGGCGCCGGAGGAAAAAGTTTGACTTATGCCGAAGAAGGGGTGATGGTGGGATAATATGACAATTGTGGATTGCGGAATGAAGAAGGACTAAGTGTAAGGTGAGGGGGTAATAGGAATGAAACGAGTCGTGGTGATTGGGTTGGGTATTTTTGGTTTCAATATTGCAAAAGACCTTTATGAAAATGGGATGGAAGTTATTGCTATTGACAAGAATAAAGAGGTCATTCAGAAAATCAGGGATTTCTCCACAAAGGCGATCCTTGCCGATGGCACAGATAAAGAGGTGATCGAATCCATTGGAATTCAAGAAGATGATGTGGTCATCGTTTCTTTTGGGGAGGACCTGGCGGCGAGTACTTTAATCACTCTCCATCTTAAAGAGTTGAAGGTGAAGACCATTATTGTCAAGGCACCCAATGAGGATCACAAACATGTCTTAGAAAAAGTAGGAGCCACAGAAGTGGTGATTCCGGAAAGGGCGATGGCAGATAAAGTGGCCAAAAGCCTGATTTCCCCAAACGTCCTCGATTACATTCCTCTGTCAGCGGATTACACGATTAGTGAATTGATTCCTCCTCCAAGTTTTTTTGGGAAGACCATTGGTGAACTCCATTTGAGAAGTAAATGTCATGTCGAGGTGATTGCCGTGAGGGAGATGTTGCCAGAACGACTGACCATGGTGCCCCGAGCCGATTTTGTAATAAAGGATAGCGATGTCTTGGTTGTCATTGGAAGGGAGAAGGATATTCAGAAGATCGGATGAGACTCGGAGATTAGAAGAAAGAGAGAAATAGGGACAAAGAAGATTCACCCCATCTCCCCAACACCGTTTCTCTCCATTCTTTTCTTTTTGCGTGTTTTTCCTGAAATGACCAAAGTGATCTCCCCTTTTAATTTCTTTTCTCCAATCTGATTTTGGACTTCACTGACTTTGCCTCTTAGAATCTCCTCATAAACTTTTCATTTCAACGGAACCTACAGGTACTTGCAATCTTTGGATGGATGAGCGATATTTTTGACTAAAGATGTCTTTATCAAGTCATGTTTGGAGGTATAAAATATCTTCTGAAGGAGGGCTAAATGTTTGCAGGGAAGACGATTTGGGAAATACTCCAAACGGGTGGCTTTACCATGTATATCTTGCTATTCTGCTCTTTTTTATCTTTGACCATCCTTTTGGAGAGGATCATTTATTATAGGAAACTTTCCAGGACTAAAAGAGCGGAATTCATGACAAGAATAAAAAAAGCATTAAAGAGTGGAGATATCGAAAGGGCCATGGAGATCTGCAATGAAACGGTTGCTCCCTTTTCGGATGTGATTTATTCTGGACTTGAACTCCACCATCATAATGAAAAAGAAATATCCAATGCCATGGAGCGAGAGATCACGGTAGAAACGACAAAATTAGAGCGTTTCACAGGTATCGTAGGAACCATCGGAAACACGGCGGTTTATATCGGGCTCTTTGGTACAGTTCTTGGAATCATCAGGGCATTTCATGATATTGCGACGGCCGGAGCCGGCGGGATGAGTATTGTCATCGGAGGGGTCGCCGAAGCGCTGGTCTGTACAGCTATGGGGCTTCTTGTCGCTGTCCCCGCCGTCATTGCCTTCAATTATTTCACAAAAAAAGTGGGACATTTCATTGACGATATGGAATTATGTGCCTCCGAATTAATGGACCTGTTAGGCGGGGAGAAAGTCAGATGAAGCGAAGAACGAAAAGATCCGGATTGATAGCAGAGATCAATATTACCCCTTTTACCGACGTGGTTTTGGTTCTTTTAATCATTTTTATGATCGCCACTCCCTTCATCTACCAATCCAGCATGAAGGTGCAGCTGCCTCAGGCATCCGCATCTGAGGAGGCTTCTCGGGATATCATCATCACCATCAATGCTCAAGGCGATGTTTTCCTGGAGGATAAAAAACTTGATTTAGAAACTTTGAAATACAGACTGAGGGCAATGGTGAAGAGCAAACCTGATACCTCTGTGATCATCAACGGGGATAAGAATGTCAAGTATAATTCGGTGATACAAGTGATGGATGTGCTCACACGATCAGGTGTGAAAAACCCTGGTTTGGGGATAGAATTAAAGAAATGAGAAGGCGACATGACGTCAGAGGACAACCCCGTCTTTTAACCCCTTCGTCTCCATCAGATAAAAGCGAATTGCTGAAGGCGGGAGCCTTTTCACTATTCCTTCACATCGCCCTCCTCGTCATCTTCAGCCTTAGCCTCAAGGCTACAATGACAAAAATGGGACCCTCTGTTTATCGGGTTACGCTCAGGCCTCTTCTGGGAGATGGGCTACCAAAGGGGGGATCGGGTCTCCCTGGATCGGGAGGGTTGCCCGCTTCCCCCCCAGTGGAGAAACTGAAACCCGTTGAAAAACCTCGGTCGGAAGGATCCAAAAAGGGAGAGGTTCCTTCTTCGACGAAGAAACAGAAATCTTACGAACGTCCGGCAAGAAATGAAATGGTTGAAGGGTTAAAAAGATCACCTAAAAAGGGGGAGAAGCGTGAAAAGGAAAACAGCTCCAGGTCTCTTCAAGAGGCCCTCGAGGAGATTCGTAAAAAGGCAGCCCTCGATAAGATTCAAAAAAGAGTGGCCGTTCGCGAGGAATTAGAGAAGGGTTCAACCACGAGTCCCTCTCCGGGGCCGATCATTTCCTCTTCGAGGAGTTCAACTGGATCAGGTCCCGGGGTTGGAACGGGAACAGGATCTGGAACTGGAACGGGTACGGGTGGGTCACCGACAGGTTCACCGTGGGGGTCACCCTTTGGAGGTTCTTCTGCTCTGCAGTCCAAGCTCGATGAATACTATAGTACGATATGGGAGAGAATCAAGAGGGAATGGACTCTGCCCGGGGATCTTCCTAAAGAAAAAACCACCCTGGAAACAATCATTATCATCGTCGTCGAGAGGGATGGGAAGATTCAAAAATCATGGTTTGAGAAAAGGTCCGGCAATGCCCTTTATGACCAGAGTGCCATGCGGGCGATCAAGAAGGCGGATCCTCTGCCACCCATTCCTAAAGAATTCAGTGACAACATTTTTGAGATCGGAATTCGGTTCTATCCGGAATGAAAAGCAGTGAAACCCCATCTTCTTCCTTCCGGTGATCGGGGAGAAACTTGCTTTTCACCTTCCCCTCGAAGACCCTGATTCCTTGAAAAACTCGTCGCTGAGTCCTAAATTCACCTTGTAATTTGAATAAGTAATTTCGATCGTGCCGGTCACCCGCTTTGGTTTTTGAATCAACTGATCAAACTCCTTCACCCCTTCTGATTCAAAAGAGGGAATGTCAAGCTTGAGCTGGATATGTACGGGAAGTTCAAAATCATAGAACTTACCATATTCAATCGCCACTTTTATTTCCCTGCCGTCGAATTGGGTCATCTCCATTTCTCGAATCAGAAGGCGATCCGTGTCAATCGTCAAAACAAAATCCTGAATATCCCTCTTCGTTTTTTTCGGAGTGAGTTTCAGTTTCACTGCTTTTCTTCCGTCATCGGCGGAGCGTTCCAGGAATCTGACTTCAAAGGCTTCTTTTTTGAACTGAGAAGGATTCAAGTATCCGCCATCTCTTGGAAAGAAAAAAACTCTTTTTGATTCCACTTTCATTTTGCCGGGGGCCTTGTAATAAAGCCTCGCTTGCATATCTGGGGCCTTGAACGTTTCAATATCAAAATGGACCGCCACCTCAGCCGTGTAATCCTTCAGTTGTGCATATTTCTTTTCAATTGAATCGAGATAGCGGGAGGCATCCTCTTGAGCCTCAGCCCATTGAGGCGAAAGAAGGAAGAGGGCCAAACATAACAAAATCTTCTTCAACTCTTTATATCCTTTCTCCTGAAAACGAAGAAAGCGATCAAAAACAGGCTAACATTGTGGAGACCGAGAATGATGGCCGATCTCCCGATTTCAGGCCATGGAATGGGAATGCTAAGAAATTGTTGCCAGAGGTTCATATACGTTGTGAAAAGATAGGGCTTCAGGGTCCGGAAAAAATCCAGAGGTAAGTTTCCCAGAACGAGAAAGACAATGACCACCGCCATCGTTCCAATGATGGGGCCGATGGAGTTCTCCGCAAGGGTTGAAAAGAGGAAAGCGATCGAGGCCACAACCGTCATGGACCAGATGGCGGCGATGAAAGCGAGGAGGATTCTTAAAGGAATCTCTGATTCGGGGATGAAGGCAATATCAAACTTGCCGTAGTGGTGAATGATCAAATCACCACTGCCAAAAAGAGGAAGCCCAAAGATGACGCACACCCCGGCAAAGAAAAGTACAAGTCCTCCAGTATAAAAAAGTGCTGTCAGGTACTTGGCTGTAATGATTCTGCCCCGCGAAGGGGGGCGTATCAGAAGGAACCTGATCGTACCCGAAGTGGCTTCGCTTGAGACCATGTCCCCTGCGACAAGGGTGATGAGGAAGGGAATGTGAATGTGAAGGCTATTCATGATGAAAGCCGTCACAAACCAAGCATTGAGGATATTCCCGGAGATGAGAAAATCTCTCTGAAAAGGCTTGAGCATGCGATAAACGATCTCACCGGCGCTCAGCTTCATAACCACTTCGGTTAAAATGACAATTAAAGCGATGACCGTAAAACTGATATACGTGCGCCACCGGCTGAATGCCTTGAAAATCTCAAACCAGAAGAGCTTCATAGATCGGTTTTTCCCTTGGTGATCTTCAGAAAAAAGTCTTCAAGCGTTCGATGCGGGTAAAAAGATGCCACCTCGATATCATTTGTCATCAGGAACCGGTTCAGGTCGGAGGCCCGACCCCCTTCCACATGCACCTCCATTTGGCCCCTCTCGGATGAGAGGACCTTCACCCAGGGGAGTTTCCGGACGACTTCGAGAGCTAAATCATAGGGCGAGACCTGGAGGGTGTAATCGGTTGGTTCTCGGTCAAGAAGCTCTGAAACAGAGCCCTGGGCAATCAGCTCACCCCGATTGATCACTGCCATCCGAGTGGCGACCTGTTCCACTTCCGAAAGGAGATGGGTAGAGAGAAAGATGGTTCTTCCACTCTCTACAGAGAGCTCCTTAATCAGGTTTCTGACTTCCTTCATTCCTTGAGGGTCAAGGCCTGCGGTGGGTTCGTCAAGGATGATCAGTTCGGGTTTTGTCAACAGCGCCTGAGCGATTCCGAGTCTTTGCTTCATTCCGTGTGAAAAAGTCTTAACCTTCTCAGAGGCACGGGATGTTAAACCGACCAGGTCCAGCACTTCCATGATCTCGTGACTTCGGAGGTTCCGGGTCATCGAGCCGAGGATCTCCAGGTTTTTATAGGCCGAGAGGTAAAGATAGAAATCCGGTTTCTCTACAATTCCACCAACACGGGAGAGAACGGCGTTGCGGTTCTTATGAAGGTCCTCACCAAAAATTTCAATCGAGCCGGAAGAGGGCATGAGGAGTGTCAGGATCATTCGGATGGTCGTACTCTTTCCCGCCCCATTGGGGCCGAGAAAAGAGAAGACATCACCGCGGTGAATGCTAATATTTAGATTCCTTACCGCCCAACGCTTCCCAAACTTTTTACTCAGCCCCTTCGTCTGAAGGACCACTTCCTTTCGAAAAGAAACTTCCATAAACTTATATAAAATAAAAAAGTCCTTTCTGCCTCCTCTTATTTTTTCAATGATCGAATGAATCCCTCCATCTCCCTATCGCCGATGCTCCTCATCAGTCTTTTTACCCCGTATAATCCCGAAGCCCCAGTCCTCACACTGGGGATGAAGGCAATTTCATATCTAAAGATAAATAAAACCCCGTCCTTTATGGTGGGGATATACGGGGTTTACGGGTTTTTCCAGAGATGACCAATGTCATTTCGCCCTTTAACTTTCTTTCGCCGATCTGATTTATGATCTCATTTACTTTTCCCCTGAGAACCTCCTCATAGATCTTGGTCAATTCACGAGTCAGAACCATTTCTCGATCACTGAGAACGTCGAGAATATCCCTTAAACTTTCGGTAAGACGGTGGGGAGATTCGTAGAAGATGAGGGTGGCTTTCACTTCCTCTAATTGCTTGAGCAAATCTCTCCTTTTTTTGGATTTATGAGGGAGGAATCCCTTGAAAAGAAAAGAATCTGTTGGAAGACCCGATACACTGAGGGCAGCGATCACTGCTGAGACACCAGGGATGGGAACAATCGAAATGTGGTTTTCAATGGCTGTTTGGATCAAGCGAAACCCAGGGTCAGAGATACCGGGTGTCCCTGCATCCGAGACCAAAGCGATTTGATCGCCCTGCTTCAATTTGGAGAGGATGAATTCCTTCTTTTTCAATTCATTTCCTTCAAAATAACTGGTGAGTGGGGTTTGAATTCCAAAATGCCTGAGAAGGAGGTTGGTATGTCGAGTGTCCTCTGCAGCGATTAAGTCCACCTCCTTTAAGATACGAAGGGCCCTCAAGGTGATATCCTCTCGGTTTCCAATGGGGGTGGAAACGATATAAAGTATGCCTTTTGTTGAATTGGACGAAGAAGACTCCATAATGATAAAAAATCATTATCAGAAGATAAGGGCTCCGTCTAAGGGCAACGGTAACGATGCCCGTTTCGTCATTCGGTCACGTTAATCGTTTTAAATTCTTACCCTTACCCTTTGACGCTAAA